>JADMIO011306010.1_pt1 | contig 64088 bp, 53 predicted proteins | sample 8958161 | NCBI WGS metagenome assembly JADMIO01 (sample SAMN16585339, study PRJNA669376) | soil metagenome | isolation source: Crop rotation soil | place: USA: Cullars Rotation, Alabama | collected 2011 | reverse complement strand
CCGCGACTTCAAGTCACGTGAATTCCAAGCTTCGGATCCCACTGTGCTGGAAAGCCAGAACCAACACGCCTGGAAGTAACACAAGGCCAGCACAAATTGCACTTACAATAGTGACAATTCGCAGCTGTCCCTTCCCACGAACACGAATCCGAGACAGCCGTTTCCGCGCAAATGCAAGTGTCAGATGCGCCAGAGTTGCCGCAGCCGCAGCTGCCGCGACTTCCATCGCACCAATCAATATGCCATCTACAGCCAAATTTGGAGTTGTCTGAGGTCCTTGTACCCCATATTGTTCGCGAAACTCCCTCGCCAGCACCAAATTCAGTAGCTCTGGTTTGGTGCCGGGATTCGCTCGGTACAAGAACGTAGGAAGTGACGATTCATTGGCAACAATTGCGGCGCCAAAAAAGCCCAAGAGTATCACAAGAGATTTTGGAATACGGGAAAGGGCCGTTACCACGAAGAAACCTATAGGAAGTCCATGTACGCTAAAGTAACTTCGAACATTTAGAGAAAACGCTTGTGCGTTAACGGCAAAAAAAAACGCCCCTAACGACACCGCTCTCCCTAAGCACAAGACGGTTACGACAAAAGCACGTGCCGTTGTGCCCCCCTCGAGCAACGGTGTTCGCAGGTCAAGTGCAATGAATAGTTGCGTATTCAAATACGCCCATACGCTTTCTCCACATGCATATGGAATGAATAGCAGTACCAGCACAGCACCATAAAGACGTGTTGAATTAGCAAAATACGATAAAACCGACCCCGCGAGCGTCGAAATTATGACTGTCAAATAAGAAACTAACGCCATTATCGTCAGACAGAATCCCAGCACATTTATCTGTTGACTGAGCAATCACACCACCTTTCAGTGCCCGGAATCCATACGGCGAGTTACTTTCCTTTCTTTGCAAGGACCTCACTTTGCGCCTGCTGCAGCGCCTCCGCCGCACTCATCTCGCCCCTCACAAATTTCTGCACAGACGTAGTGAGCGCGGAGGTAATGGTTTCAGCGTCAGTACTAGCCTCAAACATATAAACTCCCCGATCAAGCGATTCGTAAAGGGCTTTGGCGTAGGGCACCTTGTTAAACACCGCCGGTGAATATGCCTGCCGAACCGGCGAGCACAGCCCCTTCTCCACAAGCCGGCTTTGGCTCTCAAGCGAAAGTGCCAACGTTACGAACTGCGTTGCACCGTGGATGTTCTTCGATTTGGCGTTAATGTAGAAGGCGCCACCTGCAAGTCCGGATATCTTGCCTGGGATGGGTGCAAAGCCGAATCTTGGGGACTGACTAGCTGCCAACGGTTGAACATAGTCGCTCCAAACTATTCCCATCGCGGTCTTGCCCTTGAGAAGAATCTCCTGTTGCTGAGCCGCGCCAACGGTGTAGAAGTCGCCCGAGGAAAAGGTTGTGAGCCGCTTGTAGTACTCTAACACGCGAACGTTCCGCGAATCAGAAATCGTGAGATTCTTTGTCTCCTCCCAACCATATGTCTTTGCTGATGTCCCAGCTCCCATGCTAAAGAGATAGTTGCAAAGTTCGTAGTAAAGCCAACCGTCATTCGCGCCCTGCACACAGACACCTTTTAGCCCGGGGCGACTGTTTGAAAAAAAATCCGCCACGTCTAGATATGTGTCCCAGTCGGCCGGTACCGCGAGCTCCTTTCCAAAGCGGTCTTTATACTTCTGCTTTAGCTCGGGATCTTCGAATAAATCCCGATTATACGCCAGAAGCATCGTATTGGCGGCAAACGGAAAGCCGAATTGCTTAGGGGAGGAGGTCGGATCTTGAGGGTTCGAGTAGTAAAAGCATGTCTCCTTCAGTGCATTTTGAAAGAGTCTCGAATTGATCTCGGCGGCTCTATCGCCAAGCCCGTTAGAGTTGCTTCCAATCTCTAGGACGTAATGATTCCTCACATAAGGCGCGAGGCTGAAGTTATACTGCAGAACGATGTCGTATGTGCCTTGGCCCGCACGGAAATCTGCGTCAGCCTTCTGAACAGCTTGCTCAAAGGTCGTCCCTTCAAACTTGGCATCGATACCTGTCTTTTGGAGGTATTCGTCCCTGAGTAAGGCATACGCCTTTAAGTTCGATGAGTCCTCTCCAAAGACTGTTATTTGCTGATTCTGGTTTCCGCCGTGGTTGTGCGCAAGGTAGAAAACGAGAGAAGCAACCACAATGGCCGCTACCAGCCCGATGATCGTCCATCGTCGTTTCATAATCCACCTTCCAGTGCGAGAAGCCTAGTCGACGGGTGCCCTCCCGACACAAAAGGAGCATAGCAGCGGAGTTCTTGTGTGCCAACGGCTTCGCAGAGATCGCGGTAGCAGCGGAAGGGAAATTCTCTAGATTCGCTTGAACCCCAATGCCTCGCAGCGCGGCCCGCCCCCGCGTGTATCACCCCAGGCACCCGAGCAACCAGGGCATCATGTCAATCGCGATACAGATTCCACCACTCGATGACTCCGCCACGCAGCCAGCTCCCACCGGCGCACTGGACCCGTCGCTCCCGCAGACATCGCACAGAGCCGCGCAGAAGGCGCCCGCGGCTGGTCAGTATCGACGCCTACCGCGGCCTGGTCATGCTGCTGATGATGGGCGAAGTCCTGAACCTCAGCCGTGTCCCGAAGAATACCGGCGGCGACGTCTGGGCCTGGCTTACCACCAGACCCTGCGCCAGAATACCTCGGCTGCTCGCTGCACGATCTGATCGCATTCCTCCTTCTCCTTCCTGGTCGGCGTGGCGCGGCGCCGTTTTCCATCAGCGGGCGATCGTCAGGCCCTCAGCCTCAGCACCAGACAGAATTCCCGCGAACGTTATGGCTGCAAACCTCGCGGTTTGCTTTGGTTCTGGCTGGAGGATCGAATTACCGCGTATCTATTCAGCCGCGTTGCTGCTAAGGTGGCCTTTGGCCGATCGACGACCGAGTCAGGTCTCGACGTTCTATCAAAACGCCTTCCGCTGACTCCCTCGCCTCCTTTGCCTTTCCTGATCTGAATTTGGCGCAAGCTGACCCGATTGTGTCGGGCGGCGCGTTTCTTTTGCCGTTCTGCGCGGGGTCTGCGCGGGGACGCGGCTCTTCCTGCCTTTTTCTTTGGAGTACATCCCATGGTTTTCCTCAGCATTCTGGGTTGGATCGTCGCGGGTCTGATCGCCGGCTTTGTCGCGAGCAAGCTGGTTGATCTGCGCGGCGATGACGTGCGATTTGGAATCATGGCCGCGGTGGCAGGCGCGGTTGTGGCGGGGATCCTGCACGCCGTCTTCAGCGGCGCCGGGCTGAACCCCTGGCAGACGTGGGGAGCGCTTTTCGCGCTGCTCGGCGGCGCGGTTGGCGCAGGGGCGTGGCACCTGATCCGGTCGCGGTCGATCTCGCACGATCACGGGTCGTTCCGGCAACACTAAAGCGGGAAGGAATGGCCGCCGGGAAGCGGTTCCGGCCGCTCCTGGCAGCGCTGCGCGCCCTTGCGTGTATCAACGCCAGGCACGCGAGCGCACAGCATGACAACAGCCACTCCGATTCCTGCGTCGCTGGTCTCACCGACTCCTTCGCCGGCGCAGACAGCGCAGCCGGTGGGATTGGGCGCGTTGGACGTGTCGCTGCTGCGGACATCGCCGCTCGCGACGCAGAAGACGCCGCGGCTGGTCAGCATCGACGCCTACCGCGGCCTGGTCATGCTGCTGATGATGGGCGAGGTCCTGAACCTCAGCAGAGTCGCGAAGAATACCGGCAGCGACTTCTGGGCCTTCCTCGCTTATCACCAGACCCACGTCGAATATCTCGGCTGCTCGCTGCACGATCTGATCCAATCTTCCTTCTCCTTCCTGGTCGGTGTGGCGCTGCCGTTTTCGATCGCGAGCCGGGTCGCTCGCGGGCAGTCGATGGCGCGGATGACGCTGCACGCCGGCTGGCGGGCGGTGCTGCTGATTTTGCTCGGCGTGTTCCTCCGCAGCATCGACAAGCCGCAGACCGAGTGGGGATTCACCGACACGCTCTGCCAGATCGGGCTGGGGTACGTCTTCCTGTTCCTGCTGGCGTTTCGGCCGGCGCGGGAGCAGTGGATTGCGCTCGCCGTCATCCTTGCCGGGTACTGGTTGCTCTTCGCGCTATATCCTGCGCTCGATCCGGCGTTTGATTACGTGAAGCAACTGGGGATGAACCCGAAATGGCTGCAGGCGCATCCGCTGACGGGATTTCAGGCGCGCTGGAACAAGTATGGGAACGCGGCGTGGGCGTTTGATTACTGGTTCCTGAATCTCTTTCCGCATCCGCCGGGCAAGCCGTATCTCGGGAGCAGCTTTGGCTCGACGACGCTGAGCTTTATTCCGACGCTGGGGACGATGATCCTGGGATTGCTCGCGGGCGGCGTGTTCCGCAGCTCGCGGACTTCCTGGCAGAAGATCCGGTGGTTTGTGATCGCGGGGCTGGCGACGGGATTCCTCGGCTGGGGACTTGGCGAGATCGGCGTCTGCCCGGTCGTCAAACGCATCTGGACGCCGACCTGGACGCTCTACAGCGGCGGGTGGTGCTTCCTGCTGCTGGCGGGGTTTTATGTCTGCACTGACCTGGTGGGCTGGCGACGCTGGGCGTTTCCGCTGATCGTCGTCGGGACCAATTCCATCGCGGCGTACTGCATCGCGCATATGTGGGACGGGTTCATCCGCAAGGCGCTGCTCACGCATCTTGGGCCGAATACGTTCGATGCGTATAACGCGTTCGGGCCGGCGTATGAACCGGTGGTGCTGGGCGGGTGCGTGTTGCTGATCGAGTGGCTGATTCTGCTGTGGATGTATCGGCGGAAGGTGTTTCTGAAGATCTGAGCGTTCTTTGCCACTGAGACACGGAGGCACGGAGAGGTTCTCGACCCGCCGAATCGATCTAGCAAATGACACTTTCGAGTTCGAGGATTTGAGGAGCCCGACGGTTGCTGAATTCCAGCGCCCTCTGGCGTGCCTCTGCCTCCGTGGCAAATGCATTGAGGCGAGTTCTTTTAACCTTGCAACGTATGCGCCGCAGTGCAATAACAGATGCACCATGCATTTTCCGACCGCTTTAATGGGGTTTCTCCGTAAACGCCGCATTCTCCTGGCTTCGCTGCTCGCCGCCGGCGGGCTTGTCGGCGCGGGGGCGCTGATGGCCGGTCCTTCCGGCGGGGATCTGGAGAAACAGAAGCCGCACTGGAAGATCGACCATATCCCGCCCGCCCCGGTGCTGTCGCCGGAAGAGGAGCTGAAGACATTTCGGCTGCCGCCGGCCTTTAAGATTGAGCTGGTCGCGTCCGAGCCGATGGTGGAAGAGCCGATCGCCCTCTCGTTCGACGCGGACGGGCGGATGTATGTGGTGCAGCTTCGCGGCTACATGCCCGACGCCGCGGGGACCGGCGAACTGGAACCGGTCGGTCGTGTGAGCCTGCTCGAATCGACGAAGAATGACGGGAAGTTCGATAAGAGCACCGTCTTCCTCGACAAGCTTTCGATCCCTCGCGCGGTGAGCGCGGTGAACGGCGGCGTCCTGATCGCCGAGCCGCCGAACCTCTATTTTTGCAAAGACACCAACGGCGACGGCAAGGCCGACACCAAAGACCTGATCGCGTCGGATTACGGCTCGAAGAATGCGAATCCGGAGCACATGGCCAACGGGCTGGTATGGATGCTGGACAACGGCATTTATTCCGCCGACTGGCCGGGCAAGTTCCACCTGGTGAAGGGGAAGTTCACCCGCGAAGGCGCCGTTTCCCGGGGGCAGTATGGCATCACGCAGGACGATCACGGGCGGATTTTTTACAACTCCAATTCGTCGATGCTCCGCTGCGATGTCGTTCCAGCCGGCGAGCTTTCGCGGAATCCGTATCTCTCGCCGGTTGGCGTGAACGCGACGGTGTCGCCGAACGCAGTCTTCCCGGCGCGGGTGAATCCCGGCGTCAATCGCGGCTATACCGCTGATGTCAACGACAAGGGGTATCTGCAGCGCGTGACGGCGGCATGCTCGCCACTGATTTATCGCGGAGACATGTTCCCAGCGGATTACAAGGGGAATGCGTTCGTCTGCGAGCCGTCCGGAAATGTCGTCATTCGCCACGTGCTGACGCAGAACGGGTTGTCGGTCACCGGAAAGAGCGTGCAGCACGCCGGCGACAAAGACACGCCGGAGAAGATCGATTTCCTCACCAGCTCCGACGAGCGATTCCGCCCGGTCGCGTTGTACAACGGTCCGGACGGCGCGCTCTACGTGATCGACCTGTATCACGGCATCCTGCAGCACAAGACGTATCTGAGCGCGTATCTGGCCGATCAGGTGAAACAGCGCGACCTGGCTGAAAACAAGGGACATCGCGGGCGCATCTGGAAAATCACGCCGACGAATGCGAAGCCGACCGCGGCCTGGCCGAAGCTGGCCAAGGCCTCCACCGAAGAGCTGGTGAAGACGTTGTCGCATCCGAACGGCTGGTGGCGTGATACGGCGCAGCGGCTGCTCGTCGAGCGGGCCGATCCAGAATCCGTTGCATTGCTGACCAAGCTCGCGACCGCGAAGGATTCACTTCCGCTGGCGAAGATTCACGCCGTCTGGACGCTCAACGGAATGGACAAGCTGGAAGACGATCTGGTCGGCGAAATGCTGAAAGACAAGGATGGGCAGGTTCGCGTGCAGGCGCTTCGCGCCGGCGAACTGTTCGTGAAGAAGCGGACCGGCAACGAGACGATGTCGGCGCTTCCCGCGCTGGCGAACGATCCGGATCCGGAAGTGCAGATTGAGGTGCTGTCGCTGACGACGCCGGACAACGCCGAGCTGCAGAAAGCGGCCAACGGCATCCTCGCGAAGCATATGAACGAAGGGATTTTCCGCTCGGCGGCGCTCAGCGCCGCGGCGGGCCGCGAGCTGGAACTGATGCAGCTCATGCTCGCCGATCCGCAGCTTTCAAAGGCCGACGAGAAACACAAGCAGGAGATGTACAACGACCTGGCAGAATGCGTGATTCGCGGGCGCAGCGCCGAGCGGATCGACAAGCTGCTGTCGCTGATCGCGAATCTGCCGGAGGCGCAGAAGCCGGAACGCAGCGCGATGATGAACGGGATCCTCGAGGCGATCGTGCCGGATCCGAAAGCGAAAAACCCCGCGCCCAAGCGCAAACTGCGTCTCCCGGCAGAACCGGCGGGCCTCGCGAAGCTCAAAGAAGCGAAGGACAAGAAGGTCGCCGATCTGGCGACAAAGATCGACGCCGGCTTCACCTGGCCGAACAAGCCCGGCGACAAGACCCCGCCGCTCAAGCCGCTCACCGAAGTCGAGAGCAAGCGATTCGCCGCCGGCAAGGAGCTTTACACGCAGTTGTGCGGCGTGTGCCATCAGCCGTCGGGCCTTGGGATGGAAGGCGTCGCCCCGCCGCTGCTCGACAGTGAATGGGCGCTCGGCACGCCGCACCGGAACATCCGCATCGTGCTGAACGGCCTGACGGGTCCGGTGAAGATCGGAAAGAAGACGTTCGATTCGGAAATGCCGGGCCTGAAATCTCTGGATGACGAGCAGATCGCGTCGGTCCTGACGTATGTCCGCCGGGAGTGGGGACATGAAGGAGATCCGATCGATCCGAAGCAGGTTGCGGAGATCCGCAAGGAGACGGCGGATCGCGGGGATACGCAGTGGACTGCGGATGATTTGCTGAAGATTAAGTAAGTGACAGTGGAGGAGAAGAGGAGTTGAGGAGAAGAGGAGTCAGAGGAATTGATCTCCTCTTCTCCTCAACTCCTCAACTCCTCTTCTGACGATTGCGGTCCTCGCTCACGAACAAAGGAAACCCCCATGCTCCCCCGCCGCTCATTTCTGTTCAGTGTCGCCGCTGCTTTGTCGCTCTTCGCGGCGCGTCCCGCCATCGCTGCTGACGCCAAGGGCTTCTCGCTCGACGACAAGCCCGGCCAGTACCTCGACATTCTCCTCGACGGGAAAATCGTCGCGCGATACATGGACGCGCACGACACGTCCACGAAAGAGAAGCGTCTCGAAACATACAAGCCCTACCTGCACGTCTTCGACGCCGAGGGGAAAGAGCCGATCACGCAGGGCGCCGGCGGCAAGCAGTTCCCGCATCACCGCGGCATCTACATCGGCTGGCAGCAGATGAGCGTGGACGGAAAGAAAATGAACTTCTGGGAGATGGGCTCCGGCGACATCATTCATGAGAAGATCGCCCGGTCCATGGCCGACCCCGACTCCGCGACCTTCACATCGCTAACCAAGTGGGTCCCGACGGGTTCAGACAAGCCGATTATTGAAGAGGAGCGCACGATGGCCTTTCGTCGCGCCCCCGCGCCGGCTCGGCTGATCATCGATTTCACCTCCACACTCAAAGCGACGACGGCCGAAGTGAAGCTCGACGCAAACGCCGAGCACGGCGGCGTGCAGTACCGCCCCGCCGGCGACATCAATCAGTCTGAGACCACCTACATCTATCCAAAGGAAAATGCCGACCCGCACAAGGACCGCGACTATCCGTGGGTTGGCGAGACCTACACGCTGCGCGGCAAGAAATACAGCGTGGTGGAAATGAGCTCGCCGGAGAATCCGAAGCCGATTCAATGGTCGGCTTATCGCAACTACGGCCGATTCGGCGCGCTGCCGAAGTCGGAGCTCAAACCCGGCCAGCCGCTGACGCTGAAGTTCCGCTTCGTGATCGCCGACGGCGAGATGCTGCCGGCGGAGCAGATCGAAAAGATTTACGACCAATACACTGGCGCGACGACCCCGTCGCCGGTCCCGCAGGTGACGGTGAAGAAAGCCGAAGGCGCCGAAAAAACGCCAGGCGGCAAGGCGGCGACGAAGCCGGCGGCGAAACCCGCGGCCAAGTAACTCAATCAAAGGGAATAATTGAACCGCAGAGTCGCAGAGGCGCAGAGAAGAAGAGGAGTTTTTCTTCTCTGTGCCTCTGCGATTCTGCGGTTCAACTTCTGCCCCATGATCGACTTAGACCGGATTTCTCATATCGTCAAGACCCGCACAAAGGCCGAAAATTGCTCTTGAAAGTTCGGTTAGGCGTTTGTACGATCCTGCCGTGCAAACGATGGGTCACAAGATCCGCAGGGCCCGTGTCCGAATGGCCCTTACGCTGGAAGAGCTCGCTCACAAAGCGAAGATTTCCAAGGCGTATCTCTCCCTCATCGAGAACAGCCGCGTCGCCAATCCTCCCAGCAACGAAAAGCTCCGCCGGATCGAGCAGGCGCTCAACATGGCGACCAATGAGCTGATCGGCCAGGCCCAGCTTCAGCGCACGCCAAGCGATGTCCGCGAAATCCTGGAGCGCCTGGTCCGGCAAGGCGGCCGCAAGGGCCTCGATGACGCGGCTTTGGGGCCCGCCAACGCCGATTCCCACAACGGTTCCCGGCCGCTGGATCTCGACGCGGCGTATATGAATGGCGTGCTGCAGGAGCTGGCCGAGCGGGTCAGCAGCAATGTCGAGCCGATGCTTCCCGCGTCCGTCGCCGGCCGATCTACGCCGGTCGTGAACAAAGTGTCGGCCGGCTATCCGCGCGATTTCACGGACATGAGTTATCCGCCTCGGGTCGCGGATGCGTACATCACCGCGCCCGGCGTCGAGGATCCCGACGCATTCGCCGCCCGCGTGTCCGGCGACAGCATGTCCCCAAAATACAGCGAAGGAGACATCGTCATTTTCTCTCCGCTGGCGGCGTGGAAAGACGGCTCCGATTGTTTCGTCCGCCTGGAAGACGGACAGACGACGTTCAAGCGTGTTTTTGTCGAGGGAAGCGAAGGCGGCAAACAAAACCTCCGGCTTGAACCGCGGAACAACAAGTACCGGCCGAGGGTTGTGCCGCGCGAAGAGGTTCAGGGGGTTTACAAGGCGGTGTTTGTTTATCGCGCGATCGGCGATTGAAAGTAGCAGGCACACTCCGTGTGCCCAAATCCGGAAACAGCCACAACATACTAATTTGAACAGGAGAACGCAGAGGGCGCAGAGAGTACGCAAGCGCGCTCGTCTCTTTTCTCCGCGATCTCTGCGTGCTCCTGTTCAAATGTATTGCGACGGGAGCGACGGTTTATCTGCCCAGCCGAGTGGCCGCGATCCACTCCGCTTCAAACTCCTCCCTCGTGATCGTTCGTGGCGTGAACTCACGATCAGATGCAATCTCTTCCAGCGGTGGAACCGGCACAATACCCAACATCGTGTCACCCGAAGTGGCAGACGCATCCGCGAAGCATCTGCGCCCATCGCGGAAGACCTCGACTTTCCGCACCTCAAATCGCTCGTCATTCAACTCGGAGAACAGCTTGACCGGATCGTCAGGGTTCTTGTGATGCCATGTCACGACGATGTGCGTCATTGCGTTTACCGCCAGTTAGACGAGCGTACGTGGTGCAAACCATCGATCGAGAAGCGGCGCGAACAGCGCGATCGCCATCAGCGCCAGGTACGGTCCGACCATCGCTGAGACATAGAGCTGAGCGGCCGCCATCGCGATGCCGACAAGGACCGCGTAGATCGCGCGGGCGCGCCGCGCCAGCGGGCGGATGTTGGGAGACGTTGCGAGGAAAAACGCGGTGAACAGCGCCGGGGACGCCGTCAGCTCGTAATTCGCGAACGTGACCGCCTGTCCCCAGACGACGTCGGGCTGATCGGGCATGAAGAGGGAATGGAAGTCGCCGCCCATGTCGGTGACCGCCGTCGGGACCGGCAGCACCAGGAGTGACGCATAGAAGAAGACGAGGATCAGCAGCGGGATGCGGAAGTCGATCAGCCCGCGATAAAGCAGGAACAGCCCGCCGATCACGACGGCAATCGCGCTGCCCAGGCCGATCGGCGCCGCCTGTCCGCCGATTACAAGGTCTTCCAGCGGCGGGACGCGGTCGCGGAGCAATTCGCTCATCGGGACGCGCCCCTGTTCGCCAAGCCGATCGCCGCGGGTGAAGTTCGTCAGCGCCGGGGCGGCGGGCTCGACCCAGAACGCGTCATGGCCGGCGACCGCGGTGCGCTCAAGCCACGGCTCGGCGTCGCCGATCAGGCGCGGCTGGCCCGGCTGGGTTTTCAGCAGGTCGCCGCCAAGCCGGCTGCGCGCCAGCACGCGGCACGGCATCATCAACTCGGCGAAGACGGCAAAGAGGAGCAGGTAAGCGCAGAGGGTAACGTGGAATCGCCCGGTGCCCGCCCCGCCGATCAACCAGAGGAGAATGACGACGCCAAACCCGCCAGCCACGAGCAGCGTCCAAGGCGGCCCGGGAAGGTTGTGACCTTCCGGCGACGCGACGACATCGGTCGCGAGGTGCGCCGGCAACATCAGCGCGAGCAGCAGCGCGGTCCAGAGCGCCTGGGCGGGTTGGATCTGCCCGCCGCGCGGTCCGATGTTCCGCCAGATGAGCAGTGCAAATGCAGCAGATGCAATCACAACAGCGACGCAGACGGCCGCCCGCCAGCCAAAGAGCGCGATCCCCGCGGCCAGCGGCACGGAGGCGCCCAGTGCATGCATCAGGTAATAACCGCGGACATTGACGCCGCTGTGGATAAGAGACCCCGCGCGATTCGGCGGTGACCGCCAGGGCAATCGCGGTCCGTTCCGCCCGAACGCGCCGTCGCTGGCCGCGAGCTCTGCGTCATCGGCGGCGCCGCCAGGCAGGTCAGCGGTCGAAGGCGCAGGAGTGGCGGCATCCATCAGGAGCAGTTTAACGGCGAGCGAGAAACGTGACACTCCCGGTCACGTTACTCAAACATTCAACTTTCAACGTTCAACATTCAAGTCCGAACTTGGATGTTGGACGTTGAACGTTGGACGTTGGACGTTTGATTGACTTCCAGTGCCCGCCCCCTGACCTTGACTCTTTCAGTACGACACAAGGGAAGGGAGCTTGCCTCCCACGCCTTCGATCATTATCGGACCTTCAGCCTCTGTCGAAATATCGACTCGATGCGGCGGGATTCACCCTCGGCTCATGCTTCAGCACCCGTCTTCCGATAGTGTGAGAGGGAGAGTTCTATGCCCGTCCAGTTGTTGTGTCCCAACCTCCGCTGCCGCAAGTTCCTCACCGTTCCCGATGAGGTTCGCGGCAAGCTCGTCAAGTGCACGCACTGCCAGACCATGTTCCGCGTGCCGGATCCCACCAAGAAGCCGGATACACAGAAAGCGTCGGCGGAAGGTCATTGATTGAAGTAGGTCCGCCGAGCCGAGGCGGACTTTCGGCGTACTCGCCGAAAACGAAGGTTGGTTGCGCGAACGGACGTTTGTGTCGCGCGATTACGCCCGAAGTGCCGCTCGGCTCGCGTCACCTACTTGGGATCTTCAGCGTCTCCCAATCCTTTTTCCCCTCCAGCAGCAGAATGTATTCCGCCGTCGCGCTGATCAGGTGCGCGTAGCCGCCGGTGTCGGAGAAGTTGTCCTTCGGCGAGTTCGTGCCCATGCCGGTGGGGATGTAGCCTTTCTCATCGAAGATCGCTTCCCACGTTCGCAGGCCGCCGGTGAGTTCGCGGTTCAATTGCTCTTCCAATGACGTTATGGAAGTGACTGCATGGAAGTTGCGGACCTTATCGCCGACCCTGACGCTGTAGTGGCCGTGCTCGACACAATTCGCGGATGGCTTGGAATCCTTATTGACAGTGAATGGAACTACCACCGCCACAGGCGGATTGGCCAGTAGCCGTAAAACTTGAGCTTTCCCTCCGCTCGCGTTTCCGTTCGTATCCACTTCAATAGTGGCAGCGGCGTTACCCTTGGCATCAGGCCCGTTGAAAAAGTCAATTCTTGCAGCTTGGCCCAATGGCACTGCAAATACAAAACCCGCGGGCAGTACACCGATATCCACCGATAGAGCCCCATTGATTACGCGTACAGCGCCGTCATTTCCGTTTTTCTTAACGATTGGGACAATGACATCCTGCGCAAAAGCCGGCTCGCGTTTTATGTCCCAGGCCGAGGGCCTATCCTTCAGCACCTGCAGCGCCCACGCCGTGCACACCATATTCTGCGGTCCCATCCGCGATCCGATCGGCCGCGGCTTTTTCGCTGGGCCTTTTCTATCACTGCGATAGTCAGGGAACTTGCCGTCGATCATCGAATAGGGATGCAGATCAAACACATTGATCCCCGGCGGAACTTCGGCGTCGTCGCTGTAGAAGCGGTAAAGCTGCGGCTCGGTGTACGCGTCGTAGATCAACTTGAATGCGGCGGGATCCGGAAGCTTTCCGCCGGCGCGGGCGAGCGCGGAGTAATAGAAATACTCCTGATCGTCGGCGAAGCCGGGCAGCGGCATCTTCTGACCGGGTTTGAAATCGCGTAGTGCCCGCGTGTAGTGATTATTCGGTTCCCAAAGTTTCTCGCTCGCGGGGTCGGGCAGCGCGTTGATCCACTTTTTGTCGCCGGTCATGACAGCCAGCGGCGCGACGACAGCGGGAATGTTTCCGAAGCCGTGATTCGTGCGGCACTGCTGCAGGTTCTTCGCCGCCTCGAGCAGTTCCGCGGTTAGCTGCTTGTCTTTCGGATCTTCGCTTTCGCGCAGGAGAAGCCAGCTATTCATCAGCATCAGGCCCAGGTCCTGCGCCAGATGGTTGGATGAGCCGATCGAGTAGCCGCTCAGCCTGTAATCCGGATTCGGCTTGCCGTCGGCGAGGTACTGGTCGAACGCCTGGAACTCCGGCAGGTCCTGCTTTTTCAGCCTGCATTCCAGCGAGACGGACGCGCCATCATCCCACCAGTAAGGGACGAATCCCTTTTCGCCGTCCTGCAGGAGATGCTCTTTGTTGAACTTGTTGCCTTTCGGATCCACCCAGACTTGCTTCGTGCTGAAGAGTGTGTCGCTGTGGTTCAGCATCTTCAGGTAGAACGGCAGCGTGTAGTCAGTGAGCCACTCTTTGTAGAACTTGTCGCCGGTAGCGCGATATGCGTTGGCCAGCGCGATCGCGAGCCATGCGCCGTCATGCATCGTGTCGAGGGCTTCGCCTTGCACGAACTGGTCTGGCTTTCCCAGCCGCGGTATGTCGAGATATTCGTACGTGATGCCCTTTTGCGGCGAATTGGCGTCTTTCTTGAGGTGGTGATCGTAGACGAACTGCGCCAGGCGTTTCATGAACGCCCGGGCTTCCTCGGCGGTCATCGGTTTTTTTTCTTTCCACGCAGTCGCCCAGGCGCCGCGGTCTTCGGGCAGCGGCTGCGTGGCAGGCGCGGCGGCGAAGGCGGAGGATGCTACGAGCAAGACCGCCGATAGAAAGCTGCGCATTTGCGTGTCCCGTTCGATACAGGCAGGACCGCGCCGACTAACCGGTCGTCGAAAGGCGCGGCATTGCGAATCACGCCCAAGCTCAGACCGCGTCATCCTGAGGTACTCCGAAGGACCTCGGGAAGTGTCATCGCGCGGTGCTCGTAGCGAAGCGCATCATTTCCCAACCCGAGGTCCTTCGGAGTACCTCAGGATGACGCGAGTTTAAGATCTCGCGCCAACAGGTGAAGCTGCGTGTTCCGCCAGTGAGGGCACTGGCGGCACTGAATTACGGCTCGTCATTCAGCAACGCCGCCTCTTTCTTCTTCGCGGCGTTCTTCTTCGGCTTCTCCGGCGGAGCATTTGGATCCCAATCAGGGTTCGGCGTTGGGAACCTCGCGCCAACAGACTTCTGCCAGTCCTCCAGCTTCCTTTTCAACTCGGCGGCCTTCTCCGGCATCTTCGCTGACAGGTCGTTCTTCTCCACCTCATCTTTCGAAAGGTCATACAGCTCGAAGTGATTGTCCTCGAAAAACTGGATGAGCTTCCACTGCCCGGCGCGCACGGCGGACGCCGGCTGGCCGCCCTGGTTTCCGTAGTGCGGGTAATGCCAGAACATCGCGTCACGCTGCGGTGCGGGACCGCCTTTAAGGAGTGGCAGGAAGCTGACGCCATCCGGATGCGTCTCCGGCATGAGAGGTAGTCCGGCGGCTTCCAGCCAGGTCGGGAAGAAGTCGGGACTGGTCACGGGAACGTCGCAGGTGCTGCCGGGTTTGACGACGCCGCGCCAGCGGACGATCAGCGGCACGCGAATGCCGCCTTCATAAAGCCAGCCTTTGCCGCAGCGCAGCGGGAGGTTGCAGGTCGGCGTGCCCTCCGACGTCGAGAGCCCGCCGTTATCGCTGGTGAAGATGAAGATCGTATTGTCGGCGAGCTTTTCGTCGTCGAGCTTCTTCATCAGCCGACCGACGCTTTCGTCGGCGCTCTGCACATTCGCCGCGTAGATCGGATGGTCCTGATATTGGCGGACCATGCTGTTGTGGTCTTTGACGAACTTCTCGCCGCGATCGCCGAGCTTCTTCTGCTTCTCCTCGTAGTGCGCGATGATCTCCTTCTTCGCCTGCTGCGGATTGTGAACGGCGTAATGCGCCAGGTAGAGCAAGAACGGCTGTTTTTTGGTCTTCGCGGTGTCGATGAACTTGATCGCTTCATCCGTCAGCCGGTCGGTGAGGTATTCGCCGGGCGGGCCGTCGGGCAGCTTGGGGTTCTTGTACGGTGAGAAATAGCTCGGCGGGCTCCCGGCGCCGAAACCGCCGACGTTCAGATCGAAGCCGAACATCTCCGGCAGGTTCGGCTCCTTGCCGAGATGCCATTTGCCGAAATAGCCGGTGTAGTAACCGGCGTCGTGCAGCGCCTTGGCGACGGTGACGGTTTTCTCCGGCAACGCCTTGAGGTAATCCGCAGGCAGCAGCTTCCCCTTTCGCGCGCCCGGAATGTAATCGGTGATCGGAATGCGAACAGGGTATTTGCCGGTCAGCAGACTCGCTCGCGTCGGCGAGCAGACGCACCCGGCGGAGTACGCGTGCGAGAATCGCATCCCCTGGCTGACGAGTTTGTCTACGTTCGGCGTTTCGTAAAAATCGCTCCCCAGCGCCGCGATATCCCGCCAGCCCATGTCATCGATCAGGACGAAGACGATGTTCGGGTGTGAAGCGCGATCTCCCCCGCCGGCAGCCGGCGCGGCGGCGGATCCACCATCCACCGCGAGGCACATCAGCGGCGACATGACCGCAAACGTCAGCGTGAGAAGTGTTCCCTGCAATCGACGAAACGCCGCCAGCCCTGATTTGAAGGACATTCGCTCAACCTCCGCAACGCGATCAACTACTGAAATGGCTCGTAGTTCTTCGGATCATGAACGTACGAACGCGGAGCGTATTCCGCGTGCCCGTCCAGCATCCCTACATTTCCGCGCTTGTCGATGTTGTTGTTCCAATTGCTTGCATCGTCCGGCAAGTAACGCTTCCGCTCGTGGCGGATCGCGAGGTTGTCCCCGCTGGAGTTACGGATCACCCAGTTGCCATCGTTGATGGTGTGCTCGTCCTCTTCGCCGAGAAGGATCTTTTCCGTCGTCTTTTTGACTGCCGTAATAGGCACCGAGGTGGCAGGGAAGAGCGAATCACCACTCACGCGGTTGAGGAGACGATCGTTTGCGCTGTAGCTATACAGATAGGGGCCGTCGGCGGCCGTATTTCCGTTCAACGCGTGATCCTGCCACGCATCCGATGGACAGCGCAGCGACTCCTGCGGGTTCCTGCCGAGATGGCGCACCACCGTTGACTCGTTGATGTCCCGCCCGGCTTGCCAGAAGATCCAATCCGAGATCTTCGCGCCGTTACCCTTGGAAGCGGTCGGATACGGCAGCTTTCCCTTGTTTTCATTAGCGTACATGATGAACGCCAGCGTCAACTGCCGAACGTTGTTCAGGCATTTGGCGGCGTTGCCATGCTCTCGGGCGGCGCCGAGACTGGGCAGCAGAATGCTGATCAGCAGCGCGATGATGCCAATGACCACCAACAGCTCAACGAGCGTAAAAGCGTGGCGACGAGGCCGACGAAAGCGCGTGCTGCCCATCCCGTGATCCTCCGACTTTGTTTTTCAGCGAGACGTGGAAAAGCCGCCAGCGGAAACAAGATCATGCTATCAATCCGGTTGCATCGCGGCTACCAAAAATAGTTTCCTGGCAGGACGTTGGGATTCCCTGAGTCATTCCCACGAAACCGTGCTTCGACGGTAATCAGGATGCGGACCGAAGGGTTATCGATATGACCCTCGGGGACTTGTCTCAAGTGAGGAGTGAAACTGTGAAAAAGACATGGATCGCGTTGAGCATCGCCGCGGTGATGGGATTCCAGGGTTTGGCCCGTGCGGCCGATACCCCGAAGACTGCCGAGCCGCCGAAAACCGCGCCCAAAGCGGCCAAGCCAGCAACCCCGGATCCGACCTACACCGGGAAGAACCCCAAGACGATGCCGGAAACGGCCGGCACGCCGGACAACACCGCGCCGGCTGGTTTCGTCGCCATCTTCAACGGCAAAGATCTCAGCGGCTGGCGCGGATTGATGAAGCCGGCCGGCGGGAAAAAAGGCCTGGATAATCCTTTCATGCGTCAAAAGCTTTCGCCTCAGGAGCGCGAAGCGGCCCAAAAGGAAGCCGACGACAACATGCGCGAGCACTGGAAGGCGGAGGACGGCGCGCTGGTTTTTGACGGCAAGGGTCGCAGCCTGGCAACCGCCAAGGAGTACGCAAACTTCGAAATGTGGGTGACATGGAAGATCAAAGCCGGCGGCGACAGCGGCGTTTACCTGCGCGGTTCACCGCAGGTGCAAATCTGGGACACCGATCTGAAAAACGGCGCGGCCGTCGGTTCCGGAGGTCTCTACAACAATCAGAAGAACCCTTCCCGTCCGCTGGTCAAAGCGGACAAGCCTGTCGAAAACTGGAACACATTTTTCATCCGCATGGTCGGCGACAAAGTCACGGTTTATCTGAACGGCCAACTGGTGACGGACGAAGTGACGATGGAGAACTATTGGGACTACAGCCAGCCGATCTTCCCGAAGGAACAGATCGAGCTGCAGAACCATGGCAATACGCTTTGGTTCAAGAATGTGTACATCAAGGAGCTGCCGTAATCTGTTCGGCCCTAAGCGGAAGAAATACGACACAGAGGCACACCAGACACAGAGGCGAGCTTCTACTACTGGACCTGCTTTCCAAATTGCATTTCAAAAGAGTGGATTTGGGACGTCAGAAAAGAAGTAGTGCCGGCCTCTGTGCCTCTGTGTCGTATGCCCTCATTTCAAACTTGAAGGAGCGTGCGATGCGCTCATATATCTGCTTGGTCGTTACCTGGATCTGCTTCGCGATCGTTGCTGCAACAACTCAAGCCGCCGATACCGGCTGGACTGTCGGCGTGGCGGCGGTGAAGACGACGCCGACCAAGCCGGTTGTTCTCGCCGGCTACGCCGCCCGAACTAAGCCTCATGAATCCGTCGATCTGGACCTCTACGGCAAGGCGCTGGCGATTCGAGATGCGCAGGGCAGTCTGGCGGTTTTGATCACGGTGGATCTCTGCATCCTGCCGCGCGATGTTTCCGAGCCCGTACAGAAGAAAGTTGCGGAACATGCGAAAATCGATCCGGCGGCTGTAATCATCAGCGTTTCGCACAGCCATTCTGCGCCGGCCGTCGGGCTGGAAGAAACCGACAACGGCGCATCGACCAAACCGGTCAATCCGACTTCGCCGAACAATATTGAGTACACCAAGTGGCTGCAGGAGCAGCTTGTCTCCGTCGCGGACAAAGCACTGGCGGACATGAAGCCGGCGAAGCTTTCCTGGGGAACCGGCTTCACCAGCTTCGTAATGAATCGACGACAATTCACCGACAAAGGCGTCATCCTCGGTATCAATCCGCGCGGCCTTGTCGATCGCTCGGTGCCCGTTCTGAGAATCGATGACTTGGATGGCAAGCCGCGCGCGGTGCTCTTCGGCTACGCCTGCCATTGCACGACCGAGCCGTCGAATCACCTTGGCGTCAGCCCGGACTACGCCGGATATGCCCGGAAATTCATCCAGGAGAAGTATCCCGGCGTCGAAGCACTCTTCATGGCCGGCTGCGGCGGAGACGCCAACCCATTTCCGCGCACCAAGCTCGGCGACGCCGCTGCCAACGGCCTGACGCTCGGCACGGAAGTATGCCGCGTCCTGGAAACGAAGCTGGCGCCGATCAGCGGCTCGCTGAAATGTGCCGCGGTGCAGGCGGAGTTGCCGCTGGCGCAGCCGACACGCGCGGATCTGGAGGTTTTCTCGATCAGTGCTCCAGCGGTGTGGAAAGAAACCGCGCAGAAGCTGCTGGCGATGATGAACGCCGGCAAGAAACTTCCGGTGTCGCATCCGGCGCCTGTCGCCGCATGGCAATTCGGGAAGGACCTGACGCTCGTTGCCTTGCCGGACGAAGTGGTGGTGAATTACGTGCAGCGTGTCGAGCAGGCGATCGGCCCAATGCGGCTGTGGGTCGCCGGATACTGTCACGAAGTCGCCGGGTACATTCCAACGAAACGAATTCTGGAAGAAGGCGGGTACGAGACGCGCGGCCTGTATCTGGGCCTTGGCTGGTTCGCGCCGGAGGTCGAAGATGTGTTGACCAACGCCGCCAGCGAAGCCGCGAGGAAAGCCGGACGGCCGGTGCAATGACCCTGATTACCCGCGCACATGTTGTTCTGCCGGATCGCATCCTTGCTGACGCGACCGTCGAAATCAGAGACGGCCGCATCGCCGCAATCGGCACCGACCGGCCGTCCACTTCCGACATCGACGCTTCCGGCCATTACCTCGTTCCCGGCTACATCGACATGCACGTTCATGGCGGCGGCGGCGCCGACTTCATGGACACGACACCCGCCGCGTTTGAAACCGCGCTCCGCGCGCACCTCCGCCACGGAACAACCAGCATCGTTCCAACCAATACCGTCGCGCGGCAGGACCAGATCATCGAGTTCCTGAAACGTGTGCGCGAATACAAGCAGCGGACGGCGATGCCGCAGTCGGATTTCCCGCGCGTGATCGGCTCGCATCTCTACGGCCCGTACTTCGCCGAGGAAAAGGTCGGCTGCCACCCGCACCTCACGCGGCCGCCGACGCGGGAGGAGTTCGAAGCGTATCTCGAACACGCCGATCACATGCTGGTCGCGACATGCGCGCCGGAACTGCCCGGCTCCGCGGACTTTTACCGCGCGGCGGCGAAGAAAAGTGTCCGACTGAATGCCGGCCATTCGAACGCCACCTGGCCTGAAATGCAGACGGCATTCGACCTTGGCGTGCGGCATGTCGATCACTTCTTCTGCGCGATGAGCAACTACGTCAGCACCCGCAGCCGCGTCGGCACGCCGATGCAAGGCGGCATGATGGAGTTTGTTCTCGCGAACGACGTGATGACGACGGAGTTGATCGCCGACGGCCTGCATTTGTCGCCTGAGTTGCTCCGATTCCCATTGCGGATGCTCGGCGTCGATCGCGTCGCGCTGGTGACCGATTGCAGCCGCGCGCTCGACATGCCGCCGGGCCAGTACATCTTCGGCCCTACCGACGGCGGCGAGCCTTTTTACAGCGACGGCGGCGTCGGGCTCACAACCGACGGCAAAAGCCTGGCCAGCAGCATCCGCGGTATGGACTTCATGGTCCGCCACATGGTGCAGACGGCAGGCGTGCCACTGCACACCGCGGTTCGGATGGCAACGCTCACGCCGGCGAAGATTCTCGGCATCGACACGGATGTGGGAAGTCTTGAGGTTGGCAAACGCGCGGATGTGCTGTTGATGGACGAATCGCTGACAGTTCGCCGCGTGATTCTCGGCGGCGTTGCGGTCGAATAGTCCGGGTGCCACAGGTCGCCGGTACTCCGGAGACCTGGTGCCGGACGGAGCCGACCGTGGAACAGGTCTCGGAGTACCGCGACCTGTGGCACCCGGAATTGTGTTTTGTCACGCCCGTGACCGCTCGACGCGGACCATTCCAATCGTCGTGTCCTCTTCGTCGCCGTCGTCGTACTTGATGTGAATCTGGTCGCCGGTGCGCGTCGTCACTTTGCCAGGATAATATTTCCCGGCGCGTTTGAAGTTCCCAAAGACCTTGTCGCCGACTTTGATGTCCTCGGCGGTGATCTCATCTGCCGGCGTTTCCTGTTTGTCGCCGTCGTCGAAGCCGATGACGTACTTGTCACCTTTGGCTTCTTTAACCGTGCCGACGTACCAGAACTTCTCCGGCCCCCAGCGGGCCAGGACCCGATCGCCGACCTTCCATTGCTTGGCCGGCTCCATCGGCCGGGCGCTCCCCGCTAAAGTGATTGACGCCAGAACAACAGCAACTACCGCAGCAATCGTCGCTCGAGTCATGGCTCGCTCCTTTCCAGTTGGCCTCTACGATCCGGTAGCCCCTTTCAAAACGTCATCGAATTCCTTGGCGTGTGGCTGCACGATCTTCGCGTTCTTCGCGCCGGGCTGATTCTGCATCTCAACAAACTGCTTGCGGGTGGTCTCGATCGTTTCCTTCAGCAGTTTATCCGCATCCATCGCGGTTTGAAGATCCGCCTTTGCAGCGGCGAGGCCCTCATCCGTCTGCTTCTTCAGCTCGGCCTTTTCCTCCGCCGTCACGGGGAGCTCTGGGTTGGCTGCTTTGGCGGCGGCTGCTGCGGACTTGGCCTTGGCTTCGGCGATCGCTTTATTCTCTTCGGCGAGCTTCTCGCGCGCTTCCTTCGCGGTGGTGCGGGCGCTTTCAGCAGCCTGCTTCTTTTCTTCGATGAAGCTCTGACGGTCGTCGCCGGTCAATTCCTTCGGCGGATTCTTCGCGGCGGTGTCGGCCGCTTTAGCCTCGGCGTCGGCCTTGGTCGCAACGTCCGTCGCCTCCTTCGCTGCATCGGCGTGCGACTTCGCTTCTTCGTCGGCCGACTTCTGATCTTCCTTGGCAGACTTGATCACATCGTTCCGCTCGTCGGCGGTCATGACCTTCCGGCCGGACTTCTGCGCCTGCTCGTACGCCGCCACCTTCTTCTGCAGCGTGGCGATTTCTTCGGCGCTTTTCTTAGTCCGCTCGGCGATTTCCACTTCCGCCTTGGCCTGGATCTCCATCATGTAAAGGCTGCCGCGCGCTTCCCATACTTTGCCGGCGACCCACTGATACTCGGCCTCGGTCATCCCCTGCTTGGCTATCGCGGCCTGGGATTTCCCTTCCGTCTGCTTATAAACCTGCATCGCCGTGACGGGATTGTTGGTCCCTTCGACTGCTTTGCCGGCGGCTTTGAGGTTCTGAAGGATTTCGCGCGTCGCCGCGAGATAGCCGGTGACCTGCTTCTCCGTCAGCAATCCATCCTTCGGCTCCTGCCAGTCGGCACGAACGAACCCGGCAGTGAGGAGGACCATCAACGCAACAAGCATGAAACGTCCGTACAACATCGATTTTCATCTCCTTCTAATGACCTTCAAAAGTCTCCTGAAAGTCGGGGTGGATCGCAAACCGCCCTATCTGGGGGAATCAGGTTCCGACGGCCGACTGCCGCTCAACGCGCTCTTCCTCCTGCTTCGCAGGGCCGCGCAACGGAAGAGTCACAGTGAATGTCGTGCCCTTGCCCACTTCGCTTTCGACTTCGATGCTCCCGCCGTGATCGCGCACGATGCCGTAGCTGATGCTCAGCCCCAGCCCCGTTCCCTGCCCGACCGGCTTGGTCGTGAAGAACGGATCAAAAATCCGCCGCCGCAGATCTTCCGGGATGCCACAGCCGGTATCGCTGACTTTCAACACGACATGATCCGGCGGATTGCCTGATGCCGCGGTGCGGACGACCACGCGGCCGCCCTCGTGTGATGCGTCGATCGCGTTGCCCACCAGGTTCATGATCACCTGGTTCACCTTCGCCGGATAACACGTGAGCAGCGGCAGATCCGGCGACAGATCCTTCTCGATCGTGATCTGCTTCTTCTTCGCGTGGCCGAGGATGATGTTCAACGTCGAATCGACGCCGTCGTTGAGATTGACCTCCTGCAACTCACTTTCGTCAAGGCGGACGAAATCGCGGAGATCGCGGACGATCTGCTGGATCCGCCGGAGGCCTTCGCGGCTGCGATTGAGCAGATCGTCGAGGTTCTGCCGGGTGTAATCGACATCGATCGACTCCGAAAGCTCGCCGATCTCCTGCGCCAATCCCGGATCGAGACTGCGGAGTTTTTCGTCACCCTGGCGATACAGGTCGATCAGCGCGCCCAGCGCCTTCACATCGCGCTGCAGCACCGCGACATTGTTGGTGACGAACGCCAGCGGGTTGTTGATCTCGTGAGCAACGCCGGCCACCATCTGGCCGAGGCCGACCATTTTTTCCGACTGCACCAGGTGCGTTTGCGTCTTGGTGAGCTGATCGAGCGCGGCGCGTTCGGCGGAGATGGCAAGTTCGAGCCGAGAGTTCGCGTCACTCAATTCCTGGTTCTTTTCTTCCAGTTTTTTCTGAGCGACGACGCGATCGGTGACATCCCAGAAAATGCCCTGCACGCCGATGACGTGCCCGTCCGGTCCGCGGACCGGTGTTTTGATCACCTGGACGTAAAGCCGATCGCCGCCGGGCGTGACGTGCTCTTCGACCACGTCCATCGTGCGACCGAGCCGCGCGACTTCCAGGTCGTCATGCCGATAGCGAGCGGCGAGTTCCGGCGCGTAAAAATCGAAGTCGGTCTTGCCGACGATTTCCTCCAGCGGATGTCCCAGCGTCTGGCAGAAATGGCGATTGCCGAACGTGAACTTGCCGTTGATGTCTTTGCGGAAAATGTTCTGCGGCAGCGTCTGCACCAGCGAGTGGTAAACCGCTTCGGCGCGTTGCAGCCGCTGAAGGACGTTGCGGTTGTCCAGATCGAGGTTGTGCAGCCGGCCGGCGATCCAGCCGGTCAGCGCGACAAAAACCGCGATTGTCGTCAGCGTGAAAAGGAGGACGGCCAACTCGGTGCCCAGGACATCCGATCGCGCGATTCCCAGCGCGACAAACCCGACGCAAACCGGCACCAGCACCGCCGCCGGCAGGAGCCTGCGCGAGATCAGTCCGCCGACCGAGTCAGAGAGAACGGTGGAAAGCGGCGGATACTCGGGTCTTGCCGCGATGAGGCCGAGCGTCAGCAGAAAAAAATTGATCGACGAGTTCAGCGCCATCGCGATCGAGTTTCGAAAGCGATAGAGCGCCGAGACGTTGTACGCGTAGCCGATCAGCGCCAGTAGCGCGATCCCCATCGCCAGCAATGTCAGGATCGGCGTGAGTCGGACGCGGCCGATCTTTACGTCCATCAACATCAGCGCCGCGCCGAGAAAGATGAACGTCAGCGCCGTGTTCGGCGCCATCAGGTTGTCGTGCGTCTGATGATAGTAGATGGCCGAGTCGATCAGCGTGTTGAGGCCGGCGTAGGAGAGGATCTTCAACGAGCCGATCAGCATCGCGCCCGCCGCGAAAAGCCGGGCCATCAGGCGAAGCGACGGAGTAACCGGACGTCGCACCTGGGGCAAAAGTGATGCCGCCAGCAGCATGAACCCGACCGCGCTCATCGGATTCATTGCGATTCGCGCGGGATGGTTAAAGGTTTTCAGCGATTCGACGCCATAGCTCCAGCCGATCAGCGCCAGCAGCGCAATGCCAAACGCAACGATCGCAGTCGCCATCGGCAGCGTTCCGCGAAGCTGGATGTTTCGCGTGGCGGTGCGGAGCTTGACCGTCTCGGCGGCGGTTGCGCCGCGAGATGCGCTGTCGGATTGGCTTTGAGAGTCAGTCATCGGCGATTGGGCCGACGGCATTCTCCCGGTGTGGTCCACCGGCGACAAGTCTTTCCTGCAGCGTCATCGCGCCGGCGGTCGGATAACAACGGTCAGCGGGTGATCTTTGAAGTATCCCGCGGGCATCTGGTCCCAGCGAAGTTCACCGTTCTCGTAAGTGACGCCGATTCGGAGGATATCCACGGTTTGTTCGAGCCGGCGGATTTCAACCGTCGGGGCGCGGTCCGGCCAATTCGGCTTGATTGCCTTGATCGAGAGTTTGAGAACGACTGGCTTGCTGATTTGCAATTGAATCGATTCCGAAGCGAGCGGTGTGAGTTCAATTTCCACCGGCTCGCGGTATGCCGGTTCGAGCAGTTGCACTTCCATGACCGTCGCATCGCCGGGCAGGCCGATCTGGTTCGCCTTGACGGCCACTATCGGCTTGGCCAGCGGGAGCCGGTTCCACGCCTGCGCCTTAAACCCCTTCGTCTCGGGTTTGGCGTCAACCTTCGACTCCAGCCACTTGTTGTCCGGCCGGATACCGAACGCCCAGCGCACCATCGGCGAGCCGGCGTCGGAAACGATGAGGCTGCGATACGGCCCGGTGCCGCTGCGATCGACGCCACGCTCGGCAAAGTCGGCGGCGCTGGACCAGGCGATCAGGTCGCCGACCAGACCACGATAGAACGCGAAATCGTCGTAGAGATAGACGCTGATCTGGTTGCGGAGATTGGTGTGGGCGCCGTGATTGCACGTGCGGATCGCGCAGACGTTGTCCATCTCCAATGTGTCGAGAAGTTGACCGCTGTAGACTAGCCAGCGCGCCTGTGCCGCGGCAAAGGCGCTCGTCTTGTCGCGGCCGACGCGATCTTGGGCGCCTTCGTACCAGACCGACGAGATGCCGCGGTCGTAACTCACCGGGTTGTAAACCGTGTCGAATCTGTCGGCGCCCGGCGTGAATGTCCACGCGGGGAAATAGCCGTGCGGATTCCGCTTCACGAGTGCGAAAAGGTCATCGAAGAGCATCTTCGCGGCCTGGCCGTACTTTTCGTCGGCTTTGATCGAATGGGCGTGCAGCATGAGCGGAATCGTCGGGACGACGCGCGACGGCCATTGCGATTCCAGGTTCTTCCGCATTTTCTCCAGGTCGAACGGAGTGCCGCCGAGCAATTCCAGGCCGAAGTCTGCATAGCGCGTTATCGCCTGCTCGGACGCGTCGCGGTTGAACTTCTGATCGAAGAACTCGAGCACGCGCACTTGTGCCGGCATCAGCGCGGCGTGATAGCACGGATTGCCGGTCCATCCTTCCACGCGCTCGCCATTGGGAAGTTGCTTGGACCCCGCCGCGGGATGACCGCCGTTCGCGGCATTGGCTTTCATCGCGGCGATGTACTGATCGGTGCGGGCGACGACATCGTTGAGCCGGTCGTTCATTGCCTGGCTGATGGCGGCGTGGTCGTCGCGCATGATCGCCGGCACGACCTTAAGCAGGTTGATCTCCGCGGACTGGCCCATCACGCCGATGTGGCTGGCGTGCGAGACGAGCTGCTTGGCGATCTCTTCTTCGGTAAACGGCCGGTCGATCCAGCCGGCGGCGGCGCAGAGCGGCTGCCGCAGCGCCGCCTCGGCTTCGTCCGCCTTCTCGCCGACGCCGACGATGTACTGCCGGTAGAGCCAGTCGATGTTCGGCTGCCATTGCAGTTTGGCGGCGTCCGGCGCGCCTTCGGCGGCGGCGATGTGGCCATTCTTGATCGCCACGGTCGATCGCGACATCAGCCGCGAAATCGCCGGGTCGTTCAGCTCGTGAACCCATCGCAGCGCGAGCTTGCCGTCGGCCACTTCCGCGCGCGGCTCCTTGTTCGGGCCTTCATCGTTGATCGCGAACGGATTGTTGCCGAAACCGATGGTCAGCGGCGTTCCCATGAAGAGGTGCGTCGCGACAAAATCGTGATCGCCGGCCTGGTGAATCCACCACGGCTTGTCCCAATCCGGCTTGTGTGACTCGGCGAAAGCACCGGCGGGTGAAGCGAAGATGCTCAGCTTCTGCGGCCCGCCGAGATACTGGCCGGGATTCGACAGGCTGAAGCCTTCGAGCGCGACATACCCGCCTTCGGGGAAGAGCCAGTAGGTGCACTGCCAATCCATCGCGCCGTCTTTTCGCCAGAGCGTTTGGCTGGTAATGCGCACCCTCGTGACGATGCCTTCGGAAATATCGATTGAGAAGGGCTTCTCGGGATCGGCGTGAGACGTCGCGTTCGCATTTCCACCGGTGTCGAACCCAGCCGAATGAAATAGTTCCCGTCCCTTCCAAGCCACGCTTAACTTGTCCGGCAATCCTTTGAATTGCAGTTCGGCCGAAGCCGCCGTGAAAGTTCCACCTTGCTTTGCGCCAGTAAGACTCTTTTGCGAGGGCTCGATTTGACGATCGGCGAAGATTCGCATCGTGAGGCGCTCTTTCGCCATGGCCGGGACCGAGTGGCGAAGCAGGTACATCACGGCGCATTGTGAATCGGGATTCTTCAGGGCCGCCTGGTCTTCCGCTTCCAGCTTCTTACCCAATTCCGGCCAGTTCTTCTTCGCCAGTTCGATTTTCGCGGCGCGAGCCAGCGTGTTGTAAGCCGAATTCCCTGGAGCGTGATTGATCAGCGCGTATTGGTGGCCCCAATCGTCGCGTCCCTCGCGCGCGACTTGCCAGGTGATCGAATCCCAGACGAAGTACGGCACTTCCTGCCCGCGGTCGTCCACAAAACGAACGGCGTACGGATCAGCCAGCTCTCCCGGCTCAAACGTGGCGCGGACAAACGCATAGTTGCTTTGGCTGTTGGCCTGCGCCAGGTGAACCTTCAATTCGCGCACCGGCTTCTGCTCCGCGGCATCGGCGGCACACGTGGCAATCACAAACGTGGACAAGAACGCGAGAATGCGAACAGACGCAGCGAATTGGCAAGACATGTCACCTCATGGCGGAGTTCCGCGCCGGCCGGGATGTGAAACTGATGATCGACCCGATGTTGGTCGAACGATCACAGCCTTTATATGACAACTCCGTGACAGCGATCAGGACATTTCTTATTCCAGGTCGCTGCTTCTCCATTGCGCGTCTCTGCGACGACGATTTTGTCCGCGGGAACCTTTTCTTCCCGACCACTTCGTCATAGCTTCTACGCTCTTAACGAGTCCTGAAAGGAGTCACGCGTGGCCGGGAAAATTCCGCTCTCTCGGGTTTATCAAAGCGAAAGCATTGACCGCCGAATTCTCGAAGTCGTCAAAGGCGGCAACTACATCCTCGGCCCTGAATGCAAGGCGTTCGAGCAGGAGCTTGCCAACTGGTTCGGCGTGAAGCACGTCGTCCTGTCCAGCTCCTGGACCGCCGCGGTCCATCTGCTGCACATCGCGCAGATCATGCGCGGGCAACTGAAGGAGGGCGACGAGATCCTCGTCCCCAGCCTGACCGCGTTCCCGAGCATCGAGCCGATGATCCACGTCGGCGCGAAGCCGATTTTCTGCGATCTCGACGATACCTACACGATCGATCCGGAAGACGCTCGCAAACGCATCACGTCGCGGACAAAGGGCATCCTGCCGGTCCATCTGTACGGCCGGCCGTGCAACATGGAAGCGATTATGAAGCTGGCCGCGGATCACGGCCTGTGGGTGATCGAAGATTGCGCGCAGTCGCACGGTGCAAAGTGGGACGGCAAGCGCGTCGGGTCGCTGACGGAGCACGCCGCGTTCAGCTTCTATCCGAGCAAGAATCTCACGGTTTACGGCGACGGCGGCGCCATCGCGACGCGGGACGAGGAGATCGCCGGGCTGGTGAAAAAGCTGCGCAACCACGGCCGCAAGGACAAGTACCTGCACGAAAAGGTCGGCTACAACCTGCGGTTCAACGAGATCAACGCGGCGGTGGGTCGCGAACAGCTTAAGGTGCTTGACGAACTGAACGTCGGCCGTCGCCGGGCGGCGGAGTGGTATCGCCGTGAGTTGTCGGACGTGAAGGGCGTGACGCTTCCGCCGGCCGATTCGTCGCGCACCGAAACGGTCTACCACATGTTCGTCATCCGCTTGAACGACAACGCCACGCGCGAGGCGCTGGGCGCGGCGTTGAAGGAAAAAGGAATTGAGACCGGCGTACATTACCCGGTCCCGAATCACCAGCAGCCGGCGATTGTCGAGATGTACGGCAAGCTGCCGACGCTGCCGAAGACGGAGGATTACACGCAGCGGATCCTGAGCCTGCCGATGTTCCCGTCGCTGAAGGAAGAGGAAGTGAAGCAGGTTTCGAGCGCAATTCGGGATTTCATGCGGGCGCGGTAAGCGCTGAGTGCTGAGTGCTGAGTGCTGAGTGCTGAGATCAAATTACTCAGCACTCAGCACTTTCAACTCAGCACTTTTTCTATACCCTCGCCCCATGCAGATCGACGCGGTGATTTTCGACATGGACGGGCTGATGATCGACAGCGAGCGGGTTTACTGGCTTGCCGGTCGTGAGGTCGCGAAAGCGCATGGAAAGACAGTGCTCGATGCGACGCTCGGCCGGATGATGGGCCGTTCGCCGGTCGATTCGATGCGCGTCTTCGCAACCGAAACCGGGATCGATCGCGCGCCGGAGCTTCTGCTGGAAGAGCGTGACGCCAAAGTCTACGAAATGCTCCGCTCATCCGCCGAGCCGATGCCCGGCTTGCAGGAAACGCTCGAACGCCTGCACCGCCAATTCAAAATGGCGATCGCCACCAGCGCCAAGCGATACTTCGTCGATGTGATCGACGCGCGGATCAACTTCGTCCGCTTTTTCCAAGCCGTCCAGACCAGCGAAGGAATCGTCAACGGCAAGCCACACCCGGAGATCTACCTCAAGGCGATGAGCCGGCTGGGCGTTCCGCCGGAGGGATGCGTGGTGCTGGAAGATTCCAGCAACGGCGCGCGGGCGGGGAAGGCTTCCGGCGCGTATACGATCGCGATCCCCAGCGAGCATACGCGCGATCAGGATTTCTCTTTCGTGGACGAGGTAGCAAGCAGTTTGATTGATGCGGCGGATCGGATCGAGCGCGTGTCGCGAATAAAATAGTCCCGCAGTTCCACGGCTTGGAACAGTTCAAGCGCGGGGCCCAAAGATCGCATCGCGATCTCTCGCTCCGTGCAGAATCCGAACGACCTGCAGAACCGTCCCTTCAACTTGATAGTAAATCAAATAGCTCTTGAACTTTTTAAGCACATATTGGCGCAGGTTCGGCCATAGCCGGTTCCGAAGCTGACATCGACCACCCGCGCCAGGCATGTCGCAGAGGAACGCGACGGCGCGATCGACTTCATCGACGAATCGCTCGGCCACGGCTGGTCGTGCCTGGACTTCAAGATAGTGAATGATGTCCGCCAGATCACGGTCCGCGTCATCACTAAAGTGGAATGAGAGGCTCATGCGCTGGCTTTGCCCTTTGCACGAGCCCTGATGCCTTCTCGCAGTCGTTCGAAGTAAGAGGCGTCGCGCGCGCTGTACTTGCCCTTTTCAAGAGTTTCGAGCAACAGTCGCTCGTGCTCGGCCGAAACACCGCCCCGATCCAACTCATCAAAGTAGACGAGCTGGTCAAGATATTCTGCAACGGTTGCAAAGCCGTTTTCAGAAGCGATGCGCTGTGCGGCTGCAAATGCCTCGGGAGATAACTCCACGGAATTGGCCATGACGATTCCCTCGCGAAAGACTAACTTCGCGCTGATCCGCCAGGAGAATCCTACCCCCGCTGCTCGATCGGCTCCACCTTTCGCCCAAACGGCCCCGTGTAATCATCCGTCGGCCGGATGATGCGGTTGTTCTTGTGCTGCTCCATCACGTGCGCCGTCCAGCCCGTGACGCGGGCGATGCCGAAGATCGGCGTGAACAGGTCGAGCGGGATGCCCATCGTGTAGTACGCGCTGGCCGAGAAGAAATCGACGTTGGGGTTCAGGTTCATCGGCTCGCCGGTCGGCTTCTTCGTGTCGCGCAGGATCGGGATGAGTCGTTCGCTCATCTCGTACCACTTGTTGTTGCCGGCGGCTTCGCCGAGCTGCTTGCTCATTTTCCGGAGGAACGTGGCGCGCGGGTCGAACGTGCGATAGACGCGATGCCCGAAGCCCGCGATCTTCTGCTTGTTGGCCAGCATCTCCTTGACCTTGCGCTCGGCCGAGTCGGCGTCGCCGCACTGGAGCAAGAGCTGCATGACCGCTTCATTGGCGCCGCCGTGCAGCGGACCTTTGAGCGCGCCCAGCGCGCCGGTGATCGCGGCGTGCATATCCGCGAGCGTCGCCGCGATCACGCGGGCCGTGAACGTGCTGGCGTTCATGCCGTGCTCGGCGTGGAGCGTCAGCGCCGCGTCCATCACGCGAACTAGCGTGTCGTGCGGCTTCTTGCCGCTCATCATGTAGAGGAAGTTGCCCGCCAGCGAGAGAGCCGGATCCGGCTTGATCGGTTCCTGGTTGTTCCGCAGCCGGTGATACGCCGTCACGATCGTCGGGAACTGCGCCGTCAGCCGGATGGCCTTGCGGCGGTTGGCGGCGGCTTCGTTGCTCGTCAGGTCGGCGTCGCCGCTGGCCAGCGCGCTCACCGCGGTTCGCAGCGCGTCCATCGGCTGCGTCACCGGGGGCAGCGCCTTGAGGATGCTCATCACATGCGCCGGAAGCGACATGCTCGCCGCAAGCTGCTGCTTCAGGGTCGCCAGCTCTCCCTTGTTCGGAAGCTTGCCTTCCCAGAGAAGGAACGCGACTTCTTCAAAGCTGGCGTTCTCAACCAGATCGCCAATCTCGTAGCCACGATAAACCAGGCGGCCGGCTTCACCATCGATGAAGCAGATCTCGCTCTGAGCAGCGACGACGCCTTGAAGGCCGCCTTTGGAAGCAGGGGGAGTGGAACCGGACGACGAGGGAACGGGCGCGTCTGCCATGATGAATAAGACTCCGATCACTGAACTCCGACGGCACACCGACTTGTGATGTCGCCGACCGGGGTGAAGCGGGATAGAGGAAAAACTCCGCGGATGAAGAAGGGAGCACTCCGCGACATGCGGAATGACGACCGGGGCGGAATATAGTGGTGCCCGCCAAACCGGTCAACGCGACATACCCGTCGATTCGGCAACTGTTGTTTGCGGAAAGTTTTGCCGCCGCGGCGGACTGTTTCGGCTATGCCGCCTGTAGCGGACCGCCGCAAAAGGCAAGACTTCGGCACAAACGTCTCCACGCCTGCCAAGTCTAAATTGCTTCACGTTTTCCGTCAGCTATGATTAAGTGCTCCTGCAAGGCCGAGGCCATGCGGGCGGGCAAACCTCCTCCAACACGTAAACGCTTCGTCCCGGCGTGCGTCTGAAACTCCAGCTATGGGTGTTGCCAGCCAGATCACCTTGCGACGCGACGGCCCGGTGCTGCTGGTCGGTACGGCTGCGCTGCGCGAGAAGCTGGTGAAGCTGCTGAACGAGGCGCAAATCACCTTTGCTGAGGCTGAGGATCCGTACGCCGCGATGGCCGAACTCTGCCGCCATTCGCCGCCGTACGCGACGGTCGTTCTCAGCCTGCATTCCCTCTATCGCGAAGAACTGGAGATGATCGCGGTGCTCCGCAGGCGATTGCCGGCGACGGAAGTCTGGCTGACCGACCTCGAGGGTCGATCGGCCGCACTCGCTGAAGCGATGCGGCTGGGAGCGACGGGGCTGGTGGACGCCGACGGCTTCCATCGACTGCAGGAACAAACGCCGCCGCCGGCGCCTGTCGCAACCGTCAGGACAAAGGTCCCGGCGGACGCGAAGGAAGCGGTGCGATCCGAACCGACCCGAGCCGAGCCCGCAGAGCCCACGCCGCGAAGAAATGCCCCGCGCCGAACTGAGCGCGGCGAACCGGCGCCGGTCGCGGACTCACCGGATTCGCGCGAAGAAAGCCGGCCGAGTCGCAGCGCGAATGGTCCGAGACGACGCCGGCGTGGACCCAGCGCGTCCCAGGAACCTTCAGCGAAGTCCAGTGAAGCGCCCGCGCCGTCGCCGGATGAACCGGTGCTGACCGCCGAAGAGTTGCGAGCCCTTTTGCAGGATCAACCGGGATTGCCACCGTTGCGGCAGGATTAGAGGAATTAGACATTCTAGATTTGAGATTCGAGATTCGAGATTCGAGATTGCAGTTCGAGATTTGAGATAACAGTTCATGCGTCCGACTGAAAACATCCTCCTGATCGGCGACACGCGCCGCGAAATGCGCAGCGCGATCGAGGATGCGCTCTCGGGCGCGACCGTCACTGCAGTCGAAGGAATGTTCGACGGCATCGCGGAACTGGCAGCGATCGACGGCGACTATGGAGCGGCATTCACGACGGTCCTCGCCGCCGCCGAACCGATCGAAAGGCGGCCGGAAGCCGCGGTTCGCACGCTGCGCGAACTGGCTGGCAACTCGCGGCTGGTTCTCTTCGGACATCCGACGCTGGAACTGCTGAGCCGCAAGATGCTCAAGTTCGGCTGCGACGATTACCTGGTGACGCCGGCGAATCGCTCGGAAATCCAGCACGTTTTGGGCGCGCCGAACGCGCGCCTCGTCCCGCCGGCCGCGCCCGCCGCGCCGCAGCCGGCTTCGTCCGCCGACGTAAATGTAACAGGCCGCGTCAGCGAAGAAGCGATCGCCGACACGATGATCGCGCCGTCCGGCGACGTCGATTTCGCCGCCGTGGGGAACGCGCTCCTCCAGGCGATGCTGGACCATCCGCACGATCCGATCGGTTGGACGCTGCGGGTTTTGAGCGTGCGGCTACTGCCGGTCATCGAGTTGTCGTACGCCGGACCCGGCAAGCCGTCTCCCGACGGAGATCACGATCACGAAATCCTTTCGCATCCCGTCGGCGCGACCGGCGGCGTGCTGCACGCGCGTTTCACGTTCGACGCCGACGCCGAGTTCGTCCGCGATTTGCTCCACCAGCTGGCCATTCCCGCGGCGCATGTCGCCGCCCTGCACGCGCGCCACGCCGCGCTGCAGAACATGGCGATCACCGACGATCTGACCGGCGTTTACAACGCGCGGTACTTCCGCCACTTCCTGCACCGCATCCTGCAGAAAGCGCGGCAGATGCATTTCCCGGTCACGCTGCTGCTGTTCGATATCGACGATTTCAAGACGTACAACGACCATTTCGGCCACCAGGTCGGCGACGAAATCCTCAAGCAAACCGCCGCGTTGATGAAGCGTTGCACGCGCGAGCATGACCTTGTCGCTCGCATTGGCGGCGACGAGTTCGCGGTGGTCTTCTGGGACAAGGAAGGCCCCCGCCAGCCGCGCGAGCCGCGGCCGGGGATCGTCTCGCGCCCGCCGGCGAGTCCGGTGCAGATCTTCGAGCGGTTCAAGCGGATGATTCAGAGCGACGAGTTCACGGCACTCGGCTCGCACGGCCAGGGAAAACTTGGCATCAGCGCGGGGCTCGCAGTTTATCCGTGGGACGCGGATGAAGTTTCAACGCTTGTTGCCGCGGCGGACAAGGCGCTCATGCAAGGCGCGAAGAAGCACGGAAAGAATCGGCTATCGCTGGTGGGGAACGGAACGACTGCGCCGCCGATCTGAGAAAGCGTTTCAACTACTAATGCGAATTGATTGGCGAAGCCGCAAGCGGCGGATGCATTGCCGCTTGCGGCTTCGCCAATCAATTCGCGCCGATTCCTCGAAAACAAAAACGACCATCCCATTCGGGACGGTCGTTTTCATTTTCGATGGATGCAGATCGCTTACGCGTTGATCGCGGTGACCTTCACCCGCGTGTACTGCTGCCGGTGGCCCTTGGTGTTGCGGTAGCCTTTGCGGCGCTTGTAGTCGTAGCTGATGACCTTCGGGCCCTTGATGTCGCCGAGGACATCGACGCTGACGGTCGCGCCGGCCACGAGCGGCTGGCCGATCTTGGTCTCGCCGGCGCCGCCGACGAGGAGGACGCGGTCGAGCTTTAGGCTCGTCGTGCCTTCTTCGACCTTGCGGTCGATCAGGAGGGTATCGCCGGTCGTGACTTTGAACTGCTTGCTGCCCTCTTCGATGATCGCGTACATGTCTGCTCCGCTGCGTGATTCTGATTGCTGAAAAAGTCGCCGCGACCGGAAATCAGCCCGGAGAGGCGAAGTCCCGCATTGTGACGCGACGCGGGGGAATGTCAAGGAGGCGGGGACATCGACGGAAAACCGGCGAAAATGCTCTTGAAATCTGTGCTTTACATTGTAAAGTACGCGTGCGTTCAGGGGTTCTCATTCTCCGCCGGGAGGGGATTTTCCAAATGCTCCGCTGGTTCAAAGCGCTCGATCGCGTCCTTAAAGGCGACGCCACCCGTCCAGATGCATTGCAGGATGGCAGCGTCCAGATTCCCGTCGCCGGGCTCGCGGCGGTCACGCTCCTGCTCGGCGCCGTTTACGGCGGCTGCATGGGCGCCTTCGCCGTCACCGCGCGCTGGGCGACCGACTCCCGCGCTGACGGATATTTCCAACTCCTTGCCAGCGCCGCGAAGGTGCCGCTGCTGTTTCTTCTGACGCTGCTGATCACCTTCCCATCGCTCTATGTTTTTAACGCGCTGCTCGGCTCGCGCTTGAGCGCCGGATCGGTCCTGCGGCTGACAATCGCCGCGCTGGCCGTGCTGATGGCAGTCCTCGCGTCCTTCGGAACGATTGTCGTCTTCTTTTCGCTCTGCACGACGAGCTACCCGTTCATGGTGCTGCTGAACGTCGCTACGTTCTCTCTCGCGGGGCTGCTTGGAATGGCTTTTCTGTTGCGAACACTGAATCGGCTGTCGATTGCGAAAGAGATTCAGGAGATGAATCTCACGGCGGCGCCGCCGGCGCCGGCCGTCGAAAGGGAATCGGCCGAGACTCCGCCCGCTCCCCCTTACGTGCCGATGCCCGGCGCGCTGCAACCTTCGCCGCACGCATTAGGCCGAGGCGTTTCGACTGTCTTCCGAATCTGGGTGCTGCTGTTCGCGATCGTCGGCTCGCAGATGGGCTGGGTGTTGCGGCCGTTCATCGGCAATCCGAATGACCCGTTCACCTTCTTCCGCGACCGCGACGACAGCAACGTCTTCGAGGCGATCGTCGTGAAGATCAAGCAGGCGACCGGCAATTGGCCCGAGTCAAAGCGTGGATGGGGTCCCCGCCGCAGTGCGCCGCCTGGTCGCGGCAAACACGCTCCCGCAACCCAACCGCAGGGATCATGAGATTGCTGGCACTCCATTCTTCCGATCTGCTGCGCGGCGACCTGCGGGCCGGCGCACCGGACCAGCATCGGCTCCGCCGATTGCTGCTGAACCTCGTCCTTTTCGGGATGGTATACGGCGCCACGATGGGCGCATTCGGCGCCGTCTCCGGGCAACGCGCCCTGCAGCCGGTCTATTCAGCTCTCAAAGTGCCTATTCTCCTGCTGGTGACTTTTGCACTCAGCCTGCCGAGCTTTTTCGTGATGAACTCGCTAGCGGGCCTGCGAAATGATTTCCGCCAGGTGCTTGCGGCATTGCTGGCGTCGCAGGCGGGACTGACGATCGTGCTGGCCTCGCTCGCGCCGCTGACGGCGTTCTGGTACGTCTCGGTCGCCGATTACGACGCCGCCCTGACGTTCAACGCCGCGATGTTCGCGATTGCGAGTTTCGCGGCGCAGTACTGGCTCCGCCGCGCGTATCAGCCCCTGATTGCCCGCGATCCGCGGCATCGGACGATGCTTCGTCTCTGGCTGGTGATTTACGCATTCGTCGGAATTCAGATGGGCTGGGTCCTCCGGCCCTTCGTCGGCAACCCGTCGTCGCCGACGCATTTCTTCCGCAGCGAGGCGTGGGGAAATGCGTACGTCGAGGTCATTCACATCGTCGCGAAGGCGCTGCGACTGTAGACTCCTGCCCACTTGCCGCCATTTGTTGACCATCGAACCGATGCCGACCTCGTCGCCGCGCTCAATCGCGGCGATCTGTCGGCGTTTGATGCGCTGTACGCGCGCTATCGCGACTGGGTCGTGCGATTGGCCCGCCGATTCACGGGGAACGACGCCGACGCGCTCGACGTGCTGCAGGAAACCTTCAGTTACCTGCTCCGCAAGTTTCCCGGATTCCATCTCACGGCAGCGATGACCACCTTTCTCTATCCGGTGGTGAAACACCTGGCCCTGGCGGCGAAGCGAAAGACGATGCGGCTGGTGGCGGACGATGTCGCCGTGCAATCAATGCGTGACGAATCCGCGGACGATCCCGCCGATTCGCGGTCGGAACTTTCAGCGGTTCTGGCCGCCCTTCCCGACACGCATCGCGAAGTCCTGCTCATGCGATTTGTCGATGGACTGTCGCTGGCGGAAATCGGAGCGGCCCTTGGCATTCCCGTCGGCACGGTCAAATCCCGGCTGCATAACGCGTTGAACACGCTGAAGGCCGATCCGCGGACGCATGAATATTTTTCGCCGTGAATGAACCTTTGGCTGCGTTGCCCTTCTTCATCTTGTGAGGCCTGTCTGATGTCTGGTCCGTCGAATCCATTTTCTGAGCAAGACGACAACCCGCTGCCGCCGCGGCTGGTGGCGGATTTGAAGGCGTTGCGTCGCACGCCGGCCGTGCCGCCTGCCGTAGATCGCGCGATTCGCGATCAGGCTCGCTATCACTTTACCCGCTATCGGCGGATTCAGATCTGGCGGCGGGTCGGTGGCGGAATCGCCGCCGCGGCAGTGTTGGCGATCGGATTCAAGGTCGCTGTCTTCGATCACTTCGACGGATTTCGCAAAAGCGAAAGCGCGCCGAGGGCCGCAATGGCGCCGCCGTCGTCCGGAGCAGATCACTATCAGGCTGGCTCGCCGGCGACTCAACCCGTCCGCATCCGCCTCGCGGCTGAAGACATAGACCGCAATGGCGTCGTCAATGTTCTCGACGCGTTCACCGTCGCCCGCGGCATCAAATCGCATCACACCGAGCCGGCGTGGGACGTGAATCATGACGGCGTCATCGATCAGCAGGATGTGGACCTGATCGCGATGACCGCCGTCCGCGTGAAAGGAGGCGTGCAATGAGCTTCGCGACGACCATTCTCGCCGTCTGCTGTCTCCTGACGACGACGCTCAATCCCACTTCGGGACGAAGCGAAGAAGCATCGCCGCCCGCGACGAACGTCGTCGCTCCACCGCATTTCCAGACGGTGGATATCTACATCGACACCGGCGAGAAGCCGCTGGCGGCATATCAGTTCTCGCTGCGATCGCTGAGCGGCAATGCGCTACTTTCCGGCATTGCCGGCGCGGATCATCCCGCGTTTTCCAAGCCGCCTTACTACGACCCTAAGGCGCTCATCGACGAGCGCGTGGTGATCGCCGCGCTGAGCACAGACGAGAGTCTGCCCAGCGGCCGCACGCGAGTGGCTCGGCTGACGGTGCAGGTCTCCGGGGGGGAAGACCCGCGCTACGAGCTGACGCTGCAGGCCGCCGCCGGACCGGATGGGAATCCGGTGCCGGCGAAGGTGACGGTGGAAGCGACGGAGCGGTGATGGATTGTGGTGCAGGCGTTCCAGCCTGCACTTTCCGGGTCCGCGATTGCAGGCCCGGCACGAGCGTGAAGGAGCATCAGCAATGAAAACACATCGACAACATTCGGGGCGCTCGTCGCGCAGATTCTCGTTCGCCGCGGGGTGCGGGCTGCTCGTTTCGTCCGCACTCGGTCTGCTCGTGTATCTGCAGGGCTGCGCCTCATCGATGAAGTACAACCAGCAAGCGATGCGCGCGAATGAGGCCGACCAGATTTTCACCCAAGGTGCAACCACACCCGTTCCCGGAACCATCGGCACGCTTCAGCAGATGCGCACTGTGCCTTCAGCACAAGTCGGCGCTCCTTTGACGGAGACCATTCCTGTACGTGTGTCGGAACTGGTTCCACCCCAATCCCTCCCCGCGCCCGGCGAGGAACTTTGGGTGATCGAAAAGAACCCCGGCGGCGCGAAACCGCAAGCGGACAGCGACACGCTTCCGCGCTCCGGTTCGCTCCTGGCAAAGATGCGTCCGGACACGCCTCCCCAGGAGATGCTCCCCTGCCCGCTGAAGCACACGGATGTGAAAGCATCCGTCGCGGGATACATCGCGAGCGTTGACGTCACGCAGCAGTTCCACAACCCGTTCTCGGAAAAAATCGAAGCGGTTTACGTCTTCCCGTTGCCGACGAATGCCGCGGTGAACGAGTTTGTGATGACTGTCGGCGATCGCCGAATCCGCGGCGTCATCCGCGAGCGCGAGCAGGCGCGGCAGATCTACGAAAACGCCCGCGCCCAGGGCTTCGTCGCGTCGCTGCTCACGCAGGAACGGCCGAACCTCTTCACGCAGTCCGTCGCGAACATCGAGCCGGGGAAGCAGATCGATATCAATATCCGCTACTTCCACACGCTCACTTACGCAGATGGCTGGTACGAGCTGGTTTTCCCGATGGTGGTCGGGCCGCGGTTTAACCCGCCGGGATCGAGCGATGGCATCGGCGCGGTCGGTCCCGGCTCGCGCAGCGGGAGCGGGCAGAAGACCGAAATCAGTTACCTGAAACCGGGAACGCGAAACGGGCATGACATTCAATTGGGCGTCCAGCTCGACCCCGGCGTCGAAGTCGCGGAGATCATCAGCGTCAACCACGACGTCGTCGTCCACAAAACGTCTAGCGACATCAGCCTGCTCCGCGCCGGCCAGAACCAGAGCAACTTCGGCCCCGTCGCGCCGGATGCCCGAACCAAACCGATCGACGTGAGCCTGGCGCCGCATGACACTCTGCCAAACAAGGATTTCGTTCTCCGCTGGAAGCCGGTCGAAGGCGTGCAATCCAGCATCGTCGCGTCGCGCACGGAAGCCGGCGGCTATTTCTCGCTGATGATTCTTCCGCCGACCGAGTTGCGGCACCTTCCGCGGATGCCGCTGGAATTCGTCTTCACCCTCGACGTCTCCGGCTCGATGGACGGCCGGCCGATCGAGCAGGCGAAGCAGGCGATGCTCTACGCGTTGCAGCGGATGTCGCCGGCGGATCGGTTCCAGGTCGTGAAGTTCGCCGACAACGCCGAGCAGATGTCGCCGCAGCCGATCCCCGCGACGCCAGCGAATATCGACCGCGCGATGCGCTACGTCTCCTCCATGAGCGCCGGCGGCGGGACGATGATGCTCGATGGCATGCGCAAAAGCCTCGATTTCCCTCGCGACCCGGAGCGCATGCGCGTCGTCGCGTTCCTCACCGACGGCTTCATCGGCAACGAAGCCGAGATCCTGGGCGCCATGCACAACTGGATCGGCGACAGCCGGATTTTCAGCTTCGGCGTCGGCACCGGCCCGAATCGATACCTGCTCGATCACATGGCCAAGCTCGGGCGCGGCGCGGCGGGTTACGTCAGCCTCAATGACAATCCCAACGAGGTTATGGCTAAGTTCTTCGATCGCGTCAGCCACCCGGCGATGACGGATGTGCGAATCGACTTCGGCAACATGAATGTCCGCGACATTTATCCGCGACAGATTCCCGACCTGTTCGTCGGCCGCCCGATCCTACTGACCGGCACTTTCGCCGGCGAGATGGACGGCGTGGTCCGCATCACCGGCCGAGTGAATGGCGAAACACGCACGCTCACAGTTCCGGTGCGGCGTGCCGATCCGCTGGCGAGCAAAGCGCTGCCGGTCGTCTGGGCGCGCGGGAAGATCTCCGATCTGGCCGACGAATCGACCTATCGCCAGGGAATCGATCTTCCGCGGCAGATCAAGCAGGTCGCGCTCGAGTACGGATTGATGTCGTCCTTTACCGCGTTCATTGCAGTCGATGCGACCCGGCGGACCGAAGGCGATCACGGCATCACCACGCCCGTCGCGGTGCCGGTGCCGGATGGGGTGCGCTATGACACGACAGTGACGGAGAAAACACTACGTCAGTAGACCGGTCCCGAACGACTTTTCGCTCCTGCGCAAATGTGGGACACTGCCAGGCGGTATGATGCGGTACGCCCTGCTCATTCCTCTGGCATTGGTTCCACTGTTCATCGTCGGTTGCATTGGCGGCCCCGAAAGCGATCACCCGCATCCACCCGCGGCGTGGCATGGACCTTCGACTCGCTTGAGTCTTCCAGCCTCGCGACCCATCGCAGATGTTTCTGGCGCCTGCGAGTTGGCTGTCGGCACCACCTCGGCGAGTCCCGAGCAGGTGATTCAGATTGCTCGACAACTCATCGAACCTGCTTATGGTCCGATGAAGCAAGTGAAGCACGATCTGCCAAATGGCCGTGTGCTTTTCGAATTGCTTAGCCCCAGATACCACCTTACCGATTTCAATCGTTCCTATCTCTGGCTGGAAGTCAGCGTCAATCTCAATCCGGAAACCGGAAAGTCGATCGTAGAGGTTCACGAGTTCACGCATGAACATAACCCTCCGTTGATCTTTTCTGGTCACGGCGGCTTCTGGCTCTTTCCGCCGGCATTCGTCCACGCCTGGAAAACCGAGCATGAGTACGCGTTGCTGGTCGCAATCCTCAATGCTTTGGACGACCCGAATGTATCAATCGCGAAGCGGGGAGACCTTTCACATTGAGTTCGAACTCTGTTCGTTGCGCGTCTTGCATTCCCTTTCCCGCACCGATAAAACGCGTTTTGGTGCTTTCTAATCGAGTGGATGTGCACGGACGCAGGCGTGAAATTCAACCTTCTGGACAAAGTCGAGTTCCTCTCCGACGACAAAATCGTCGCGAGCAAGTTCGTTTCGCTGGCTGAGGAATACCTCGCCGACCACTTCCCGACCTTTCCGGTATTGCCAGGCGTGATGATGCTGGAAGCCGCGACGCAGGCCGCCGGCTGGCTGCTGCATCGGCGGACCGGCTTCGCCAAATCGATGGCTGTGCTGAAGGAATCGCGCAACGTCCGCTACGGCAACTTCGTCGCGCCGGGGAACTTCCTGCGGATCGAAGCCGAGCTTTCCAAGCCGACCGAGACCGGCGGCGTGTTCAAAGTCACCGGGACGGTCGTGAATTCCGCCGGCCAGCCGTCTCAGAATCCTGCCATCACTGGCCGAATCGAACTTTCTCTCTTCAATCTCGCCGAGCGGCAGCCGGAATTGGCCGAGTTGGACGCCCGGCTTATCGAGCACAATCGCACCCGCTGGAAATTGCTGGAACAGTCGATGCCGAAAGCGATTGCGATCTAAGAATCCGGACCTTTGTCATCCGTCCTTAGTCTTTTGTTGCTTGGCCAGCATTCAAGCACTCGGGACTGAACTTCTCGCGGGGGACTGGCCGATAGACCTTCAAGGCCCGATAATGTTGGGCTCAGCGTACTGACAAAGGACGAAGGACAAAGGACCAAGGACTCATCGAAATGGCTCTCTCACGTGACGAAATCTATGCGAAGGTTCAAGGCGTTCTCGTTGACGCGCTCGGCGTTGACGACGACGAAGTGACCCCCAAGTCCACCCTCTCCGGCGACCTCGGCGCCGAGAGCATCGACTATCTCGACATCGTCTTCCGCCTGGAAAAGGCCTTCACCACCGACCCGACCAAGCCGTTCAAGATTCCCCGCGGCGAGCTGTTCCCCGAGGACATCGAAACCGTCAAGAGCGACCCCAGCCTGGTTGCCGACGGCAAGGTCACGGCCAAGGGCATTGCCGAGCTGAAGAAGCGCATGCCGTTCGCCGACTTCTCCGATTTCGAGAAGGATCCAACCATCGAAAAGGCGAACGGGTTGCTGACGGTGGACTCGGTCGTGAGTTACGTGGAGAACAAGCTGAAAGCATAGTGGGCAGAAATGCAGTGGGCAGTGGGCAGGAAAGACTTGCCGGCACTGCCCACTGCCCACTGCCCACTGCCCACTCCTATGCGCTGGATCTGGATCGACAAATTCACCGAGTTCACCTCGCGCACCAGTGCGACCGCGATCAAGAATGTTTCGCTGGCCGAGGAGCATCTGCACGATCTTTACCCGGCGTTTCCGATCGTGCCGCATTCGCTGATCGTTGAAGGGATGGCGCAAACCGCCGGCATCCTGGTCGGCGAAGCGCGGAACTTCGCGGAGAAAGTCATCCTCGCGAAAATCGGCAAGGCGACGTTCCACCGCCTGGTCCGGCCCGGCGAGACGATCACCTACGCGGCGAAGATCGAACAGCTCAGCGAGCAAGGCGCATCGATCACCGGTGTGGTGACCGCGACCTCCGCCGACCGTCCTGCGCCGGAGAAGGTGGCGGACATCGAGTTGATGTTCAGCCACATCGACCAGAACATGTCCGGCATGGAGTTCCCGGAGCACAACTTTGTGTTCACGGAGCAGTTCACGGAATTGCTGAAGAACTACCGGACGGGCAGCAGCGTCTCGATCTAGAATTGCGGGTCCGGTCGCATCCCGGTTAGCCGCGACGCGGAGGGTACTCCCGAAGCGGAGCGCGGGCTTCGAACTGCTGATCGCGCACGTATCCGCGCGCACTCTAAATGATTCACATGCGAAGAGTCGTCATCACCGGCGTCGGCGTCGTCTCCCCTATCGGCATCGGCGCGAAATCCTTCTGGGAGAACCTCGTCGCCGGCAAGGTCGGCGTGCGTCGCATCTCGCAATACGATCCCAGCGGTTTCCCGTCGCAAATCGGCGGGGAAGTCGGCGCGTACAAGATCAACGACTTCGTTCCCAAGAGCTACCGCAAAGCCACGAAGGTGATGGCCCGCGACATCGAGCTCGCCGTGATCGCCGCCGACGATGCATTCAAGGACGCCGGGCTGCAATCCAAGGCCTACGCCGAGACGCCGGCCATTCCCGTCGAACGTTTCGGCTGCAATATCGGCGCGGGGTTGATCAGCGTTGATCTGGCCGAGTTGACGCAGGCGCTCAACGCCGCCCGCTCCGCCGAAGATCCCTCAAAACTCGACCTGAAGCGCTGGGGCCAGGAAGGGATGCAGCAGCTCACGCCGCTCTGGCTGCTGAAGTATCTGCCGAACATGCTGGCGTGCCACGTGACGATCGTTCACGGCCTCAAGGGCCCGTCGAACACGATCACCTGCGCCGACGCCTCTTCTCACCTCGCGATCGGCGAAGCCTTCCGCACCATTCAGCGCGGCGACGCCGACTTGGCGATCTGCGGCGGCGCGGAAACGAAAATCGTCCCGATGGCGCTGATGCGCCAGACGCTGCTGAAGCGCGTCACCACACAGCACAACGATTCGCCTGACCAGGCGATCCGCCCGTTCGACGCCGAGGCCACCGGCACGGCCGTCGGCGAGGGCGGCGGCCTGCTCATCCTCGAAGATTACGAGCACGCCAAGGCGCGCAACGCGAAGATCTATTGCGAGCTCGTGGGCTTTGGCGCCAGCCAGGACACCTACAGCGTCACGCAGCCGGACCCGAAGGGTCACAGCTATGGCCGCGCGATCGGCAAGGCGCTGGCCGAGGCGAATCTCCCGCCAACCGCGGTCGATTGTCTCGTTCCCTGCGGCCTAGGCATCCCGAGCCATGACCGCGCGGAACTCGCCGGCCTGCACAACGTATTCGGCGGCGGCCTGGAGCGCGTCGCGATCAGCGCCATCAAAGCCCAAACCGCACACATGGCGGCCGGCTCTGGCGTCGATGCCGCGGCCGCGGTCCTCGCGGTGCACAACGGCATCATCCCGCCATCGAAAAACACGACGAAGCCGGTCGAAGGCCTGAAGTTGAATGCTTCGCCGGAAGCGCGGCAGGCGAACGTGCACGTGAGCGTCAGCAGCGTCTACAGCCTTGGCGGGCAGAATGCGGCGCTGGTGTTTAAGAGGATCTAACTTCGCGATCGATGCCGAAGGATTTCCCCATTGTCTTTTACGTCAATCCTGAAACGGATCGACCGCATGTTGAAGACCATGGAGTTAGCGAACAGGAAGTGAGACAAGTTCTCCGAAACGCAGAACAGGATTATGCGAGCGACAAAGGCACACGCACGTGCGCCGGACAGACAACTCTCGGAAGATTCCTGCGAGTCGTATATCGGGAAGATGAAAGGTCCGAGACGCTGTTCATTATTACTGCGTATGATGTTTCCGCGAAGACGAAGAAAGCCATGCGACGGCGACACCGGAGGCGATCATGAAGAAGACCAAGAAGAAAGATCCAAATGTGTACCCGCCGGGCCTGAATGCAGCGAAGGTGAAGCGTATCATCGCATATTACGATCGAATGAACGAAGACGAGATCATTGAGGAATTCGAAAACGCCTGCCGTCGGGAAGACAGTGCAATGGTGCAAATCCCACGTCGGCTGCTGCCTAGACTTCGGCGCTTCATGCTCAGCGAGCGAAAAACCTCTTGAACTCGTAGCTCTTCGGCCGTGCGAAGGGCGCTACAAAGGAAGGGGTCTGGCATGTTCGGTGCGATTTTCGATTTCTGGTACGACCTGCCATTTATCTTCCGCATCCTGCTGTCGCTCGGACTCATCCTGTTGTCGGTGATCGTCTTCTTCTGCGGCCGAATCTGGCCGTGGCCGGCGGCGGTTGGTTTGATTCTCCTCTGCTTCTCCGGAAGTGGCGGGAACAAGAACGGCTACAACTTTTAGTTTGCCCTGATGGTTGGAACCGCGAAGCGGTGAAAGCATCATAGCCCAGGGTTACCAAACCCCAACGGGGTGCCGGGAACCCTGGGTTATATCGGAGAAACGTGAGCCCTGAAGGGGCGAAAGAACGTCGCGCGATTCGCGCAATCGGCTCTTCCGCCCTTACAGGGCTCAACAACCTTGTCGCAAGATCCCAGGGTTCCCGCACCCCTTTGGGGTTCGGTCACCCTGGGCTATGACGCTTCTGCCCCGTTGGGGCTCCGGAATCGTCGGCTTTCGTGGAACAAACGCAGGTCCGTTTTCGAGGCAGTACATGCAACGCGTCGTCATCACCGGAATGGGCTGGATCACCCCGATGGGCCACGACATCGAGTCGGTCTGGCAGCGCCTTTTGCGCGGCGAATCGGGAATCGATTACACGACCCTCTTCGACGCCTCCACGTTCCCGACGCGTATCAGCGCCGAGGTGAAGAACTTCAAGCTCGCGGACCACATCGACAGCGTCGCCGGCCATGAAGGCGCGGGACGCAACACGATGTTCGCTCTGGCCGCGGCGGCGCAGGCGTGGAAATCCGCCGGGCTTCCGCCGATCTCAAATCTCAAATCTGAGATTTCAAATTCGCTCGACCTCGACCGCGTCGGCATCTACCTCGGCTCCGGCGAAGGCTCGCTCGACTTCGAAGCCTTCACGCAAGCCAACCTCGCCGCGTGGAAAACCGACACCGCGACCCACGACGCCAGCAAGTTCGCCGAGTTGGCGTTGCAGCTCATGGACGTGACGCGCGAGCTCGAGCAGGAGCCGAACATGCCGCTGTCGCACCTGGCGCTGCTGACGGGCGCCCGCGGCCCGGCGATGAACTGCCTCACCGCCTGCGCCGCCAGCACGCAGGCCATCGGCGAAGCCACCGAAATCCTCCGCCGCGGCGATGCCGATGTGATGATCGGCGGCGGCGCGCACTCGATGATTCACCCGTTCGGCGTCACCGGCTTCAACCGCCTGACCGCCCTCTCCACCGCGAACGACAATCCCAAAGCCGCCAGCCGCCCGTTCGAGGCGCATCGCGGCGGTTTCGTGCTCGGCGAAGGGGCTGGCGTGGTCATCCTGGAAACGCTCGAACACGCCCAGAAGCGCAGTGCGAAGATCCTGGCCGAGGTGGTCGGCTACGGCTCCACCGCCGACGCGTATCGCATCACGGACCAGGACCCCAACGGCATGGGCGCGGTGGTGGCAATGCGCGAAGCGCTCAGCGATTCCGGCCTGACGCCCAACGACGTCCACTACGTCAACGCCCACGGCACCGGGACGCGCGAAAACGACGGCAATGAAACGCAGGCGATCAAAACCGTCTTCGGCGAGAAAGCCAAAGGCTGCCCGGTCAGCAGCATCAAGAGCATGATGGGCCACCTCATCGCCGCCGCCGGCGCGGTGGAATTGATCACGTGTGTGCTGGCGATTCGCGACCAGATTCTCCCGCCGACGATGAACCTCGACACCGCCGATCCGGAGTGCGATCTGGACTATGTCCCGAACGCGGCCCGCAAGGAGAAGGTGGATGTGGCGATGAGCAATAGTTTTGGGTTTGGGGGGCAGAATGATACGATCATCGTAAAGCGGTGGGCGTAGGCGCTTGGGCAAGCGCAGACGACAAGCCCCCGCACAAAAGAACATTCCGCGCGGGGACCCGATGATTGTTACGATCAATACTTACACGGTGCGAGTGGCCGGTGCGCGCATTAAGCCGGTCAGATGCGCGCGGTGCCAGCAGGATTACTACTACGAAACGGTGCGCACCGCTAAAGGCAGCAGCGCGACCGTGTACGGCATAGGCGCCAAGAGCGCCGAGCAGTCCGCTGCGAACGAGGCGCACGCAGGGCTTCCGTACGAGCTCTATTACGCTGTTGATCCTGTCCCCTGTCCGAAATGCGGCACCCTGCAGCCCGATGTCGAAGAAAAGTTCAAGAAGGCCAGACGCCTGCCGATTCCCGGCATGCCGCCGGCACTTGTCGCGGAGCAACCCGCGCCCGCAATGGGCGCTGCAATCCCAATTCGGCTGAAGACCGCCGTTCCGCAGAAGGCGGACGTCGAAAACGGGCAACTCACCGTCCAGGAACATCGGATGTATTTTCCGGCGGCCTGTTGCATGTGCGGCGTGCCGGCGGAACTGCCTTTCAAAATGCCGAGGTCCAAGGCTTACGAGAATGGAATGCGCGCCTGTCCCAAATGCCTGGAAGATCTAGGCCGCCGCTACAAGCGGAGAAGTTTCGAAGGAGCACTCCTCGGCCTCGGTCTCGGCGGACTCGTTGGCTTCCTCTTTTCACTGGTGCCGGACGCAGGCGGTGGCGCGTGGGTCGCGGGAGGTGTGCTCGGTGTCATCGCCGGCGGATTCTTAGCGCTGCTCCTGCCAGACCGGTTGGAACCCAAGTATTGCACGTGGATCGACCGCTCTCGAGGGATCGTGCAGTACCGATTCGCCTCGCAAGCGTACATGCAGGAACTGGCCAAAGCCGCGACGGTTTGCCTGAACGCCGGGCCGGTTCTGCAGCATCTGTATGTGTAGATCGTCAACGGACGAACGAACCTGCAAATTGTTTCGGAGCCGCCCACTAATTCCGGCATAATCGACGCCTAATGCCGCAGGACCTCTCCCTCTCCACCGACCAGATCGCCGCCTTCGTGGAGCTGGCACGTTCCGGCAGCCTTCGCAAAGCCGCCGAGAGTCTCCTCATCACCGAGCAAGGCGTGCGGAATCGGCTGCTTTCGCTGGAAGAGCGGCTCGGCGTCGAGCTGTATCGCAAAATCCGCGGGCCGCGGCGGGCTTCGCCACTGACCAGCGCGGGGCAGCAGTTCCTGCCGCATGCGATTGCTTTTCTCGATCGTGCGGCGGAACTCAAAGATCTTTTCGCCGCGGCGCCGCGGACCCGCGAAGTGCACGTCGCCGCCACGCAGTATCTCATTCTCTACGTGCTGATCGATGCGGTTCGGCGGTTTCACAAGGCGCATCCGGACATCAACATCCGCCTGTCGAATCACACCGAGCAGGAAGTCGAACGCGTGCTGCTGAGCGAGCCGGATGTGGCGATGGGCGTCGCCGCGCCGTACGAGCCGGCGGCGGAGCTGGAATACCGGCACCTGTTCTCGCTGGAATGGAGCCTGATCACGCCACGCAAGCATCCGCTAGGCGGGCGGAAGAAGCTGGAGCTGAAGCAGCTGGTGGATGTGCCGCTGATTTTGTTCGAGCGTGGCAGCACCGGCCGGCAGCACGTGATCGACGCGTTCCACGACGCCGGGCTGTCGCCGACGATCGGGCTGGAGACGACGAATACCGAGATCATCGTGCGGATGGTGGAGGCGGGACTGGGAATCTCGATTGTTCCGCTGATGCCGGATGGCGCCGTGACGCGCGGGCGGAAGGTGGAGATCACGCCGCTGGGGAAGGCGATTCGGCCGATTCAGTCGGGGTTGCTGCTGCGAAAGGGCGAGAAGTTGTCGGCCGCAGCGGAGGCGTTTGCGCGGTTTCTGAAGCCGGCTTGATTCGCGACGGTATGAATGCGGAACACGAATCTCGCGCGAATCAACACGAATCTTCACGAATCCCATGCATGAGATTCGTGAAGATTCGTGTCCATTCCGCGAGATTCGTGTTCCGAATGTTCCTCGACTTCGGTGAGAGCGGCGTTACTTCCCCGCCAGCTTCGCCTTGATCAGCGGATTCACAATTCCCGGATCGACCTGCGAACCATGCTGCTTGATGAACATCCCCATCGCCTGCCCGACCTGCTTTTCGGTGAAGGTGTTCTTCGCCAGGAAGTCGTTCACGAGGCTTCGGTCTCAGCCTGGCCGAGCTTTTTGGGGAGGTATTCCTCGACGACCTTCAACTCGCAGGAAAGCGCTTCGACCTCCGCGGTCTTGCCGAGCTTGACGTACTCTTCCTGGCTCTTGCGGAGCTTCTTGGCGTAGGCCTCGACCGCCTGCTGAGCCGTCGGCTTGTTGGGCTGCATGTCGATGACCTTGACGTCGCTGATGAGCATGCGAATCACGCCCAGGCGGGCCTTATCGCCGGACTTCATCGCGGCCTTCATGTCTTCCTGCAGTTTCGCGAGCAGTTCCATCCTTTTCTCCGGTCAAAGTTTGCTGTATTGTACGGACTTCCTGCGAGGGAGTCTTCTTCCTGGCCAGTCTTCGGGGACAGACATTCTGATCTGTCTCGCGCGAACCCGGTTTTGTTACTTGTCGCTTGTTACTGGTTGCTCGCCGGGCCTTTTCGGGCTGGAGCGGGTTCGCAAGAATAGCGGTTGAGAGTACGTCATCCAACCGAAGTCGCTGCAGGATTATCGCCGCGGCAAGTAACAAGTAACCAGTAACAAGTAACCTGCAATTCCAATGCACCACGGTCCCCCGACCAACGGACATGTCGAAGGCATTCTCCACCAGGAGAACGAGCGCCAGGATGGCCAGCTTCGCGATCCGGTCCATCCGCTGCGCCCGGCCAAGGGCAACCTTATGGTCCCGCGCCAGCTCATCCGCGAGATGCAGCTTCGGCCGGGACTGCTGCTGCGCGGCCAGCCGCGCGGGCGGACGCTCGGCCGCATTGAGAGCATCGAAGGCCGCCCGCCTGACGATTATCTCGACACGATTCCGCTCTACGACTCGACCGCGCTCGACCCGCAGCCGCAGATCAAGCTGGAGCACAACCCGGCGGAGCTGACCACCCGCATCATCGACATCCTCTGCCCCATCGGCTTCGGCCAGCGCGGCTTGATCGTCGCCCCGCCGCGATCCGGCAAGACGATCCTGATGCAGAACATCGCCAAAGGTGTTCACGCGAATCATCCCGACGCGCTTCTGTGGCTGCTGCTGGTGGACGAGCGGCCGGAAGAAGTGACGGACATGAAGCGGAATGTCCCCGGCACCGTCTTCGCCTCCAGCAACGACAATACGGTCGAGAAGCACCTGGATCTCTGCCAGATCGTCATTGAGCGAGCCAAACGCCTGGTCGAGTATGGCAAAGACGTCGTGATCATGATGGACTCGCTCACGCGCGTCGGCCGAGCCTTCAACACTGGCGGCCAGGGCGGCGGACGGACGATGTCCGGCGGTTTGGACAATCGAGCGCTGGAAATTCCCAAGAAGCTTTTCGGCGCCGCGAGAAAAGTCGAGAACGGCGGCAGCCTGACGATCATGGCGACGTGCCTGATCGATACGGGCAGCCGAATGGACCAGGTCATCTTCGAGGAATTCAAGGGCACTGGAAACATGGAGCTGACGCTCGACCGAAAGCTCGCCGACCAGCGGATCTTCCCCGCGCTCGACATCGCCTCCAGCGGCACGCGGAAAGAGGAGAAGCTGCTCGATGAACGCACGCTCGCCGCCGCGAGAAACATCCGCCGGCATCTGATGAACATGCCGCCGACGCAGGCGATGAAGAGCCTGATCGATGTGCTGAGCAAGCAGCCGACGAATCAGGCGGTGTATAGCGGGATCAAGGTATGAAGAAATGCAGAATATCGAATGCAGAATGAAGCACGGAATCGGATCATCGCGAACGCACAGCAGCCTTGATTTGCTTGTTGAATGGGCCCCGGAGGGGCCACGGAATGTAGCCACGGGTGAAGCGACAATCAGCAACGCTGATGTCGCGAAACCCGTGGAAACTATCAAAGGACGAAACTGCCCCGGAGGGGCAGACGAGGCTTGATTCGCGCAGCCGACGCTCCGCCCGCCCCTCCGGGGCAGTTTCCTTTTTCGTCGTCTACCACGGGTTCCGCGATACGCGGCTGCGCCGCCTCATCGCTCCACCCGTGGCTACATTCGGTTGCCCCTCCGGGGCATTTGAGCCGATTCGTTTGTTTCTGCTCGACAGTTGATTCGGATTCATTCTGCATTCGATATTCTGCATTCTGCATTCCACCCATGTGGCCCCTCACCCTCGCGGTCGTCCTGCTGCTCTACACCTTCGGCCCGGGGATGCTGGTGGTGCGGCCACTGCGGCTGCCGCGCGGGGAACGACTCGTCGTTGCGATCGGCGTTGGTCTCTTTGTCGATTTCCTCTTCTCGTTCGCGATCTTTGCGCTGCGGCTCGCGCAGACGACGCACATCGTCACCTCGGTCATCGCACTCATTCTGGGACTCGCTGCCTTTCGCGACTGGCAACGTGTGCTGCGCTCACGCCAGGCTCGGCGACTGCTGATCTGCTGGGGCTGCGTTCTCGCTTGGGGATTGATTCTCCTTTCCATGATCCGCCACTTCGGCGGCGGGACCTGGAGCGGCGACTGGGTTGAGCATCTGGAGCGCACCAACTTCTTCATGACCAGCAGCATGCCGGAGTTCACCTTCCAGCAGACCTTCCTGCAGGAGATGAAATACCCGGTGCCAATGCGCCCGCCGATGATGAACGCGATCACCGCCGGCATCCTGGGGCAGGCGGTCGATTCCGAGCAGATCTTCGCCGGTTCTCAGCTTGTCTTTCTGTTTCTCAATTCGCTGGTTTTTCTGCCGTGTGCGCTGCTGATTCCGCGGCTGGTGAAGCTGCCGCCGAGGCTGGCAAGAAAAGCGACATGGACGCTCGCCGCCGTCTTCGCCGCGAGTCCGATGTTTTGCCAGAACCTGACGTACACGTGGACGAAGCTCTTCGCGGCGTTTTATGCGGTGCTGGCGATTGTGGTGTACATGCGCGCCTGGCGGCGGAGCTCCACTCCCTCCCCCGGTACTCCGGGGGAGGGCCGGGGAGGGGGCTCGGAAATAAAGGCATCAACTGCGCAGAGCCCCCTCCCTAACCCTCCCCCGGAGTACCGGGGGAAGGAAAATCGCCGCGAAAAGACGCTCGATTATCAATCGCCGGACACGGACCCGCATTCCGAATCGCCGCGCCAGTCGTGGAGTTCTGCGGCAGCATTTGCCCTGGCTTTCGGCCTGCTCTGCATCGGCATGCTCGTCCACTATTCGGTCGGCCCCTACGCCCTCTTCCTCGGCCTACATTACCTCTTCGCTATCTGGTGGCGACGCCCCCGAAAATGGAGTGAGGCCGCACTCATCGCCAGCTCCAGCGGCGTGATTCTCATCATCTGGTTCGGCTGGTCGATCGCGACGTACGGAAAACAGACGACCTTCGCCTCGCCGAGCACCGTCTCCGATTCCGCGAAAATGTCGCCGGCGGAAAACCTCGCGAGCATCGGCCGGAACTTCCGCAACACGCTCATCCCGCGCATCGTGCAGCGGCCGGACCTGATCCGCGCCATTCCCGAAGGTCCGCCATCCAATGTAGACCTGGCCGGCGCCGACGAAGACACGCTCAGCATTCACGATCTTGAGCAGCCTTCGCTCGCCGGACGCGTCCGCGACTTTTTCTTCCTCATCTATCAGGTCAGCCTGCCCGGCGGACTCGGCCTCTTCGGCTGGGCGATCGCCTGCTGGCTTCTCTGGAAAGCGTGGCGACCGGGAAACCCCAACAGCCGCGGCGTTCGCGTTTTCTGGATGACGTTCATCCCTGTGATCTTCTGCCTCGCAATCCTGACCTACGGTGGGCGCGATCGCTTCGGCGTCGCTCACGTTTCCATGCAGCCGCTGATCCTGATCGGCTTGAGCTTCCTGGCCGGCGGGTTCTGGACGCTGAACATTCCGCTGCGCGCGATTTTCGCGTTGGGACTGCTGATCGATTTTTCGCTCGGCGTATTCCTGCAGGAGACGCTGCAGCACTACGTCTTCCAACTCGTTCCGGTCTACGACGAGCACGGCCGGCAGCTCACCTCCCCCGCCGGCGAGCCGGTGGTGACGCTCGTCGCGTCGCCGGACATGCCCGGCCACTCGGCACAATTCAACATGGGGCAGAAGACGCAGGGAAAGCTGATGTTCTGGGGAGACTATTTCCCGGATGCGATTGTGTTCCAGATTCTGCTGGGTCTGGGATTGGTGGCATTGATGGCGATCGGGTTGCTGCCCGCGAAAAGCAAATCACGTCCTCCACGCGCGGCATTTCAACCAGTCATGCGGCCAGCCAAGCAATCCACGAAAAAACGCCGCTGAAGTGGAGCAGGTGCCCTCACCGGCGATCTTCCGCCTGTTCTGCGATCCCGATCGCCGGTGAGGGCACCGGCTCCACTGATTTGCGGGAACTTCCCGCTCCCGCGCGCATCTAACCACTCGCTGTCGTTGGAAAGTTAGCTCGTCCCTCCCTGGAGATATCTCATGCGGTCACGCACCTTTGCCGCGCTGTGTGTTTCGGCTCTCGCTGTCACGACGTTGGGTCAGCAGCAGCAACCCCAGGTCGCACCGATCGAACCGAAGATTCGGATCTTAGCGCCGGCCACCAAACCGGCCGGCCCGCGCGCTCCCGCGTTGCTCGACGAACAGGGCAAGGAAATCGTCGGCGTGCGCGTCATCAAAGGAGACGTGAAAGCCGTTGTCCGCGGCCCGCTCGCCGAAGCGAGTCTGACGCTCACGTTTTCGAATGAGACCGATCGCGTTCTTGGCGGCGAATTGACCTTCCCGTTGCCGGAAGGCGCCACCGTCGCCGGCTATGCACTCGACGTGAACGGCCAGCTCGTGGACGGCGTCGCAGTCGAAAAGCAGCAGGCCCGCGTGATCTACGAAAAGGAAATGAACAAGTCGGTCGATCCGGGTTTGGTCGAGCATGTGACGGGCAACAATTTCCGCACGCGGCTCTATCCGATTCCAGCTAAGGGGACGCGGACACTTCGCGTGACCTACGTCGCCGACCTTGCGCCCGCCGCTGACGGAAAAGGCGCCATGCTGGCGATTCCCATGGGGCTCGGCGAGAACCTGGCGGCACTGAACCTGACCGTCGCGGTCGAAGGCGCGACGCAGGCCCCAATCGTTCGCGGCGGCAACTACACCAACAAGCCGTTCGAAGGTTCGCCGCAGGGCTTTTACCTGCAGGATTCGCTGCGCGATGTGAAAGCGCTGGATGTGCTGACGGTTTCGCTGCCGGAGGTCGCGCCGACTGCGGCGATGGTGCAGAAGCGGCATCGCGAGCCAAACACCGTGCAGGAACTGGATCGGATGGCCGGACCGCAGGCCGGTTCCGGCCGCCTCCCCCCGCCGCCGGAACGTGACGAAAATTACTTCGTCCTGACCGACACGCCGAAGCGGCCGATCGATCAGCTCCAGGCGCAGATGCTGAAGAACCACCGCATCCTGCTCGTCTGGGACGCGAGCCTCAGCCGACTGCAATCGGACCGCGAGCATGAACTAAAGGTTCTGCAGGCGGCGCTGAAGAAGATGGATTATCCGGCGATCGACATCGCGCTGCTTCGCAATGATGTCGAAGTCCATCCGTTCTTCGCCGCCGGTGCTGATGGAACCAACAAAGCGATCGAGTTCCTCAAGACCGTGAAGTACGACGGCGGGACGAACCTTGGCGCGCTGAACATCAACAAGAACTTCTCCGGCCTTGGCGGAAAACTCACCACGCCGACCGGCGGCGTTCAGCCGGACTACGACCTGGCCTTGATGTTCACCGACGGTGTTTCGACTGTCGGCTCGAATCGGCCGGCGCAGGTTCAACTGCCGGTTTTCGCGGTCTCCGCCGCCATGACTGCAGATCATGCCGCACTCCGCGACATCTGTCAGACAAGCGGCGGGACGTATGTGAACCTGAATCGCGAATCCGATGATTACGCCGCGAGCGCGATTGGCCACACGGCGTTCTCCATCATCGGCATCGACACCAGCGATCCGACGGCGGTCGCGGAAATCACGCCCGGCGTCGGCACGCCTGTCGGCGGGCGAATCACGATCGCCGGCCGGCTCACGAATCCGGAAGCGAAAGTCACGGTCATCTACGGTTTCGGCAAGACCGAGGCCGGGCGGCAGACCTTTACGCTCAAAGCAGACCAGGCAAGCAAAGGAACGCTCATCCCGCGCTTCTGGGCCCAGCAGAAGGTGAACGCGCTGGCGTCGCTCGGCGATTCCAAGCGTGAAGAGATGATCGCGGTCGGCAAGGAATTCTCGCTTGTCACGCCGGCCACGAGTTTGCTCGTGCTGGAGACCGTCGAACAGTACGTGCAGTACGGCATCGTTCCGCCGAAGAGCCGCGCGGACGTTTATCAGCAGTTCACGCAGAAGATCGAAGGCCGCCGGGTTGAAGAAGCCAAGACCAAGGAGCAGAAGATTCAGCAGGTCCTGGCGATGTGGCAGGCGCGGACGAAGTGGTGGGAGACGAAGTTTGAATATCCGGCGGATCTGAAGGTGAAGCCGCAGGAGGCGAAGCAGGGTGCAAGTCTCGCGTCGAACGCAGCGACGGCCGACGGCGTGACGGCGGTACCGGCCGCATTGCCGCCACCAGCACCAGCGCCTGTGAACAACCCGCATCCCGATCCGGCGCGTCCGATGACCGCGAGACCCGCGGAACAGCCGGCGCAGGCCCAGGAGGAACTGGGCCGCCGCGAAGATCGCCAGCGCGGCTTGGATGAGCGCGGCGGCCGGCTGATGGAACGCCGAGCGCTCAAAGACGCGGCAAAGAAGGAATCCGGCGAACGCGACGAAGACGATTTCGCGACAGCGATTCAGATCAAGCCGTGGGATCCAAATACGCCTTACATCAAAGCGATGAAGGACGTGAAGCCAGAGCAGGCGTACGACGTTTACCTGTCTCAGCGCGAGAATTACGCAAAGAGCCCCGCGTTCTATCTCGACTGTGCCGACTACCTCCTTCGTGTCGGTCAGCGCGATGCCGGAATCCGTGTACTGACCGACGTTGTCGAGCTGAAACTGGAAGACGCACGGCTGATCCGAATCGCCGCACATCGGCTGCAGCAGATTGGCGAGTTTGACCTCGCGGTCGACTTGTTCGAGCGCGTGGTGAAATTGCGGCCGGAAGAGCCGCAAAGTTTCCGCGACCTGGCTTTGGCACTCGCGGCTCGAGCGGACGACGTTCAGTCCCGCCCGGCCAAGCACATGCCGGACATGACCGGAAAAATTGCGAGCGACTACGCCCGCGCGGTCGAAATGCTCAACAAGGTCGTCACCAGCAACTGGGACCGGTTTCCTGAAATCGAAGTCATCGCGCTGATGGAAGCCAACGAGATCCTGGCGAAAATGCAGGGCCTCCCGAACCTCGGCGATATCCCAATCGCGCTCGATCCGCGGCTGCGGAAGAACCTGGACCTCGATGTGCGCGTGGTCCTGACATGGGACGCCGACATGACCGACATCGACCTCTGGGTCACCGAGCCGAGCGGCGAAAAGTGCATGTACAACCACAATCGCACGCAGATCGGCGGCGCGATGAGCAAGGACTTCACGCAAGGGTACGGCCCGGAGGAATACATCCTCCGCAAGGCGATGCCTGGGCAGTACACGATCCAGGCGAACTTCTACGGTTCCCGCCAGCAGGAATTGACCGGTGCATGCACGGTGCAGGCGACGGTGATCACCAACTTCGGCCGCCCGAACGAACGCCGTGAGCCGCTGACGCTGCGGCTGACGAATCAGAAGGACATGATCACGATCGGGACGATCACGCTCGGCGGTTCCGGCGGCGCGAAGACAACACCGGCGACGCAGCCGGCGGCGGAGTTGAATAAATAGTCCTGCCGCGAAGAAATGCGGAACACGAATCTCGCGTGAATTGCACACGAATCCTCACGAATCTCATGCATGGGATTCGTGAGGATTCGTGTTTATTTGCGTCGATTCGTGTTCCGCATTTTGCCTTCGGTGATGGATTGAACGCCGTCGCTCGCCGCCAGCGCGCAGCAGCTCGCCGCCACGACCACGAAGTAATAATTCGCGAACGCCTGCTTGCTGAATGCGAAGAAGACGAGCAGGGAAGCGGCGACTGCGATCGCTAAACCGGCGGCTGAGCGCGGGCATTTCCAGAGACACAACGCCTGCACGGCCGCCAGCGCGATGAATGCGATCCAGGCCGGCGGCGTCACATTCAGCCAATGATTCGCGGCGGCGAGGAAACTTAACGCGTCCGGACGGAACGGCTGGCGGAGCTGGACCGCGATCGCGCTGTGCCAGAACGCCGGGAAATCCCACAACGCCAGCGGAAGCGTGACGATCGCGCCCACGGCGATTGCGACACCGATCATTCGCGGCCATTTATGCTTCCATTCTGCGCGATCGACCAGCAGCAGCGACAGCGGCGCGAGCAGTGGCACATATTGCTTGGCCGCCCAGAAGAGTCCGAGCCCGCCGCCGACCCATTGCGGTTTTCGGCAGGCGAGAAAGACCGTGAGTGCGAGCGTCAGCGCCACCAACGGCTCCGTCCAGCCGTTGCAGATCAGTAGCGGCCCGATCGGCATCAGCATGAAGAGCAACGCCGCTGCTTTGGAGATCGGCGAGCGCGAGCTGTAGGCGATCAGCGCTGAAGCGCCGGTGAATGCGATCGCGTGCATCGACTGGATGACCGCGCCCGCCAGATGCGCCGGAATCAGCCAGAAGAGGCTGAGCGGCGGATACGGAAAGCCGAAGAGAAGCTGCCCATCCGCCTGCAATCCGGGGCCATAGAACGGCGAGGTTCCGCCGGAAAGATCTGGGAACGTCATCGCGTACGGATTGTTGCCGGACATGAGCTGCGCGGCGGCAGCCGATTGGAAGACGAGGACGTCCATCACCGGCGTCGGGGCGGCGGCAATTGACGCGAACAACGCTGCCAGATGCAGCAGCAACGCCAGCGGCATGAGCCAGCGGCCGATCTTCAGCGCTAAAAGAGCTGCACACCCGCCGGCGATGCCGCATAGAATTATCAGGCTTGCCGCCGGCATCGGCGAAATCGGCGTCGCGATGGGCGGTGAGATTCCGCACGCGTCGAGCAGGCGGTACATCACGTCTGTGTCCGACGGCGGCACGAGCGGCGGGATAAGCATCAACGCGAGCGAGACGGCGGCCGCGACAACCATTAGGACGACGATTGCTCGCTGGGACAATTGTTCGAGGATTACGAATGGTTTGCCGGCGGCTGCATGCAGCACCGCGAAAACGGCCAGCAGCAGAAGGGCGATCGAAACAGGATGAAAATTCCCGCCGGCGATTTTCAGCGCGATGCCGAGAGAAACCGCAGTGAAAGCCAGCGCCAGTTGAGTGGTCCTGGAAGTTGGAGAAGCGGCGAGTGGCATGACGACGGGTTGGATTTCGACCAGTGAGAACGATCCTTCGCGCGAATCAATTCAATAGACGATCACTGTTGGATTTGTCATCCTGAAGGTACTCTGAAGGATCTCACGTCAGGTGCGCAATTCACGGGAGATCCTTCGGAGTACCTTCAGGATGACAAGTCCACGAGAGCCCTTCATTCTTCAGTGCTTCGCGCGAAGGACAGTTTAGAAGTCATTTCACCCCTGCCAGCACGCCGCAGTGAATCAGCGTCGGCACGATCGGCTGCGGCGTCAGCCCTGCCGTCGTCAGCATCTGCCGATACTCGGCGCCGCTGTACGCCCGGCCTTCCGTCACGCTGAACAACGCCGCCGAATAAAGCGCGATCGGCAGCGGGCCGTCCATCGCATCGTTCAGGAAGACATCGTGAATGAGCAGTCGCCCGCCCTTCGGCAGCGCTTCGGCGAGACGTTTCACCAGGCGATTGCACTCCGGCACATTCCAGTCGTGCAGGATGTTCGACAGCAAAATCGCATCGCAGCCGGCGGGAATTTCGCCGGTGAACATGTCACCTTCACGGAGTTCGCAACGGTCGAGCAGGTTGTGCTCTGTCGCGAATTCGCGGGCGATTTTCAGGACCTGCGGACGATCCCAGACGATAGCGCGCAAGTTCGGATTGGCCTTCAGCAGCGCGAGCGAATAAATGCCGGTCCCGCCGCCGACATCGAGCAGGACGCGCAACGGCGACGGGTCGAGCTTCGCCGCCAGCGCCGGCGCTACATTCTTCGCGCGGCCGGCGAGGGCGAGCGTGAGCTTTCGGGCGGCGGCTTCGTCGTCCATCGCCGACTCGACGCCGTCGCGAAAAGTGAATGCGCTGGCGTCGGCGCCAGTCGCAGTCTTTTCCGGCGTCGCGGAGTTGGTCTTGAGCCGTCTGGCCATCTCCAGCACGCCCGGCGACTCGGCCGACAGCCCAACATAATCACCGACATAAAACGCCCCGCCGGGCAGCAAATGCTCGCGGGCAATCGGCGTCAGTTGTAACTCATCCGGCCACCGGCCGCCGATCAGTCTCATTGCCCGCAGCGCCACCAGCAGCACAGTCGCCGGCCGATTTGCCATGCCGGTCGCTTCACAGATCGCGTCGAGCGACTTGGGCCCATCGCGAAAATGCGAAAACAGATCGAGATGTGCAACAGCGGCTGTCAGCAGTTCGTTGCCGTAAACGCCACGGTAATGCTCGAAAATCGGTGTCGGATCGGTTTGGGGAAGAGCAATCGGACTCGTTGCCATGCCGCGAACCTAGCGAATTTCGCGGGTGATGAACACTGCTGTGCACAATTGAAGAGAGCGCGAAGGCGCGATGGCGCGAAGTTTCGCGAAGGAATTCAAGACGCTCTTCGCGAGAACTTCGCGCCTTCGCGCTCTCCTTCTTCGGCGAATTCCTCAGAACCATTCCATCTCGCCGCGCCGTCCATACAATCGGCCCCATGAAGCCCCGCACGTTGATCCTCCGCACCGCCGGCGTGAACTGCGACCTGGAAACGGCGCACGCCTTTGAGCTGGCCGGCGCGGAGACGGAAGCCATCCATATCAATCGCCTGCTCGCCGAGCCCAAGCTCCTCGACCGGTTCCAGATCCTCGCGTTCCCCGGCGGTTTCAGTTACGGCGATGACATCGCCGCGGGGAGAATCCTGGCCAACCAGATTCACAATCATCTCGCCGACGCCGTCCGCGGATTTGTCGCGGCGGGCAAGCCGATCATCGGCATCTGCAACGGATTTCAGGTCCTGGTGAAGACCGATCTGCTCCCCGGCAGCGTCGGCGGGCGCACCGCGCAGTCGGCGACGCTGGCGCACAACGACTGCGGCCGATTCCTCGACCGCTGGGTGAATCTCGCCCCGCGCGCTGGGAAATGTATCTGGACGCAAGACCTCCCCGCGATGATCGAACTGCCGATGGCGCACGGCGAAGGCAAGTTCGTGCCGGCCGACGAGTCAGTGCGAAAGGCACTTTGGGACAATGGCCAGGTCGCGCTGGTTTATGCAAAAGCCGACGGCTCGGCCGCCGACGGCGTCGCGCCCGATAACCCCAACGGCAGCATCGACGACATCGCCGGCGTGTGCGACCCGACCGGCCTGATTTTCGGACTCATGCCGCACCCCGAGCGTTACGTCAGCCCGCTCCAGCATTTCGCGTGGACGCGGAAGCAGCCGCTGGAGGAGGAAGGGATTGGGCTGAAGGTTTTCCGCAATGCAGTCCGGCATTTGGCGTGAGGCATTTCGACCCCGGAGGGGTCGTCGAATGTAGCCACGGGTGGAGCGACAATCAGCAACTCTGATGTCGCGGAACCCGTGGAACAGGAAGCCAGATAAACCGCCCCGGCTGGGGCGGACGAGGCGCGTCTCCCGCGAGCGACGCTTCGTCCGCCCCTCCCGGGGCGGCTTCGTTGAGAGACGAATACCACGGGTTCCGCGGCGACCGGCGACGCCGGTCTGCCGCTCCACCCGTGGCTACATTCCGTCGCCCCGTTGGGGCCAAGTTCGACCTCCTTGTCTGATTTCCCAAAGGTTCCCGGCCCTCCTGACGATTCCAGAGATGTTCGCTGCGCGCGTCCTGCTGATGTTCCCGGACGCGTCGCGAGCTTCCTCGTGGGTGAGTCGGGTCCTATGGCTCTGGCGCTGGCCGATAATTGCGGTGCTTCTTCCGTTGCGCGGGACGTTTCTTCCGCCGTCGCGGCGCGGGATCCCTGGCCGCTTCGGCGGCAGCTGGGGATGATTACCGGCGCGTGGATGTTCGGCGCGATCTGGTTCAACGTCACCACCGGCGCGCCGCTAACGCTGTTCTTCCGCGGGCTGGGCGCTTCTCCGTTGCAGTTCGGCATTCTTGCGGCAATCCCTTACATTGCGGCGCTCTGCTCGGTGCCGGGCAGCCTGCTGATGGAAACGACCGGCGCCCGCAAGCGCATTTTTCTTACCGCGCACTATTGCCAGCGAAGCTTATGGTTCGTGATCGGTCTGGCGCCGCTGACGATGCTCATGTTGTTCGGCCAGGCCGCTTCCCATCACGCGATCGGGATGCTTCTTCCCATGATGTTCGTGATGTACGCCTGCGGCTCGACCGGCGGGCCGTCGTGGGTGAGCTGGATGGCCGATGTCGTCCCGCCACGCATTCGCGGAACGTACTTCGCCCGGCGGCGGCAGTGGGGAATCGTCTGCGCTGTCCCGGCGGCGCTGCTGGTCGGCTTCGCGCTGGATCGATTAATGGGAGATAGCAGCATTGGATGCGTTCCCGCCGGCGTGCCGCCAATCGTCTTCTGGTCCTCGGTGCTGTTCGCGATTGTCGCACTCTTCGGCCTGATGGACATCCTGGCGTTTCAGCCACTGCCGCATACGCCGCTTCCGCCGCGCCCGGCGCGGCAGGCGGTCGCCGGCCTGGCGCGGCCGCTGAAGGACAAGCCGTTCCTCGCGTTCAGCAGTTTTGTCGGTCTGATCAACTTCACCGTCGCGTTCACCAATCAGTTCGCGACGCTCTTCGTCATCGAGCGGTTGAAGGTGGATAACCTGCAGGCGCAGCTCATGCTCCTGGTCGTGCCGATGGCGTTGCAGCTTCTGCTCCTGCCGGCGTGGGGCGCTGCCGTCGATCGCATGGGCAAGAAGCCGCTGCTCATCGTCGCGAGCCTGGGTCTTGCGCCGATGGCGCTCGGCTGGCACCTGATGAGCGGCGGCGATATCTGGCTCGGCTACGTCCTCTTCGGCGGCGGCACCGCGCTCTGGACCGGCATCGAAGTCGCGAACTTCAACATGGTGATCGACCGCAACGGCAGTCAGTGCAGGAACGGCCAATCCTGCGGCAGCGCGTATCACGCGGTGAACACGGTGATCATCAACGTCGCCGGCTGCCTCGGCGGCCTGGTCGCCGGGTGCATCGCCGGCGGCTTGCAGGGATGGAGCTGGCAACCGGCCGGCATGCGTGCGCTCGATTCGTATGACGCGCTGTTCGCGCTCAGCGGCATGGTGCGGATTGCGGCGCTGGCGCTGATCGCGCCGTTCCTCGTCGAACCTGGCGCGAAGGGTGTGCTCGCGACGCTGCGATTCATGTGTGTTTTCTCGGCAAGTCGATTGATCGAGCCGGTTGTCGGCGCGGCACGGTGGTGTGCGGGACTTGTGTCAGCTCCAGAGAACGTGCCTGTCGTCTCTCCGGCATCGGAGAGCTGAATCTGGGGCTCGGGAGTCGAACTCTTAGCACCCCGGACTTGCGAAGCCGCAAGCGGCACTGCCGACGTACCGTCCCGTCTGCTTATAAACTTTCCGGATTTAGCCACATCTCAAGCCTGATGCTCATGGATACCATCCGTGCGCTGGGACGGTGCGCTTCGCGAACGCGTGCGCACCAACGCAGGAGAATCCAAATGACATCAACCCATTCCCTTTCGAAAGCCGGTCGCCGATCAAGCCGCGGATGGCTTGCGCTTCTCATCGTCTTCGCAGTCGCCGCGCTACCGGCGCTGGCGCATGCGCAAATCAACGACAACGCGAAGCTCTTTTCCGATCAGGCCAAGGTCGATGCGGAGAAATCGATCCAGCAGATCCGCGACAAGTACAAGCACACGCTGCTGATCGAAACGTATCCGTCCATTCCCGCAGATAAGAAGGCGCAGTACGACGAGACGAAGAAGAATGCGTTCTTCGAGGCCTGGGCCGCCGAGCGCGGCAAAGCGCTGAACATCAATGGTGTCGTCTTCCTGATCTGCATGGAGCCGAAGCATTTCCAGATGGTGGTCGGCAATGAAACGCGGCAGAAAGGGCTCTTCACCAATGCCGACATCAGCGCGATGCAGACGCCCATTCGCAATTCGATGTCGCAGGGCAAATATGATGAAGTTCTGACGACCGTCGCAGCATCCGTCCTCCAGCGTATGGACAATAACGCACCCAACGTGCAGCGGAAGGCGGCGGCGAACACATCGGCGACGCCCCCGTCCACGCCGCGCCCGGCACCGGGTGATAGCCCTGGCGGAATCAGCTGGTTGTGGAGCCTCCTCTGCTTCGGCGGCGCGATCATCGCTGTCATTTTCATCATCCGCGGCATTATGCGCGCCCGGCAGATGTCCACCGGCGGCGGCTACGGCCCCGGCCCCTACGGCCAAGGCGGCTACGGCCCGCAAGGCGGATATGGCTACGGCGGAGGATACGGCGGTGGTGGCGGCGGCTTCGGACGCGGCCTCATGGGCGGACTCCTCGGCGGCGTCGCCGGCTCCTGGATCGGCAGCAAAATCTTCGGACAGGAACACCAGAATTACCCCACCAACTATCCACCTGCCGGCGGCGGCGACGCCGGGTCTCCCCCTTCCGATCCCTACGGCGGCCAAGACACCAGCTACTCCGGCAGCGGCTCCGACTTCGGTGACTCCGGCGGCGGTGGCGGCGGCAGCGATTTCGGAAGTGGCGGCGACTCCGGTGGCGGAGACTTCGGCGGAGGCGGCGGAGATTTTGGTGGCGGCGGCGATTCAGGCGGTGGTGGTGGGGACTTCTAAGCTTGATCCCCTCTCCCCTGTACTCGCACGGAGAGGGTCAGGGTGAGGGGCGGAACGTCAGCGGACGCGATTTGCTGAAAGACATGCCTTGTCCATTCTCCATTCCCCCTTGATCATTCCTGTTCTTCTACGAACGGAGAATAATCAACGGGAAAGGATCATTGGAGAATGTTATTTCGCGCGGATGACATCCACCGAAGTTCGGCCCCTCACCGCTGCCCTCTCCCCCGAGTACGGGGGAGAGGGGGGACGCTCTCGCGCAAGTCCGGGCTTCGCTTCGCATTTCTCCTTGGTTCTCTCGCCCTCGCCGGCTGTACTGCGCATTCCGATCCGATGGCCCCTGTCGCCAAATCGATCGAAGAACGCACTGGTCATCGAATCATCTGGAGCACGTCTTCCGCCGCCGACGCAGAGGTAAACACGGCAGTCGATCAGCTGCTCTTTCCAGCACATTGGGATCCTAAGCTTAGAATTCCACGTGGACAAGTTGTCGC
>JADMIO011631521.1_pt1 | contig 64092 bp, 62 predicted proteins | sample 8958161 | NCBI WGS metagenome assembly JADMIO01 (sample SAMN16585339, study PRJNA669376) | soil metagenome | isolation source: Crop rotation soil | place: USA: Cullars Rotation, Alabama | collected 2011 | reverse complement strand
CCCCGCCCGCACAGAGGGTTGCTTCGGCGGGGCTTCACGCCCCGCCCGCACAGAGGGTTGCATCGGCAGGGCTTGCGCCCCGCCGCATTGGCCTGCTGGCTAGTCGGCTATCAGACCCAGGCGTCGCTGCAGGATCTGATCGCGCTCGGTGGCGCAGTTGCGCAGCGCGCTGAGCAGGGTCGCATCGTCGGCAACGACCATTTCCGCGCGTGGCGGCGCGGGCGGTGTGTCGGCATTGCGGGTCTGGGCTTTGGCAAGTGCGGTCACCAGCGTCTGCGTCGTCATGTTGTTTTCCCCCTATGAGTGCTGTTTGAGTGTTGCGGTAAAGTGAAGCGCGGCGCCATCGTTGCGCATCAGCACGACGTCATGAAAGGGCATCGAAAGGGGTTGCTACCGCGGCGCCTCGCGGTATCATCTGGCTAGACTTTCAGATTTCGGGGAGGGGCGATGTCGCAAACCGTGGCGGTCGTCGAGGCGCTCAAGCGCTCGCTGAAGGCAAAGAAGCTCACCTATGCGCAGGTGGCGCGCGGCCTGAACATGAGCGAGGCCAGCGTCAAGCGCATGTTCTCGGCCCATCACTTCACGCTCGAGCGTTTCGAGCAGGTCTGCCAGATCGCGGGGCTTGGACTGACCGAGCTCGCGCGCGAAGTGGACAGCGAGAAGAATTACATCTCCCACCTGACGCTCGAGCAGGAGCGCGAGCTGGTCGGCAACACCAAGCTGCTGCTGGTCGCGGTGTGCGCGCTCAACCACATGAGCCTGGAGCAGATGGTCGCTTTCTATGACATTGCCAAGTCGGAATGCCTCCAGCTGCTGCTGCGGCTCGACCGCATCAAGTTCCTGGAACTCATGCCGAACAACCGCATCCGGCTCAAGGTGGCGTCGAATTTCGCCTGGCTGCCCAACGGCCCCATCCTGCAATATTTCATGACGCGCGCGCAGCACGAATATTTCCGCTCGCGTTTCGACGGCCCGAACGAAACCCTGATGGTGGTCAACGCCATGCTCTCGCCAGCGTCCACCGCGCAGTTCGTCGCCAAACTGCGCAAGCTCGCCCAGGAATTCTCCGAAGTGCACAACGACGACAAGCACCTGCCGATCGGCGAGCGCCGTCCCGCCAGCGTCGTGCTCGCGCTCAGGGCCTGGGAACTGGACGACTTCAACAAGCTGCGCCGCAAGCGCAAGGCCCGGGCGGCTGCCTGAACGTAGCAGTACGCGCAGGGTGACCGCGATTCGGCGGGCATGCTAGCATCGCCCCCTCATCGCAATTCCAGCGAACCAATTCCCGTCTGCCACAATCCGGATCAAGCGAGGGCCTATGAGCACAACCCAACTGCAAAACTACATCGCCGGCGAATGGATTGCCGGCGCCAATACCTCGAAGGACGTCAACCCGTCGGATACCAACGATGTCATCGCGGAATACGCGCAGGCCGACAAGGCGCAGACCGAGCGCGCGGTCGAGGCGGCGCGGGCCGCTTTCCCGGCATGGGCGGCGTTCAACGTGCAGGCGCGCGCGGACCTGCTCGACAAGGTCGGCAACGAGATCATCGCGCGCAAGGAAGAGCTCGGCAAACTGCTCTCGCGTGAGGAAGGCAAGACGCTTCCCGAAGGCATCGGCGAGGTGGTGCGCGCGGGCAACGTGTTCAAGTTCTTCGGCGGCGAAGTGCTGCGCCGCGCGGGCGAATTGCTGCCTTCCGTGCGTCCGGGCATCGACGTCGAATTGACGCGTGAACCGGTCGGCGTGGTCGGCATCATCGCGCCGTGGAATTTCCCGGCGGCGATTCCGGCGTGGAAGATCGCGCCTGCGCTTGCCTACGGCAACTGCGTGGTGTTCAAGCCGGCCGACCTGGTGCCGGGCATGGCGCATGCGATCGCCAAGATCCTGATCGACGCCGGCGTGCCGAAGGGCGTGTTCAATTTCGTCATGGGGCGCGGCAGCGTGGTGGGCGAAGTCATCGTCAACGACAAGCGCGTCGATGCCATCACCTTCACCGGCTCGGTCGACACCGGCCGGCAGGTCGCCGCCAAGGCCATCGCGCGCATGGCCAAATTCCAGCTCGAGATGGGCGGCAAGAATCCGCTGGTGATTCTGGATGACGCAGACCTGAAAACCGCGGTGGAATGCGCGGTCAACGGCGCCTTCTTCTCCACCGGCCAGCGCTGCACGGCCTCCTCGCGGCTCATCGTCACCAAGGGCATTCACGACAAGTTCGTCGCCGCGATGGTCGAGCGCCTGAAGGGCGTCAAGGTCGACAACGCGCTCAAGCAGGGCACCGACATCGGTCCGGTGGTGGACAAGAACCAGCTCAACCAGGACACCTCCTATATCGAAAAGGCGAAAAGGGAAGGCGGCAAGCTCGCATTCGGCGGCAATCTTCTGAAGCGCGAAACCGAGGGCTTTTACCTCGAGCCGGCGCTGTTCACCGAAACGACCAACTCGATGACCATCAACCGCGAGGAAGTGTTCGGCCCGGTGGCCTCCGTGGTCGCGGTCAAGGATTACGACGAGGCGCTGGCGGTCGCCAACGACACGCCGTTCGGCCTGTCTTCCGGCATCGTGACGACCTCGCTCAAGCAGGCCGCGCACTTCCGCAAGAACGCGCAGGCCGGCATGGTCATGGTGAACCTGCCGACCGCCGGCGTGGACTATCACGTGCCGTTCGGCGGGCGCAAAGGCTCGAGCTACGGGCCGCGCGAACAGGGCCGCTACGCCGCGGAATTTTTCACCACCGTCAAAACCAGTTACGTGCTGGCATGAGCGGGCAGGCGCTTCTGCGCGCCGCAGCGCTGCTGCTGGCGCTGGCGTTCGCACCTTGCCATGCCGAGGACGAGCGCGCGGTGCCGGCCAATGAAGAGCCGCGCCATGTGGTCAAGCTGGAAAACGACTGGGTGCGCGTGATCGAGGTGGAAATCCCGCAAGGCGAGCAGACCTTGTATCACACCCACGCGCTCGACTATCCGTACGTGCTGCTGACCGACGTCACGCTTGCCAACCAGATCCCGGGCCAGGCAGCCGTCGATGCGCACATGCAGGCGGGCTTCGTCGGTTATTACGACGCGCAGGCGAAGGGCGCCTACACGCACCGCTTCATCAATCGCGGGCCCGGCCCGTTCCACGCGATCGGCATCGAGCTGCTCAAGCCCGCACCGCACGATGCCGCAGCGGTGGCGAGTTTGCCGCCGCTCGACGGCGCCGAGATCGTGCTGGACAACGCGCGCGTCGGCGCCTATCGCATCACGCTCGCCCCCGGCGCAGCGGTCGGCCCGCTGACGATTCCGGGCCCCAGCGTGCGCGTCGCCGTGTCCGGCGCAAAATTGCTGCACGAAGTCGAAGGAACCCAGTCGCAGATGCGCCTTGCACCGGGGCAGTTCGTGTTCCAGCCGCAGACCACGAGTGCCACCTTCACCAATGCGGGAACTTCCACGCTGGAACTGGTTGAAGTCATCCTGAAGTAGGCCGGCATGGTGAAGTGCGTCAGCTCGGCATTGCGAGCAATGATTGCCCCTCGCCGGCTCGCAGTGCAACTATGCTTCTCCTTCAGGAAGCAACCGTCCCCATCCCCACCCCGGCCCTCCCCTTGAAAGGGAGGGAGTTGAACGAACAGCATTACCGACTGTTTTCTCGGGTGAGACTGCCGGTCCGTTCGGTGTCGTTCTCCTTTCCCCTTTCCCCTTTCCCTTTCCCTTTCCCCTTCACCCTTCTTATTTTTGGGTGAGACCGCGTGACTCTCCTTCCCCTTCAAGGGGAAGGCGGGGATGGGGATGGGTTGCTGGGGATGGAGTGATTTGCTTCTACAACAGAGAGCAGGCCTCGGCCGGTGGTAAAGGGCAAAGAAAAGGGCGCAGCCATGGGTATGGCGCGCCCTTTTGCTCCGGCGCCGACGCGGCCGGCCCCGAAGGCTGGTATCCCTCCAACCAACAGCCTTTCCCGGGAGAGGTTAGAAGGAGACGTGTGCAGCAGCGCTTATCACACGCCGCCGGAAGAAAAACTAAATTACGGGTACTGTGCCTAAGACGGTGGCAAAGGCGCGGAGTTCCGTGCATCAGAGGACAGAAGACAGAGGACAGACGACAGAGCGGGCACGCGTTATGGTGAACGGTGAATGGTGAACGGTGAATGGTGAACGGTGAATGGTAAACGGAGAACGGAGCACGGTGTACCGGTAGGTGAGACCTCGGGGGTGCTCAGTTTCAAAGGCGTTGCGTTGCTTGCCTCTCCCGTCGGAGAGGCCGACGCGTTAGCGGCGGGTGAGGGAAAATGGCAAAGGTCTCACAGAAAACAGAGGGCGGAAAATTGTCGCCCGGGTGTTCCGTCAGATAGTCACGACGTCACGATAGCCACGACAGTCACGATCATCACGACCGGCGCCCATGACTGTTGAAACCACCGCAGCGCCTGCCTTGACGCAGCCGCTGTCTGCCAGCCGCCTCGAGCGCTTGCGCGCGCTCGCGATCCTGCTGCGCTTCGCGCGGCCATACCGGCCGCGCATGTTCGTTTTTGGGCTGGCGCTGATGGTCTCCGCCGGCTGCTTCCTGGTCATCGGGCAGGGGCTCAAGCAGGTGGTGGATCGCGGGTTTGCCCACGGCGATCCGGCGGCGCTCAACCACGGCTTGTTTTTTCTGCTCGGCGTCATCGTGGTGATGGCCAGCGCCACCTGGGTGCGCTTCTACATGATCTCCTGGCTGGGCGAGCGCGTCATCGCCGACATCCGGCGCGAAGTGTTTTCGCACCTGCTCGGCCTGTCGCCGGCGTGGTTCGAGCGAGAGCGCACCGGGGAAATGATTTCGCGCCTGACCACCGATACCGCGCTGCTGGAGCAGATCGTCGGCACCAGCGCGTCGATGGCGCTGCGCAACGGCCTGCTCGGCGCCGGCGCGCTGGTCATGCTGATGCTGACCAGCTGGAAGCTCACGGCGCTGGTATTGCTCACGGTGCCGGTGGTGATCGTGCCGATCCTGTTTTTCGGGCGGCGCGTGCGCAAACTCGCGCGCGCCAGCCAGGACCGCGTGGCGGACCTCGGCGCCCACGTCGACGAGGCGCTGCACGAGATCCGCACCGTGCAGGCCTACGGCCACGAGGAATCCGACCGCGCCTTGTTCGGCGCGCGCATCGAGGCGGCGTTCGAAACCGCGCGCCAGCGCATCACCGTGCGTGCGTCTTTGATTTCGGCGGTGATCGTGCTGGTGTTCGCCGGCATCGGCATCATTCTGTGGATCGGCGGGCAGGACGTGCTGGCCGGCAGGCTCACCGCGGGCGAGCTCTCCGCGTTCGTGTTCTATGCGGCGATGGTGGCGGCGGCCGCGGCGGCCTTGAGCGAAGTCATGGGCGACCTGCAGCGCGGCGCGGGCGCTGCCGAGCGACTGATCGAAATTCTCGATACGAAGCCGGAGGTGGTCGTCTCCGCCAATCCGCGGGCCTTGCCCGAACACGCGCAGGGATCGGTCGCATTCGAGGCGGTCACGTTCCACTATCCCTCGCGTCCCGCCGCGGCCGCGCTGGAGCAGTTCAGTCTCGCGGTGGCACCCGGGGAAAAACTCGCGCTGGTCGGGCCCTCCGGCGCCGGGAAATCGACCGTGTTCCAGCTGCTGCTGCGTTTCTACGATCCCCAGCGCGGCGCAATCCGCATCGACGGCGTCGATATCCGCGAGGCGGACCCCGCGCAACTGCGCCGGCGCATCGCGCTGGTGCCGCAGGAGCCGGCGATCTTTGCCGCGAGCGTGACCGAGAACGTGCGTTACGGGCGGCCCGAAGCGAGCGACGCCGCGGTCAGGCAGGCCTGCCATGCGGCCTTTGCCACCGAATTCATCGAGCGCCTGCCGCAGGGCTTCGACACCTATCTGGGCGAGCGCGGCGTGCGTTTGTCCGGTGGCCAGCGCCAGCGCCTGGCGATCGCGCGCGCGGTGCTGTCGGACCGCCCGATCCTGCTGCTCGACGAAGCAACCTCCGCGCTCGATTCGGAGTCGGAGCGCATGGTGCAGATTGCGCTCGAGCGCCTGATGCAAGCGCGCACCACGCTGATCATCGCGCACCGCCTGTCAACGGTGAAAAGCGTCGACCGCATCGCGGTCATCGATGCGGGCCGCCTGGTGAGCGCCGGCACGCACGACGAACTGATGCAGTCGAGCCCGCTCTATGCGCGGCTCGCGCAATTGCAATTCGGCAGCCGCCTGGCGTGACGCCTCGCGCCCGCTAAGCCCGTATTGGGCGACAGGCCGCCCTGGATGTGCCTGTATCGCGATTGCTTGTTTGCGGTGCACACCGCGGGCTTCAGGCGTTGCGGATGGTTTCGAGCACCTTGTCGATGTCGATCGGCTTCTTGAGGTGGGTGGTGAATCCAGCTCGCTCCGAACGCTTGCGGTCCTCTTCCTGGGCGTACCCGCTCACCGCGATCAGAATCAGGTTCTTCAGTTCTGGGATGGCGCGCAGCCGCTGCGCGGTCTCGTAGCCATTCAGGCCCGGCAGGCCCAGATCGAGCAGGATGATGTCCGGGACGAACTCCTGAGCCATTTCAATTGCCGTCACGCCATCGTGGGCGGTCTGCACCTCGTGCTCCTCGGCCTGCAGCAGGAACTGCAGGCTGCTGGCGAAATCCTCGTTGTCGTCGACGATCAGTACCCGGCGGTGTTTGGGCGTGCCTTCGGAGGGCGGCTGGCGCACTTCGCGTTCGGGAACACGTTTTTCCGGCATGAGCGGAAGCCGGATGACGAATTCGCTGCCGCGGTCGACGCCCTCGCTGCGCGCCAGTACATGCCCGCCGTGCATTTCCACGAGCTGGCGCACCAGCGTGAGACCGATGCCGAGCCCGCCTTGCGCGCGGTCGATGGTCTGGTCGCCCTGCACGAACAAATCGAAGATGTGCGGCAACAGATCCGGCTTGATGCCCATGCCGTTGTCGGCGATCCGGATCATGGCATCCCCGTTTTCCTGGGTCGCCTCGATGCCGATCTCCCCGCCGCGGCGGGTGTATTTGTAGGCGTTGGTCGCGAGATTGCCGATCACCTGCTGCAACCTAGCGGCGTCGCCGAACACGAGCAACGGCGCCGCCGGCAGGTTGACCGTCAGGTGATGGCTGCGTTCCTGCAGCAGCGGGTTTGATGCCTCCAGCGCGTTGTTGATGACGGTGCGGATGTCGACGCGTTCGCGCTGCAAATGCACTTTGCCCGAGGTGATGCGCGAAACGTCGAGCAGGTCGTCGATCAACCGGCTCAGATGTGCAGTCTGCCGTTCCATCAGACCGGTTGCCCAGTCGAGTCGATCGGCGGACAGGCCGCCCTGGCGCATCAGGTGCAATACGTTGCGCACCGGGGCCAGCGGGTTTCTGAGCTCGTGTCCGAGCATGGCGAGAAATTCCGTGCGCCGGCGGTCGGCCTCCTGCAGGCGCAGTGCCCGGTACTGCAATTGCTCCTGGGCGCGCAGCCGCTCGGAAATGTCGCGCTCGGTGGTCGATACGCCACTGGGCTGGCCTTTTTCGTCGCGCAGCAGCGACACGGTGATGCCCACGTCGAGGATGCGTCCGTCCTTGGCCAGGCGTTGGCTCTCCTGGGAGGGCAGCAGCGCGTCACCGACACGCGCCTTGGCGATCATGGCGGCATGCTGGTCCTTGTGATTGGCCGGCACCAGCGTGGAGAAATTGATCGACTCCATATCCGTGGCGCTGTAGCCGTACATGCGTTCCGCGGCATGATTCCAGACCAGCACGCGGCCGTCGAAATCCTGCACGATGATGGCATCGTTGGAATCCTGCAGGACCGTCGCCAGCCGGCGCGCGCCTTCCTCGGCCTGCTTCAGCCCGGAAATGTCCATGTAGGTCAGGACCACGCCCTCGACGTGATTGTCGATGGTCTCGTAGGGTTGCATGTAGCGCCAGAACCACTTGCCGTCTTGCATGCGCAGTTCCCTTTCGCTGCTGCTCAGTTCGGCGAGCACGCGCTGGGCATCCGCCACGAGGTGCTGGTCCACCAGTACGCTCGAGAAGTCGGTGATGGGCCGCCCGGCATCGGCCGGTATGACCTTGAACAGCTTTGCAATCGGCGCGGTGAAGCGCTTGATGCGCATGTTGCGGTCGAGGAACAGGCAGGCGATGCGGGCATTGCGCAGGAAATTGTTCAGGTCGTCCGTGGTCGCCTCCAGCTCGCCGACTTTCATCTCGAGCTGCGCATTGACGGCATTCATCTCCTCGTTGAGTGACTGCATTTCCTCCTTGGACGAAGCCAGTTCCTCGTTGGCCGACTGCAATTCCTCGTTGGCGGACATGAGCTCTTCATTGGTTTCGCGCATGTCCTGGATCATGGTTTGCACTTCTTTGCGCGCCTCGGCGAGTTCCTCGCTGTCGCCCTCGCCCTGCGCGACGCCGTGCACTACGCCTGCCGCCTCCGCGGCCGCCGCTTCGGCAAGCACCGTGAACGTCACCAGGTAAACGGGGTCCGTACGCTGCTGCTCGGGTACGGGCAGCAGCGCGATATTGACCCGCCTGCGCTCGTTGCCATGCATCACCTGCACCGTTGCCGCTGCCATGCGCTTGTGCTCCATGGCCTGCTGCAGCAGGGCACGAATCTTGACGCCGAGGCCATCGCGCGCCATTTCCAAAATGTTGTTGCTGGGGGCGCCAGTGGCGCGGCGCAGAAAAGGTTCGACATCGCCATGGAAGTACAGCACCTGCAGAGAGCGGTCGATGAGCACTGCGGCCGGCGTGAAGCGGGCCAGCAGCGCTTTTTGCACCATTTGTGCCGTCGCATCCGCGCGCAAGCCGGGCGTGCCGGACGAGCGCACGGACTCGACCGGAAAATCGCTGACCTGAAACTTCAGCGTGGGCGGGCGCACGCCGGCTTTGCGCCGGTAGATGCGCGCCTCCCCGAAGATTTCCTCGAAGGCCCCATGCGTATCCGGGAGGTTCTCGGAACGCCCGAGCAGCAGATAACCCCCGTCGTTTAGCGCAAAGCTGAACAGGGATGCTACGTGGCGCTGCATGGCGGGCTGTAGATAGATCAGCAGATTGCGGCAACTGATGATATCCATGCGCGAGAAGGGTGGGTCGCCCAGCAGGTTGTGCGGTGAGAACAGGATGAGCGAGCGCAGCTCCTTCTTCACCTGGAACACACCGTCGTTTTGCACGAAGAAGCGTTGCAGGCGCTCCGGCGCTAGCGTATGCGCGACACTCGCCGGGTAAATGCCGGCGCGCGCCCGATCCAGTGCATGGCGGTCGATGTCGGTGGCGAAAATCTCGATGCGCGAGCGCTGCTCGGCGGAGCCGGCGAGTTCGCTCAACAGCATGGCCATGGAGTAGGCCTCCTGTCCGGAAGCGCAGGCTGGAATCCATATCCGCAGCGGCTTGTCGCCGTTACTTTTAAGTTTCTGGAACACGTCCGGCAATATCGATTCGGCCAGTATCGCCCAGCTGCGCGGCTCGCGGAAGAACTCCGTCACCCCGACCAGGAAGTCGTTCGCCAGCACATGACGCGCATCCGCCGATTTCTCGATGTGGGCCCGAAAATCGGCCAGCTGCTCGATGCCGGCGATCCCCATGCGGCGCTTGATGCGCCGCATGATCATGCCGGGCTTGTAGTTGCGGAAATCCGGTTCCGCTCCCCGGTAGAGCGCAAGCAGGATCGCCGCCATGTGCTCGCTTTCGCTTGGCGTGATCTGCGGGCCGACGTCATCGTGCAGTTTGGCCGTGCGGACAAAACTCAGCAGCGTCTGGCCCATTTGCTCCACGGGCAGCACGAAATCGGCCAGGCCGGTGGCTGCGGCATTGCGCGGCATGTCCGCGAACTCGGCGGAGTAGGGATCTTGCACCATGACCATGCCGCCTTCGGCCTTGATCTGTTTCACCCCGATGGATCCGTCCGCGTCGATGCCGGTCAGCACGATGGCGATGCTGCGGGCTTTCTGGTCGCGCGCCAGATGCGTCATGAACGTATCGATCGGCTTGCCCTGGTGCGGGCGGTTCTGCTGGCGTTCGAGATGCAGCAACCCCTTCTCGATGGTCATCGTGCTGCCGGGCGGAATCACGCATATCTCGTTGGGCTGCACCGCATGGCCCTCACTCGCGTGGTGGACCGGCATCGTGGTGTGCCTGGCAAGCAGCTCCGGCATGAGACTCTCGCGCGACGGATCGAGATGGGTGATGACGACGAAGCCGATGCCGCAGTCGGGCGCTACGGATTCGAACAGCCTGGAGAGCGCGGCGAGGCCGCCGGCGGAGGCACCGACGGCGGCGATCGGAAATCGCAAGGAGGGCCCCTCATCGAGCGATTCGACGTCGACGAGCGAAAAAACCGGCGCGATGATTGGTGTAGCGGGTTGGGACATGACAAACGGTTCAATCCACAGGCGGGCGAGAAAAACCAAGTTACTCCTAATAAGCGTGCACGTATACCGTTCGCGCGCGGGAGATGACACACTACAGTCAAGCCTGTAGGACCAATGCCGAACACTTCCCTTTCGTGATAGTCGAGTGATCCCCGTGCTTGGGCCCGGGACTCGTGCGCAGCGTGGAGGAAGTTCAACCGCCTGCGCGAGATCTCTGGGCAATTTTGCTCGGGAGCCGACACACACATGTGCAAAGTTCAATCCGCCCTGACCGTGCGCCGCTGCCTGCGCCATTGCCAGGGTGGCTGCGCCGTCGCGTCGCGCCACAGGCCGCGATGCTGCGTGCGCGCCAGCCGCTGTGCGGCGACATAGCGCTCACGATCTGCCGGCGCCAGCTCGCGCAAATAGCGGGTGTACACCCAGGCCGAGCCTTCGCGCACCTGTGCGAGATTGATGTCTTCGCCGTCGACTTCGATTCTGCCGAGGATACGGCCATAGCGGTCGGTCTTCGACCATTCGATGACGACGGACCGCCCGGCCACATGCTGCACCAGCTGGTCGCGGGCGTAACTACCGAAGGCCTGCCTCTTCTCCGGTGCATCGATTCCCGAGAGCCGGATTTTGAACTGGCGGTGCTGCCCGGTCAGGACCGTGACGGTATCGCCGTCGTTGACAGCGACCACGTGGCCGTCCAGCGTGGCCGCGTGCGCGTCGCAGGCGATGACCGCCAGCAGCAATGCTGCCAGCGCGTAACGCTTCATTGTGTGCCGGCCTGTGCGTGCCGGTGGATCTATAGGTTATGCTCGAGAGTATGCCAGCGCTTGGGACATCCTGCTGGTGCAGCTGCTGCTAGAATCCTCAGCTTTCCCACACGGCGTGCCTTCCGATCGATGACCTCCCATCTCTTTTCCCCTTTCACCCTGCGTGGCCTGACGCTGCCCAACCGCATCGTCGTCTCTCCGATGTGCCAGTACATGGCGAGCGAAGGTTCGGCCAACGACTGGCACCTCATGCACCTGGGCCAGTTCGCGATGGGCGCGGCCGGCCTGATCATCACGGAGGCCACGCACGTTTCCGCAGTCGGGCGCATCACGCCGCGTTGCCTCGGCTTGTACAGCGACGAGGACGAAAAGTCGCTGGGGCGGGTGATCGATTTCTGCCGCAAGCACGGGGTCGCAAAACTCGGCATCCAGCTTGCGCACGCCGGGCGCAAGGGTTCCGCCCATACGCCGTTCGAAGGCGGCAAGCCGCTCGGCGCGGGAGAGGGCGCGTGGACAACCGTCGCGCCTTCGGCGCTGGCGTTCGGCCCCGGCTGGCACGTGCCGCATGCTTTGACGACGAGGGAGCTGCCGGAGGTGAAACGCCAGTTCGTCGAGGCGACCGAGCGGGCGCTGCGCATCGGCTTCGATCTGATCGAATTGCACGCCGCGCACGGCTATCTGCTGCACCAGTTCCTGTCGCCGATCTCCAATCAGCGCGGCGATGAGTACGGCGGTACTTTGCAGAATCGCATGCGATTTCCGCTGGAAGTGTTCGAAGCCGTGCGCGCCGCCTGGCCGCAGGAGCGCGCGCTCGGCGTGCGCGTATCGGCAACCGACTGGCTGGAAGGCGGCTGGACGCCGGAGGAGACCGTGGTGTTCGCGCGCGAGCTGCGCAGCCGCGGCTGCGATTTCATCGACGCGAGTTCCGGCGCGCTCGATCCGCGCCAGCAGATCCCCTTCGCGCCGGGCTACAACGTGCCGTTCGCCGAACAGATCAAAAAGGGCGCCGGCATCGCCACCATGGCGGTGGGCATGATCACCAGGCCCGCCCAGGCCGAAGCCATCATCGCCGAGGGCAAGGCCGACTTGATCGCGCTTGCGCGCGCGGCCATGGACGATCCGCGCTGGGCCTGGCACGCCGCGCGCGAGCTCGGCGCCGAAACCGCCTATGCGCCGAACTACGTGCGCTGCAGTCCCGCGGTGTGGAAGCCGTAGAAGATGCTTCTCTTTCCCTCTCTCCCCCTCTCCCCGGCCCTCTCCCGCGAGGGGAGAGGGAGATTTTGAAGCGGGCTGCGCGAGTGACTGAGGCCAGAAAAAGATCCCCCTCTCCCCGGCCCTCTCCCGTGTATAGACCGGAGACATGGGTAACAGGTGTTCGGAGACATGGGTTACAGGTCATGTTAAAGAGTTTGAGTTTCGCAGATCAATGGATTTGATTTTTTGATGACAGAAATGCACTTCCCAGACTCCATCTTCGGTGGTTGGGCGCAAGCCAATGGGGTAGCCATGGAAGGCCTTGCCAATGCGAAGGCTTTGGCCCTTGAAGCTGAAGTGGCCGTCCTGGTCGACTTTGCGCACCTGGCAATCCGCAGCGTATTCGATGGGCGCTGGCTGCTCGCAGAAGCGACGGGGACTGGGACGGTAATGGGTTGCAGGCGTATCACCGTCCAGAGCCTCATGCGGGCGCTCGATGTTGTAGAGCTCGCGCCAGCTGTCAAAGGCACGTTGCGCGCTCGGAAGATCCTTCAGATGGGTGCGCGCGAGCAGTTCGGTTTTCAGCGTGCGGTGAAAGCGCTCGTTCTTGCCCAGGGTTTGCGGATGATAGGGTCGGGAGTGCCACACCCTGATCTGTTGACGGATGAGCCAGAGCACGAGCGCAGTGTAGGGATGCTCAAAGCTGTCGCCCCAGGGTGCGCCGTTGTCCACCCCGATCGAATCGGGCAAGCCGTATCGTCGAAACAGGCCGCTCAGCTGCTCTTGCACCGTGTCGCGCCGCTCGTTGGCGCAGGCCCGGATCGCGAGGTTAAAGCGCGAGTGATCATCGAGCACAGTAAGTGGATGGCAGCGCCCGCCCGCGCTCAACGCGAAATGGCCTTTGAAATCCATCTGCCAGAGCGAGTTGGGATAGGCATGCTCGAAGCGCACGAAGGCTTGGTGCTTGGCCGATTGCTCCGGGGCGATCAGGCCATTACGCTTCAGGATCGCCTGCGCGGTGCTCGGACCGGGCAGAGCGGCATGACCGAGCTCCCGCAGTCGCCGGATGAGCTTGCGCGCTCCCCAGTCGGGATGTTTCTTGCGCAACCGGACAATGGCCGTTTCGACCTCCCGGGGCGTTCGCACCGGCGAGTGTTCGGGCCGGCGCGAATGATCGGCAAGGGCACTCATCCCCTCGGCCTCATAGCGCCCAAGCCACTTATAGGCCGTCTTGCGACTGATCTGAAACCCGCGGCACAACTGGGAGACGTTTGCTCCCGGTTGCGTAGCCATCGACACGAATTCCTTGCGTAAAGACACGGTGGACACCTCTTGCCAAGGCACGGCTTTACTCCCGGAGCAAAGTCGCGCAGCTTACAAAATGTGTTACCCATGTCTCCGAACAGGTGTTACCTATCTGTCCGGTCTATACATCCCGCCAGGGGAGAGGGAGATTTTGGAGCGGAATGCGACTAATGATTGAGCCCAAAAAAAGATCTAGAGCTCCCTCTCCCTCGACGGGAGAGGGCAGGGGAGAGGGTGGCCGGGGAGAGGGTGGCCGGGGAGAGGGTGAAGAGCCGCAATGAGCGCAATCGCGCAAGTCATCGGCAGCCGCAAGCGTGATCTCGGCGGATTCGAAGTCCGGCGCATCCTGCCATTCGCTGGCGGGCGAATGGTCGGGCCGTTCATCTTTCTCGATCACATGGGGCCGGTGAATTTTCCGGCGGGGCAGGGCATGGACGTGCGGCCGCATCCGCATATCTGCCTGGCGACGGTGACTTATCTGTTCGCGGGCGAGATCGAGCACCGTGACAGCCTGGGCGTGGTGCAGACCATTCGTCCGGGCGACGTCAACTGGATGACCGCGGGCAGCGGCATCGCGCACTCGGAGCGCACCGGTGCGGCGTTGCGCGCGGCCGGCCACACCTTACACGGCCTGCAGTCGTGGGTGGCGTTGCCGCAGGCGGTGGAGGAAACCGCGCCGGCTTTCCACCATTTCGCCGCGCGCCAGTTGCCCGCGCGCGAACGTGCCGGCGTGCATCTGCGCCTGATCGCCGGCGAAGCCTTCGGGCTGCGCTCGCCGGTGCCGGTGTTCTCGCCGCTGTTCTACGCCGATGCCGCGCTCGACAGCGGGGCATCGCTCGATCTGCCTGCCGGGCACGCCGAGCGCGCGGCCTACATCGTCGGCGGCGCGATCGAGTGCGAAGGACGCGCGTTCGAGGAAGGCAGCCTGTTGCTGTTCGCCGAAAGCGCGGCGGTCACGCTGCGCGCCATCACGGCGAGCCGCGTCGCCCTGCTCGGCGGGGCGCCGCTCGAAGGCGTGCGCCATATCTGGTGGAACTTCGTCGCGAGTTCGCCCGAACGCATCGAGCGCGCGAAGGCGGACTGGAAAGCCGGAAAGTTTGCGAAAGTGCCTGGCGACGACGAGTTCATTCCTTTGCCCGGCCAGAGGACCGAGGACTGAAGACAGAGGACGGATTTACGACTTTCACGATCGTCATGTTTCCCGTCACGGCGGCATCCACCGCGGGCTCGTCCGTCACTTGCGACCACCGCCTGTTCGCGTCGGATCAGAATATCAGACGCACCAGATACAGGCTCACGATCGGCAGGAAGAACAGCAGGATCACGCGCAGGAAATCCGACAGCAGGAAGGGAATCACGCCCTTGAAGGTTTCCATCATCGGCACGTCGCGGGCGAGGCTGTTGATGACGAAGATGTTCAGTCCGACGGGCGGATGCACCAGGCCGATCTGCACCACCATCAACATCAGTATGCCGAACCAGATCGCCTTCTCGGCATGGGCGAGGCCCCACAGGTCCAGCGCCATGACCGCAGGAAAAATCACCGGGATGGTCAGGATCAGAGTGGCGAGCTCATCCATCAGGAAACCCATGACGATGTACATGGCGATGACGGTGGCGAGGATCGCGAGCGGCGACCAGCCGATATGCGTGACCCAGTCGGCCAGTTCCCGCGGCATCTGCGACAGGGCGAGGGCACCGTTCAGCATGTCGGCGCCGAGAAACACCAGGAAGATCATGCCCGAGGTGACTGCGGTGCCGAGGAAGCTGCGGCCAATGCCCTTGAGATCGAGTTCACGGCGCAGCAGCGCGGCGGCGAACGTGCCCGCGGCGCCCACCGCGGCGCCTTCGGTCGGCGTGAAAAACCCCGCGTAGATGCCGCCGAATACGATGACAAAGACTGCTGCAATCGGCCAGATGTCGAGAAAGGCGCGCCAGCGCTCCGCGTTCGATACCCGCGGCTGCGAAGGCCCGAGTGCCGGGCGCAAGGTCACGGTAATTGCGATCACGATGCAATAGCCGAATGCCGCAAGAATGCCGGGAATGAACGCGGCCATGAACAGCTTGGCGATATTCGTCTCGGTCAGGATGGCGTACACCACCAGCGGCACCGACGGCGGAATCAGAATGCCGAGCGTGCCGCCCACCGCGAGCGTGGCGGTCGAGAGCCGGCCCGAGTAGTGCAGCCGGCGCATTTCCGGCAGCGCCACCTGCGCGAGCGTCGCCGCGGTGGCGACCGACGATCCGCAGACCGCGCCGAACAGCGCGCAGGCCACCACGGCCGCCATCGCCACGCCGCCGCGCAGATGCCCGAGCAGGGAGCTGGCGAAACGGAACAGCGAGCGGCTCAGGCCGCCCTGGGTCGCAAACTGGCCCATCAGGATGAACAGCGGAATCACCGACAGGTCGTAATGCGAGAAGCGCGCATAGGTCGCGCCCTTCAGGTAATTGAGCAGCGCAGAGTCTCCGGCCAGCAGCCAGTACCCCACCGCGCCGGGCAGGAACATCGCGGCCGAGATCGGCACGCGCACGATCATCAGCAGGATCATGGCGCCCAGCAGCGTCAGGCCGAGGTTGAAGTCAGTCATTGCCTGCCTGCATCCAGGCGACGCGCGCCGTGCGCAATGCGGCCAATACGGTGAGCAGCAGCCCGGGGAGCATCGCGACATAGCCGATCCACAACGGGAAGCCGAGGATCATGGTGGTTTCGTTGCTCGCTTTCGCGGCGAGCGCGCCGGCGCCGGTGCGCCAGGTGACCAGCGCCATGATCAGCGCGAACAGCGCGGCGCCCAGCGCATCGAGCCGGCGCTGGCGCGATTGACGCAGGCGCACGGTGAAGAAATCCACCGTGAGGTTGCCGCCCTGCAACTGGCACCACGGCAGCATCAGCGCGATGCAGCCGGCCAGCGCGACTTGCACCAGCTCGAAATCGCCCTGAATCGGCTGGAAGCCGCTGGAGCGCAGAGCGATCGACGTCACCGCCATCAGCGCGATACCGGTCAGGATCGCGCCGCCGGCGAGGGCCGAGAGGGCGGCGAGCTTTTCCATCAACGAGGGAGTGCCGCCGGCCGCGGTGGGGTTCGTGAGCATGACCTTGTTATTGTTGTCGGCCCGTGGCGCTGCGTGCGGCTACTTCGGCGGGGCTACCACGACTTTTTCATAGGGGTGACGGCGCGTGATCAGTTTCGAATGCGCGAACACGTCGAGTGCCGTCTCGTAGTGCGCCGGGTCGATCTCGATGTCGCCTTCCCAGCAGCCGAGCTCCTGGTAATAGCGTATCGCCACGATCAGCGCGTCGAGCGCGATATCGGGGAAGAAGCTGCGCTCGGTCTGCGCCACCGTGGATGCATCGGCGGATTGCACCCAGGCGCGCGCCTTGCGATACGCGCGCGTGAAGCGGATGGCATCCGGTGAGGCGAGCCAGCGCGGCATGGCGGCGAGGCTGCTGAACGCCACCGGCCCGATCGCTTCGCCCACGGAAGCGACGACCTGCGCCAGACCCTCGTGGTGCAACTGCTGCGGATACGGCGCCTGCTCGTGATACCAGTCGCCCTGCCCGCTGCGAAAAGCATTCATCGATTTCTGCGGGTCGCCCGCGTCTATGCCGGAGGTGCGCTCCAGCGAGACGCCTTTCTTGTGCAGCGCGTAAGCCAGCATGGCCTGCGGTTGCCCGCCGTGAGTGTAGATGAATTTGCCGGCGGTCAGCTTGGCCCAGCCGAACTCAGGCACCGGATGGCGCGAGGCGATCTGGAAGCCATCGCGCTGGTTGATCTGCGCAAAGCACACATAGGGCGCCCGCTCGCCTTTTTCCAGGTAGGGCCAGCATCCGGACACCGCCGTCTGCGCCACGTGGATCACGCCGGAGACGAGCATTTCGCCCACGGTCTTGCCGGGCGGCATTACCGTGTAGGTCGGCTCGAAGCCTTCGGCGGCGAAGAACCCGCCGGCGATGCCGGCGATCAGCGGACTGTAGAACGCCGAGTGCCGGTAAACCATTACATTGAGAGTTCCCATTGGCGCCATTATGATTCGTTCCGCGCGGGTTTGCCTATGTCGCGCATCTCAAGGAGCCTGAATTGCCGCACAGCACACGCAGGGGACTGTTCGCACTGATCCGCAGCCGCGACGATGCGCTGCGCATCGTCACCGACGCTTCGGTGGTGTTTGTGCTTGCCGCCGCCATCCTCGCCGCGCTTTATCTGCTGGAGGGCGAGAAGACGCTGCTCGACGTGGGCTTGTTCGGCTTCCTCGGCGTGATGCTGTGGCGCTTCAAGAGCCCGGTCGTGGCAGTCACGCTGCTGATCGTGTCCGTCATGCGCCTGTTCGTGACGCTCGCCCAGATCATCGACACCGGCGAAGTCAGCTGGCTGCACGTGGCGATCAGCGTGATCGTCATTCTGACCAGCATCCGCGCCGCCGAGGCGACGCTCAAGCTGATCGGGCGATTCGCGGAAAAATAGAGGAAAGAGACGAGAGAAAAGAGGAAAGAGGAAAGAGGAAAGAGGAAAGAGGAAAGAGGAAAGAGAAGCAACCACCTCTTCTCCTTTCTCTCGTCTCTTTCCTCTGAATGAACTGGCTGGTAAGCGACGAGCCAGTTCATTCCGTGACGACGATTGTCCCGACCAGCTCTTCGTGGCCGGTGCCGCAAAAGATGTCGCAATGAAACCCGAAGCGTCCCGCTTTCTGGGGCGTGAGCTGCACGCGTGCCAGCTTGCCTGGCACCACATCCGTTCGCACCCCCAGGTCCGGCGCGTTGAATCCGTGCACCACATCCTCGGATTGGACTTCGAGGATGACCGCCTCGCCCTTCCTGAGGACGATCTCGTTCGGGCTGTAGGCGAAGCGCTTGACTGAAAGCCGGACGATACGTTCCTGTGGATGGGCGGCAACGTAGGCGCTGATACCTGCGATCAGCGCTAGCGCCGCGATCAGGGCAATCAGAGAAACCAGGCGCAGTTTCATGTCAGGCCCTCCTCACCGGCAGTTCGGCGAGCTTGTAGCTCGCGTGCCCGGGGTCGGCCTCGACCTCGCGCAATCCCAAACCCTTGTACGGCTCGTGCACGTCCCAGGGTATCGGCATGCGTTTCGGCGCCGAACCGGGCGCGGGCAGCGGAAAGATCAGCGAACGCGCGGCGTGATGGGCGATATGCCCGGTCATGTGATGATGCTCCTGATGGATATGACCGTAGAACACCGTCACATTGGAATAGGGCATCAACAGCTCGATTGCCTTGTTGCCATCGCGCGTCGCCCAGTCCCACTGCGGGTAAAGGTCGAACAGGGGACGATGGGTGAGCACCACGATCGGCGCTTGCCGGTCGATACGGTCCAGGTCGGCTTTTAGCCAGGCGAGCTGCTCGTCGCCAATCAGCGCCGCAGGGTCGGAAACGTTGTCGAGCACGATAAAATGGACACCCTTATGATCGAACGCATAGTTCGGATCGCCGAAATACTCGCGGTAGGCCTTGCCTCGATCGAGCGAGGCATCGTGTTCCCCCGGCATGAACCTGACCTGCTTGACTTTGAGGGTGGCAACGATGTCGCGGAATTCCCGCATGCGCTTGCGGCGCTCGAGCGGATCGTCGGTGGTATGGGTGAGGTCGCCGGTGAAGACGATAAAATCGGGCTGGTGCCGGAGCGCGTTGACGGCGGCGAGCGCTTTGGTGAGGGTGCCATGGGCATCCGGGTTGATCTGGGGTCCGCTGAAGCCCCAGTGGGTATCCGACAATTGGACGAAGTAAAAATCCTGCTCGTACGAGCGCGAGGCTGCGCCGGCATTGGGGATGAGGCCGGAGGCAAATACGGCGCCCCCGAGCCCGGCGAGTTTCAGAAAGTCCCTGCGTTCGATTCTGCGCGTCATGTCGCTTCTCCTGTCAAGTTAATGGGCCTTCATACGACAAACCGTCCAGGGGCCAAAAATATTCCCGGTCAAAAAATAAGTATTCCCGCGGGAATAAATCGGGCACAGCGGCGGTAATACCTGTAAGGGCAGGAGGAAGAACTGGTGGCACGGGATCCGGATCAGGGATTTGCGCAATTCGCGTTACCGCATCTCGATGCAGCGTTCAATCTTGCCCGCTGGCTGACGCGTGACGATCACCTGGCTGAAGACGTTGTACAGGAGGCGTACTTGCGGGCTTTCAAGTTCTTCGACGGGTTTCGCGGCGGCGACGGCAAAGCCTGGCTGCTCGCCATTGTTCGCAACACATTCCTTACCTTGCGCAAAGGTAATGCTGCTACGCACCTGCACGAGCCCTTTGACGACGATGTCCACGACGGCCCCATCGAACACGGCGCCTATGGCGATGATCCGCAGGCGCTGCTGATCAGAAATGCGGATGGGCAGGCGGTGCACCTGGCTTTGGAAGCGTTGCCCGAAGAGTTCCGCGAGGTACTGGTCCTGCGTGAGATCGAGGAGTTGCCGTACAAGGACATCGCAGCGATCGCAAAGGTGCCGATCGGAACGGTCATGTCGCGGCTCGCGCGGGCGCGCAAGCTCCTGCGCAGCCAAATGGAGCGTGCGAATGAGGAGCCATGACATGGACTGCACCGAAGCGCGTGAATTGCTGGACGGCTATCTCGACAATGAACTCGATGCCGCGCACACCCTGGGGATATCGCGCCATCTTGAAACGTGCGAGCGCTGCCGGGCGGTACAGACCGACGCAGTGGCATTGCGCGCCGCGCTGAAGGAAAACGCGCCGCGCTATCGCGCGCCCCTGCGGCTGCGAAAGCAAATCCTGGCCTCGCTCGACAGCGTCGCGAAGCCGATGCGCGCGCGACAACCCGCGCGTGCGTGGGCATGGGCGCGGATGGGCGCGGCGTTTGCGTTGGCTGTCCTGGCGACCTTCGGACTTACTTATCACTTTGCCAAACCGGCTGCCTCGGACCTGCTGATCGAACAGGCGCTTGCCACACATGTGCGCGGCATCCTCAGCGGCCACCCGATCGACGTGGCTTCGAGCGATCGCCACACGGTCAAGCCATGGCTCAGTGCCAGGCTGGAGTTTTCCCCGCCGGTGGCCGACTTTGCCGAGAAGGGGTTTACGCTTGCCGGAGGCCGCCTCGATTATCTCGATGGCCGGCCGATCGCGACGCTGATCTATCAGCACAAGCAGCACCTGATCAGCGTGTTCGTCTGGACGGACTCAGCCGCCGGTGAGGCCGCCGCAGCCTACAAATCCAAGAACGGATACAACCTCGCACACTGGATGCGGGACGGATTCCGCTATTTTGTCGTGTCCGACGTCTCGGCGGAGTCGCTTCGCCGACTGGTCGCACTGCTGCAGGGATGATGGAAAGGCGAAAAACCTGGGAAGGTAAAAGCGAAAAGCTGGAACCTACAGTTCGAACCGGACAGGGACGCGCCGCGGTCCGTCTAGACATGCAGTGCATCCACCGCGCCGTTCGAGCCGTATGCGCTGGAAGCTCTCAGTGGCCGCAGCGCGGGCGCAATATCGCGCCTGCGTGGACCCGAAGGCAGCTCGGGATAAAGGGGGTAAACGGTGTCGCTGACTCGCAGAAGATTTCTCTCGCTTGCCACCGGGGCGGCAGTGGCCGGGACATTCAATCCGGTCGCTGCGCCGCGCGCCCGCGCCGCTGCGCGCTATCGGGCGGTGGTGTTCGACGCTTTCCCGATCTTCGATCCGCGCCCGATCGCGCAGATGGCGGAGGACCTGTTTCCCGGCGCGGGCGCTACCCTGATGAATGCCTGGCGCACACGCCAGTTCGAATATCAATGGTGGCGCGCGCTGTCGAACCGGTACGTCGACTTCTGGCAGGCTACCGAAGACAGCCTGGTGTTCGCCGCGAAAGTAGCCGGGCTCGAATTGACGGCCCGCGCGCGTGACGAACTCATGGGGGCTTACGTCAGCCTCAGCATCTGGCCCGATGTTCCGGCGTCGCTGGACGCGCTGCGCGCGGGCGGAATGCGGCTCGGCTTCCTGTCGAACATGACCGCGAAAATGCTGGAGGATGGCCTTGGCCGGGCGAATCTCGGCGCGCAGTTCGAACACGTGCTCAGCACCGATCCGATCAGGACCTACAAACCGGCAGCGGCGGCCTATCAGCTCGCGCTGGAAACGTTCGCGCTACCGCGCGAAGCGATCCTGTTCGTGCCGTTCGCGGGCTGGGATGTCGCCGGCGCGAAGTGGTTCGGGTATCCGACATTCTGGGTGAACCGTCTCGGCAGTCCCGCGGAAGAACTCGGCGTAGCCCCGGACGGTGCCGGCAAGGATCTGCAGGTGTTGACGGCATTCGCGCTCGGCGGCGCGCAAAGCGGCCGCACGCCTGTGCGCCGGCACGTCCGGCCGGCATAGCCGCATCAGCGTTCAAGCGCCCGCCACCATGCACGCCCAGCTTCGCATCGCGCGGCCGGTCAGCTCCCTGGCGCGATCGGTCGCGATGTACCGCAACGGTCTCGGTCTCGAGGAACTTGGCCGTTTCGAAGACCACGACGGCTTCGACGGCGTCATGCTGGGTCATCCCGGGCAGGACTATCACTTCGAATTTACCGTCTGTCGCCTTCACACCGTCACGCCCGCGCCGACGCCGGAAGACCTGATCGTGTTCTATCTGCCCGACCCCGGGGCATGGCAGCAGGCCTGCGCGCGCATGTTGGAAGCGGGCTTCGTCGAGCGAAAGCCCTTCAATCCCTACTGGAGCCAGCGCGGCCGCACGTTCCAGGATCCCGATGGCTATCGCGTCGTGCTGGAGCGGGGGAGGTTCAGGTGAAAGGGGAGAGAGGAAAGGGGAAAGGTGAAAGCAAAAGCAAGAGCCTGTTCAAACCGCTTTCCGCTTTCCCCTTTTCGCTTTCACCTTTTCCCTTTTTTTTGATCACCGCCGCGCGTTGACCAGCCAGATCCCCGCCCCGACCATTGCGAGCGCGCCGAGGAAGGCGGGGCGCAGCGGCTCTCCAAGCACGGCCGCCGCCATGATGACGCCGAACAACGGGGTCAGAAACCCGAATACCGACAGGCGGCCCGCGAGGTAACGCGTCAGCAGCCAGAACCAGGCGAGGTAAGTCGCGAAGGCCACGATCGCGCCCTGGTAGAACAGGCTCGCCAGCGCGACGGGCGTGAGCGCCACCACGCCCGGCTCGCCCATCAGCTTCGACGCAACCGGCAGGGTGATGGCCGAGATCGCGAGCTGGTAAAACAAAACCTTCGCGGCGCTGATGCGCGTGAGGCCGGTGGCGCGTATCCACACTGTGGTTGCCGCCCAGAGGATGCCGCCGATGATGCCGAAGGCATCGCCCAGCAGCGAAGCGGGCGAGGAAGCAAAGCCATCGCCGAATGCCACGATGATGCCGCCGAATGCGAGCAGCACGCCGAGCCATTGCCCGCGGTGCAGCCGCTCGCCCGGCACGAACCAGTGCAGGCCCAACGCCGTCAGGCACGGCGCGGTGTAGATGAACACCACCATGCGCGAGGCGCCGGTATGCGCGAGGCCCGCGTAGATGAACAGGAACTCACCGGCGAAAAGCGCGCCAGCGATCAGACCGGCCCACAGCGTGCCGTCGCGGCCGAACAGCGCGATGTTGCGCAGGCGCGCCCAGCCCACGATCAGAACGGTTGCCAGGCCGGAGCGCAGACCGCCCTGCATGATCGGAGAGATGTCCGCGGCCACGAGTTTGGTCGTCACGTGCGTGAAGCCCCAGATGCAACAGCACAGCACCATCGTCGCCAGCGCGAGAGAATCGAGCGGTTTTCGTTCCACGGGGAAAAGTCAGGGGAAAGGTAAAAGCTGAAAGGTGAAAGTGAAAAGCTAAAAGATGAAAAGATAACAAAAAGCGCAGCGCTACTTTTGACTTTCCCCTTTCCCCTTTCCCCTTTCCGCTGCGCGTGGCGCACGCCAAGGACAACCCCGCCGGGTTCTGCGACAATTCTGCGTGAAGCGTCTGGCATCGCGAACATCCAGGCAGGGGAGCGATAACGAGCATGACCGACATCGCCGGCTACCGCCGGCCGCCGAAAGGCACGCAGCCCGAGTATCTTTACCCTGCTTACGTCTCGACGCGCAAGCGCGCGCCGACCAAGCCGCTCGTCTTGCTGCCGCACACGCTCTCGGAGATCACCGGGCCGCTGTTCGGCCACGAACAGGTGCGCGCGGAGGAGAGCGATCTTACGCGCCAGCACGAGGGCGCGCCGCTGGGCGAGCGCATCATCGTCGCGGGCCGGGTGCTCGACGATAACGGCCGCGCCGTGCCGGATACCCTGATCGAGATCTGGCAATGCAACGCCGCCGGCCGCTACCGGCACAAGAACGATGGGCACGATGCACCGCTCGATCCCAATTTCAGCGGCGCGGGGCGTGCGCTCACCGACCGGGACGGCAACTATCGCTTCATCACCATCAAGCCCGCGGCCTATCCGTGGCGCAATCATCCCAATGCCTGGCGTCCCGCTCACATTCATTTCTCGCTGTTCGGCCACGCTTTCGTCACGCGCCTGGTCACGCAGATGTATTTTCCCGGCGATCCGCTGCTGGCGCACGATCCGATCTTCAACGGGACGGCGAACGAAAAGGCGCGCAACCGCCTGGTTGCCGATTTCGACTGGGATACCACCGTGCCGGACCATGCGCTGGGCTACTGTTTCGACATCGTGTTGCGCGGGCGCGAAGCCACGCCGATGGAAAGAAAGAAATGAGCCTGACGGCGACCGCGGCACAGACCGTCGGACCGTTCTTTCACATCGGGCTGGCGACGCTCTATGTCAGCGATCTTGCGCCAGCCGCGGCCGCCGCCGACAAAGTTGCGCTGCGCGGGCGCGTGCTCGATGGCGAGGGTAAGCCGGTCGACGATGCGGTCCTGGAGATCTGGCAGGCCAATGCGCATGGCAAGTATGCGCATCCCGACGATATGCAGAACAAACCGGCAACCCCGACGTTCAGCGGTTTCGGCCGCGTGCCTACCGACGAGCAGGGCGCCTTTCGCTTCAGCACCCTCAAGCCCGGCAGCGTCGCCGGTCCGCGCGGCCTGCCGCAGGCGCCGCATCTGCTGGTGGCGGTGTTCATGCGCGGCCTGCTGAACCACCTGGTCACGCGCATCTATTTTCCCGACGAGGCGCTCAACCACGACGACCCGGTCCTGCAGCTGGTGCCGGCCGCACGGCGCAAGACGCTGATCGCGCGCACGGGCGCGGACGGCCTGGAATGGAACGTGATTCTGCAGGGCGAGAGCGAGACGGTCTTCTTCGATTATTGAGATGGCCGGATTGCTCGATCCGCTGTTTCGCTCCGGGCCCATGTGCGCGGTGTTTGCCGACCGGGCCCGCCTGCAAGGCATGCTCGATTTCGAGGCGGCACTGGCACGGGCGGCAGCGCGCGCCGGCGCGATCCCCCAACGCGCGGGCCCGGCCATCGCGGCAAGCTGCCGGGCGGAACTGTTCGATCCCGTCGCGCTGGCGCGCGGCACCGTGCTGGCAGGCAACCCTGCTGCTCCAATGGTGCAGGCGCTTACCGCGCTGGTGGCGAAGAAAAATGCCAGCGCCGCACGTTATGTGCATTGGGGCGCGACCAGTCAGGATGCGATCGATACCGGCGCGGTGTTGCAACTGCGCGCCGCGCTCGACCTGATCGAAGCCGATGCGCGGCGGCTGGCGGCGGCCCTCGCGCGCAGCGCCAGGAAATACCGCCGCACGCCGATGGCGGGGCGCACCCTGTTGCAGCAGGCGGTGCCGATTACTTTTGGCCTGAAGGCCGCCGGCGCGCTGAACGCGCTGGAGCGCAGCCGCGCACGCTTGCGCGAACTGCGCCCGCGCGTGCTCGTCATCCAGTTCGGCGGTGCCGCCGGCACGCTCGCTTCGCTGGGCCCGCGCGGCCTTGCCGTGGGCCAGGCGCTCGCCGCGCGGCTCGGCCTGCGCCAGCCGGCCATGCCCTGGCATGCGCACCGCGACCGCGTCGCCGAAGCCGCCACCGTGCTGGGCCTGCTGACGGGCACGCTCGGCAAGATCGCAAAGGATATTGCGCTGCTGATGCAAACGGAGATCGGCGAAGCGCGCGAGCCGGCCGCGCAAGGCAAGGGCCGTTCCTCGGCCATGCCGCACAAGCGCAATCCGGTCGACGCCGCCATCGTGCTCGCCGCGGCTACCAAAGTGCCTGCGCTGGTATCGGTCATGCTGTCCGCCATGACGCAGGAGCAAGAGCGCGGGTTGGGCAACTGGCAGGCCGAATGGGAAACGCTGCCGGAAATCTGCCTGCTGTGCGGCGGCGCGCTGGAGCATCTCGCGCAGGCGCTCGAGGGCCTGGAAGTCGACGCGCAACGCATGCGTGCCAACCTGGACCTGACCCGCGGCCTTATCCTGGCCGAGGCGGTATCCAGCGCGCTCGCACCGGAGCTCGGTCGCGACACTGCACACGCGCTGGTCGAGCAGGCCTGCCGCCGTGCGCTGAGCGAGGAGCGCCCGCTGCGTGACGTGCTGGCCGAAGAGCCGAAGATCGAACGGCTGCTTGCGCCGGAACAACTCGACCGGTTGCTCGACCCGGTCAATTATCTGGGAGCCGCTGAAAAATTCGTCGCGCGCGTACTGGCGGCTCGTGCCGGCAGGAAGAAGTAGTCCGTGCCGGTGCTCGCTGCGGCGGTGTCAAACAAAGAAACAGAGGAGCCCGGCATGGACGAACGCGAACGTTACGGCAAGGGCCTGGCAGTCAGGCGTGCGGTGCTCGGCGATGCACATGTCGATCGCACGCTGAAAACGAAGACGCCGTTCAACGACGAATTCCAGGATCTCATCACGCGCTACGCCTGGGGCGAGATCTGGACCCGACCCGGGCTGCCCAGGCATACGCGCAGCATCGCCACCCTCGCGATGCTGGTCGCGCTGAACCGGCCCGATGAGTTGAAGCTGCATCTGCGCGCGAGCGCCAACAATGGCGTGACCCGCGACGAGGTCAAGGAATTGCTGATGCAATGCGCAATCTACTGCGGCGTGCCTGCCGCGAACGCTGCTTTCCATCTGGCGCAGGATGTATTCGCCGAAATGGATACAGGTAAGTAAGGCAGCAGTTAACGCCCGGACTGCGGCCTCCGGGCAAGGCCGTGACTGGAAGGGCCGTGAAGGTCGTGCGGAAAAGCGCGCGAAGCAGCGTGCCGTTACGCGCAGCGACCGTCACGCGCGCAGCGGCCGCCGCGAGCGCAGGCCCGTGAAATGGAATATCCTTGCCCTACATTAAGAAGGGCACAGAGCAAATGGATCCCCGGCGCAGGATCCATGCAGCTCGCTGGCTCGAACTTCCGGATGGCGATTGATCAAATGTTCAAAGCAGAAAAACTATACGAAACGGTGATGAATGACGCAAAGGAGCACGTGTATATCTACGCATTACGCCATGCCATGGATACGCGCGTGCTCGGGGTGGAGTTCGATGCCGGGCGCGGGCCGGGCCCGCACGAGCAGCATACGCTGACCATCAGTGTGCTTAATTCTCCGCTGTCGGCAACCGCGAAGGATATCCCGCACGAATGGCTTTCCGCCGGCACGGGATTCATCGACAGCCGGTTCTCGAAGTCGGTCGGAACCCTGTTGCAGGAACTAACGGGGCTGGCGCGACAGGCAGGCCTGGTCATCTAGCTGCGCAAGGAATAGCCGACGTGCTGCGCACGTAAGCTACTGCCGATGGACGTTGGTCCAAACGCGCGCCCCAAGCCCGGCAGGAAGATCTTCGATGGTCTGGAGGGCGCTACGCCGGCGCCACCTGCACCATTGCCTTGAATGTTGCCTGTCCCGCCGAAAAACCAAACAAGTCCACCGCGTTATCCGGCAGCACCGGCATGCCCGCTGTCAGCCGGTTGAGCCCGGCCCATCCATCGCGCATCCATACGGTGCCGGGCGGCGTGCGATCGGTCACGTGCGCGCGCGCCATCAGGTCGCCGCGCTCGTTGAAGATGCGGATTGCCGCGCGGTCGGCGAGGTTGCGCGCCGCGGCATCCGCCGGCGATATCCACAAGGTCGGTTGCGTTTCACGCCGGGCAAGCGTGGGCAGTGCCTGGCCGTTGTCATAAAAGCTGTGAAAGTGCGTCATCGTGCGCCCCTGGGCGAGCGTGAGCGGAAAGGCTTGCGGCGTGCCATCCGCTGCGTCATCGGCGGGCGGGTCGTACGAGGGCAAAGGCGGCAGGCCGAGGCGCGCGGCTTGTTCCGAAAACAATTCTATTTTGCGCGAGGGCGTATCGAAGTCGAGCGTGGGATTGGCGACGTGGGAGATGTTGAGGGCACGCATGCCGCCCTCGGCGCGCAGGGCGGCCAGCGTTGCATGTCCGGTGCAGGGGTGATCGAGTATGGCATTCACCATCGCCTCTTCGGAGGCCCAGGGATGGAAGTCCTGCAGATCGAGACGCTCGGCCAGTTCCTTGATGAAGGCATAGAGCGAGCGTGTCTCGCCGGGTGCAGCGAGCGCCTGCTCCATCAGATAAAGATGCGTATGCGTCATCTTGCAACCGACCTCTTCGAGCCAGGCGGTGGCCGGCAGGACGACATCGGCAAAACGGCGCGCAGTATCGTTGAGGAACAGATCGTAGCTGACGATGAGCTTGGTGCGCTCGAGGCCGAGCGCGAGTGCTTGCGCATCGGCGTAAGACGACAGCATGTTGGTGCCCAGCAGCAGCAGAGTCTCGATGCGCCCCTGGCGCAGCGCCGCCGTCACGCCGGACATTTGATTGGGATCCGCCGGTGTGGTCCTACGCTCCGGTGCGATGATGCTGCCCAGGCCTCTCCCATGCGCGGCACTGCCGTGGCGCGGCCCGAATCCGCCTCCGGCAATGCCGACGTTGCCGGTGATCGCCGGCAGGCAGGCAATCGCGCGCCCGGCTTGCCAGCCGTTGTCGCCCTTGTGCATCGAGCTGCCGCCCAGCACGATCATCGCCGGGCGCGTCTGCGCGTAACGCCTGGAAAGCGCGACGATGCGCTCGGCCGCGACACCGGTGATCGCGGCGGCCCACGCGGGTGTATACGCTTGCACATGCGCCGAGAGCTGCTTGAAGCCGAGCGCGTTTTCCCGCACGAAGGCCGCGTCGTGGCGTTGCTCCGAGCAGATCACGTGCAGCATCGCCAGCGCCAGCGCGCCGTCCGTGCCGGGACGGATGAGCAGGATTTCGTCCGACTTGGCCGCGGCCTCGGTGTTGCGCACGTCGATGGTCACGATATAAGCGCCGCGCCGCTTCGCGGCGAGCAGATGCCGCGCCGTGTTCGGCTGGCTGGTGAGATTCGCCGCCCACAGCAGGATCAGCTCGGCGTGGCGGCCCATGTCCTCCTTGGTGTTGGTCTCGAGCATCCCGGTCAGCCCGAGGCCGAAAGCCCCGAGGCCCCAGCAGATCATGGCCGGGTTCCAGAATTGGCTGCCGTGGAAATTCGCGAACCGGGCCAGCAACTGCGCACTGATGCGCGTGCCGTAGTTGGTGGTGAAAATGCCATGGCCCGGCCAGATGCCCACGGCCGCCGGGTTGCCCATGCCCGCGACGATGCGTCCGAAAGCTTCGTCCCAGGACGCGTGCCGGAATTCGTCGCTGCGCCGATCGCGGACCAGCGGATGCAGCAGGCGCGCCGGATTGTCGATGATCTCGCGCGAGGCCTGGCCGCGGATGCACAGGAAACCCTGGCTGTCCGGATTGGCCTCATCGCCGCTGACCTTCACCAGCCTGCCATCGCGCACTTCGGCCAGCATGCCGCACAACGTGGGATGGCAGTTCATCGGGCACATCGTGCGCACGATGCGGGAGTCCGCCTCGTTACGGCCAGCCGCCCGGTTTTGCACCGACCCGGCGGGTCCTTCACTCGGTTCCATCTAGATGCCGCTCCTTGCTTGTGGCTGCCGGAAGATCCTGCCAGTGCCACCACAGGCATACTAACGGATATTGCAGCGTCCGGTTTCGCCTCGAGCAGTCTGTGACGGGTTGGCAAGGGCCTGCGTTTTTTGCGTTCCACCAGCGGTGACGGCAGAATGGCGGCACGCGCGTTGCGCGATCCACTGCGGCTGCCAAGGGAGCTCGAAATCATGCCTGCCAATGCGACGACCGATCTGGTGCGTCACTCGAAAATCGGAACCGAACTGAGCGAAGAGCAGGCGACCGTGCTCGCCAGGCTGGTGGAGGTCAGCGATTACGCCGACGGCGATGTCGTCGTCGAGGAGGGCGCGAGCGACGACAAGCTGCGCATCGTGCTCGCGGGGGCGCTCGCCGTGGCGAAAAGGGATGACGACGAGTGGATGCGGCTCAACGTCCTCACCGCGGGCGACCTGGCCGGTGAGCTGGCTTTTCTCGATTCGCGTCCCCGCTACGCCGCGCTGGTCGCACTGGGACCGACCAAGGTCTTCAGCCTGCAGCGCGCGAAACTCGAGTCGCTGCTGGAAAGCCATCCGCTGATCGTCTACCGGGTCATGCGCGGCATCACGCGCTTCGCACACCAGGTCCTGCATCGCACCGGCGCGCAGATGACGGAGTTGACGGCTTACATCTACAAGAGCAAGGCGAAATACTAGACCGCGGCGGACGTGCGAACCAGTGCCGATGGCGAAGCGCCCGACTGTTTCCATTACAAAAAAGAAGCTTTTTCATGAAGATTGCAAATATCGCGGATCTGCGCGAGCTGGCGTGGCGGCGTCTGCCGCGCGTGCTGTTCGACTTCATCGACGGCGGCGCCCAGGACGAACTCACGATGCGCGCGAACCAGGAGGATTTCAACCGCTTCAGCCTGGCGCAGCGCGTACTGCGTGATGTCTCCGCGCGCGACCAGTCGGTCACGGTGCTGGGCCAGAAATACGCGCTGCCGCTGATTCTGTCCCCGACCGGCATGACCGGCCTGTTGTGGCCGAATGGCGCGCTCGAGGCTGCGCGCGCCGCCTGCGCCGCTGGTGCGGGCTTCTGCCTGAGCTCCATGTCCACTTCGACCGTCGAAGAGGTCGCGAAAGTATCCAGCTATCCGACCTGGTTCCAGCTCTACGTGATGCGCGATCGCGTCATGTCGAGGGAACTCATCGAGCGCGCCAAGGCCGCCGGCTGCTCGGCGCTGGTGCTGACGGTGGACCTGGCGATGCAGGGCCAGCGCGATCGCGACGTGCACAACGGCCTGACCATTCCGCCGAAGCTAAGCGTGGCCAACCTGCTCAATTTCGCCATGCGCCCCGGGTGGGTGTGGCGCTACCTGACCGGCCCCAAGGTCATGCCCGCCAGCCTGGTGAAACCGGGACAGAGCACTCTGTTCACGATCGCGGGCTATGTCAATTCGCAGTTCGACCAATCGGTTACGTGGAAGGACATCGAGTGGGCCAAATCCGTCTGGGGCGGCCCGCTTGCCTTGAAGGGCATCCTCGATCCCGAGGACGCGAAGCTCGCCGTCGAGCATGGCGTCGATGCCGTCATCGTATCCAATCATGGCGGGCGCCAACTCGATGGCGTGCGTTCGGCCATTTCTGCGCTGCCTGATGTGGTGGATGCGGTGGCCGGCCGCGCGGAAGTGCTGATCGATGGCGGCATACGCCGCGGCAGTGATGTGCTGAAAGCCATTGCGCTGGGCGCCAAGGCGTGCATGATCGGACGTCCCTACATGTATGGCTTGGCCGCACGGGGCAGGCCCGGCGTGGCGCAGGCGCTCGAACTGCTGCGCAACGAGATCGACCTCGCGCTGGCGCTGACCGGCAACAGCCAGCTCGCGGCGCTTGATCGCTCGGTCGTGAGATTGCAGCCGGATGCAACTGCGGCGCCGCGCCGTGCGGGCAAGGCAATTGCTATAGCCTGACAGGTTGCCGGCAGCGGCACTCGCATCCGTGGCGCCCGATGAATACCGCCTTGCTGTTGATCGACTTCATCAACCTGTTTCCCGGCAAGCCCACGCCGTTGGGGACGCGCGCCGTGCGCGCGGCGCTCAATGCCGCCGTTTTGAAGAAGAAGGCGAAAAACAGCGGCATGCCCGTGATCTACGCCAACGACCATTTCGGGGACTGGCGCTCCGATTTTCCGGCACTGGTGCAAAGCTGTCAGGCGCGTCCCGGCCATCCGCGCAAACTGGCCCGCATCCTGTGCCCCGATCGCGACGACTACACCGTGCTCAAGCCCATGCATTCCGCGTTCTACGGCACCCCGCTCGAATTCCTGCTCGATGAACTTTCCGTGCGCCGGCTCATCCTCGCGGGCGTCGAGACGGACATCTGTATCCTGGCCACTGCACAGGATGCGTACATGCGCAAATTCCCGCTGTGGATTCCCTCGAACTGCGTGGCGTCGCGCTCGCAGCGGCGGATGAAGGCGGCGCTGGCACTGCTCAACCACAATCTCAAGGCCAGCACACGCCCGGTGCATGCGGGAATCCGGCTGTCGGCCGGATTCCAGGACGGACCCGCAAAGACGGCACGGCAGTGACGAACCGCTCGCGTACCGCCAAAAAAAAGGGCACCGTGGACGGTGCCCGTGTAGCACGTCAGCCGCCCCGCGGGTTCACATCTTGCCGTGCCGCTTCTTGGCGAGGTCTTCGCAGCGCGCCTTGTCCTGCCCCTGCATCGTGTCGCACTTGCGCAGTTCCGCCGAGTATTGTTCGTCGGATGGATTGGTTCCAGCGCTGGGGGCGCCCGGTTCCGTGGTCGGCCCCGCCGGGTTGGCCGGGTTTGCTGCGCTGTTGGGTGCCGGCGTCGCGGGGGGCGGCGTGTTCTTGCCCGCCACGACGGCCGAGTCGTTCTGACCTTGCGTGCGAGGGCTTTCGGAGCGATTACATCCCGCCACCAGGGCAACGGCGGCCAGGCCAATCATCAACGTACCCAGTTTCTTGCTCATGCGGATTCTCCTAAAAATTGAATCGATCAATAAACACACCAGACAGGGGATATCGCTTGCAAGCGCCGCAGCGTCCCCGATGCTGCACCGAGCGTCTTACATCTGACTACGTTTGCGCTTAGCCACCGATTCGCAGCGAGCTCGTTCAGTGCCGCTCATCGCATCGCACTTCTGGGGGCCGGCGGGGTACGCCTGGTTGCCGGCGGCATGTTCGTCCGCCCTGTCCGCAGCGGAATGCTTTTGCTCTGCGGCCAGTATGCAGCGGGTCTTCGCGACGCCGCTCATTGCATTGCACTTCTGCAGCGCCGCGTTGTACTCCGGGGTGCGCCCCACATCGGCATCGGTGCCTGCATCTGCTCCGCTCCGATCTGCCTCGTCGGCCGCGCCTGCCGTGCCCGCCCCGGCAACATGGGCGGCCGGATCGTTGGGACGCACTTTGGTTTGCTCGGCAGCCATCACGCCACCGAACAAAGCGAACGTCGCGATGCCTACCAGCAGACCACCCGCCCCTCTGCCCATTGCTCTCCTTCCCTACATGATTGACCGTAAGCGCCATGCTGTATCGGCCCTACTGTGCATCGGTGCGCTAAAGCGGGGCCCAGTTCGCCGGCCGCCATGTCCATACCCTGGACGCAAGCTTTGCACCAACCCGTGGCCCCCGCGTTAGCGGGTTCTGCGCTGGGCCCGGACGAATGATTTACAAAATGCAATTCGCTTTCTACAAAGTGCCACGGAGGGAAGGCGAGGCGGGTGCCAGGCGCCAGGTGAGGCGGGATGTGGGATGGGGCGGGGACGAACGGCCGGGCGAGAGCTGCTGAGTGTGCAAAGTGCGCAGTTGCCGCGCAGGCGGCTGGGGGAAGTTTGCCGCAGAGGTGGGAACGGAATGATAATGCGGCGCTCGCACCTGCCGCTCGCTTGTCCAGATGAATGACGCCCACGATCCAGGGACGGTCTCCGCCCTGACGCTCGCGCACTACAACCAGGGTGCGCACAATTTTCGCGAGGGCACGCGCGATCATGACGTGACCCAGAACATCGACGCATTACTGCGCCATATCGAGGGAGTGCCGCCTCATACCATTCTGGATCTGGGTTGCGGCCCGGGGCGCGACCTCAGGGCCTTTGCCGCTCGCGGCCATGTGGCGATCGGCCTGGACGGTGCCGAGCGCTTCGTGCAAATGGCGCGGGCCGAGAGCGGATGCGAGGTATGGCAGCAGGATTTTCTGCATCTCGATCTGCCGCCCGCGCGCTTCGACGGCATATTCGCCAATGCCTCGCTGTTTCATGTGCCGTCGCGGCAATTGCCGCGCGTGCTCCGGGAGCTGCATGCCGCACTCAAGCCAGGCGGCGTGCTGTTCAGTTCCAACCCGCGCGGCAACAACGAGGAAGGATGGAACCAGGGCCGTTACGGCGCCTATTACGACCTGGACACCTGGCGCACCTGGATGGCGGGCGCGGGCTTCGTCGAGCTCGAGCACTATTACCGGCCGGCTGGTCTGCCGCGCGCCGAGCAGCCGTGGCTGGCAAGCGTATGGCGCAAACCCACGAAGCGTCATCCGCCGCGGCCCTGAGCCATGACGCTCACCGACGGACTGCGGGCGGTCGCCGTGTTCGAGGCGGCGAAGGGCGCGCTGGTGATGCTCGCCGGGTTCGGCATTCTGGCGCTGATGCACCGGGATTTGCAGGACTATGCGGAGCAGCTGGTCGCGCACCTGCATTTGAATCCCGCCAAGGGTTATCCCGAGATATTCATCGACGCGGCGGCCAACGCGAGCAATGCGCGCTTGTGGATGCTGGCGAGCCTTGCGTTCACCTACAGCGTCCTGCGCTGGGTCGAGGCCTATGGACTGTGGCGGGCCAGGCGCTGGGCGGAGTGGCTGGCGGTCGCGAGCGGAGGGATCTACGTGCCGGCCGAGCTTTACGAACTCGCGCGCGGCATCAGCTGGATGAAAATAATGCTGTTGGCCCTCAATCTCGGCATCGTGCTGTACATGGTGTATGTTCTCTGGCGCGACAAGCGCCGCCGGATCGAACCGCGGCGCGGGGAACCCGGAGCGTGATCCGGGTTCCTGATATCGTGACTCCTCAACAATAACGTCATTTCGGAGAAACCCCTTGAAAATCTCGATGTATCAAGCTTCGGTCCCGGTGTTCGTGCGCGCGCTCAATAACCTTGCGGCCATTCTGGAGAAAGCGGCGACGCATGCCGAAAGCCGGAAAATCGATCCCGCGGCATTGATCAACTATCGGCTGTTTCCGGACATGCTGCCGTTCGCCAAACAGATCCAGATCGCCAGCGACAACGCCAAGGCGGGTGCGGCGCGCCTTGCCGGCGCCGAGCCGCCGAAGTACGAAGACAACGAGGCCACCTTTCCCGAACTCATCGAGCGCTTGCGCAAGACCGTCGCTTTCCTCGAAACCATCAAGCCGGAACAGATCGACGGGTCGGAAGATAAAACCATCTCCTGGAAAACGCAGTCCGGCAACCGCAGCATGCAGGGCCTGCCCTACCTGCTGAACCAGGTCACGCCAAACGTCTACTTCCACGTGACCGCGGCCTATGCCATCTTGCGCCACTGCGGCATCGAGATCGGCAAACAGGATTTTCTGGGCAGGAGTTGAACGAACGCGCGCCCGCGACGCGCGGGCGCCCATCACTCGACACTGTGGGGGGCGAGTCATGATCGTTGTCCATCACCTGAATAATTCGCGCTCCCAGAGGATTCTCTGGCTGCTGGAAGAGCTGGACCTGGCATACGAGATCCGGCCTTACCAGCGCGATCCGCACACCATGCTGGCGCCGCCGGATCTGCGCGCGGTGCATCCGCTCGGCAAATCGCCGGTGATCACCGACGGCGATCTCACCATTGCCGAGTCCGGGGCCATCGTCGAATATCTGGTCGGGCGCTACGGGAACGGGCGCCTCGAACCGCCGGCCAATACGCTGGAGAAGCTGCGCTATACCTACTGGCTGCACTACGCGGAGGGCTCGCTGCAACCGCAATTGCTGCTGAAACTCATTTTCGACCGGCTCGAGCGCGCGCCGATGCCCTTCTTCGCCAGGCCGATCGCACGCGCCCTTGCGAGAAAGACCAAGGCATCATTCATCGAACCCAACATCAACCGGAATCTCGATTATCTGGAAGCCGAACTGGGCAAGACCGCCTGGTTCGCCGGTCCGGACTTCACCGCCGCCGATATCCAGATGAGCTTTCCGCTGGAAGCGGCAACGGTGCGGGGCGGACTGAATGCCAGCCGGCCGAAACTCATGGCGTTCCTCGAGCGCATCCATGCGCGTCCCGCGTACAAGAAAGCCATCGAGCGCGGCGGAAAATACGAATTGCTGAAGTAGGGCCGCGCATGCTGTGGACTCACCGGGAGGCGACGCGCGAGGATCTGCCGGCCATCGTCGATATCTACAATGCAACCGTCGCATCGCGCATGGTGACCGCAGACCTTGAGGCGGTGTCGGTCGAGAGCCGTATCCCGTGGTTCGAGGCCCACAGCGCGAATTTTCGTCCGCTCTGGGTGTCGCCGCGCGGCGGCCGCGTCGCGGGCTGGCTGAGCTTCTCGACGTTCTATGGCCGGCCGGCCTATAACAAGACCGCCGAGCTCAGCGTCTACATCGACACTTCCGCGCGCAGGCAGGGACTGGCCTCCTATCTGCTGGCGCAAGCCATCGCGCATGCGCCGGCGATCGGCGTCGACCGGCTGCTCGGATTCATCTTCGGCCATAACCAGCCCAGCCTGGCGCTGTTCGCAAAATTCGGCTTCGTGCGCTGGGGTGCATTACCCGGGGTGACTTCGCTCGACGGGGTCGAGCGCGACGTCATCATCGTGGGCAGGAAAGTCGATTGATCGCGCAATGCCGGTCAAAAAAAACGCCGGGCACGGGGCCCGGCGAAATCTGCTGCAGGAGGAAAGCGAAGGTCAGTTGGAGTCGGACGAGGCCACCCGCACCTGCTCTTTCGGGATCGGCTTGCACACGATCTTGTCGTCGAGCATGACGCAGAGGTTGGTTCCGTCGAGCGTGAAGTCGACACGTTGCTTGCCGTCTTCCAGCGAGACACGGAAACGGTCTTCGGCCAGGGCGGCGGAACTCGACAGGGCGCTGGCGATGAGCAGGGCGGCTAAAATCTTGTTCATGGTGCGTTCCTCCAAAAAGCGTTGCGTGTTGGAGAAACTTTACGGCCGGGAGGCCATCCGGCGCGTTGCACTCTTGCCGCTTTTTACTGTGATTTATTCACGTGCCTGTCATGCGCCGGGTGCGGGCAAAAAAAACCCGCCATGACGGGCGGGCCAAAAATGCGGGCCAATGAAGTTCAGCGGGTATCGGTGACGGCCATGCGCGCCGGGGCCTTGCGCGCGGGCTGGCAGCGGATCTTGTCCTCGATGATTACGCACCGGTCATTGCCGTGGAGGCTGAAGTCGATGCGCTGCTTGCCATCTTCGACCGATACGCGGTAGCGGTCTTCGGCGAGCGCGGTGGAAGCGGATAGGGCGGCGGCGAGGGCCAGGGCGGCGAGCATCTTGTTCAAGATCGTTCCTCCGGTAAAGCGTTGCGTTGGAGAAACTGTACGGTCGGGGCTGGTTGCGGCGCGTTGAACGGTTGCCGCTTCCGGTGTGATCTATTCACACCACACCGCGCTGTTCAGGCCGCCCGCCGGTTGGTTCGCGCGCGCCGAGCCTGCAACGACGCCAACAGCCTCGCGCCGGGCGACCGGTGCCCGCATTCAGTAAAAATTTACGCAGTTTCGCGTCGCGTCGGCGGCCTCAGGCCGGCGAAAATCGGCCAGCGCGTGGACGGCGAACCCGCTGCTCGCATCTTCTGGTTCGCAATCCGGGCGAACCGAATCTTGCTCCATCGGCGCGACGTGCTCATGACTGGCGAAATACGGCTCTGCCCCGCTGCTGCCATCGTACTGATCCTCCCCGTCCAGTGCCTTGACGATCAACGCCAGTACGGCCAGATGCAGGACGATCAGCAGCGGCAGGACGATGCGCGGGCTGACGCGAAACAGCGGTGTGATGAATGTCATAGTGTTCATGGCTCTGTCCGATATAAGCGGAATTGACCCATGCCAGATTACTGGGCGGCCCCGCGCAATGCCCGTGCGTTTGATCGGTGCGACGCGTGCGAAATTAACGCCTCGCGCGCCGGTACTGTGATTGGGTGATCCAGTGGTTGAGGGGATTGACGCTTGGTGACCCAAAACGACCACCGGCCTCGAGCGTGAATTTTCACGCCGTCGGACGGCAATACTCACGGGAGTTCGCCGGCCCGCGCCGGTATCGTGGAACCGTGAGCATGTGCTCATGCCATTCTTTAGCCAGGAGGTCACATGAAAATGCTTTCCAAATCGGTTCTCGCGTCCGCGATCGCGGCCCTGTTCACGGTTGCCGCATTCAGCGTGCAGGCTGACAACGTGGTGAAGAGCGGCGGGTCTTCGGACCGGCCCTCTCGAGCGCTGGATGCCGACAACGGCGTCAAGTCGCAAGGCGCCAGCGATAAGCCCGGCCGCGCACTGGACGAAGCGACCGTCGCGACGAAGCGGGGCTCCAAGAAGCATGGCCGCGCGATCGATGAAAATGGAGTGCGCTCGGCCGGCGTCACCGGCAAGCCCGGCCGCGCACTTGACGATGCTTCGGTGAAATCCCAGGGTGCGAGCGAGAAACCGGGCCGCGCGGTCGACGAAGCTGTGGTCAAGACCAGCAAGCACAGGAAAGCCCAGGCGCGCGCCATCGATGACGGCGCGATCAAGACGAAAGGAGAAACCGACAAGGCCGGCCGCGCGCTGGACAAGAAGTAAGCACAAAAAAACCGGCCGAATTCGGCCGGTTTTTCTCTTGGCGATGGGTGATTAAGTAATTGAGTGATTGAGTGATTGAGTGATTGAGTGATTGAGTGATTAAGTGATTGAGTGATTGAGTGATTGAGTGATTGAGTGATTGAGCAATCATCTGATCACCTAATCACTTAATCACCTAATCACTTAATCACTTAATCCCTCGCCTGATCGCCTAATCGCCGGCTTTTTTGCGCGCCGCTTCGTTCAGCTGGGCGTTGAGCTTGGACAGGCGCTCCACGCGATCGAGCAGGATGCGCACGAATGCCCGGTTGAACTGCTTCTGGCAGGCGTCGCTCGACTGCCGCAACGCGTTGGCGTTGACCTCGATGATCGTCATCGGCGTGACCGACATGACCGAGCTGGTGCGTTTTCCGCGGTCCTCGAAGTACGGGATCTCGCCGAAACAATCGCCGTCGCCGAGTACCGAAAGCGCGCGCCCGCCACTGGTGACACGCGCTTCTCCCTCGGCGATGAGATAGAAGCTATCGCAGGTCTCGCCTTCGCGCACCACGATTTCGCGCGGGGCGATGCGCCGAAAAGCCGCAATACGGACCATCTCCCAGACGTCCACGTGGGCGAATTCGCGAAAGAACGGCACGGCCTTGATGGCGCTGAATTTTTCCGTGTCCGAGATGGCATCCGCCGGCAGATCCAGCTGCTTGTTGGTGGCCGCGAGATCGGTGGAGAAGGCTTCCCAGGTCTGGTAACGATCGTTCAGGTCTTTGGCCAGCGCCTTCATGACGATGCGCTCCAGAGCTTCCGGCAAGTCGGGCCGGTGCGTGGTCGGCGCGGGCGGGCTCATGTTCACCACCTGGTAGAGCAGGCTGGTGCTGTTCGACGCGAAGAACGGCAGCTTGCCTGTGAGCAGCCGGTACATCACCACGCCCATCGCATAAATATCCGACTGGTGCGTAAGCTCCAGGTCCTGTGCCTGCTCCGGCGACATGTACAGCGGCGAGCCCACGCCCTGCAGCTGGGTATGCTCGGCGTCGATATGCAGGGCCACGCCGAAATCGGTGATCTTGATGTCGCCGTTGTTGCCGAGCAGGATGTTGGCGGGCTTGATATCGCGATGGATGATGCCGCAGCGATTGGCGAAATCTAGGGCGAGCCCGCATTTGAACGCGATTTCCACCACGCGCTCCAGCGGCAGCAGATCGGCGACTTCGCAGTAAGGATCGAGCGTGCGCCCCTCGACATACTCCATGACCAGGTAGCTGAAGTCGCTTTGCACGTCAGCATCGTATATTTCGATGATATTCGGATGCGTGAGCTTGCCGGCGAGCGAGGCCTCGTTGAGAAAAACCCGGTCGAAACGCTGCTTGGCGTGCGGGTTCACCGGATCTTTGTGCATGACCTTGATAGCGACTTCACGATCGGCGAAAGGGTCGCGCGCGAGGTACACGCGGCTGGTGGCGCCTTGGCCGAGTTCGCGCAGGATCGGATATTTGCCCACCCGGCCGGGAATCGCCTGCGTCATGGCCGCTGTCCCCGCGCTTGGCCAGCGCGTGCGTGGCGGATGGGACGCTGCGTTCCGGCTGAATGCTCGATAGGCAAGAGAAAGTTCCTGTTGTTCAAGGGTGGCCATCAATTCCGGCCGGCATCGATTCTACACAACCGCGTGCGGCAGGCGGTGGCGCCGATCGGTCGCACCCGACCGGCGGGAGGCTCAAGCAACGGCGCTTGGCTCGGCCGCCCGCGAGACTGCGTCGCTTGGAAGCGGGCGCGACGCATGAAACGTTCGCGCCCGCGACGTCGGGCCCAATATGAAAAACCGGGCAGGCGCCCGGTTTCCCCTGCGGGCGAAGCCGCAGCAATACGGCGTCAGACATCCCAGGGATTGGGCCGGTCGGTGGCGATGCCGTATTTCTCGATCGCGCGTCCGACGATCTTGCGATCTATGCCGCCTTCGTCGGCCAGCGCTTTCAGTGCGGCGACCACGATATGGTTGCGGTCTACCTCGAAGAAGTCGCGCAGCGCCGCGCGGCTGTCGCTGCGGCCGAAGCCGTCGGTGCCGAGCGCCACATACTTGCGCGGCACCCAGGCGCGGATCATGTCGGGCAGGGCGCGCATGTAGTCGCTGGCGGCGATGAGCGGCCCGCAGGTCTTCGCCAGGCTTTGCTCGACCCACGACTGTTTCGGTTTCGCATCGGCGTGCAGCAGGTTCCAGCGTTCCGTGTCCATGCCGTCGCGGCGCAGTTCGGTGAAGCTGGTGACGCTCCAGACGTCGGCGGCGACCTTCCAGTCGGCTTCGAGCAGATCGGCGGCGGCCAACACCTCGCGCAGGATCGTACCGGATCCCAGCAGCTGGACTTGCGGCGTTTCCTTCTTCCCGCGTCCCTCGCCTCGGGTCCCGCGGCCCTCGCGCAACCGGTACATGCCCTTGAGGATGCCTTCTTCGGCGCCGGCCGGCATCGCGGGATGCGGGTAATTCTCGTTCATGACCGTGACGTAGTAGAACACGTCTTCCTGTTTTTCGAGCATACGTCGCATGCCGTCCTGCACGATGGCAATCACCTCATAGCCGAACGCCGGGTCGTAGGCCACGCAGTTGGGTACGGTGGAGAACAGGATATGACTGGAACCGTCCTCGTGCTGCAGGCCTTCGCCCGACAGTGTCGTGCGCCCCGCGGTGGCCCCGAGCAGGAAGCCGCGCGAACGCGAGTCCGCCGCCGACCAGATCAGGTCGCCGATGCGCTGGAAACCGAAGCAGGAATAAAAAATGTAGAACGGCAGCATCGGTACGCCATGCGCGCTGTAGGACGTCGCCGCTGCAATCCAGGACGAAATGGCGCCGGCTTCGGTGATGCCTTCTTCCAAAATCTGGCCGTCCTTGGCTTCCTTGTAATACAGCAATTCGTCCTTGTCTTCCGGCTCGTAGAGCTGGCCATGCGGGGAATAGATCGCGACCTGGCGGAACAGCGATTGCATGCCGAAGGTGCGCGCCTCGTCGGCGACGATCGGTACCATGTGCTTACCGATGGCCTTGTCGCGCAGCAACTGGGAGAGCATCTGCACGAACACCATGGTGGTCGATTGCTCGCGATCGCCCGAGCCTTCGAGCAGGCGCGCGAAGGACTGCAATTCCGGAACGGGAAGCGCCGGGCCTCTGGGGTTGCGCGCGGGAACGTAACCGCCGAGCGCCTGGCGCCTTGCATGCAGGTATTTCATTTCCGGGCTGTCATCGGCCGGCTTGTAGAAGCGCACGTTCTGCACGTCTTCGTTGCTGAGCGGCAGCGCGAAACGGTCGCGAAACGCGAGCAGCGCATCGTCCTCGAGTTTCTTGGCCTGGTGCGCGGCCATCTTGCCCTGCGCGGCGCTGCCCATGCCGTAACCCTTCTTGGTCTGCGCCAGGATCACGCTCGGGCGGCCTTTGTGGTTCACGGCTGCGTGATAGGCCGCGTAGATCTTGATCGGGTCGTGGCCGCCGCGCTTCAACCGGTCGATGTCCTCGTCCGACATGTGCGCGACGATCTGCTGCAGTTCGGGATATTTGCTGAAAAACGCCTCACGATTGAAGCGTCCATCGGTGGCCGCGTATTTCTGGAATTCACCGTCGACGGTTTCGTGCAGGCGCTTGAGGATGACGTTGTCGCGATCGCGCGCGAACAGCGGGTCCCAGTCCGAGCCCCACATGACCTTGATCACGTTCCAGCCGGCGCCGGCGAACAGGCCTTCGAGCTCTTGCACGATCGAGCCGTTGCCGCGCACCGGACCGTCGAGCCGCTGCAGGTTGCAGTTCACCACGAAGATCAGGTTGTCGAGGCCCTCGCGCGCCGCCATCGCGAGCCCCGCGATGGATTCCGGTTCGTCCATCTCGCCGTCGCCGACGAAGCACCACACCTTGCGCGCCTGGGTGTCGAGAATCTTGCGGTCCGCGAGGTAGCGCATGAAGCGCGCCTGGTAGATCGAGGTGATCGCACCCAAGCCCATCGAACCCGTCGGGAACTGCCAGAACTCCGGCATGAGCCACGGGTGGCAATATGACGACAGGCCCTTGCCGCCGGTTTCGCGCCGATAGTTGTCGAGGTTTTCTTCGGTGAGCCGGCCTTCCATGTACGCGCGGGCATAAACGCCGGGCGCAGAGTGGGGCTGAAAATAGATCGCATCGCCTTGCTGGCCGGCACGGAAAAAATGGTTGTAGGCGACTTCGAACAGGTCCGCGGAGGATGCATAGGTGGCGATGTGGCCGCCGAGTTCGGAGTTCGCGCGGTTCGCACGCACCACCATGGCGAGCGCGTTCCAGCGCACCAGCGCGGAAATGCGCGCCTCGATTTCCGGATTGCCGGGGAACTGCGGCTGATCGGCGAGCGAAATGGTGTTGGCGTACGGCGTGTTGAGCACCGGCGGCATCGGCACCCGCACCATGCGCGCGTGGTCGAGCAGCTTGCGCAAAATGAAGGTCGCGCGCTCGGCGCCTTCGTTCTCGACGACGGCATCGAAGGCGTCCAGCCACTCCTTGGTCTCGACCGGATCGAGATCCTGCGTAATGACGCGCCAGAGGCCGGAAAGGCTGATGTCGGAAAGATCGGTCATGGTCTGGTTCTCCTCGTGGGCGGTGGCCGGCTCGCCCGGCCGGTTTGCGTATGCGCTGACAAGGTGAATGCTAGCGTGATTTGCAAAGCATGGGGTTGCGTTTAAGGCATGAAGAATTACGATATAAGGCATAATATTTCAAAAATATACTTCTCCTCCAAAGGAAATGCCGTAAATGCAGCTCGATGCGATAGATTGGCAGATACTCGGCCTGCTGCAGGCCGATGCGCGCATGTCCAACGTCGAACTCGCGAAGGCGGTCGGCCTCTCGCCCTCGCCCTGCCTCAATCGCGTGCGCACCCTCGAAGAGTCAGGCTACATCAGCCGTTACGTCACCCTGCTCGATGCGCTGCGCGTCGGCCTCAAGGTCAGCGTCTTCATCCAGGTCACGCTCGAGCGCCAGGTCGAAACCGCGCTGGAGCGATTCGAGAATGCCATCCGCAGCCGCCCCGAAGTCATGGAGTGCTATCTGATGACCGGCGACGCCGATTACCTGATCCGCGTCGTCGTGCCGGACATCCAGCAGCTGGAAGAATTCATCCTGAAGTTCCTGACCAAGCTACCCGGCGTGGGCAACATCAAGTCAAGCTTCGCGCTGAAGCAGGTCAAGTATCAGACGGCGTTGCCGCTGCCGGTCGCGCCGGTCGCGCCGAAGGCGGGCGCGAAGCGGAAAGGGAAAAGGTGAAAGAGAAAGGTGTCCGGCTATCGCTCGGATTCCAACAGGGATACCGGCGCCGCCATAACCGGTCTGTCGACCATAAAAGGGGAAAGTTGAAGGGTGAAGGGTGCAGCGGGCTGGTTTACAATTTGGGCTACGAAGGAGTCGCACCATGCCAATTTACGAATACGCATGCAGAAAGTGCGGACACGAGTTTGAAACGCTCGTGCGCTCGAGTACCGTTCCAGATTGCCCGAGCTGCCGCTCGACCGAACTTGAAAAGAAGTTATCCGTCTTTGCCACGGCGGCATCGAGCGCGGGCGCAGACGCAGCTGTCACTGGCGGCCCATGCGGCGCGTGCGGTCATCCGGATGGACCCGGGTCCTGCGCGCTGACCTGAAACCTGCCCGTTGCAGATGTTGTGAGACGAATATCGGTCGCAACCTTCCCTGTCGCGGCGCGACCGAGATACAAGGACGCGGAATTCGGTAAATTCATATTGGCCAGTATGCGCGACGAGTTCGCATCCGCTACGGAACGGATGATTCCCGGAATCGGCTTGAGCCACCGCAGAGCGATGATCTTCCGATCGAGCAACTGCAACTCATGCGCTTCGACGGCACCCATTGGATCCGCTTCGGCGAGATTCTTTCGAGGCAGCGCTAATCCAGGGCTGTTTCCTGTCATCAGGCCAGGTCAGCGGGCCAACCGACCCAGTATCAGGCGGGCTTCCTCGGCAATTTCGCGCACGATGTCGCCAGCTGGCTGCACCTTCGACACCAGGCCGACGCTTTGTCCGGCCCAGAGCGAGAGGGCATCAATATCGCCCTCGATATCGGCCACGGGTGTATGCGATTGATAGCGAACGATGGGTCCGCTCGAGCGCGAAGTGGCGATCACGTCTCCCTCGCCCGGACGTTGACCGGATGCGGGTCGGCCCGCGGCCTCCCAGGCCTCGACGGTTTTATTTCTAAGCGTGCGGTGGGGCGCATTCGGCCAGCGGACATCGAACAGGTCGTCAAGATAAACCGTGTCGGTCTCGCGCGCGCGCAATAGAAGCTCCTGGTATCGGCGGTGAATCGCGGCCTCCTGGCTCGCGAGAAAACGGGTGCCGATCCAGGCGCCGGCGGCACCGAGCGCCAGAACCGCTGCCAGTCCGCGTCCATCCGCAATGCCACCGGCGGCAACCACAGGCGTCGGACTGACGGCATCCACCACGGCAGGAACGAGCGGCATGGTTGCCACCATGCCACGCACATGGCCCCCGGCTTCCCACCCCTGGGCAACGATGATGTCAACGCCGGCGTCCACGGCTCTTTTCGCCTCATCGGCCGAATCAACCGTATGCAGCACGATGGCCCCGCCCGCCTTGGCGCGTGCAACGAGGGACGCCGGGTCGCGCCAGAACAAGGAGAGGATGGGAACCCCTTCATCGAGGCAGAGGGCGAGTCGCTCTTCCTGGGGGAAATCCAGATTCAGATTGACCGCGAATGGCCTTGAAGTCAGCGCGCGCGTTTCCCGGATCTGCCGGCGCATCGTCTCGGCGTCCGCACGCCAAAGCGGCAGCATGCCGAGCCCGCCCGCATTGCTGACGGCGGCGGCCAGGCCAGGTCCCGCAGCCCCGCCCATGGGCGCCTGGATGATCGGCAGCTCAATCCCAAGGCGCTCGCAAAGTATCGTCTTCATCTAGGCGCGAGTGTGCAAGAGCAGGAACGCGCTGACAAGAAGTAACGCCGCCGCGCAAAGGCTCGGCATGACCAATAACTGATCTGGCGACTTGCCGGTGCTTGCCAGGACCGGCCCCGCGAATTGACCGATGGCGAAGGTCGCGGTCAGTCCGGACATGAGCCGGGTGGGGGCGCCCTTCGCGATTCTTCGCGCCTCCTGTAATCCCGCCATTGTCATCACCATAAACGTGCCTCCCACGCACACGGCGGAAACCACAAGCGATGCCAGACTCCCGTGAACAGCCGGTAACAGAACACCGACAGCCATCACCACCAGAGACCATCCGGCCACTTGCCAGGGCGCCACGGCTCGAAACACCGTTGAAACAGCTATCGTCGAGATTGCTGCGGCAAGCCCGAACACAGGCCAGGTCCAGCCGAACACTGCGGGATCATTGATGAGCTGTCGGGCCATCGCCGGAATGAATGTTGCCGGGATGATATATCCGAATCCAAAGGCGCCGTAGCAACCGACAAGCATCCAGGCGGAGCGGTCCAGCGGCGGTGGGCGATTTGATTCTTGCGACGAGCCAACGTTCGCCCCGATCGCTAGCGCTTTCCACGTCGCAATCACCACCCCAACGGTGATGATCCCGAAACCAAGCCACACCTCTGCCGGGCCCAGTCCGCGGGACGCAGCGCCAAGCGTCACCAGTCCCGCCAGGCAGATCCCGAGCCCGACACCGGCAAAAACCCAACCCGCCAAGCCGGCGCGCTGGTGGATTGTCAGATGGGCAAGCGCCCACGCGGAAGAGCCGACGAGCACGAATGCACTGGCAATGCCTGCCAGCAGGCGAAAGAGCAACCACAACGGGAACGATTCCGCGACGCCCATTGCCAGCGTCGAGGCCGCTACCCCCAGCAGACCCCAGCGCGCAGACCGTCCTGCGTTCGGAGCCAGTATGAAGCTGGCCGCTGCTCCGACGAAGTAACCGAGGTAATTGGCACTCGCCAGCCACGCACCCTGAGCGAGCGAGATGCCGAATTGCTCCTGCATCAGCGGGAACAAAGGCGTGAAGGCGAAGCGACCAATGCCCATTGCCGCAGCAAGTCCGGCGAGCCCCACACCCGCCACGGCCGCTGGCGACAGTTGTCGTTGTGATTGAGTCACACTTTTGATCCTAGGCGTGCGACCAAATCCGGTATAGTGAATAATGTGGATGGATACATTCTCAGTCAGAGATAATCTTGTAGCCTCCGGCTGTGCGATCGGCCCGAATGGCTCGATCGGGCTATCGGGAAACCAAATTAAGGAGTGCGTGAATGGACCTTTCCGCCCTGCTTATCTTCAAGACGGTCGCGGACGAAGGCGGCATCCTTCGTGCCGCCAGGCGGCTGCACCGCGTTCAGTCGAACGTCACCACGCGGATCAAGCAGCTTGAACAGTCACTCGGCGTGCAACTGTTCTTTCGGGAGAAACAGCGACTCATTCTGTCTCCGAACGGCGAATTGCTGCTGACCTACGCTGACCGCCTGCTTCGCCTGGCGGACGAGGCCAAAGGCGCGGTGACCAGCGAACTGCCCAGAGGGGTGCTGCGCTTGGGTGCACTGGAAAGCACTGCGGCCAGCCGCTTGCCTGCGATCTTCAGCGAATTTCACCGGAGATTCCCCGAGGTTCATATTGAACTCAAGACGGCAACGAACGATCGGCTCGTCGCGGCGGTTGCCGAAAGAAGGCTGGACGTGGCATTCGTTGCCGAAGCACCGGCAAGTCGCGATATTTCGCACCTGCCGTTGTTCACCGAGTGCCTGGTGCTGATCACTTCACTGACCCACAAGCCTGTTGCGAAAGCGCTCGATGTTGCCGGCGACTCGATCATCGCGTTTCCCAGCGGGTGTGCGTACCGGCGCGTTCTCGAGCGCTGGCTCGGTGGCAAGAACCTGGGGTCTGCGCGTGTCCTGGAACTTGCGTCGTATCATGCGATCGTGGCGTGCGTCGCGGCGGGAACCGGCATTGCGATCGTTCCCGAATCAGTCCTCGATTCCCTTCAGGACGCGCCGGTGGCAAGGTATCCGCTGCCAAAGGTGCTCGGACGAATTGTCACGCCCCTGATCTGGCGCAAGGCCGAAGCATCGGTGGCAGTCGCAGCCCTGCGGAATCTGGTGCAGGAGCTTTGTTTTCCGTCCCGCCAGGGGCGAATCAAACGACCCGTGTCGGCGTGAGGTGCTGCAGATGCATCTCCTCGCAACCAACCCGTCACTGACGCCGCTCAATCCGGTGCAAGCTCGAAAAGCAAACCTAAGCGCTAAGCCGTCGCCTTGTTTACCAAACAAAACCCGGTCCCGAAAATCATCATGCGAATCGGGGAATTAGGTATCAACAAATAACTGCGGAGTGACGCAGCGTGATGGGCGTTGCAAGTGGGTCGTCTACAGCGGACCCAAAATAACAGAGCTACACGCCGCGACAGTTATTGGCTCGGTCGGCTATATTGGATGCAGCCGAGATTGTAAGAACCTGGGTTAGTATGTGCGTTCGCGCACAGAACGCCCGGGTGGGGGTTCGGTATGTTACGCGGCTGCGGCACCGATGGATTGCGGACCCCCTCCGGGGTTGCCAATTCCGTGGCCTGAATGCTCAATTCTGCGCAAAAGACCCAGGATTGGCCTCGAATTCGCGCCTGTCGCGGGGGCGGTCGATCCTCGCCCTGTTGATAGGGACGCCTTCGAGCGAGGCTGACTGTAGGTGGTAGTTCCCGTTTCATAACATAAGGAGAATCTTCATGCCGGAACCCATGGAGCAAGTGCGTCTCGCGGGGTCTGTCCTAAGCCGCTCGTGCCACGTGTGTGCATTCTTCCACTCCAAGGAAGATGAGTACCGGGTGCTGATGCCTTTCATCAAAGACGGTTTCGACAAAGGCGATCGCGCATTCCACGTTGTTGACCCGAAATACCGCCCGGCCCACATGCGGCGGCTCGAACGAGAGGGCATCGATGTGGCCGCTGCCGAAAGCACTGGGCAACTCGAAGTGCGCCGCTGGGAAGAGGCTTACATCAAGGACGACTACTTCGATCAGTACCGGATGATCGGGACGATCAAGGAGGCACTGGATCCTGCCAAGAAGCAGCCAGGCACGCTGACTCGTCTGGTTGCCAATATGGAATGGGCATTGGAAGACTTGCCGGGCGTCCACGACATTGTCGAGTATGAAACGCGACTGAATTATGTGCTGCCGGAATACCACGATCCTGTTATTTGTACCTATGACTTGTCCCGTTTCGATGCAAGCGTGGTGATGGATATCATGCGGACGCACCCGATGGTCATCATCGGTGGCATCCTCCAGGAAAATCCGTTCTACGTTCCCCCTGACGAAATGCTCAAAGAACTGAAGGCGCGGGCTGACCAGAAGCATTAACTCTAGTTCAGTGCAGCGCAGATGAATGAGCTATCTCTCACGAATCTCTCGGGCGCTTCCGGCGGGGTTCTTGAGGAAAACCGGCGCATGCGGGAAACGATGCGGGATCTGGTCGCTCTTTCGACCTTGCCTGCAGTCTGGATCGGACTTGGGCGGGAAGGAATTGCCCGCAGTTTGAGCGATGCGCTACTGAACACGCTGTCACTCGATCTGATTTACGTGCACCTGCCCGGCCATATGGGGCAAAGGAATGTCGAGGTTGTGCGAAGCAAGCACTGCGCCGGTCCTGCGCATGACGAGGCGGTGAAGAGGGCATTTGCTCCACTGCTTGCGGACGCCAACAAAATGCCTTCCACCGTACCCGACCCGTTCGGGGCCGGGATGTTGCGCGTTGCACTCATCCGCTTCGGCGTAGGCGATGGCCCCGGCTGTCTTATCGCCTGCTCGGGGCGTGCCGATTTCCCTACCATGCAAGATCGTCTGCTACTCGGCGTTGGCGCCAATCAGACTGCAATTGTGGTCCAGCGGCAGCAAGCGGAAGATCAGGCGCATCAACAGCGTGAGTGGTTGCGGACAACGCTTTCCAGCATCGGTGATGCCGTGATTGCGACTGACGTGCAGGGGCGCGTGACTTTCCTGAATGGCGTTGCGGAAAGGCTGACAGGCTGGACGGCAGAGGAGGCGCAGGGTGAACCGCTTAGCAGCGTCTTCACCGTAGTTGACGCGGCAAGCCGGCAGTCTGTCGAAAGCCCGGTTGAGAAAGTTCTGCGCGAGGGAGGCGTAGTCAGCGTGGCGGCCCGCGCGGTTCTGCTCTCGAAAGACGGAACAGAATGGCCAATTGACGATTCTGCGGCGCCCATCCGAAATTCCGCGGGCGAAATGATTGGCATTGTTCTGGTCTTCCGGGGTGTTACCGAGCAGCGGCGAACAGAACAGCTGCGCAATGCCCGGCTTGCCGTCACCCGGGTGCTAAGCGAAGCGGCGAACGTGCAGGACGCGGTCAATGCTGTCCTGCAAGCGGTATGCGAAGAACTCTCTTGGGATATAGGATTCTTCTGGACTGTCGACGACAAAGGCGAGCGCCTGGTATGCCGCAACAGTTGGCATCGGGCGAATTTGGATGTGGCCGAATTCGAGGCGGTGAGCTTGGCCCATAGTTTTCAAAGCGGCCAGGGAATTCCGGGCCGTGTTTGGGCCACTACCAAGCCTGCGTGGATCCAGGATGTTTCAGATGACGTCAAATTACCACGCGTTAATGTCTGCGCAAAGGTTGGCTTACAAAGCGCCTTCGCCTGCCCACTTGTGCTTGGCAACCGAACGCTTGGAGTCCTCGAGTTCTTCACCAAACAGGCAAAGGAATCGCACCCCGGGCTGTTGGAGTTGATGGCAACGGTGGCTGGCAATCTGAGCCAGTTCATCGAACGAAAAGCCGCCGAGGACGAATTGCGACGCAGTGAAAAAGAACTGGCCGAGTTCTTCGAAAACGCCACAGTGGGCTTGCACTGGGTGGGTCCGGACGGAAGGATATTAAGAGCTAATAAAACGGAGCTCGATATGCTGGGCTACTCGCGTGAGGAGTACGTTGGCCAATCAATAAGCGCCTTCCATGTTGATGGGGCGGTGATACAAGACATTCTCACGAAATTAAACGGCGGCGGCAAATTGTCCGATTACCCGGCGCGCCTTCGGTGCAAGGATGGGTCGATCAAGGATGTTTTAATCGATTCCAGCGTGATGTGGAGTAACGGCCAATTCGTTCACACGCGATGTTTCACGAGGGATGTCACTGAGACAAAGCGAGCTGAATTGGCGCTGGCAGACGCCCGCTCCCAACTCGACACCGCGCTGGAGGCCGGCGCCATCGCGACTTGGACATGGGACATTCCCAACAACCGCCTGTTTGGCGATAGCAAGTTAGCCGACCTGTTCAACCTGTCGCCATCCGATGCGCAAGGCGGCCTGCTTGACAAGTATATAAAGTCTATCCACCCCGATGATTTGCCAAACGTCATTTCGGCACTTCAGAAATCCGTCGATAGCGGACAACCCTACGAGGCGGATTATCGAATCATCCAATTGAACGGCACGGTTCGGTGGGTCACCGCGCGTGGTCGGATCGAGTGCGATGCGAGCGGGCGGCGGGTGCGTATGCCGGGCGTGCTGGTGGATATCACTGAGCGAAAGGCCCTGGAGGAAGAACTTCGCATGCGCGTGGGTCAACTGGCCGAAGTGGACCGCCGCAAAGACGAATTTCTGGCGACCCTGGCCCATGAACTGCGTAATCCCCTTGCTCCCATTAGGAACTCCCTGGAAATCCTGAAGATGCCTCGGGTTGATGCTGCGGCGATCCAGCAAACTCGGGACATGATGGAGCGCCAAGTTCATCATCTTGTGCGTCTCGTAGACGACTTGCTGGATGTGGCGCGTGTCATGCGCGGCAAGATTGAATTGCGCAAAGAGCCGGTGGAGCTTGCCAGCGTCGTGGCTCGTGCCGTGGAGACGGTCCAATCCCTTATTTCGCTTCGAGGACACAGACTCGACTTATCCCTTCCGCAAGAATCGCTGCTCCTGGACGCCGACCCGGTACGGCTCGCCCAAGTCATCGGGAACTTGTTGACGAACTCCGCCAAGTACACCGAAGCGAATGGACACATCTGGCTCTCCGCCATGCGAGAAGGCAATGAAGCGGTGCTACGAGTACGTGATAACGGCATTGGTATTGCGCCGGATATGCTTCCTCACGTCTTCGAATTGTTCGTGCAAGCAGACCACGCGTCAACAAAGGCGCAGGGTGGGCTCGGCATCGGCTTGACGCTCGTGAAAAATCTGGCGACTTTGCACGGAGGGAGCATCGAGGCTTATAGCGCAGGGCTTGGAGAAGGGTCTGAATTCACGGTTCGCTTGCCGCTGATGAGGGGACAGTCGAGCGAACCGGACAACGCGGCTCACGTAGACCAACAACATGCGGCGGGAACGTTTTGTTCAGGCCACCGGCTGCTGGTCGTGGACGATAACGAGGACGCCGCCGAGAGCCTTGCAACATTACTGCGCTTGCAAGGTTACGAAGTCCGCGTCGCTCGCGATGGGCCTTGCGCATTGTCGATGGCAACATCTTACCGCCCGCACATGGTCTTCCTCGACATCGGCATGCCTGGCATGGATGGCTACGAAGCAGCACGTAGAATACGCGAGCAACCGGACTTGAAAAATGTCGTTCTGGCTGCGTTGACCGGCTGGGGCCAGCAAGAAGATCGCCGCCGCACGGCCGAAGCGGGCTTTGACCATCATCTGGTGAAGCCGATAGAGCCACACACGCTAGAGCGTTTGCTACAAAATCTTCCCGAATAAAGACGTACTGCAAGGAAAGCGCACTTCGATCAGCTGTCTTGAAGGTTGCGGTACGCTAGCGTTAATGCCGATGATTACAATCCAACCCTTGGCTTCAACGCATAAGGAATGCTGGCTTGCGTATTTTCGTCCTTCCTCGGTGCCGCCAGGATCGACCGTAATTAGCGCTCTTCCAGCACGAATGGCTGCTCAGGCCGCATCGCGAAGGCCATCACCGCGCCTAACAACATCAATATCATCGAACCGACGAATGGCAGGGTCCAGTCGCCGGTGGTATCGATGATCCAGCCGGCGACCACCGGTGAGACAATGGCGGCAAAGGCCGAGCCGACATTCATCAATCCTGCCGCAGTGCCAGAGAACTGTGGGGCGATGTCCATCGGGATTGCCCACATCGGACCGATAGTGAGTTCGGCGAAGAAGAAGCCGGCGCTCAGGCAGGCCACTGCGATTGAAAAATCGCTGGTGAACAGCATCGGCAGCAGCGACAGCAGGGCGCCGAGCATGCCGAACACGACGAGGTTGCGCCGCGCGATGAGGCGGCTGCCGGTTCGGCGCAGCAGCCAGTCGCTAACGAGGCCCCCGAGGGTATCGCCGACGACGCCCGCGAAGAACACGCCCGAGGCGAATACGGCCGAGTGTTTCAGGTCCAGGCCGTGACGCTGCAGGAAATAAAGCGGAATCCAGCTCAGGAACAGCCACAGCGTCCAGCCGTAGCAGAAATACACCAGCGCGACCGGCGCCATGCGCCGCGCGAGCCTGGCCCAGGGAGTGGCGCGGCGGGCGGATGCAGGCGCATATGGCGGAAGGCTCTGGAGTTCTCCTGGTGTGATGCCGGCATGGTCTTTGGGGTCGTCGCGGAAATAAAACATCCAGACTACGGTCCACACGAGACTCGCCACGCCGAGCAGAAAAAACGAGCCGCGCCAGGTGATGAGCATCATCAGCCAGGCCACCAGCGGCGGCGTGACTGCATTGCCGATTCTGGCAAAAGCGTGCGTGATGCCCTGGGCGAAGCCGCGCTGGGAAGCGAGCGTCCAATGCGACATGGCGCGCGTCGCGGCGGGAAACGTGGCGCCTTCGCCGAGACCGAGCAGCACGCGCGCGGCCAGCATCGAGGCGAGCCCGCCGGCGAAACCGGTCAGAATGGTGGCGCCGGCCCAGACGATACCGCAGACAAACAGCGTGCGGCGCGCACCGAACCGGTCGCCAAGCGCGCCGCCTATGACCTGGAATACCAGATAAGGATAGGCGAACGCGGAGAACACCAGTCCGACCTGGGTGTTGCTCAAGCCCAGTTCCTGTTTGAAGACGGCGGCGGCCGTGCTCACGTTGACGCGGTCGACGTAGGTGATGAAGTACATCAGGCACAGCATCGTGAGGACGCCGTGGCTTGCGCTTATTCTTCTGATCGGCATGGGCGGTGAGCGGATGGCTTCGCTAGTGTACCGTTCGCAGACCGGGGGACGGGCGTGACTCGTGTTAAATTTCGCCACCTGTGCGCGCCCGCGCGTCTTCCGGAGCTATATCGATGAGTGCAGCAGCCTGGGCGAAGCTGGAACAAGAAGTCGCGATGCGGGTGGCGAATCCCGGCGTGAGCCCGCTCGAGGACATGCGCAGCCGCTCCGGTCTGGAATTTTTGCGCGATATCGCCGCCGGCGCGCTGCCGTATCCGCCGATCGGCAAGACGTTGAATTTCTTTTTGCTGGAAGCCGAAGAAGGCCGCGTCGTATTCCAGGGCACGCCGGTTTTCGACTTCTACAACCCGATCGGTTCCGTGCACGGCGGCTGGGCGGCCACCTTGCTCGATTCGTGCATGGCCTGCGCAGTCCAGACCACGCTCAAAAAGGGATTCGGTTATACCACGGCCGAACTCAAGCTCAACCTCGTGCGGCCGATGACGGACAAGACCGGGCCAGTGCGCGCTGAAGGCAAGGTCATTCATCCCGGCCGGCAGGTCGCGACTTCCGAAGGGCGTTTATTCGGTCCGGATGGAAAGCTCTATGCGCATGGAACCACGACCTGCGTGATTTTTGAGTTGCCTGATGCGCGCTGAGCGCGAGTGATTAGGTGATTGGGTGATTCAGTGATTCTTTAATGCGGGGCGCGGGCCGCGCCATGACCAATCACTCAATCACTCAATCACTCAATCACCCAATCCCTCAATCACCGATCGCCATCGCTGAAGCGATCAAAGGCGGCTTGCGCCGACCCGGCCGCGCAATTCTCCTGATAAACCGCGCGAGCGAGCGTGTCCAGTCCCGTGACGGGGACCTGTTCGCGGAAAAAACGTTTGGTCGCCTGCGCGGAAGCGACTGGCAGTTGGGCCAGACGCAGTGCCAGCGCGCGCGCCTCTTCCAGCACTGTTTCTGCAGCAACGTCGACTTCGGCCAGCCCGAGGTGGCATGCTTCTGATCCGGTCAAACGATTGGCGCCCCACACCAGCCAGCGCGCCCGGGCGATGCCGACCCGGCGCACGAGCGCCTCGATACCCCAGGGCGGAAAGAAGCCCAGCTCGACCTCGGGTAAACGCCACATTGCGTTCGATGCCGTGACCACGGCATCGCAGCCAATGGCGAGCATGAACCCACCGCCGAGCGCGAAGCCATGCACCGCGCAGACTACCGGCTTGTCGAGTTCGGCAAGTGAGCGCATCACCAGCGCCTTGCGCTCGGCGATATGCCAACGCTGCGCCATCGAAGCGCGGGCCATTTCTTGTACGTCGCTCCCAGCACAGAATCCCGCCCCTTCCCCGCGCAGCAGCACCGCCCGGATCGCAGCATCCTCTCGCGCCGCGGCGATCGACGCGAGCAACTGTTCGGTCGTGGCGAGATCGAGCGCATTGCGCAAGTGCTCGCGTGCCAGAACGATCTCGTGAACAGCCGAGGCGTTACTGATCAAATTTGTCGTTCCTATGACCCTTACTCCTTTTCCGTTCACGCATCACCGTTCACCGTTCACCCCCTCACGCCGGCGGCGGCACAGTCCTCTTCATCGACTCGCGCGTTGCCATGCTCTTGCACAGCCGCGCAAGATTGGCAAAACGCTCCTGCGCAAACAAGTGCGGCACGCGCAGCGCAATGAAACCCAGGTGACACGAAATGGCGAGATCGGCGAGACTCATCGCGTCCCCGACCAGCCAGGCGCGTTTGTCCAGAAAGGCATCGATCGCGGCGAGCGCCGCGTTGATCTTGCCGTGTTGCCGGTCCAGGAAGGCCTGGCTGCGTGTGGCTTCGTCGTGGAAGCGGTTTTCATAGAGACTCACGGCTACCGCGTCCATCATGCCATCCGCCACGGCTTCCCAGCGCCTGACTTCCAGGCGTGCGTCCGGATCGGCAGGAATGAAGCGCGGATCCGGATACTTCGCGTCGACATAGTCCGCGATCAGCGGGGAATTGATCAGCACGCGGCCGTCGTCGAGCTTGAGCGCTGGTACCTTGCCGACCGGATTGACGCTCTGGTAGTCGTTCGGCTCCCACAGGTTCAGCATGACCACTTCGTGGCTCACGTTTTTTTCCAGCAGCATGACGCGGATCTTGCGAGCGAACGAACTTCCGGGCGAGGCGTAGAGTTTCAAGGTTTCTCCAGTCGAAAGTCGGTGGCCAAGGCCGGGCAGGGCGCGCAGTATGGTCGCGCCGGAATTATCGTATTATCGGCGATGATCTGTCTGCCGCAGGTTCGACCCACCGCGGCCAGCGCGAATCCAAAGGGGCGCCAATGACACCAAGCCAACCGGACATCCAACCCGGCCCGCCTTCCCCAAAGATCCGCCGCTGTCACGACGCGGATTTCGCCACCATCCTCCAGATCGTCAATGACGCCGCGCAGGCTTATCGCGGCGCCATTCCGCACGACTGCTGGAAGGAGCCATACATGCCGAAGCGGGAGCTCCAGCACGAACTTGCCAGCGGCGTGGTGTTCTGGGGCGCCGAGGGTACCGGCGGGCTCGTCGGGGTGATGGGGATCCAGGATGTTCTCGACGTCACGCTGATCAGGCACGCCTACGTGCGCACCGCGCAGCGTCGCCGGGGCACGGGCGCGGCGCTGCTCGCGCACCTGCGCGGGCTGGCCGTCAAGCCGATCCTGATCGGCACCTGGGCGGCCGCAACGTGGGCGATCGGCTTCTATGAAAAGCATGGATTCGCACTGGTCGGCGGCGAAGAGAAGAATCGCCTGTTGCGGAAATACTGGTCGATTCCCGAGCGCCAGGTCGATACCTCCGTGGTGCTGGCCGACATGCGCAACAAACGCCGGGAGGCGACTAGATGAACCAAAAACAGTCCGTATTGCAGAAACTGACTTTCGAAAGCGTGCAGGTGCGCGCGGTTTCGGTGCCCTTTCGCCGGCCGATCATCGCCAAGGTCGGCGAGTTCACCCATTGGCCTTTCGTGCTGATCGATATCAAAACAAAGCAGGGGATTACCGGCCGGAGCTATCTGGAGCCTTACCTGCACAAAGCCGTGAAGCCGCTGGTTCGCATGATCGAGGACATCGCCGAATCACTGAAAGGCAACGCGCTGGCGCCGCTCGATGCGTATCGCGATGCGATGCAGACCTTGCACCTGAACGGCCGGCAGGGCATGACCCTGATCGCGGTCTCCGGCCTGGACATGGCGATCTGGGACGCGCTCGCCCAGGCGGCAGGTCTGTCGCTCGCCTCTCTGCTTGGCGGCACGCCGGGCAAGGTGCGCGCCTACAACACCAACGGCCTGTGGTTGATCCCGCTGCAACGGCTCGCGCGCGAAGCGGCGGAGCTGGTGGCCGAAGGCGGATTCAAGGCGATCAAGATGCGCCTGGGACGGGCGAGCCTGAAAGAGGACATCGCGGCCATCGCCGAGGTGCGCCAGGCCGTGGGCGAGAACGTGCAATTGATGTGCGACTTCAATCAGGGCCTCGCCTTCGGCGACGCGCTGCTGCGCCTGCACGGACTGGACGACCAGGGACTGGTCTGGTTCGAAGAGCCGGTCGCCTACGACAACTACGACGCCTGCGCGCAACTCGCGCGCGAGCTCAAAACGCCGCTGCAGATCGGCGAGAACATCTACGGACCGCGCGAGTTCTACAAGGCCGTTAAGACCGGCGCGGCAGACCTTTACATGCCCGACCTGATGCGCATCGGCGGGGTCACCGGCTGGATGCGTTCGGCGGCGATCGCCGGCGCGGCAGGCCTGCCCCTGTCCAGCCATCTGTATCCGGTCGTATCGGCGCAGTTGCTGCGGGTCAGCGAATCGGCAGACTGGCTGGAATGGTCGGACTGGGCCGAGCCCATTCTCGCCGAACCTTTCCGCGCCGAGGATGGATTCGTGACAGTGGGCGCTCGGCCCGGCAGCGGCCTGGTCTGGAACGAGGAGGCCGTGAAGCGCTTCGCGCTCTAGCGGCGCGAAGCTATTCCTTGCGCAGCAGTCGCCTCAGGTTATCCGGGTCCTGCCAGGCGGCCTGCGCGCGCTTGAGGTTCTCCTCGGGAGCGCTCAGGAATTTGCGCTTGGCTGCCTCGTCGTGGAAGCAATAGACCTTGTCGTCGGGAGACAGCCACAGTATCGAACAGTTGGTCGACACTTGCCTGCCTTCGGACATGGCCATGGCGCATTGGCCGCCGAACTCCGGCTCCGATGCGTAGGCGGCCGCGCACAGCGCGAACAGCAGGGCGAACAACACTCTGGCGAATTTCATGAGATTTACCGCGGGTGAACCGATTGCCGATTCTACTGCACGGCATTCCGGCGGGTGGCGCCTACTTGCCGGGCTGTTCCACCACGTTGGTGGCGCTCGGGCCCATGCCCGAGATCTGCACGATCGCCTCCTCGTCCTTGGCGCCGTCGTAATGAACCTTGCCCGGCGTATGTATCGCGAAACCACCCGCCGGTATCGGCGTCGTGCTGTCCGGATCGAATTTCTCTCCTTCTCCCGCCCACCAGGTGCCTTTCAACACCGTGACGTAGCGCGCTTCAGGGTGGGAGTGCGGCTTGCTCATGGTATGCGGCGCGAACTTGGCGCGAATGACATACATGCCGGCTGCGCGCGGATTGCCTGCAATCACGACGAACTTGACGCCCGGCAGCCCGGGATAATCCTGCCATTCGAGCCTGTCCGTCTGCACGATGGTGATGGTGTCGGCTTCGTTATCGGCGGTTGCCTGGCTTGCCCCGCCCATCAGGATGGCAAGACCCATTGTGCCGACCAGCAGTGTTTTCATGTTTTCCCCCGGATACCAGATTGGTTGCCGCGCCATTTCATCATGGCAGCGGTATGTCGTTACTTCCTCACGCCCATGCGCCTTTCCTTGGCGCGCACCAGCGCGCTGATGACTTCGTTACAAGGCGCACTGAGGCCCGCGGCCTTGGCCGCACCCGGTATGGCGCCGTTGATTGCCTCGATTTCCGACATTCGCCCAGCCAGGTGATCGAGCAGCATGGAAGGTCGCGCGTTCGGGATCTTCATGCCGAACGCGCGCACGTAGGCAACCGGGTCGGTGAAGTCGAGCTTGATGGCGCGCGCCCGCGCCACGTTGTAGGCCTCGGTCGCGCAACCTGAAGCCACCTGCCAGGTATCCGCATCTTCGATGACTTCGATGATCGTGCGTTCGGTCACCGCGCAGGGGCCGGAGAAACAGACATTGCAGATCAACTTTTCCCACACCAGCTGATCGATGTCGTCGAAACACTTGACGCGGAATCCGCCCGAGCGCCAGACCTCGGCGACCGCCTCCAGCCGCGGCGAGACCGGCCCGGACAGCTCGCCCAGGCGCACCAGTTCCCAGCCGTTGTGGTGGGCATGCCCCGGCCCCTTCATCGATGCGCCGAAACCGCCGACCACGCCGACCATCACGCGCTCGCGTCCAAGTACGCGCGCTGCCGTATCCGGGCCGCCCAGCCCATTCTGGATCGAGAGCACCACGGTGTCCTTGCGCAGCAGGGGTTTCATCGACTGCGCCGCGGCCTCCACGTGCATCGCCTTGGTGGCCAGGATGGCCAGATCGCACGGGCCGGCCTGGGCGGCATCGGTCGTCGCGTGCACGCGCACCGTGTGATCGCCCGAAGCGCCCTCCAGCCGCAAGCCGTTCGCCTTCATCGCCTCGACGTGGTCCTTCCAGTTGTCGATGGCCCAGACTTCGTGCCCGGCATTGCCCAGCAACGCCGCATAGACACTGCCCATTGCCCCGCAACCTACCACGGCGATTTTCATGCGCTCGGCTCTCCTCGATTCGAGGTTCGAATTTTAATGAACTATCGCGCTGCGCGGGCGCTCGTTCACTGACCGCGGCACGCATTGATTTACAATGCGGGTCCCGGGTGCGACGCGTTGCGCATTGGACGGTGGATAAACCAGGAGAGGATGGATGGAATACCGGCAGCTGGGCGGCTCTGGGTTCAAGGTTCCGGCATTGAGCTTGGGAACCGGCACTTTCGGCGGCAGCAATGAATTTTTCAGGTCCTGGGGCGCCGCCGATGTGAAAGAGGCGACGCGGCTGGTCGATATCTGTCTCGAGGCCGGCCTCACCATGTTCGATTCCGCTGATGTGTATTCGGGCGGCATGGCCGAAGAGATCCTCGGCCAGGCGATCAAGGGCCGGCGCGACCAGGTGCTCATCTCGACCAAGGGCACGTTCCGCATGGGCCCCGGGCCGAACGATCTGGGGTCCTCGCGTTTGCACCTGACCGAGGCGGTCGAGGCGAGTTTGCGCCGGCTCGGTACCGACCACATCGACCTCTATCAGTTGCACGGCTTCGATGCACGCACGCCGATCGAGGAAGCGCTCGCGGCGCTCGACAGCATGGTACGGGCCGGCAAGATCCGTTATATCGGCTGCTCGAATTTCTCAGGCTGGCACCTGATGAAGTCGCTGGCGATCTCGGAAAAGTACGGCCTCGCCCGCTATGTTGCGCACCAGGCCTATTACAGCCTGGTCGGACGGGACTACGAATGGGAACTGATGCCGCTGGCGATCGACCAGAAAATCGGCACCGTGGTCTGGAGCCCGCTCGGCTGGGGCAAGCTCACCGGGAAACTGCGGCGCGGCCAGCCGCTGCCGCAAACCACGCGCCTGCAGAGCAAGGTTTCCAACGACAAGGGTCCGCCGGTTGCGAACGAGCAGGTCTTCAAGGTGATCGATGCGATCGATGAGATCGCCAGAGATACCGGCAAGACCGTCACGCAGATCGCGCTCAACTGGCTGCTGCAGCGGCCCACCGTCGCCACTATCATCGTCGGCGCGCGCAACGAGGAACAACTGCGCCAGAACCTCGGCGCGGTGGGCTGGAAACTCACCCCAGAACAGGTGGCGAAGCTCGATGCCGCCAGCGCGGTTACGCTGGCTTATCCGTATTGGCACCAGCGCGGCTTTCCCGAACTCAATCCTGCGGTGGTCTGACCGCGCGTTTTATTCCTGGATTGAGCGCATATGCGGCCCCTCGATGGGATTACCGTCGTAGCACTGGAGCACGTGATTGCCGCGCCGTTCTGCACGCGGCAACTAGCCGATCTCGGCGCCCGGGTCATCAAGATCGAGCGCCCCGGCGTGGGGGACCCGGCGCGCGCCTACGATCATCGCGTCAAGGGCCTGGCTTCGCACTTCGTCTGGACCAACCGCTCCAAAGAAAGCATCACGCTCGACCTGAAGCAGCAGGACGCCCGCACGATTGTGCGCAAGCTGCTCGCCACGGCGGACGTGCTGGTGCAGAACCTGGCGCCCGGCGCGGCGGCGCGCATGGGATTTGCCTACGAACTACTGAAGAATGATTTCCCGCGCCTGATCGTGTGCGACATTTCCGGCTACGGCGCGGACGGCCCTTACCGCGACAAGAAAGCCTATGACCTGCTGATCCAGAGCGAATCGGGCCTGCTATCCGTCACCGGCACCCCCGAATCCCCGGCCAAGGCGGGATGCTCCATCGTCGACATCGCTGCCGGCATGTATGCGTACAGCAATATCCTGGCCGCGCTGATCCAGCGAGGCAAGACCGGCGCGGGTTGCAACATCGACGTCTCCATGCTGGAAGCCATGGCGGAGTGGATGAGTTTTCCGCTCTATTACGCTTACGATGGCGCTGAGCCGCCGCCTCGGGCGGGTGCTTCGCACGCGACGATTTATCCGTACGGGCCATTCCCGTGCGGAGACGGCCAGCATGTCATGCTGGGACTGCAGAACGAGCGCGAATGGGCGACGTTCTGCGACAAGGTGCTGGAGCAGCCGGCACTGAAAAGCGATGCGCGCTTCTCCACCGGCCCGCGCCGATCCTCCGCGCGGCAGGCACTCTATGAAATCATCGTCGAGGCGTTCTCGCATCTGACGGCTGCGCAGGTCGTGAAACGCCTGGACGAGGCCCAGATCGGCAACGCCGCCATGAACGACATGCGCCAGGTGTGGGAGCACGCGCAACTCAAGGCACGCCAGCGCTGGGCCGAAGTCGATACGCCGAACGGCAAGATCCGCGCGATGCGCCCGCCCGGGGTGCCCGACAGTTTCAACGCGCGCATGGATCCGATTCCCGAGGTCGGCGCGCACACCGATGCGATACTCGCCGAAATCGGCTACGGCGCAGGCGAGATCGCGCGGCTGCGCAGCGCGCAAGTGATCTGACATGTCGTCTTCCCCGCCTGCGCCGGCCTTGATCGTGCGCTCTTATCTGTTCGTGCCGGGTGACCGGCCGGACCGGTTCGACAAGGCGCTGGCCGCGGGGGCGGATGCGGTAATCCTCGACCTGGAAGACGCCGTCGCGCCGGCCAAAAAAGACGAGGCGCGTGCCGCCATCGGCAACTGGCTGTCCCCGACCAGGCCGGTGCTGGCGCGCATCAACGCCGACACCACGCCGTGGTACGCCGCGGATCTCGGGCTGGCAGCAGCGCCAGGGATTGCCGGTATTCTGCTGTCCAAGGCGCAGAGCATCGATCCAGCATTGCAGGCGCTCTGCGCGCGAACCGGCAAGGTGCTGCTGCCGCAAATCGAAACCGCGCAGGGTTTCGAAAACGCCTATGCGCTTGCCTCGACGCCGGGCGTGCAGCGGCTGTTGTTCGGCACGCTGGATTTCCAGATCGACCTGGGCATCGACGGCGAGGGCGACGAACTCGCCTATTTCCGCTCGGAGCTGGTGCTGGTGTCGCGCCTGGCGGGCGTTCAGCCGCCCGTCGACGGGCCGAGCACCGCGCTCGACGATGCCGCGCAACTTATTGCCGATACCCATCGCGCCCGTCGCATGGGCTTCGGGGCCAAGCTGTGCATCCATCCCAAACAGGTGGCGCCGGTGAACGCGGCGTTTATGCCCACCGGCGAAGAACTGGCATGGGCGCAACGCGTGGTGCAGGCAGCCATTGGCTCCCATGGCGCGGCCGTCGCATTGGACGGTCGTATGGTTGATCGGCCGGTCATTCTCAAAGCCGAGCAGATCGTGCGCGAAGCGGCGCGGAGAAAGGCGTGACGGAAAGGCCGTGAATATCGTGAATGTCGTGAATGTCGTGAATGTCGCGACAAAACCCCTAACGGAAAATGACGTGCCACCATGCGGGGATACCGGGAGCCGTGACGACCTGACGGTCTGCCTTGCTCCGCACTCAGTACCCAGCACCCAGCACCCAGCACCCAGCACTCAGCACCCAGCACCCAGCACCCAGCACCCAGCACTCAGCACTCAGCACTCAGCACTCAGCACCCAGTACCCAGCACCCAGCACTTTCAAGGAATCCCCAATGACTGCCAAAACCATGCGTTGCATCGAAGCCGGCGATTTCTCGATCGAAGCGTTGAAACTCGGCCAGCGACCCGTTCCGAAGCCGCGGCGCGGCGAAATACTGGTGCGCATCAAGGCCGCCAGCCTGAACTACCGCGACTATGCCATCCTGATGCAGAAATACATGGCGAGCCTGCAGTTGCCTTACGTGCCGGCGTCGGATGCTTGCGGGGAAGTGGTCGAGATCGGCGAAGAGGTCACGCGCTTCAAGGTCGGCGATCGCGTGACGCCGGTGTACACGCAGGGCTGGCACGACGGCTATCCAACCCCGGCGCAGCGAACCACCCGCACGCTCGGTGCGCCGTTGTCCGGCGTGCTCCAGGACTATGTGGTCGTGCCGGCTGAAGACGCGGTATCCGTGCCGGCGCACCTGAGCGATGGCGAAGCGGCGACGCTGCCGATCGCGGCGCTGACCGCATGGTCGACTTTGCAGGAAGGCGGCATCAAGGCCGGCGACACGGTGCTGGTGCAGGGCACCGGCGGTGTCGCCCTGTTCGCGGCGCAGTTCGCGAAAATGATGGGCGCGCGCGTCGTCGCGCTATCGTCCAGCGATGAAAAACTGGCGCGCGTGAAGAAGCTCGGCGCTGATGTTGGCATCAACTACCGTGCAAGGCCCGCCTGGGGCGCGGCGGTCAAGGAGGCCACGCAAGGCAGGGGCGTCGACATCGTGGTCGAGACCGCAGGTGCGACGATGGAGCAGTCGCTGGCCTCGCTGGCGTTCGGCGGATTCATCGGCATCGTTGGCTTCGTCGCGGGCATGAAGGCGGAGATTGCGTTGCGCACGATCATCGGGCCGATGATCCGTATCCAGGGCATCGCGGTGGGGTCCCGCGCAAGATTCGAAGCGATGAACCGCGCCATCGGGCAGCACAAGTTGAAGCCGGTGGTCGATTCCACATTCCCGCTGGAAAAAGCCGCCGATGCTTTCCGCCACATGGAGCAGGGCAAGCACTTCGGCAAGATCGTCATTGGCCTATGAGCGCAACGATCGACCTCGATCGCCTGAAGACGTGGATCGGCCGCACCGACACACGCATGGACCTGGCGACCGCGGTGCCGTGCGCGGCGCTTTCCGCGACGCTGGATCGCGCCGACCCGGAGCCGAAGAACGGTTCGCCGCTGCCGCCGCTGTGGCACTGGCTGTATTTTCTGCCGTTGTCCCCGCTGAGCGAGGCCGGTCCCGACGGCCATCCGCAACGCGGCGGTTTCCTGCCGCCGGTGCCGCTGCCGCGGCGCATGTTCGCCGGCGGGCGCTTCGAATTCCGTCATCCGCTGAGAATAGGCGAGACGATGACACGCACTTCGCGCATCGTCGATGTCACCGGCAAGGAGGGCCGCAGCGGCGCCCTGGTGTTTGTCACCGTGCGGCACGAGACCGCCAACGACTCGGGCATTGCGATGACCGAGGAGCACGACATTGTCTATCGCGAGCCGCCGCGCGCCGATGCGCCGGCGCCCAAGCCGCAGCCCGCGCCCACAGGCGAGACGTTTTCGCGCGAGATCGTGCCCGACCCCTTTCCAGCACATTGGGATCCTAAGCTTAGAATTCCACGTGGACAAGTTGTCGC
>JADMIO010897330.1_pt1 | contig 64093 bp, 60 predicted proteins | sample 8958161 | NCBI WGS metagenome assembly JADMIO01 (sample SAMN16585339, study PRJNA669376) | soil metagenome | isolation source: Crop rotation soil | place: USA: Cullars Rotation, Alabama | collected 2011 | reverse complement strand
ACGTCCACGGCGATGGTTTGCATGAAGTTGAGATACCCTTCGTACCAGCCCGGAACGAACTCGCGGCTGCGCTTCACCTGTGCGGTGATGACGAGCACTTCGCCGCCGGGGATCTCGAGACGAAGCGTCCCGTGCGATCCAACGCGCAGCGGCTCGCGCGAAACGTAGCCGACGTTCCAGGAGTTGATGTCGCGCGTCCAGAGTTGATGTCGCGCGCTGTGATCGATCGTAAGAAAGCCTTCGGCGTGAAACACCCACCGCGGAATGATGCGGCGGTCATGCATCTTCGGAAACGACGCGTCGAGCTTCGCGAGGATGTCGCGCACGTCGGCGGGCCAGTTTTCTTCCGCGACGGCCGAGCTGCCCAGCTTATTCTCCAGCACCATAATTCTGCACTCCCACCTCCGTTATCGACCGCAGTCGATGGCTGGTTCAGATGCGTCGCGAAGTTTTGTCGGGTTCGATAATCCGTCGCGGGCGAGTTGAAGCGGCGAGAAAAGTTATAGGGCGCAGCTCAGCTCACTTCTTCGACAATATTGCGATGACTCGCGTTCGATGCACGAAGTGCCGCGCGTGGCGACGGACCGAGATGCCGGAATGTCCCGTCTGCACCGGTCGATGTGGGGCTCCGCCGAGATTAGATGATGTGCCCGATTCGAAATGGTGGGTCGTGCTCGAGATCATCTGCATCATCTTTTGCGGGCTGTAGCGCAATCATTTCGCAAAACAAAATTCATGGTATCCTGCGTCATATCGGCGCGTGGAACGCGTCGAGCGCGTGTTCGTGAAGCAAGAGGCACAAACCCCCTTCGCCCGCGTTTTTCCTTTTCTGATGTTGCCAAGCGAGTGAATCCCATGTTGGGGGTTGTCGCCAATTCAGACGTACGTGCCGAGTTCATGTCCGGCGCGATGGAGATCTTCCTCGCCGCCGGCGTCGATCTCGTCGTGCACTGCGGCGACGTCGGCGGACGTCACGTCCTCGATTCCATGTCAGAGCTCGGCGGGGTTTTCGTCTGGGGCGACCGCGATCACGATCGCATGGGACTGATGCGTTACGGCCAAAGCCTCGGTGTCGGCTGCTTCGGCGTGATGGGCGAGTTCGAATATGACGGCAAGCGCATCATCGTCCTGCACGGCAATGAGAAGAAAGTCCTCAAGAAGCTGATCGACGAACAGCAGTACGACTACATCCTGACCGGCCACGACCTCGCGACCGAAGACCGAACCGTGGGGAAGACGCGCATCATCAACCCGGGCCCGTTACATGGTGGCCCCGCGCGGAGCGCGATCCTGCTTGATCCGGCGACGGGAAAACTGAAGCTGCTCCCGCTGTCGTAAACCCGCGGAGCTGCGCTCCGCCGCTAACTACTCAGACTGAGCGGTTTCACGCTACCTGAAGGATTGTATCGAGTCGTTTTCGGTATCGTGGATGCAGGCGTCCTTTCCTGAAGAATCTTCTGATCCGTTCGTCGCGTGCGGCTTGACGCAGGTTGGCGATACGTTGTTCAACGGACGGGAGCCGAACCTCCGTGTTCGACGAGAATGCTTGTTCACCGATGCAGTCCAGTGCATGGTGGGTCAGCAGCAGATGGGCGAAGCAGACCAGATGCAGGTGATTGACGATCGCTCGTTCATGCAGCATCTGGTAATCGCTCAGCCCCAGGCTCTGTTCCAGGTCCTTGAACAACACCTCGATGTTCCAGCGTCGCTCGTAGAGGGCGACGATCGCCCGGGCATCCGTGCCCGTGGCATTTGTGACGATGGCGATGGTGGTTTTCCAGGTTTCGTGCGGACGTTTGCTCACGACCATGCGGACGCGGCCGATGCGCGAGAGATGTCCATCGACCAGCGCGATCTTGAGTCGGGCGCTGCCGCGTGAGCGTTTCATGCGTACGAAGCGGCCGTGATGCTTGATCAGGCCGGGCGCCCAATCAGCGATCTTTCTGCCCTTGCCTTTCTCACCGTCACGGCGGAAACGTCGATTCTTTGCAGCCACGCTGAACCAGGTAAATCCGCGGGCTTCGCACGCTTTGACAACCTGCGGGCAAAGATAAAACGCGTCGAAGAGCACGCGGACGTTCAATCCCCCCGGAGCTTGGAACTGGCGGACCATCTCCGCCGCCAGGTCGGTGAGCTTACGGTAGCGTGGGCCGGGCTGTCCCTTGGGCTTCTGCAGGTGCAGACGGATCGGCATCACCGTCCCTCGGAAGCAGATCGCGGCGAAGAGCACAATGTGTCCGCGAACGAACTTCTGCTGTTTGTGATCCCAGATCTTGCTGAGGCGATCCATCTTCCGGCCACGCTTGGCGATGCGATGATCATCGAGGATCAAATCAATCGTCTCGCCGGGACGTGGATCAAATCGTCCCAGCAGTCGCGTCACCGCCTCCGCCAGAAGGCAAGGCGCATCAAACTCCGACACCGCCAGGAACGCGCCATGTCGCGTGCGATGCGTCGAGCAGGGCAGCAGTCGCGCCAGATGGATGAGCTTGGAGGTGCGAACATTGAGCACCAACGCCACCAGCAAGGCCCAGAAGTGAGCGAACTGCCGCCGCGTCAGCACCACGCGAAATGGCATAAAGAAAGGCTTGAGAAACGCCGGAAGTTGATCGATATTCATGGCCGGTCCTGTCCTGCGTGCGAGTTGCTGTGAGAAGCACTCCACACGGTAAACAGGACCGTTTTGGTTGTCAGCAGGATCAACACCGCTCAGTCTGAGTAACTAGGGAAATGACACGCCTCTCCATATTTAGCGGCGGAGCGCAGCTCCGCGGGTTGTCGCGCGAATGATTAATTCACCGACGGATCTTCTGGAATGGATTCCGGGTTGATCTGCTTCCCCAGCGCGATCCACGCCGTGAGACGTGACCACTGGTTCTTTGCCGTGGCGAAGATCTGTTCCTGCGTCGCGGGGACAAGCAACCAGGCGCCGGATTCGATTTCGTTCTCCAGCTGCTTCGGCGCCCAGCCGGAATAGCCCGCGATGTATTTCACCGGCGATTTGTTCCCCCACATCAGCGATTCGATCTCTTCCTGATCGGAACTGAAGCGCACGCCGGCGATCACCTCGTCTCCAACCCCGCCGGCATCCGCATGCAGCACGACAAGCGGACCTTCGCACGGCCCCCCAAGATGCAGCGGCGCTTCGACCGACGACGCGGCCGCGAGCGCTTCGCCGCACGCATCGGCAACCGTCACATCCAGCGGCCGATTGATCACCACGCCCAGCGCCCCGTCCTCGTCATGGCGCACGATCAGCACGACCGACTGATGAAAGTTCGGGTCGCGCAACCCGCGCGAGGCAATCAGAAGCTGTCCGCGGTGCGATTCGCTCACGCTGATAACTTATGCTGTGTCACTTCGTGCAAGCAAGTAGAGATTGCGCGAATCTGTAGAACCGCAGCGATTGTATGAGGATTTGACGATTCGCGTCCGCGTGGGCAACATCATGCCGCTCAACAAGGAAGGACAAGCATGGTTCGCCTCTCGCTTCTGATTCTCGCGGTGTCGATCGTCGTCTGCGGCGGCTGCTCAACCGCGCCGATCGCCCAGCCCGATCAACGGTTCAACGTTGCGCAGGCCGAGTTCAACGTTCCCCCGAAGGAACTCGCGGAGAAGGTGAAGAGCGCCGTCGCGCAGCCGCCGCTCAATCTGTCAGTCGTCTCACAAGATCACGGCGTGCTGATGACGAGCTACCGAGAATACCAGGGCGAGTTTCATGTCGTGCGTTATTGGAAAGAGCAGACGCGTTTCCGCATCGAGATCTCCCCGGACTGGGACAACCCGACCGGGAAGGCAAAGCTGACGGTGGTGGAGCAGACGCAGCAGCGCCGGACGAACAATCAGCCGTGGGAAGATGCCCAGGATCTTCAACGTCCCGAACGGGCGAAGGAAGTGCTGGATCAGATCGTGAAGAACGTGAAGTGATTCTCTCTTCATCCCCTCTCCCTGAAAGGGAGAGGGGATACGTACCTATCTTCGTCGCCGTTTCGGCGGACACGCGCCGCCGTTCATTTCTTCATCTGTCTGAATGACCTGTCGTCGGCGGTCGACGGCGGCGGGCGCGATGCGCTCCTTTTGCTTTCGCGAAACCTTCGGCGGCTTCACAGCCACCGTTGCGTTCGTGTCGCGCACGGACTTCTCATCCGGCAGTCCGATGTCGCTCTTGCGCCGCCCGCGGGTTGCCGCTCGGGATGTCGCGCGCTTCATCTGTTTCGCCATTCACGCCTCCGATGTTGTGCCTTCAATCTCGCATCAACTCGCGAAAATCGTCAACGGCAAATGCGGCTGCTCATCGCTCGTCGATCACCTGCAGTCCCTTGTCGGACGGCTGAGTCTTCGGCTCCTCGCGAACCGTGACCACGGTCTTTGTGTCGGAGCGATTGGGACTGGTGACAACAGCCGTGCGGCAACCGACGACCATTATCACCGGCGCGCAGATGAGCAGCGTTCGGAACGATCGCATGCGATGCCTCGAAAGCGGCCACACGGCGCGGCGCGTCCTTGCACCGCGCGGCGCCGTATGGCGGATTGATTGCGACTACTGGTTTTGCTTTTGAACCTTCACATCCGACGTTTCGACGTTCAGCGCCGGTTGGGTTGTCGGCGTGGCGGACGAAGAACCTTCGATGCGGGCCGACGCCGTGTCGGCACGATCCAGCTGCTCAGCATTGGTATTGTCCGGCGTCTTGCTCGGCTCGGTGTTGACCATCACCGCGCTTTCGCATCCGACAAACAGTGCGGCGGAAGCGGTCAGGGCGGCCAGCGAAATGAAGCGTTTCATGGGATCCTCCCGTGGGTCGGCGACGCAACGGCAGATGCGTCCGACGGAAATCGTGTCATGAGCGGCCACGCAACGAACGCGGCCGAGTGCTCGGTGGCCCATTCAAACAAATTGCGTGCCGTAAGGAGGACACAAGGGGCAAGGGGCAAGGGGCAAGGGGCAAGGGGCACGAGGCAAGAGTATTCACTCGCCCCATGCCCCTTGCCCCTCGCCCCTTCCGACATCTACTTCGTCAGCGTCGGCTTCGCCTGCACATACGACGGCGTGTTCTGCAATTCCTTCCACGCCAGCATCGAATCGTCCCCGCTGAACTCGATTTTGAGCGGAACCTGTCCCACCCCTGCTGACACATAGACCGTGGTGAGCTTCTTCGTCTCTTCGCGCGAGATGACGATGACGTCCTTCGGATGCACCGCCAGCGGACCGTACCGCAGCAGCTCATCGCCGGTCGGCGCCGGCGGGGTTTGCGCCTGGATCGGATTGTGCAGACAGATGATCGCTCCCAACAGCAGAGCAGCTAGAGCGGTCAACGCCGCCTTCACGTTCACTCTCATGTGGTTCTCCTGTGTGTGGTTGGAACGCGAGCGTGTCACAGATCCCCCTCATTCGCTCTTGTCCAATGCCCGTGCGACCATCTTCGACTTCATCTACCACTTTCGCAAATTGATTCCCTCGCGTATCACTTACGGGCGATGACCTCTCACAAACTGCTCGTCGCATTCATCGTCCTGTTCACGCTCTCATTTGCTCTCGCGGAAGAGTCGAAGCCTCAGCCCGACAACGCCCCGCCGGAAGGGTTCGTTGCGCTGTTTAACGGGAAGGATCTCGAAGGCTGGAAGGGCCTCGTTGAGAATCCGCCCAAGCGCGCCGCGATGTCGCCTGATGAACTCGCGGAAAAGCAGAAGAAGGCGGATGAGGAGATGCGCCAGCATTGGAAAGTCGAAGATGGTGCGCTGGCCTTCGATGGCAAAGGCAAAGCCCTCTGCACGATCAAAGACTACGGCGACTTTGAGATGATGGTCGATTGGAAGATCGAAAAAGGCGGCGACAGCGGGATCTATCTCCGCGGCTCGCCACAGGTGCAGATCTGGGATCGTCCGGACAAAGGCTCCGGCGGGCTCTTCAACAACAAGATCGGCCCCGCCGACCCGCTCGTCGTCGCCGACAAACCCGTCGGCGAGTGGAATCACTTCCGCATCAAGATGGTCGGCGACAAAGTAACGGTGTGGCTCAACGACAAGCTCGTCGTCGACAACGTCGTGATGGAAAACTACTGGGAGCGCGACAAGCCGATCTACCCGACCGGCCAGATCGAACTCCAGAACCACAACAGCCCGCTGTTCTTCAAGAACATTTACATCAAAGAACTTCCGCGGCAGTAACATCAAAATCCGAATGACGAAACCCGAATGACGAATCAATGTTCAAATGACCAAATGCTCGAATGCATTTCATTCGGTCATTTGAGCATTCGGGCATTGATTCGGAATTCGGGCTTCGGAATTCGGGCTTCAACTAAGGAGCGGCCATGCACGCGTTCTGGGTGATCGCGGGAACGACGTTGGGCGCTTTGTTGATCGGTGCGGGAATTCTTCATCTGATCCCGAAACTCGGCAACGGCGGACGCGCTCTCTCGGATGCGCTGTGCCGCGCCCCGCTGCTCGATCTGGTCATCACGTACTTTACCGTCGCCCCGATGTTCGCCGGCGCGATCTTGCGCGGATGGAAAGGCTTCGCTGCCGGCGCCGTCGGTCAGCTCGCGACGCTCATCGTCTGGACCCTCCTCTCCGAGCTCGCGCACCCCGAAGCCCGCAAGGGCCCGCGAATCATCAAGTTCAACAACTATCTCGTCGGCCCCGCCCGCAACATGCTCGCGGTCTACATCACCGCGATCGTCACGCCGCTGTTCTGGTTCACACGCGTAGCGGAGATCGCGCTCTACCCCGCCCTCACCGCCCTCGTCGGTCTGCCACCCTACAAGTCCGGCGACTGGGTGAACGTCTCGCGGCACAAGTTCTCCGGCCTCGTCGGCCATGATCTGATCTGGTGCCTCTATTGCGATTGGATGACCGGCGTGTGGTCGCTTGGCTCAGAAATGCTCCGCAACGTCGAAAGCTTCTGGTGCCCGATCCGCTTCCGGAGCGACAAGAAGTGCGCCAACTGCAAAGTCGATTTCCCCGACCTCGACAACGGCTGGGTCGACGCGAGCGGAAACATGTCGGATGTGACGCGCACGCTCGAAACCATGTACAAGCGCGACGAGAAGTATCACCCGTGGTTCGGTCACCCGGTACGGATCACGGTGAAGGGCCGTGAGTTGCCGGAGCCGGAACCCGTCACTGCAAAGTGAGTAAAACGTAAACATCGACTGTCTTGTAGGGTCCGCTTCAGCGGACCGGTTATTCATTCGAACGAGAAGGCAGTAACCGGTCCGCTGAAGCGGACCCTACAATCACATCGCCCAGCCTTTACGAGCGTTGATGCGAAGCAACTCGTTCGCCTTCGCATCATTCGTAATCTGCAGCTTCTCCGCGTCCCATTGCAGCTCTGATCCCGCGCGATAGGCGACGGCGCCGAGGAGGACGGTTTCGGTGAGCGGGCCGGCGTAGTCGAAGTTGCAGGTCGTGGCGGACGGGTCGTTTTCGAGGCAGGCCTTGACCCATTCGCGGTGATGGCCGATGGACGGCGGGATCGTGCGCGGCGGGCGTTTGTAATCGTTGAATCTTTCTTCCGGTAAAAGCGCGTGCGAAGAGTAGTCGGCGAAGAGCTGGCCGTTTTCTCCGACGAAGACCAGGCCGTTGCGGCTCGTGACCTTCCACTCCTTCAGCTGCTCCGGCAGCTTTCCGCCGTCGTACCAGTGCAGCTTGATAGGGCCGCGATTTCCGTTTGCGGGGAAGTCGTAATGCACGACGAGCGCCTGCGGACAGCCGTCACCTTCGCTCGCATCGCCTTCCGCGCGGATCGTCGTCGGTGCGGTGAGATCGAGCGCCCAGAACGCGAGGTCCATGTAATGGCATCCCATGTCGCCGAGCGTGCCGTTGCCGAACGTGTACCACCGGCGCCATCCGCCGTGCATGTACTCCGGGCGGTATGGCTTGGTCACCGGTCCCTGCCACAGGTCGTAGTCGATTGTTTCGGGAATGGTCGCAGTCGTCGCCGGCAGCGGAACCGCGCCCCAGTTCTTCTCGCACACCACGTGCACTTCGCTCACCGCGCCGATCGCGCCCGCGCGGATCAGCTCGACCACCCGCCGATAGTTTTCGCCGGCGTGGATCTGCGTCCCCATCTGCGTGACGCGCTTCGTCTGCCGCGCGGTTTCCCGTACGAGACGCGCCTCTTCCAACGTATGCGTCAGGGGCTTCTCGCAATAGACGTGTTTCCCCGCCTTCAGCGCGCTCAACGTCGCGATCGCGTGCGTGTGATCCGGCGTGCTCACCAGCACCGCGTCGAGTTCCGCCTCCTCGAGCATCTTGCGAAAGTCCGCATATCCCTTGGCGTCCGGGAACCGCTTCAGCTGCCCGCCGAGCGCCGACTGATCGACGTCGCAAAGGGCCACGATCTTCGCGAGGTTCACCTTCGCGATCTCGTCGACATTCGCCCCGCCACGATGCGAGACGCCGACGATGCCGACGCGCAACGGGCCGCTCGATGGCGCCGAAGCATCGGCGAAGCTGAATTGACTCAGCGCGGCCGCCCCCGCCAGGGCGCCCGTGGTTTGCAGGAAGGCTCTTCGGCTGACGCGATGGGGCATCTTTTCTCCACAGGGTGTAATGAATCCGTGCCTCTTTCGACAACGCCGTCATCTTAACGTATCTTCTCCGCACACTTTGGGTCGCGGAGAACTACGCACATGATGCACTTGTCCTGGTCGATCTTGGCGCTCACTCACTTCAGCTGGCCGGTCGATGGAACGATCATCGGCGTCTATCTGCTGGCGACGATGGTCGCGGGCATCATGGTTCGCAAGTACGTCGGCGGGGTCGATGACTTCCTCGTCGCCGGCCGCGAGATGAATGTCTACCTCGGCATCGCCTCATTGGCGGCGACCGAGTTCGGCATCGTCACCGCGATGTACACCGCACAGAACGCCTACGACAAAGGGTTTTCCGGCGCATCGGTGGGCATTTGCACGGCGATCGGGATGTTCGTCGTCGGCTATACCGGATTCTGTATTAAGCCGCTGCGCGACGCCGGCGTCATCACGATCCCCGAACTGTTCCGCAAGCGTTTCGGAAACGGTGTGCAATGGCTCGCCGGCGTCGTCATCGTGCTGGGCGGACTGCTCAACATGGGCGTGTTCCTCCGCGTCGGCGGAGAATTCCTTGCCGTCGTCTGCGGGTTCAACCTGAACAAGATCGAGATGGTGATGACGGGCCTGCTGGTGGGCGTCGCCGTCTACACGATTCTCGGCGGCATGCTCTCGGTGCTGATCACCGACTTCATGCAGTTCGTGATCATGAGCGCCGGATTGCTGGTGATCACGTTGCTCATCCTGCACGATGTCGGCTGGAACAGGATGGTCAACGCGGTGCATACCCACTACGGCGCCGGCGGATTCAATCCCTTCATCGCGGTGGGGATGGGCCTTCCATACCTCTTGATCAACCTGATCCAAAACACTGCGGCTGCGCTCACTTGGCAAACCCAGATCGCGCGCGTTCTGGCGGCGAAGGATTCCGCGACCGGGCGAAAGGTCTACACGCGCACGAGCTTCTTCTTCGTGTGCCGCTTCATGATCCCGGGCCTCTGGGGTGTTGCGGCGCTGGCGGTGCTCAAGCCCGAAGCGTTCAGTGTTCTGCCGCAACACGGAATGATGGCCGAGAATTCGCTCTATGCGATGCCGATCTACCTCAGCCATGTCGTGCCGGTCGGATTGATGGGCCTGCTGATCGCCGCCATGCTCGCCGCGGACATGTCGACGGATTCTTCGTACATGCTCGCCTGGGGCAGTGTCATCTACAACGACATCCTCGCGCCGTTCCGCAAGACGAAATGGTCAGAAAAGAAGGGCCTGCTCTGGAACCGCTTCATCGTCGCGATCATCGGCATCTTCCTGCTGATCTGGGGTCTGTGGTACAAGCTCGAAGGCAACCTGTGGGATTACCTGCAGCTGACCGGCATCATCTATCTTGCAAGCATGTCGACACTGCTGATCGCGGCGTGCTACTGGAAGCGTGCGAACAACTGGGGCGCGTATTCGGCGATCGTTGTCGGCGCGGTTGTGCCGATGATCTTTCTGTTCCTGGAAAAAACCTGGCGTGTGCCGGTGATCGATCCGATCACGCACATCCAGAAAATCGTCGCTGGCAAGCCCGAAACCATCGATTACCTGCGATCCCGCATCGGCCCGACGGCTTCGCACTGGACCGGGCTCACGACGTTTGCGCTGTGCTGGGTTACAATGATCGTCGGCTCGTTGCTGAAGCCCGGATCGCATCAGACTGAAACGATCGCTCAGGCGACTGCGGGAGGAATGTAATCATGGCTGTCACCTTCTGGTACATCGTGATGATCGCGGTGCTGGTCTGGTATTCCACGATCACGATCTACGTCGCCATCCGCGGAAGTTTCGACGTCAAGCACATGCTCGCGAACCTGAAAAAGGACCATGCAGACGAAGGGTTGCCGCCCGCCCCCGGCAAATGAGGCGGTCGAATCCGATCTTCCGATTCTAATCGGCCGCGATCGCAGAGCCGCTAAAATATCGTTGTTGATCAAAGTGTCGGTCATTTCTTCCGTCACCTTCCCGCGGATGTTCACGGAGAACTTCCGCACGTTTGATCACGAACCCGAAGACGCCGAACTGGTCACGTTGCTTGGCCCGCACGTCCTGACCACTGCGCTTCAGGTGATCGACAACCCCAACGAACTGATCATCCGCCCGCGGATGATTCCGATGTGGTTTGCGGTGCCGTGGGTGCTGCTGATCGCGGGCGTGATCACCGCGCTCATCTGGTTTGTCCCCGCAACCCGCGCGACGATGGATCACTCCACCGCGGTTCTCGTCACGGTGACGCTCTGGGCGATGATCCTCCCAGCGCTCTTCGCGATCTTCGCGTGGATCAACAAGACGTTTCGCCAGCAGGGGAATTACTGTCGGGTCGACAAGCGAAACCGCACGTTGACCGCGCGGTTCGTCGATCGGCCGATGACGCGAGACCAGATCCTCTGCATCATCGATCTCGAGCGGCATTATGTGAGCCACGGCGTGTGGGATTCGATCCGCCAGGCGTCCGTGCTGTATCAAAATGGAGACGGCGCGATCCAGCAATATCCACTCGCGACGGAAATTGAAGGTCAACTCTTCGCGCCCGATTACGGCGGACGCATCGCGACGGCGCTCGATGTGCCGGTGCGGCGGATCCGATTGTCCAAGCGCGAATCAAAAGCTATTGGCGATCATCCCGATGATTGAACAGCGCCGTCATGCTCATCGGCGCGACTTCGATCTGCGCGACACCATCGGACGCGACGAACGCGGGCGTTTTGGGCGACATCTTTCCATCGCCCTTTGCGTTCCAGGACTGAGCAGACCAATCGCCTTTCGTTAATCCGCCGATGGTGAAGGTCTGGGATTGATCGGCGCAGTTCAGCGCGAAGACGGTGAGTTGCCCATTCGCGCCGCGGAGTGCGGCGATGCGCTTCTGGCTACGCGAGCCTTGCACGCCGACGACTTGCCAGTGCGGGAGCGTCGTGTGCGTGAAGAGGCGGAGCAGATCGTAGCCGGGCTTCAACGGCCAGCCGTCTTTCGGCTCGCCGATCACGCCGGTGCTCATCAGGCTGCGATCGTAGCGCACGTCGTACGCGTCCCACTGCAACATCGAGACGTACCCCATGTTCATCGCTTCGAGGATGGCCATCGCGCATTCCATCGCATGCGTCGTCGTCATCGCCATCGGCCGGCCGTCGAAGAAGTGCCCCGGCCGCTCTTTCGGGAACCCGAATCCGCGGACGCCGAACTCGGTCAGGTGCATTTCTTTGCGCTTCTCGGGCGGAAACTTGTTCACGATCAGCCGCGCGCTGTTGAGGCGATTGTAGATGTGATCGGTGTCCCAGTACTGCCAGTACATGTGGACTGACCAGCCATCGCACACATCGTCGAGATGATCCGCCATCGCGCCAAACCACGGCTCCTGATCGATGCCGAGCAGATCCCCGCCGACGATCTCAAAGTGATCGCGGATGTTTCGCTCGCGCAGCGCCGTGTCGAAGTCGCGATATAGCTCGACGTACTGATCCGTGGTGATCTTCGTGCTGTTCGGTTCGTTCTGAAGCGTGATGTAGCGGATCGCCTGCAGATCATCTTTCGCGAGCAGTTCCTTCAGCACGTCTGCCATGCGCGTCGCGGTCTGCGGGGTGTTCTTTCCGCCCCACCCGCGCCACAGCGTCGCATTGATCGTTGCGCCGGATCGGGCTGCCAACCGGCACACCCGCACGAACGATTCGCGCACTTTCGGATCCGCGTTCGCATCCCACCATTTCAGCTCGAGGAAGATTCGCACGTGCTGCGGGGCGAGGTCGATCATCTTTCGCTCGACGTCTTTGACATTCGCCTCGGTGACGTCGCCCCAGTTCGGCGCGCAGTACAGCCACGGGTTCATCTGCACGCCCACGCCCACCAGCGGCGGGCTGATCGTCCGCTGCGGCTGAACGAGGAACTCCACCTCCCGTGGCGCGCCGAACGCGACGCAGGACAACGAGGTCGCAAGAATCAATAGAAACGTTTGCACTCTTAGAGTGTGAGATTTTTTGTTTGTAGCACGGGCAACTTGCCCGTGCCGGCCGCGGCTATAGCCGCAATTGCACGGGCTGGAGCCCGTGCTACGAAAAACGTCACACGCTCTTCGCATGACGGGTTTCCAACTCCGCGGCGTTAAGCCGCAGCGCATGCTAAACCAAAACGCGAACGCGACTTAACAATGCGCGACGCTGGCGACAGCGCCGCTCAATCGTTTTTCACCGATGACGACCGACCAACATCCCTTGACACTCCCCCGCGCCGCCCTAAACTCGCGCTTTTCCAAAGCATCCTCAATGGCCAATTACCAGATTCGAGTTGCCCGTTCCGACTCGGACGGCGGAGCATCTCACTCCTTTACCGTCGAGCTCGACGACCGCATGACCGTGCTCGACGCGCTCTTCGTCATCCAGCGCGAGCAGGATCCGACGCTGAGCTTCCGCTGCTCGTGCCGCGTCGGCATGTGCGGCACCTGCGCGATGCGCATCAACTGGCAACCGCGGCTTGCATGCCAGACGCGCGTCCTCACGCTCAAGAGCGACACCATCGTCGTCGAGCCCCTTCCGCACCTGCCGGTGATGAAGGACCTCGTCGTCGCGATGGACCCGTTCTTCGAGCAGTGGAAGCGCGTGAAGCCGGCGCTGCATCCCGACCCCAAGCGCGACCCGAAGAAGCTCGCGGTGGTTCCGCCGACGAGCGAGTTCGGCAAACAGGCACAGGGCAAGCGCGACTGCATCACCTGCGGCGCTTGCTACGCCGCGTGCGGCATCGTCGGCTCCAACGAAGAATACATCGGCCCGGCGGCCATCAATAAAGCGATGCTTCGCCTGATGGACCCGCGCGACAACGCCGTCGATGAGCGGCTCGAAGAGCTCAACGACGAAACCGGCGTGTGGCGTTGTCACACGCAGTTCAATTGCGTGGCCGCGTGTCCCAAGGGCATTAACCTGACCGACTCGATCATGAAGATGAAGCGTTCGCTTCTCTTCCCGAAGAAATTCCATGACAAGCGCAATTTCGTTGACAATCCGTAAGTACGGCTGGAAGTACGCGGGGAATCTCGCGTTCTGGATCCAGCGGCTCACGGGGCTGGGCCTCGTGTTCTATTTGATCCTGCACGTGCACACGATTCACGATCTGCGGAACCCCGAGACGTTCGATGAAGCGCTGCGCACGTTCAGCAAACCGTTCTTCAAGATCGGCGAGATCTTCCTGCTGGCGACGGTGATCCTGCACGCGATGAACGGCATCCGATTGACCATGGTGGACATGGGCGTCGGGCTGACCAAGCAGCGGCAAACGTTCTGGTATTTCACGATCGGCTTCGGCCTGGCGCTTTTGATCGCCGGCGCTCTGCCGATGTTCATCTACGGCATCCTGCGTCATCAGCCGTAGTCAGTTGGGTTGTGAAGGAGCAGAGACCGCGAAGACGCGATGGCGCGAAGAACGAACGCGAAGAAAAGATCGGATTTTCTTCTTCGCGTCCTCCTTCGCGACTTCGCGTCTTCGCGGTCTCCTCAAGGAATTGAAACGAAAATGTCTGGTCGAGTCATCAACTGGTATCTGCAACGCATCACAGGCGCCGCCCTGCTGATCCTGCTGGTCATGCACTTCTGGGTCGAACACTTCGCCGCGGAAGTGCGGACGCCGCATGGGCTGACGTTCGAAGTGATCCAGCAGCGGTTCTTCCGCAACCCGTGGTTCGTCGCGGTGGATATCTCGTTCCTGATCATCGCGCTGTACCACGGACTCAACGGCGTGCGGAACATCATCTGCGATTTCAGCATCGTCACGAAGCCGATGCGCAAGGTCGTGACCGTCGTGCTGATTCTGTTCGGCCTCGGCGTCGCGTACTGGGGTATCATGGCGTTTGTCGGCAATGAACACCTGAACCCGCTCAATCCGAAAGGAACCTCCGTTGCTGCCGTTCGTTGAACTGGAAGCGGATATCCTGATCCTCGGCGCCGGCGGCGCGGGACTTCTCGCGGCGCTGCACGCGACCACGATCAATCCGCGCACGAAGATCCTCATCGCCGTCAAAGGCCTGCTCGGCCAGTCCGGCTGCACCCGCATGGTGCAGGGCGGATACAACTGCGTCCTCAATCCCAACGACTCGTTCGAAAAGCATTTCGAAGACACGATCAAGGGCGGACAGTTCATCAACAACCAGGACCTCGCCTGGGCGCTGGTGAATGATTCGCCGGATCGAATCCTCGAGCTGGAAAACAAAACCGGCTGTCTCTTTGATCGCAACCCCGACGGCACGATTCACCAGAAACCGTTCGCGGGCCAATCGTTCGACCGCACGGTGCACAAAGGCGATCTCACCGGCATCGAGATCATGGCCAACCTGCGCGACTGGACGATGGAGCAGGAGAACATCACCGTCCTCCAGGAAACGCGCGGCCTCGATCTGCTGACCGACGCGAACGGCAAAGTCGTCGGCGCCCTGCTCCTCAACAACCGCCGCGGGGAATTCGTCTCCGTCAGAGCGAAAGCAACGCTCATCGCCACCGGCGGCGGCGCGACGATGTATCAGATCTCCTCGCCATCTCTCGAAAAGGCCGGCGACGGCATGGGCATGGCGTTCCGCGTCGGGGCTGAATTCATCGACATGGAGATGATGCAGTTCCACCCCACCGGCCTGCTGGTCGGCAAGTCGATCGCGACGGGCGGATTGCTCGAAGAAGGTCTTCGCGGCGCGGGCGCCCGACTCTTCAATAAAGATGGCGAGCGCTACATGGAGCGCTATTCGCCGGACAAGATGGAACGCGCCACGCGCGACGTCGTCAGCCGATCGAGCTACATGGAAATCATGGCCGGCCGCGGCACGCCCAGCGGAGGTGTGCTGATTGATGCGACGCACATGGGTGAGAAGTTCCTCCTCGATAACTTCCGCGGAATGGTCGATCGCTGCCGGGAATATGGCTTCGATCTGCTGCATTCGCGCGTCGAAGTCTCTCCGAGCGCGCACTATCACATGGGCGGCGTGCGAATCGACCTGAACTGCAAATCGAACATCGACGGTTTGTTTGCGGCAGGCGAAGACAGCGGCGGCGTGCACGGCGGCAATCGTCTCGGCGGAAATGGCGTCGCCGACTCCATCGTCTTCGGCGCTCGCGCCGGCGACGCGATGGCCGAATACATTCGCACCGCCCCCGCACCCGGCGACGTGAGCACGCAAGCACGTCAGCTCATGAACAAGTGGCTCGCCCCCTTCAAGCGCGACGGCGGCGAGAACCCGTTCAAGCTTCGCGATCAGCTCGAGCGTGTGATGTGGCGCAAGTCCGGCGTCGTCCGCAATGGCAAGGACATGGCCGAAGCCGTTCCCGAGATCGTCGAGATCCGCCAGAAGATCGAAGCCGCCGCCGGCGCGGGCGCCCCGATCTACAACGCCCGCTGGAACGAAATGATCAACACGGTGAACCTCGGCGTGTGCGCCGAGCTGCTCACCCGCAGCGCCCTGATGCGCGAAGAATCCCGCGGCGCGCACTATCGCCAGGACTTCCCGGAAAAAGACGTGAAGTGGCTCAAGAATATCACCGTCAAACCGGTCAATGGCGACCTAAAATGGGACACGGTCCCGGTGAAGTTCACCCGACTGAAACCGCCGGAGCTGATCGAGCAGGAAAAACAGCTGGTTTAAAGCCGCGACCGTGACACGGGCTTCCAGCCCGTGCGAGCGGTGTCCGCACGGGCTGGAAGCCCGTGTCACGACCAAGCTTGGCTAAATTCGAATTTGGAAACTGGAGTCGATATGACAACTGCCACCGGAACCCTCTACGACACGATCGAAGACGTCGGCAAGGACCTTTACATCAAGGCCCTCACCGACATCCCCAAGGACGTCCGCGCCGGGCTCAAGGGCTCGCACCAGGCCGAAGTCGACGCGGGCAACACCACCGCGTCGAAGATCATGCTCACCGTGCTCGAGAACGTGCGCCTCGCGGACGAGAAGAGCATGATGGTCTGCCAGGACACCGGCCTGCCGATCTACAAGGTGATCGTCGGCAGTAAGTTTGGCGCCGACCTCGACCTCGTCGAAGTGAAGAAGCGACTGAAAGTCGCGGCCGAGCGCGCGACGAAGGAATATCCGCTGCGCAGCAGCTCGGTGCATCCGATCACGCGGAAGAACACGCAGACTAACAGCGGCCAGGGCATCCCGGTCATCAAGTTCGACTTCAACGACTCCGACAAGCTCGAGATCTGGATGGCGCCCAAGGGCAGCGGCTCGGAGAACATGAGCTTCCTGCGTATGCTCAAGCCGGCCGACGGCATGAAGGCCGTGAAGCGCTTCGTGATCGAATGCGTCTTTGAATCGGGCGCGAACCCGTGCCCGCCGGTGATTGTCGGCATCGGCCTCGGCGGGACGAGCGATGTCGCGGCGGCGCTTGCGAAGGAAGCCAGCTGCTTCCGCAAGGTCGGCACGCACAACGCCGATCCGCTCGTCGCGCAGCTCGAAACCGAATTGCTGGAGCTGGTCAATCAAACCGGCATCGGCCCCCAAGGATTGGGTGGCGCGCAAACCGCGATGGCCGTCAACATCGAATGGGCCCACACGCACATCAGCCAGCTTCCGGTGGCGGTGAACATGCAATGCTGGCGCGGCGAACGAGCCAGCGCCATCCTCGACGCGGACGGGAATGTGACGTTTGGGAACTAAGAAACTGGAACCACAGATGAACACGGATAAACACAGATGAAGAAGGGTTGCCCACGAATCTCACGAATCGACACGAATCATTCGTGAAGATTCGTGTGATTCGTGGGCAAACTTATCTGTGTTCATCCGTGTTCATCTGTGGTTCCCTTTGATTGGACTGAGCCATGGCAGAAATCACCCTACAAACTCCGCTGACCGAAGAAGTTGTCCGTAACCTCAAGCTCGAGGACACCGTCTACATCAACGGCCACATCTACGGCATCCGCGACGCGACGCAGATTCGGATCTTTGACGAAGGCGTGCCGCCGCCCACGGATCTCACCGGCACCGTGCTGCTGCACACCGCCCCCGGCGTGAAGAAGCTGCCGAACGGGAAGTTCGAAAAGGTCTGCATCGGCACGACGACCTCAACGCGCATGAACCGCTTCTATCCGCCGCTCATCAAGGAGTACGGCGTGCGTGCGATGGTCGGCAAGGGCGGATTCCTTCAGGACACCGTCGACAAGATGAAAGAGTACGGCGGCGTGTACCTCGCCATCGTCGGAGGCGCCGCCGCGATCGAAACCACGCAGATCGAAGAGATCGAAGAAGTCTGGTGGGAAGATTTGATGCCTGAGTGCCTCTGGAAATTCCGCGTGAAAAACTTCGGCCCCCTGATCGTCGCCATCGACGCCCACGGCAACAGTCTCTACAAGCAGGTCAAGGCAAACGCCGCCGAGAAAATGGCCGCGATGAAGTTCTAGTTCGCAATATCTTTCTTGTAGGGTCCGCTTCAGCGGACCGGTTATTCCTCGTTCGGATTGAGTAACCGGTCCGCTGAAGCGGACCCTACTTTGCGCGCTCCTGCTCCTCCGTCATCGATGTACAACGACGTTCGATGCCCCGCTCCATCGCGACGCTTCAACCGTTCGACAAAAAGAACAACGAATGGCGCGTCGTCATCGAAACGCCGAAGGGCAGCCACAACAAATACAAATTCGACGAAGACCTCAGCCTCTTCGCTCTCTCGGGCGTGCTCCCCGAAGGCATGAGCTTCCCCTACGACTTCGGCTTTCTCCCCTCCACCCTCGGCGACGACCGCGATCCACTCGACGTGCTGCTCCTGATGGACGAGCCCGCCTTCTGCGGATGCGTCGTGCCGGCGCGCCTCATCGGCATCATCGAAGCTGAGCAAACCGAACGCGACGGCGAAACGAGTCGCAACGACCGCCTCGTCGCCGTCCCGATCAAAGCGCGCACCTACAACGACTGCAGAAACCTGAACGACCTCAACGAGCATCGGCTGAAAGAGATCCAGGAATTCTTTGTCTCCTACAACCGCATCCGCGGGAAGAAGTTCAAACTCCTCGGCATCCACGGCCCGGAAAAGGCCAGGGCCACCGCCAGCAAAGGCATTGCGACGTTTAGATCCAAGCACGCGCGCAAAACCAAAGAGCGTGGCAAATGACGAGCAGCCCCTTCCCCGCGCCGTCCTCCTGAGAGCGTGAGATGTTTTGTTCTGTAGCACGGGCAACTTGCCCGTGCCGGCCGCGGCTATAGCCGCAAGTGCACGGGCTGGTAGCCCGTGCTACAACAACATCACACGCTCTCAGGACGACGGTTTCGCCCCTTGCCTCCCGCCCCTTGCCCCATTTTTCTTCTTGACCTACCCCGGCGTGTATTACTACACTAATACACATGCCCGCGATCGCGTTTCAGGTTTCGACGACGTCCGGTATCCCCATCTACCGTCAGTTAATCGATCAGATCCGCGCCCAGATCGCCGGCGGACGGCTGCCCACCGGCGAGTTCCTGCCATCCGTGCGGCAGCTGGCCGAGGAGCTCGAGGTCAATCCGATGACGGTTTCAAAAGCCTATTCACTGCTGGAGCGCGACGGCCTCGTCGAGCTCGTTCGCGGGCAGGGAATGATGGTGAAGGCGTCGAACAATGGCCTCGGGCAGAAGACGCGAAAACAGGTCCTGCTTCCGCTGCTCAAGCAGGTCGCCCACACCGCGCAGCAGCTCAATCTTTCGCCGCAGGATGTGCTGAACCAGCTTAAATCACTGCTGGAGGAGAACACCCGTGAGTGACGCACCCATTCGATTGCAAGAACTACAAAAGCACTACAGGAAGAACGTGGTGCTCGACGGCGTGAACCTCGACATCCCCGCCGGGTCCGTCACCGGCCTGCTGGGAAAGAACGGCGAAGGCAAGACGACGCTGATCAAATGCGCCCTCGGCCTGATCAGCGCCACCGGCGGACGCGCCGAACTGCTCGGCGAGAACTCCTGGACGCTGGGCGCGCAAGCCAAAGCCCGCATCGGCTACGTCCCGCAGATCGTCCAGCTGTATCCGTGGCTGAAAGTGCGGCAGGCGATCGATTACTTCGCCGCGTTTTATCCAAAGTGGAATGAGCGCCTCGTCGGCGAACTGCTGCGCGAATTCGATGTCGATCCGAAGCAGCGCGTCGGTACGCTCTCGCTCGGCACGCTGCAGAAAGTCGCGATCATCCTGGCGCTCGCGCACGAGCCGGAACTGCTGATCCTCGACGAGCCCGCCGCCAGCCTCGACCCGGCCGCGCGGCGCGACTTCCTCAAGGCCCTCGTCAACATCGCCGCGGACGGAAAACGCACGATCCTCTTCTCGACCCACATCACATCCGACCTGGAACGCGTCGCCGACCGCGTCGCGATCCTCCGCGGCGGAAAGATCGTTTACGACGGGGAGCTCGCCGACCTCAAGGAACAGGTCAAACGCCTGCGCATCACCGCCCGCGCGCCGATCGCCCCCGGCTTCACCATCCCCGGCGGATTCCGCTCGCGCATCGAAGGCAACGAAGCCCTCGTCAGCGTCCGCGACGCGTCGCCCGAACTGCTCAGCAACATCGAATCTCAGCTGGAAGCGCGGGTGCGCGTCGAAGACCTGAACCTCGAAGACATCTTCCTGGAGATGCACCATGATTAGCCTCTACGCGCGCATCGCCGGGAATTACTTCAAGCCGCTGGGGTTCAGGATCGCGTATGCGATCGTCGCGCTGTGGGCGGTGCTCGCCGCCTGGAGGGAATCCCTCGCGCACGACTTGCGCGTTTTGTTCCCCACGCCGATCCTCGCGTTCTTTGTCATTTTGCCGACGATCTTTCTCGCGGACATGGGGATCGTCTATTTGAAAGAACAACTCGCGACCTGGCAGTCCTCACTGACACCGCACTATCGCCGGCCGCATCTGATCGTCGGCGCCTTCTTCGTCGCGATCATCGTGCTGGGCCTCCCTGTTCTGTTCAACCGCATCGTCGGAATCGAACTTTTTCCGACGATCGCGCTGTGCGCCGTCGGCGCGAGCGTCGCGGGCTGGCTCGCTTTCGATCCATCGATCAAGACCATCCTGGTGTTCTTCGGGACGCTCGCGCTCTTCTGCTTCCCGCAGGTGCAACACAAGCTCGGATTGATGATGCAGTACCCCGAGTCGTTCGCGAGAACGATTCTCCTGATGCTCGCTGGTTCGATCGCGCTCTTCGCGTGGATCTGGTGGCAGCTGTCGCGCCTGCGCGAAGAGATGCCGCAATACCGCGGCGGGACGATGGCAATGCGTCAGGCACCGGTAACCGCACTTCCACCGTATATGCAGATCGGCTGGCTCGACGCGCTCGCAGGCATCATCGCACGCTATCCCGCATGGCGGATTCGCGCGCGATCGGCCGAGCCCGTCGATTCGATGCTCTCCACCGTCCAGCACCGCCGCCTCATCTCCGCCGGCGGGTGGGTGCCCTGGCGGCTGGGCGCGCTGTGGGCGCTGGCGCTGCTCGCGATGCTGTCGTGCATCAACCTCGCGTTCGACGAGCAGCATCGCATGAAGTTCGTCGACATCGCCCCCATCGTCTTCATCATCTCGATGCCGGCGGCGCCGATCATCACGTCGAGCCTGTGGATGCGGCGCGGCGCGATGCTGCCGTATGAACTATCGCTCCCGACCTCTCGCCGCTCGTTCACGCGTCAGACGCTGCTGGCGTTCGCGTGGGATCATCTTTCCTGCTGGATCGGCGCGACCATTGCGTGCATCGCGATCCTGTGCGTCGCCAACTATCAATTCGACGACCGATCCCTCTGGGCGTTCGAATGGAGCGACGCGGCCGTCGGTATCCTGTTTTTCCTGTCGGGTCAGCTCGCGGCGATGGGCCTCATCGCGTGGACGCTCCGCTTCCGTTCGACGCTGCTGTCCATCTTCACGATGATCATTGCATCCGCCCTCACGCTTCCGCCGCTGCTGATCGAAGGCAGAAGTGGCATCACCTCGCAGAGGATGGTGATCGCGATTGTGGGCTTCAGCGTCGCCGGCCTCGTCGTCTTCGCAGACGCGTATCGTCGGTGGCTTCGCGCGAACTTCGAATGAGTCAGGAGAATCCCGCGAAGATGTTTGATTTGTAGGGTCCGCTTCAGCGGACCGGTTATTCTTTTTCGAAAACAAGTAACCGGTCCGCTGAAGCGGACCCTGCAGTGACACCCGCGCGGAATCGCCTTACGATCCCCGGCATGAAACGTTTCATGCTGATCGGTTTGCTCGCGCTCCTCGCCCCACTCACCTTCGCCGCGGGCAATAAAGTCACTTTCGATGACCAGGGCGTCATCCAACTCAACGGCAAGCCGTTCTTCCCCATCGGCATCTGGGTGTACACGCTCAATCCGACCGTCGTCGCGGAGCTCAACGAGCGGCGGTTCAACACGATCGTCGGCAACGGCTTCGGCCCCGACGCGATGGACGGCATTCACAGCATGGGGATGATGGCCATCCCGTTTTCGACGAAGGACTTTCTCGAAAAGTCGATCAATCATCCGGCGCTGTTGCTGTGGTATCTCACGGATGAGCCGGAAGGCCACAACATGGATCCGGCCGCGCTGAAGGCCGAGTATGATCGCGTGAAGAAGCTCGACGCCAACCATCCCTTCGGCATCGACATGTACCTCCTCGCCGCGATCGCGAAGTACAAGGACGGCAACGACTACACGATGACCGACGTGTATCCGGTCACAAAGAACCGTGACGTCCCTTTGAAGAACATCGGCATCCACATGGACGAGGCGCGTCGTGTGCACGGCGCGAACTGGCCGCACCTGTCGTTCATCCAGACCTTCGGCGGCGAACAAACCGACGGCGGGAAATGGGCCGTGCCGACGCCCGCTGAGGTGCGCTGCATGACCTTCATCGCGCTGGTCCATCGCGCCAACGGCATTCTCGACTTCTCCTACTGGCCGCAAGCGCCCGAGACGTGGCAATCCATCGGCCAACTCAATCGCGATGTGATTCAGATTGTTCCCTGGCTCATCGCGCCCGGCGGAAAGGAAATCCCCGCCAAGAGTTCTGAGAACGCCATCGAAATCCGCGCCCGACAAATCGGCGAGAGCTGGCTGATCATCGCGGTGAACACCGAGCGCAGATGGATCCGCGACGTGACGCTGACCGTCGAATCCCTCGGCGACGCGACGCTCCGCATGCCCTACCACAATCGCGAAGTGAAACTGAACGCCGGCAAGTGGACGGAATCTCTCGCGCCCATGGAAGAGAAGGTCTATCTTCTCGGCACCGAACCGAAGTCCAACTGACTTCTTGTAACACGGGCTACCAGCCCGTGCCATTGCGGCTTTTGCCGCGCATGCACGGGCTGGTAGCCCGTGCTACAAGAACAACGAATCACGCGGCTTTTTTGGCGGGTGTTGGTTGCGTCGTCGCCTTCCGTTGGGCCGGCATCGGCATCACTTCGACTTCGCCGAGCTTTTCGAGTTGGGATTTCACTTCGCTTGAGTTGGCGACGACGACGATGGTCATCTCGTCGGGATCGACGTACTTGTTCATCACGTCTTTCACCTGCTCGGCCGTCACCTGCGCGATGCGGGCGGGATACTTGTCGTAGTAGTCGATGGGGTAATCGTTCAGGATCCCTTCGACGCGGCGGCCTGCCTGCTGGTCGATCGTCTGCATCTCCATCGCCATTCCGCCGGCGACGCGCATCTGGGCTTCCTTCAGTTCCTTGTCCGTCACGAGATCCTTGCGCATGTCGTTCAGGACTTTGAAGATCGCCTCAATCGTGTCGGCCGTCGTTTCGAACTTCGTATCCGTCTGCGCCATAAACGCTCCGCCGTGACGATCCGGGCGGAAGTAGCCGAACACGCCGTAGACGTAGCCCTTCTCCGCGCGAACGTATTTGCCCAAGCGCGAATCGATCCCGTCGCTCAGGATCCGACCGGCCACCGAGCCGGCGAACTTGTCGTCGTTGTGGATATCGAACGCGCGCGACCCGATGTAGATCGTGCTCTGCTTGCCTTCGGTGTTGTCGATCAGCAGGATCCGCCGCTTCTTCGCGGGCGCCGGCAGCGTGTAATCGACCGGCGGAAGCTGATCACCCTTCCAGCCCGCGAGCATTTTCTCCGCGAGCGCCTTGCCCTGCTCGGGTGACACGTCGCCGCTGATTATGAAGATCGCGTTCTTCGGCTGGAAGACTTCCTTGTAGTAATTCTTCACGTCGTCGAGCGTGATGCTCGCGAGCGTCTCCGGCGTCGAATAGCGCCCGAGCGGCGAATCGCCGTAGAGCGCGAAGTCGAGCTCGCGCGACGCGACGGGGCTTGGCCGCGCCAACTGATCCTTAAGGGACGCGATGCTCTGCGCGATCAGCTTCTTGAACTCATCTTCCGGAAACGTCGGCTCGAGCAGGATCTGCCGCGAGCGCTCGATCCCGTGCTCGAGTTGATCGGTCGTGCAGCTTCCGCCGAGGCGCATGAAGTCCCCGCCGTCGCTTACGCCGATGTCGATGCCGCGCGATTCAAGATCGGTGCTCAGCTCCTGGTAGCTCATCCCCTTCACGCCGCGGCGGAGCATCGCAGCGGTGATGCCCGCGAGCCCCTGCTTGTCCTTCGCGACGACATCCGATCCGCGGCGCATCGTCAGGCTCCAGTCGACGAGCGGCAGGCGATGGTCCGGCATCACGATCACCTTCACGCCGTTCACTTCGCTGCTGGTGCCCTTCTCAAACTCCGGCGCCTTGGCGATGTCTGCCATCGGTGGCGACGTCGGATAGTCGCTGGGGAATGTGACCACACGCGGCTTGATCGGCTCCGTCGACGGCGCAACCGGCGCGCTCTTCATCGCGGCGGCCTGCGTGGCGGCGGCTTTCGCATGCTCGCCTTTCGGATCGGGAATGATGTACAGCGTGCTCGATTCATCGTGCGAGAGATACTTCTTCGCCATCGCCTGGATGTCGGCGGTGGTGACGGCGTTGAAGCGATCCATCGCCGTGTTCACGCGGTTGGCGTCTTTGCCGAAGACCGCTTCCTCGCCGAGGATCGACGCAACATCCGTCGCGGTCTTTCGGCCATTGATGATGCTCGTGCGCATCTGCGTTTTGGCCTTGGCGAGCTCGTCCTCCGTCACGCCCTTCTCGATCATCGTCGCGACGACGTTGTTTAGTTCCTTCTCGACATCTTCCGTGCTCTTGCCGGGTAGCGCCTTGGCGCTGACGAGGAAGATGCCGTTGTCCTCCAGCTGCCATTCGCCGGCGTCGGCTTCCACCGCGAGCGGATCTTTCGAATTCACCAGCGCCTCATCGAGCCGGCTCGTGCGCCCGCTGCCAAGGATCATGCCCAGCAGCGTGAGTGCGTAATGGTCCGGCGATTCATACACCGGCGTGTGCCAGCCGATCACGATCGCCGGGAGCGGCACCTTCTGATACTGCACTTCGCGGCGGGCCTCGGATTGCGGGGGCTCGGTCACGTTCGGGCGTACGGGCGTCTTCTCGGATTTCGGAATCCAGCCGAAGTCCTTCCGCACGAGCTCTTTCGTTTCGTCGACGTTGATGTTGCCGGCGATGATGAGCGTGGCGTTGTCCGGGGTGTACCACTTGTTGAAGAATTCCTGTAGTTCGCTTGGACGGGCTTTCAGCAGGTCGTTCATGTCGCCGATCGGCGTCCAGCGGTAGTTGCTCTTCGTGAATGCAAGCTTGAGGAAGTCCTGCATCTGCGTCCCGTACGGCTGGTTCATGTTCCGCATGCGCCACTCTTCCGCGACGACAAGGCGCTCGGTGCGGTAGATGTCGGCCGACACCTTGAAGCTCGACATGCGATCCGCTTCGAGCCACAGCACCATCGGCAGATGATTCGCCGGAACGGTGTTGATGTACGTCGTCTGGTCGAAGCTCGTGAACGCGTTGGACATTCCGCCGACCATGCCGACGAGCTTCATGTGCTCTTCCGGCTTCACGTGTGCGGAGCCACGGAACATCATGTGCTCAAACATGTGCGCAAAGCCCTGCCGATCCGGCCGCTCGTCACGCGAGCCGACGTGATACAGCACGCGCACGTGCACCACCGGCGATTCCTTCAGCGGCGCGTAGATCACATGCAGGCCGTTGTCGAGCGTCTCTTCGGTGTACTGCACCGGCGCGATATCCGATTTTTCCGCGGCGTGTGATTGTGCGATGAAGAAGGTGAAGACAAAAAGAAATGCAAACGCGAGGCGCCGAATCTGCGGCATGAAATTCTCCTGCGGTCGTGTCCGGACAGAATCTTCAGAGACCGCGAAGTCGCGAACGCGCGAAGGAAGCCGCGAAGAAAAAGGAAGAAGCTCTTCCTTCGCGTTTGTTCTTCGCGCCATCGCGTCTTCGCGGTCTCTGCTTAGAACTCGCTTCAACCAACATCCTTTTGAGACACGAAAGTTACGCGCATCGCAAGCTCTGGCAAGCCTTGATTCCTCTGTCGGTCACTATACGCTGCTCGATCCGACCAAATCTCGCTCGAGGAGGATGCCTTGCAAGATGATTGGATCCCGCGGATGGGTCGCCGGCGGTTTCTGCAAGCCGCGGCGATCGCGGGCGGCGCTGTCATGACCGGCGCGTGGTGGCGCACGAGCAATGCGCTCGCCGCCACCATGGCGAAATTCCCGGAGAAGACGGATCTGATTCTCCTCACCGATCGCCCGCCGCAGCTGGAGACGCCGCTGAAGTACTTCCGCGAGGATCTGACGCCCGACGACGCTTTCTTTGTGCGCTGGCATCTCTCGGGCATTCCAACGTCTGTCGATCTCAGCACCTTCCGCCTTTCGATCGGCGGAAACGTCAGCACGCCGCTCGAGCTTTCGGTTGACGATCTCAAGAACAACTTCCCCGCGACGTCGGTCGTCGCGGTCGCGCAATGCTCCGGCAATTCGCGAAGCCATTTCAAGCCACCCGTGAGCGGCGGCGAATGGGGCAACGGCGCGATGGGCTGCGCGAAGTGGACCGGCGTAAAGCTCAGCGATCTGCTGAAGAAAGCGGGCGTAAAGGATAACACGGTCGAAGTGAGCTTCGCGGGGCTGGATGAAGCGCCATGGCCCGACACGCCGAAGTTCGCGAAGTCGCTCGAATACAAGAGGGCGAGCGACGGTGAGGTGATGGTCGCGTACGCGATGAACGATCAGCCGCTGCCGATGCTCAACGGCTTCCCGCTGCGGCTCGTCGTGCCGGGCTGGTATGCGACCTATTGGGTGAAGTCGCTGCACAAGATCGATGTACTCACCGAGAAGTTCAAAAGCTTCTGGATGGACAAGGCATATCGCATTCCGAACAACCCGACCGGCAACGAAGATCCGAAGAACCTCGCGACCGATACGGTGCCGATCAACAAGCACAGCGTGCGGTCGATCTTTGTGAATCCGGAACCGGGTGTGCGCGTGAAGGCGGGCCAGGCGATTGAGTTGCAAGGCGTCGCGTTCGATTACGGCGCGGGAATTCAAAAGGTCGAGGTAACCAGCGACGGTTGGAAGACGTGGGACGTGGCAAAGCTGGATCCGGAGATCTCGAAGTTCGCGTTTCGAAGGTTCCGCGTGCCGTGGACGCCGACGGAAAAGGGCAAAGTGCACTTGATGTGCCGCGCGACAAACAACGACGGCGTTGGACAGACGACGGCCCTGTGGAACCGCAGCGGGTACATGTGGAACGTGATCGAACCGGTCGACGTGAGCGTGGTTTGAGATGAAACAAGAAACAACAGACAACCGCGAAGGCGCGAAGAGCGCGAAGGACTCGCGAAGAGATGAAGTAGCCTTCAATCTTCGCGTCTTCCTTCGCGTCCTTTGCGCCTTCGCGGTTGCATTGAGTCTTTCCTGTGAGCAGCGCGTGAAGGGTGATTCCGCGAAGACGCAAGCGACGGTCGGTGCGTCATCTTCAGTGAAGACGATCGAACTGCCGAAGTATCAGCCGCAGTTGCCCCCGGGTCCCGGGCGCGAGGCGTTCGCGGCGGCGTGCGTGATGTGTCACTCGCCACGGTACATCACGATGCAGCCGGCGCTGACGGCGGACAAGTGGGAAGCGTCCGTCAAGAAGATGCGCGACGTCTACAAAGCACCGATTACCGACGAGCAGATCCCGGAGATCGTGAAGTACCTGATGGCGACGAAGGAGTCCGGCATCACGAGCGGCTGGGAAAGCCAAGTCGTTTTGACGAGCACTTCGAATACGGAGACGAGAGTCACTGGCAACGGCGACGCGACGAACGGCGAAAAGATCTTCGCGCAGCATTGCGCCTCCTGTCACGGCGCGGATGGCAAATCGAACACGGCCGGTGCGAAAGATCAGTTCCCCCACGCGACGAACCTCACCACGGCGGCGTTCTCGGAAAAACGGCTCGCGGAAGTGATTCATCACGGCGTGCCGGGCACGGCGATGCCAGGGTATCCGAACCTGTCCGCCAACGACGTCTCATCGCTGGTCGCATACACGACGAAGTTCACCCCGAAGCCCGAGAAGGTCGAATCACCCGCCGGCGACGTGAAGGCGCTCTACGCCACGAACTGCCTCCAGTGCCACGGCGCCGACGGCGCGGGTGACGGCCCGCAAGCGCCGCTCCAGCCGCGAAAGCCCGCCAACTTCAAGCTCAAGCAACCCACGGCCGAGCAGGCCCAAACCGCCATCAACGACGGCATTCATGGCAGCACCATGCCGCAGTGGAAAACGAAACTGAACAAGGATCAGATCAAGCAACTCGCCGACTACATCCGCTCGATGTACGGGACGTAAGTCGGCTCTCGGCGTTCGGCTTTCGGCTTTCGGGAATGGCCTTAGGCCCGAACGCCGAATGCCGAACGCCGAACCCCGACTCCGCGCGTTGAATTGCCCAACGCTTTCTCCATAATCATCGATTCGCTTTTCTCGAAAGGACCAACTCAACATGCGACGTGCAAAGATCAGCATTATTGGGGCCGGAAATGTCGGCGCGACGTGCGCTCACTGGGCCGCCAGCAAAGAACTCGGCGACATCGTTCTCGTCGATATCCCGGAAATTGAAATCACCGATAAGGACGGGACGAAGAAGAAGGTTCCGTTCACCATGCCCGCCGGCAAGGCGCTCGACCTGTACGAAGCATCGCCGGTCGAAGGCTTTGACTGCAAGATCATCGGCACGAGCGATTACGCGAAGACGGCCAACAGCGACGTCGTGATCGTGACCGCCGGCATCGCCCGCAAGCCGGGCATGAGCCGCGATGACCTGATCAGCATTAACACTGGCATCGTAAAGCAGGTCGCGGAGAACGTCGCGAAGCATTCGCCCAAGGCGGTGATGATCGTCGTCAGCAATCCGCTCGACGCGATGGTGTACGTTGCGTGGAAGGCCAGCGGCTTCCCGACGAACCAGATCATCGGCCAGGCCGGCGTGCTCGACACCGCCCGCTATCGCAGCTTCCTTGCGGAAGAAATCGGCTGCTCGGTTGAAGACGTGCACGCGCTGCTCATGGGTGGCCACGGCGACGACATGGTGCCGCTGCCGCGCTACACCTTCGCCGGCGGAATTCCGATCACGCAGCTGGTGAAGAAAGATCGCCTCGACCAGATCGTGAAGCGCGCCCGCGAAGGCGGCGCGGAAATCGTCGGCCTGCTCAAGACCGGCAGCGCCTACTACGCCCCCGCCGCCGCGACCGTGCAGATGGCCGAAGCGATCATCAAAGACAAGAAGCGGATCCTCCCGTGCGCCGTTTACTGCGACAAGGAATACGGCGTCGGCGGATACTTCGTCGGCGTCCCCTGCGTCCTCGGCACCAACGGCGTCGAACGCGTCATCGAAGTCGAGCTGGATGAGAATGAAAAGCAAGCCTTCAAGACAAGCGTCGAACACGTGAAGGATCTCGTGAAGACGGTGAAGCTGTAGGTTGCAGGTCGCGTGTGGCGTGTGGCTGGTTGCATGAGCTTTTACGACATGCAACGAGCAACATGCCACACGCACCGACACATAGGGGTGGCTGATTTGCAAAAAAGCCCTTCCGATCCAATGATGCTCCCCATGGATATGCTTCTGGGCCGCGGGTTGTCGTCGTTTCGTCGCGGAATACTCCTGGCATTACTGGTTGTCGTCGGCGGATGCGTCCGCGGACCGTCCGTGCTTGCGCCCAATCAGCAGCAGTTGATCGATCGTTCGGTCGTCGAATATCCGCCTGGATACGAGCTGCGGACATACATCGAGCACCTCACCGCGCCCAGCGCGATTGCATTTGATCCGGATGCATTTTCCGGCAAAGGCGCGATCCTCATCGCCGAAAGCGGCATCGGCGGAAAAGACACCCGCGTCTTCGGCTACACCAAAGGCGAGCACAACTACTTTGATAAGTACTTCGAAATCTATCCGCGCGATGTGCGCGTGCCGTCGTTCGGCCTGATCAACCCCGGCTTCGTAGTAAAAGGCCCGATCGGTGGGATGGCCGTCGCGCAGGGCAAGATCTTCATCACGCACCGCGACTTCTACGACAAAGGCGTGGTCACCGCGTTCGATTACACCGGTGGACACAAGACCATCGCATCCGATTTCCCCGCCCAGGGCGAGCATTCCCTCACCGACATCCTCGTCGCCAACAATCGCGTCTACTTCGGCCTCGGTTCCGCGACGAACAGCGGTGTGGTCGGCCCGGACGATTGGCAGATGGGTTGGGTCAACAAGCATCCGAAGTTCTGCGATCAGCCGTTTTATCCGCTCAAGCTCCTTGGATATCGCTTCGACGCGAAAAACCCGCGAGCGGGACTCTTTGGCGGGGATGACATCGCGCGCACCGCGCCGTTTCTTCCGTTCGGCATAAGCGACCTGTCGTGGGTGCAGAAGGCGCCGGACGGCAAGCCGACGGCCGCGATCTATTCCGCGAGCGTCGCGGGCGGCGATGTGCGCGTGGAAGCGCACGGCATCCGCCTGCCGCGCGGTTTGGCCGTCGATGAATGGGGCGGCGGACGAATCTACTTCACGAACAACGGCATGGAGCAGCGCGGAACGCGCCCGGTGAAGGACGATCCCGATGCCCTGCTGCGATTGGTTTCTACCTGGTACGGCTGGCCGGATTACAGCGCCGATCTGCAACCGATCGGCCAGCAGCGGTTCCAGCCGCCGATCGAATTGATGCGCGGCAGCGGCTATCGCGAGATCTACAATTTGATCGACCACGCCGCGAGCAATCCGCCGAAAGGTTTGCCCAACCCCGACATCGACCGCGGGATGCTCCTGCAGGCGGTGTTCCCGTCGCTCTCCGGCGCGGCGAAGATGACGTTCATTCCGACCACCGGCCCCTTTAAGAAGATGGCCGGCAATCTCCTCGTCGCCCTGAGCGGCGATCGCGCTCCCTTCGCCACCAGCGGCGCAAAGAACTACATGGGCTCCGGCGGCTATCGCATCGCGATGGTGAACATCGACACGGAGAAGGGCAAAGTCACCGACTTCGTGAAGAACACCGAAGGCAAGCCCGCGAGCAAACTCGGCCGCGGAGTCGTGGCGCTCGAGCGTCCGATCGACGTGAAGTTCGGCCCGGACGGTTCGCTCTACATCCTCGACCTCGGCCCGCTCGAGGTAAAGAACGGCCACGAAAACGTTCCCCGCTTCGGCGGCCGGATCTTCGTCCTAAAGCCCGAGACGACCGCGAGCACGAGTGCAACAACCGAACCGGCGCAGTAACAGGGGGACGCATGCGCAAGAATCTCTGCTTCGTAATGCTGATCGCGATCGCGGGCTGTGATGCGCAGATGAAATCGCGCACCCTTCCCCCCGAAGAAACCAATCACGGCCTCGAGATGACCACCGACGACCAGGGTCGCACGCGGATGGAAGAAGTTCACGAATATCGACTGGGTGGGGTCGAGCTGAAGTCGAGATAGATCGCATCCTTTCCGTTCATCGCAAGAAGCATTAAGCTGATCGGCAGCTCTTCAAGGGATTTGAGGTGACCGACGAGGAAGTTTCGCGGCTCCTGCACAAGTCGATCGAAGGCGATCGAAGTGCGCTGGAGCGACTGCTTGTGAACTTTCACGATTCCCTTTTTCACTACGCCCAATCCCTGCTTCCCTCCGACGAGCCCGGCTTCTCCGCCGACGACGTGGTGCAGGAAACGCTGGTCGAAGCATTCCGTCGCATTCGATCGCTTGACGCTCGCGGGAGCGCGGCGTTCTTTGCCTGGCTGAAGTCGGTGGCCAAGAGCAAGTTTCTCAACCTGATTGAAGCGCAGCAGACACTCAAGCGAGGCGGCGGACACGTTCGCGTCGTCCAAACATCCGCGAGCACCGAAACGAGCACATCCGGACTGGACAACATCCCCGCGGAGCAGACGCGCCTGAGTGTGATGCTGTATCGAAAAGAATCGCTCGAGGCGATCGCCGGCGCTTTGGGAGAACTGGACATTCTGGATCGCGAATTGATCGACCTGCGATTTCAGAAAGGCCTGACCTTCGGCGAAATCGCGGAGAAACTGAGCAGCGGCGAAAGCGCGGTCAAGATGGCTATCCACCGGATTCTCAAGAAATTACGAGAATCCATCGCGGGCAGTGGAAATTTCTCCGCGGGTTTGTGACGACCGGGCATCGGCTCTTGTTGTTTCTGATGAGAGCCTTCATGAGTACCGAGTTCAAGGAAAGCACATCATCCGAGCCGGCGGACGACAAAGCCGCACGAATTGCGCGCGTGATGAACGACGTTTTCGCGGCGCGCGCGTCCGGCAAGCTGGTCGATTACGAATCGTTGATGCAGAACAACGCCGACCTGATGCCGGATCTGGCGGACGCGCTGAAAGGATTTGAGCGCGTAAAGTCGGCGCGAGCGGTTGCGGAGGCGGCGCCGACCATCACGCCTGAGATGGAGCGACTGGCTGCGGCGGTGCGAGACGAGTTTGAACGCCCGCTGATCCAGGCGCCGGGCTATTCGATCGAAGGCGAGCTCGCGCGCGGCGGCCAGAGCATCATCTATCTCGCGACGCAACTCAGCACCGGTCGGCGGGTCGTCGTGAAAGTGCTGCGCGACGGACCGCTCGCCGACGAACGCGCCCTCGCTCGCTTCAAGCGCGAGGCGCAAATCCTGGCGGCGCTGAATCATCCCAACATTGTGACGGTTCTGGATGCCGGGCGAACAGCCGAAGGCAGCCGGTTCATCGTGATGGACTACATCGGCGGGCGCACGCTCGACGAATTCTTGCAGGATCGCCAGCGGAAGTACCCTGATGATCCGAGCAAGCTGCTTCGGCTGTTCCTGAAGATGTGCGCCGCCGTCAGCGCCGCGCATCTCCGAGGCGTCGTGCATCGCGATCTCAAACCGAGCAACATTCGCATCGACGACCGTGGCGAGCCGCACATTCTCGACTTCGGCCTCGCGCGCACCGCACTGGATCGCTTTAACGAGAGCATCGCGCAACCGGTGAGCATCACCGGCGAATTCCTCGGCAGCCTGCCCTGGTCGAGTCCCGAGCAAGCCGAGGGCGACTCCGACAAGATCGACCTTCGCACCGACGTCTATAGCCTGGGCGTGATGCTCTACCAGATGCTGACCGGCGGGCAGTTTCCGTATGCAGTCGTCGGAAACATTCGCGACGTGCTGAACAATATCCTGACCGCCGAACCGGTGCCTCCAAGCAGGGTGCTGAAGGCGCGCGACGCGGTGGCGGGTAACGATCCGCGCGATCGAGAGATTCACACCCCGCTCATCAACGAAACGATGGAGCGGATCGTGCTCAAGACGCTGGCGAAGCGCCCGGACGACAGGTACCAATCCGCGAGCGAACTCGGGCGGGCGATCGCGGATTACCTCGCGGGGCGGTCTCCAGCGCCTGCGCTACCGATCAACGATTCTCTGGATCTTGTGCCTTCGCGGAAATCACAGAACCTCTCAGAGGAGACTGATCCGGCGGCCGCACGCGAACGGGCGCCTTATCTCGCCATGGCGACCGCGGCGGTTCTGCTGCTCCTCGCCATCGTCGCGATTTTCTCCAGGAATCGCTCGAATCGCATCGCCTCGGGACAACCCGAATCGGTGAACGAGAGTACGACACCTGCGCAACCCGGGCCACCGACGGTGAACGCATCATCCGTGATTCCGCGCCGGGTCGATCTCATGCCGCTTGCTGATCTCGATCAAAACCACAAAAACTGGCAGCGCCAAGGCGATACGCTGGTCGGAACTTCACAAGCGCTCATCCACCTCGGATTCTCCTACCAGCCTCCCGCGGAATATGACTATCACATCCGTGTCGTGCGCAAGTCCGGCCGCGAGGGAATGAATTTCTCCTGTGTCGCCGGCACGAAGCACTTTCACTTGAATATTCGCTTGCTCGACAACCTCTCGACCCAATGTGAATTCCAGCGTCTTCCGAACACCAACCCGGTCATCCTGAACAGCGAGCCCGTTCCGAATCAAAAGCTCGACGTCGTGATCAAGATTCGGAAGGACAGCGCCGAGGCGGTCGTCAACGGCGTTGCGATCATCACCCGAACGACGGATTTCAGCGAGGTGCCCACGGTCCGAAATCCACAGGACGTGCTTGGGCTTGCCGCGTTCAAACTCGGCGACGGAGCACTGACGATCGAGGCCGCCGACGTGGTCGAAATCAGCGGCGCGGGAAACATTCTCCACCCACATTAGAAACAGGGAGCTTCAGTGAACAAAACGGAATTCATCCAGGGCGGAACAATTCTGCTCATCACCGTGCTCGCATCGGCAGTGTGCGGCGCCCCACGGCCGACGACGACCACGCAGGCGGCAACGACGCAAGTGTCGGATGAGGATTCACCCGACGCCAAGCGCCTGACCTTCCTCGGGGATCAGCTCTCCGCGGATGAAGCGGCGATCGCGGCGATCAATAAAGCACTCGTTCAAGCCGGCTACAAAGCGGCCATCGCTTCCGATCGCGCCAACGTCGCCGCCAAGGGCAACGAGTTGATGGACCGCCAGGGTGGCGCGCCCGTCGCGTGGCAAGATTTCTACGGCCGCACCGCGCGCGACTTCGTCATGCACGACACCGATTCCTCCTATCATCAGGTCCAGCGGCCAAAGCAGTTCAACTACATTTATCGCGCCAACAACAATCAGATTGAAGCCGCCAAGACGGAGGTCGATTCGATCGGAAAGAAGGTCGACGCTCTTCTCGCGCGCCGGCGACAGCTTGAGGCGGAGCAAAGCTCGCTGTGGGCAACGATCTCATTCGAATCCATCGCCAACCGCGACATCAGCACGCGATTGCTCTATCGAAACGAACTCCAGGCCGGGGCATCACCGGGCAACGATAGCCTCCCTGACCCCGCGTCGTTGAAAGTCGTCCGCGCGGCGACGGCGTTTGTCCGAACGTTGAACTCGACGGTGGCGAAGGAACTTGGTCCTTCGCTCGAATCGGACCAGAAAGCGTCGTATGGCCGAGTGCAGGCCACCGTCGCAACCGCACAAGCGACGCTCGAGGACGCGATCGCCGGCGCTTCCGATACGAGTTCCGCCGATCCCGCTCAAACCAAAGACGCAACAAGTCTCGTCGCCAGCAGCAAACGGATTCTCGCGCTGAGCAAAGATCTCGACGACGCATATCGCAAATCGCTCGACGCCGATCGCGAGAAGGAGGAAAGTCGAAAACTGCTTTATCGCGGGACGGTTCAGGAATCTCTGTTTGCCTTCTCCGAGTCGGTCGCTCAGATGGACGATCAAGTCAGCAAGCTGGCGGATCAGTGGGGGATCAAGCCGATCGCGGCACGACGGATCGTGGAGCCGGTTGCTTCGGCTTTCCCGCAATCGATCGTCAGCACTACCAAAGCGGCCACGCCATCAGCCGGGCTCGCGCCCGCGCACGAAGCCACCGATGGAAAGAAGGTTGATTTGATTCCGCTGGCGGATCCGAGCGCAGCCCGCCGATGGTGGCATGTGCAGGGGACTACACTCGTCGGCAGCAAGGCGACCACGGTCGAATTCGTCCGATTCCGTTACACGCCGCCTGCGGAATATGACTATCACCTACATCTCATCCGAAAAACAGGACTCGAATGCGTGAATATTGGGTGCATCGGCGGCGGAAAGCACTTTCACTTCAGCATCAAGAGCGACAACGGTACCGAGTGCGCCTTTGGCCCAGTGCAGCACAAGCTTGATACTTCGAATCCGAACAATCCAACGCGGCATGTCCTCAATCATGAAACGATCCCTGGCCAGGAGCTCGATGTCGTCATCAGGATTCGAAAAGATGGAATGGAAGCTTCGGTGAACGGTGAAACCGTCTCAAGGTATAAGACGGATTTCAGCGATGTCGGGAAAGGCGAGGACCCCACGGAACCCAAGCTTGGGATTGGTGTCTTCCGAGCCGCCGACGGCGTTTTGACCGTAAAATCCGCGGATGTCGTGGAAGTGAGTGGCGCGGGTACGATTCTGCACTGAGGTGCGTCTCCGAACCAGCGAGCTTCGCTCCGACGCTAAGTATTGGGTGATGTCCGTCCGGGTTCCCAATATTTAGCGGCGGAGCGCAGCTCCGCGGGTTCTCCTCCGACCGTCGCCGATGCCCTTCAACCGCGCACCTTCGCGCGCAAACCGCCTCCCCTGCTCGCTTTTCGCCCATTTCTCCCATATCCGAGCTTGAATCGCAGACACGGGTTGGTTACACTTCTTGGCTCGGCTCGCCAAGAGCCGCTCGCGTGTGTCGATGACGTAAGTCGGTGGGTGGGGATCGAGTCTGCACGCGGGTCCGTTTTACAACCTCGTTTTACCTAAAGCCTTATGGCAGGTGCCGGCGACTTGGCCGTCCGCTTCTGCATGGGCTGCGATTGACCCGACCAATTATCCGGCGATCGCGTTCGCGGAGTGATCATGGCTACGAATCAAGCTGAACTCGTCAAAAATCTCGTTGATGCGGGTGTCCATTTCGGCCACCGCGTCAGCCGCTGGAATCCCAAGATGGAGCCGTACATTCACGGCAAGCGGAACATGATTCACATCATTGATGTGAAGGAAACCATCAAGGGACTTCTTCGCGCCAAGAAGCTCATCAACCAGACCATCGCCAGCGGCAAGGACGTGCTGTTCGTCGGCACCAAGCGCCAGGCGCGTCATGCGGTCGAAGACGAAGCCAAGCGCTGCGGCATGCACTATGTCAGCGAACGCTGGCTCGGCGGAACGCTCACCAACTTCCGCACCATCCGCGCCCGTCTGAACCGCCTGGAAGAACTCGAAAAGCTCTGGGAAAGCGGCCAGATCGAATCGTACTCGAAGAAGATGAAGGCCACCCTTGGCCGCGAGCGAGACAAGATCAAGGCGAACCTCGAAGGCATCCGCCGCATGGAACGCATGCCGGGCGTGATGTTCATCATCGACACCCGCCGCGAGCACATCGCTGTGAAGGAAGCCAAGAAGCTGGGTGTGAAGACGATCGCGCTGATCGACACCGACAGCGATCCGGATCTGATCGACCTTCCGATCCCGGGCAACGATGACGCGATGCGCGCCATCGAGATCATCATGCACGAGCTGGCCGAAGCAGTCATCGAAGGCAAGACGGCCCGCCCCGAAGTGAAGGGCGAAGATGCCGGCCAGCCGCGTCGCCGCAGCAGCCGCAGCCAGTTCCGCGCGGAAGGCGAAGGCGCCCCGGCCGAAGAAGGCGCCGCCGCCGCTCCGGTCGAGAACGTCCCGCAATCGGAACCGGCCGTCGCAGCGCAGTAGTTAGCGGCGGAGCAAAGCTCCGCGGGTTTATCCGACCAACTCACGCGGGCGCCGCCCAATCAGCGGCGCCCGCCTTTTTCTAACAATTCAATCAGAAGCAACGAATCTGGAGACTACTCACATGGCAGAAATCACCGCCAAGCTCGTCAACGAACTCCGCGCCAAGACCGGTCAGGGCATGATGGAATGCAAGAAGATGCTCACCGAGCACGCCGGCGACATCGAGAAGGCCATCGAAGGCTTCCGCAAGAAGGGCGTGAAGGCGTCGCTCTCCGAACGCACCGCGAGCGAAGGTCGCGTCGCAGGCGTCGTCACTGAAGACGGCAAGGCCGCAGCGCTCGTTGAGCTGAACTGCAACACCGACTTCACCGCCAAGAGCGAGCCGTTCCTTCAGCTCGCCGCCAAGGCCGCCAAGGCGCTGGCGCACAACAAGGACCTGAACGTCGCGCAGGCCGCTGAAGTGAACTCGACCGCGACGGAAGTCTCGCAACAGACTGGCGAGAACATCGTCGTCGGCAAGACCGCTCGCCTTGAAGCGCCGGAAGGCGGAAAGGTCGGCCTGTACCTCTACGCCATCAGCGGAAAGATCGGCGTGATCATGGCCTTCAAGGGCAGCCCCAGCGAAGACCTGATCAAGCAGCTCGGCGGACACATCGCCTTCGCCCGCCCCGCCGGCCTGACGCGCGACGCCGTCCCGGCCGACCTCGTCGAGAAGGAAAAGGCATTCGCCGTCGAGCAGGCCAAGGCCACTGGCAAGCCGCAGAACATCGCGGAGAAAATCGCCGAAGGAAAGATGAACGCCTTCTTCGCCGAGCGCGTCCTGCTCGACCAGGAGTTTTTCAACAGCCAGGTCTTCAAAGGCAACGTGTCGAACTACCTCAAGCAGAACGGCGTCGAGCTCACGCAGTACGCCCGCATCGAAGTCGGGGCGTAGTTCGCTCGATCGTTATTGGATTCAAAGAAGCCCGGCCGGAACGGCCGGGCTTCTTTTTGGCCCGCCATTCTCGCGCGCATCCGTAGGGTCCGCTTCAGCGGACCGGTTATTTCTGTTCGATTGACGGTAACCGGTCCGCTGAAGCGGACCCTACGAAGGCCGTGTCGCGCGCCGTTCAGTTGGGACGTATACCTTCACTCAATCCACCGCCCGAAGATCAACACGTACCAGATCGACGCGGTGCCCCAGAGGCAGACGATCCACGCGATCGATGTTCCGATCTGCGTCACCCATTCGATGCGAAACCGCACGCCGAGCCACGTCATCGCTAAAGAACAAATCCCCGCCAGCACCATCGGCCACAGTGCCCCGTGAATCCCATAGTCATAAATCGCGGTCAGCGCCCGGCGACCCAGATTTCGACGCGCGCGGTTCATCACCATCAAACGGCATGACACGATGTGAACGGGACACCTGCAGCAAATCTTGCGCGGGCAATTTTCACTTTTCGGATCCCATGTAAATATTTTAGAAGAAACTTTCAAAATACCCCCGACTTCACGCATAATCCGTATGCAGTCCGATCCGGCGGAGATCGGCGGCCACTTTTTTCTTACCGGGGACTCCTCGTGATTCCTTCGTTCCCTCGCCGTTTGCGTGCATTTACCCTTGTCGAACTACTGGTTGTGATTGGCATCATCGCGGTGCTGATTGGTATCCTGTTGCCGGTCCTGGGCAAGGCCCGCGAACAGGCGGCAACGGCCAAGTGCCTCGCAAACCTCAAACAGATCGGCGCCGCCATCCAGATGTACGCCAATGACAACAAAGGCGTGCTCGTCCCCGGCTGGATCGACGACGCCGGCGCCGCCACCGCGGGGATGGAAAGCTACGCGACGATTCTCGTGAACATGAAGTATCTGCCCGCGCCGTCGCAACCGGACTTCAACGCCCAGACCTCGGTCGGAGAATCCGTCTTCCGCTGCCCGTCCGGCACGGACATGAAAAGCGAAGCCGGCACCGGTGACGACGAACCCCAGTCGCAGACGGACGATCGCAACTGCTGGTTCTGGCGCCGCAAGAGCACCTGGCACAAGACCAACGCGATGATCGACACGTGGTACGCCTACAACGGCTCCGACTTCGGCAGCGGCGCAAATCAGACACAGTTCATCGCGAAACACTCCCTCTGGCCGTTCCGCAAGTACATCAAGCGCCCGAACGGCAAGCTCGTCGGCGAATCCTCGAAGCTGACCCAGTTCCGAAACTCTTCCGAGCTTGTCCTGCTGCTCGACGGCGTGCGCTGGATCGTCGAGGATCCACCCCCCGCCGGCATCACCAAGCTCACACGGATCTCCGCACGCCACAACCGGAAAAAGGTCACCAACCTGCTGCTGGCCGACGGGCACGCGGTGTCGGTCATGACCGCTACGCTTCCGCAGATCTCGCACCAGGAGATGGTCGGCACGGACCTGAGCGTCTTCAACGCCAGTCCCTTCCCGAAGTGGCGGCTCGATCAGCGGTAGCGTACGAAACGAGTAGACGCAACCAGATGACGAACCCGCGGAGCTGCGCTCCGCCGCTAAATAAGGAGAGAGGCCCGTCCCTCCATAGTTAGCGGCGGAGCGCAGCTCCGCGGGTTCGTCTGACCACCCATCACCGGTTGCTCTTCCCCAGCCCCACCGTAAAATCCTGCCATTGCGGAGGGAGATCTCACGATCTTTATTCGCATCACATCTTTTCTCACAGGGAGTCGGTCGATGCGCATTTGTTCCGCCCGGATCTTTGATCCGGCCAACTTCACCAACTGGTACGGCGTGAGCATCAACATGCGCTTCAACTTCTACCGCGACGATCTCAAGAAGAGCGTGTCGAAACCGCCGGCGGGAACGAAGTGCGTCTTCACCGTTACACCGGTCGGAAAACTCGTCGATGGCACGGAAGGCAAACCGCTGACGTTCGAGCGGGAGTTCGACGAGCACCTCAGCGGGCTGAAGAACGGCAACCTGCAGGACATCCCGCTCGGCGTGTACACCGTGACCGGTGAAGAAGTCCACCCCGACGGCTCGAAAAAGCCGCTGCGCATTCAACAAGGCTACGCCAAGTTCGGCGACAGCTTTGAAGTCCACTTCGCCCCCGGCACAGGAAGCAGCGCCTGGCCGGTAAACGTCGGCTTTACGCGGGATGAGTGATCCGTCACTGAAACCGCGAAGCATGCTCGTTTAGCCGCCGCGCGTGCGCGGCGCATCTTCGCGCGAGCGCGCCGCGCACGCGCGGCGGCGAAACGGTTGGGGCTTTGGGAAGATTTCGCGAAGAGGCTAGCGCTGAATTGGCAGTTGGGCGCAGATCCTCCTGCGTCTTCGCAAAATCGGGAATCTGTGACATAGTAGCGGCGGAGCGAAGCTCCGCGGGTTTCTTGAACTCCAAAACGCACGAATTGTCGAAGATATCTGTGGGCTCCGATACAAACGGATTAAACCGCCACTGGGCAATATTCGTCGTGAAAATACGTTTTGCAGACGACGTAGCGTGGGTTTCGAAGCCGTTGTTCATTTCAGGAAGTTGCGATCATGGCCAGACTGCCCAATTACGACCCAGAAGAGCACATGATTCGGCCGGAAGACTTCGCGATGACCCGTCGCGAGATGCTGCGGAAGGCGGGCATGGGCATGGGCGCCCTGTCGCTCGGCATGCTCCTCCGCGGAACGATTGATGGCTCGACCGCTTACGCGGCCGAGGTCGTCAAGCAGGCGACCACCGCGCCGGTCTCGTCGGCCGTCTCTCCATTGGCTCCCAAGCAACCGCCGCTCCCCTGCAAGGCGCAGCACGTGATCCACATCTTCGCCGGCGGCGCGCCGTCGCACGTGGACACGTTCGATCCGAAACCTGTGCTGACCAAATTTGAAGACAAGTCGCTGCCGGGCCTCGCCGGCGTCGCGTTCCCTTCGCCGTTCAAGTTCAACAAGTGCGGCAAATCGGGCATCGAAGTGAGCGAAGTCTTCTCGAAGCTCGGCGAGTGCGTCGACGACATGTGCATCATCCGCTCGATGTGGACGGACGTCCCGGCGCACGATCCCGCATCGCGCTTTATGAACACCGGCTCGCTTCAGCTTCCCAAGCCGTCGCTCGGTTCGTGGTTGCTCTACGGCCTCGGCAGCGAAAACCAGAACATGCCCGGCTTCATCGCGCTCGGCGGAAAAGCCGAATGGCGACAGGCCGCGTTCCTCCCCAGCCTCTACCAGGGCTCGGAGGTGAACTACAACTCCAAGCTTCCGCTCAACCAGATCCTGCTCAACATCAAGAGCTCGTTCGCGAAGGAAGACGATCAGCGGCGCCAGCTCGATCTGGCGCACAAGCTCAACGACCTGTACGCGAGCAAGCTCCAGAAGGAAGAACAGCTCGACGCGCGCATCGAATCGTTCGAAATGGCCTTCCGCATGCAGACCGAAGCGACCGATGCCTTCGACATCAGCAAGGAGTCGAAGGAAACGCGCGAGATGTACGGCTCGAGCGAAAGCGCTGCGAAGCTGCTCGTCGCGCGGCGTCTCGTCGAGCGCGGCGTACGCTTCGTGCAGGTTTTCGCCGGCGGATGGGACCATCACTCCAATCTCGAAGTGAACCTCAAGAAGCGCGCCGAAGACATCGACCAGGCCGCGGCGGCGCTCTTGAAGGATCTCAAACAGCGCGGGCTGCTCGACAAGACGCTGGTGATCTGGGGCGGCGAGTTCGGGCGAACGGTCACGCGCGACAACAGCGGCAACGCGAGCCCCGGCCGCGATCACAACGGCCGTGGGTTCTGCACCTGGATGGCGGGCGGTGGCGTGAAGGGTGGAACGACCTACGGCGCCACCGACGATTTCGGCGACAAGGCGGTCGAGAATCGCGTGCACGTCCACGACCTTCACGCGACGATCCTGCGACTGATGGGCTTCGATCATACGAAGCTGACCTATCGCTACAATGGCCGCGATTTCCGGCTGACGGATAATTACGGCAACGTCGTCGAGGACATCATCGCTTAACGCGAATTGTTCATTGTTGATTGGTTCATTGTTCATTGCAGAGCGCGTGCTCATGATGAAACGATTCGCGACATTCCTCGTAGTGACGTTCGGTGTGTCCCTGCCCGCCTTCGCCGCGGCGCCTGCGCCGACCACCAAGCCGCTCACGAAGCAGGAGATCGACTTCTTCGAAACGAAGATCCGCCCGATCCTCGCGGACAACTGCTACGAATGTCACAGCATGCAGGAGCACAAGTCCAAAGGGGGGCTTGTGCTCGACAGCAAAGACGGCTGGATGAAAGGCGGCAAGCACGGGCCTGAAATTGTTCCCGGCGATCCATCCAAAAGCTTCCTGATCAAAGCGATCAACTACGGCGTGAAAGATTACGAGATGCCGCCGGACGACAAGCTCGAGCCGCAGGAGATCGCGCTGCTTACGCAATGGGTGCGCATGGGCGCCCCCGATCCCCGCGTTTCGACCGGCGGAAAGCTGACGGGCCTCACCGATGTGGCCCGCGCGCACTGGTCCTATCAGCCGGTGAAGAATCCGCCGGTGCCGAACGTGCAGAACAAGTCATGGGTAAAGACACCGGTTGATTCGTTCATCCTCGCGAAGCTCGAATCGAAGGATATGAAGCCGGCGCCGCCTGCGTCGCGCGAAACGCTCATCCGCCGCGCGACGTATGATCTCATTGGCCTTCCGCCGACGCCGCAGGAAGTGTCTGACTTCGTGAATGACCCTTCGCCGAACGCGTTCGCGAAAGTCGTCGATCGCCTGCTCGCCTCGCCCCACTACGGCGAGCGCTGGGGCCGCTACTGGCTCGACACCGCACGCTACAGCGACACCACCGGCAACGAAGACAAGAAAGGCGAATACCGCTACCCGTTCGCCTGGACCTATCGCGATTACGTCATCAACGCGTTCAACGCCGACAAGCCCTACGACCAGTTCATCAAGGAACAGCTCGCCGCGGATCTGATGCCGCTGACGAAGGACGACCCCGAACGCCAGGCGGCGTTGGGCTTCCTCACCGTCGGCAAGCGGTTCCAGAATCCGAACGACACGATCGATGAGCGGATCGATGCCGTCACCAAGGGCACGATGGCGCTCACCGTCTCGTGCGCGCGCTGCCACGATCACAAGTTCGATCCGATTCCGCAGGCGGACTACTACTCGCTGCACGGCATCTTCGCGAGCACGATCGAGCCGGTCGAGAAGCCGATCGTCTCGAAGAACCCGAAAGATCCCGCGTACGCTGAATTTGCCAAGAAGCTGGCCGTGCTGGAGCAGAAGGATCGCGACCTTTACTACAACCTGGTGAAGGAGAAATCGGAAGAGTTCCGCAAGAACGCGGCGTGGTATCTGCTCGTGGAAGCATACGGCAAGAAGAATCGCGACGCCGACGTCGTCAAGCAGCGCAACGAGATCATCAACCAGCACCATCTCGACCGCGGAATCTGGCAAACCGGCGCCCAGAACATGCGTCGGCAGACATCGGTCTTCGGCCCGATGATGATGTTCGCCAACATCGACGGCGACTTCGCGTCCGGCGCGAAAGACGTGCTGGCGAAAATCCTGGCTAAGAAGAAAACCTTCAAGGGTGCGATCAATCCGCTGGTGCTCAAAGCGTTCGCCGCGGTTCCACCCGATTCGCTCAAGAGCCTCCAGGACGTCGCCTTGGTGTACGGCCAGCTCTTTGCGAGCATCGATTCCCAGGCGAAGGAGTATCTGGATAAGTGCCGTAACACGAAGTCGCCAGAAATTTACGGCTATTCCGATGATCTCGTCGAGCTGTTCAACAATCCTGTCGACATCGAGACGGCGCCGAACCTCACGACGGACCGCCTCACTGAAATCGCGCCGACGCTGCCGGTCGTCAATCGCAAAGGTTACGACGAGCTGATCCTCGGCCAGATCAACGAGTTCCTGCTGACCGATCCCGGCTCGCCGCCGCGCGCGATGGTGGTGGCGGATTCACCCAAGCCCAAGAACAGCCCGATCTTCATCCGCGGCGATGCAGCGCAGCGCGGCGAGATTGTCCCGCGGCGGTTTCTCGAGGTTCTCTCGCCGAAGAATCGCAAGAACTTCACCAACGGCAGTGGGCGGTTGGAACTGGCGGAAGCGATCGTTGATCCGCGCAATCCGCTCACCGCGCGAACAATCGTCAACCGCATCTGGATGCATCACTTCGGCCAGGGATTTGTGCGCACGCCGGACGATCTGGGCGTGCAGTGCGAAGATCCGAGTCATCCGGAACTGCTCGATTACCTCGCGCGTCGCTTCATGCAGGACGGCTGGAGCATCAAGAAGCTGCACCGCCTCATCATGCTCTCCAGCGTTTATCAGGAGAGCAGCGACACGACGACCGCGTACGAGAATGTCGATCCGGACAATCGCCTGCTCTGGCGCGCGAACCTCCGCAAGCTCGACTTCGAAGCCGTCCGCGATTCGATGCTCGTCTTTACCGGCGAGCTCGATGAAACGCTCGGCGGGAAGCCGGTCAATCTCACCGACGAACCGTATAGCGATCGCCGCAGCGTTTACGGCTACATCGACCGCGGGAAGGTGCCGGAGCTGATGTCGCAGTTCGACTTCGCCGATCCGGACATGACCAACAGCAAGCGCACGAACACGATCGTTCCGCAGCAGGCGCTGTTCTTCATGAACAGCCCGATGGCGGTGAACGTCGCGCGAAAGGTGACCCAATTACCGGAGTTCACTAACGCCACGACGATCGAAGATCGCGTGCGGGCGCTGTACACGGTGCTCTACCAGCGTGAGCCGCAGCCGCAGGAAATCCAGTTCGCCCGCGCGTTCCTCGAAGACGCCGGCCTGAACGGCAAGCCCACGACGCAGCCGAGCCTCGCCGCCCAGAAACAGCGCGAGCGCGAAGCGCGAATCGAGCAGGCCCAGCTTGAAAAACAGCGGCAACGGTTCGAGCAGATCATGGCGAAGCAGAAGCACAACTCGCGCGCCGCCATCAAGAACTCCGACGGCGATTTCGTCCTGCGGAAACAGCTCACACCCTGGGAGCAATACGCCCAGGCCCTGCTGTTCACGAATGAGATTGCGTATGTGAACTAGCGCGGCTGCGCCGGCTCCTCTCCCCTCTCCCTGAAATGGAGAGGGTTAGGGTGAGGGTGAACCGCGGAAGTCGAGTTGCGCGATCTGCAACAGAACCGCAAGGCGGCCCTCCTTAGACAGCGCAATTCGACTTCTACGCCCGACCCTCACCCTTACCCTCTCCCTTCCAGCAGCGTTTCGCATTTAGGCTGCTGCGGCTTGGTGGCGCAGGAGTACGTGAGATAGATGATATAGGGTGATCTTCCCCAGTACCCACAGCGCCACGCGGTGCAGTCGGCGAACGAAGTTGGGAAGTGGGCTGAGGCCAAAAGGCACGTTGGTCAGGTGTCCCAGCGCCTGTTCCACACGAATGCGGTGACGCTTGTGCGCCCGCATGGATTCATCCGATTGTTCCAGTTGATGGATCGCCAGCAGCCGGTGCGGATGGTGGCGGTGGTGGCCCAGCCCCGTTCCCGGCTTTTTCCGTGGCGCGATCAGACGGCCGCCTCGTTTGGCAACGGCAGCGTAGAGCCGGTTCGAATCGTAGTTGCTGTCGGCTCGGATGATCTTTCGATCCAGATCCGCCAGTTCGACCAGCCGGCACATCACCGTCGGCTCACCGGCATCCAATGCCGTGACGGTAAATAGATCGACCGCACCGCAGGCGTCGATCAGCACGTGCACCTTGTAGCCTCGTCCCCATCCGTTGCCGGGAAGCTTGCCGCTGCGCGTGTCGGGATCTTTGGAGAACCCGCCGACGGTCAGCGGCTTGCCATCGCAGAACTTTTCGTCACTGTCGGGCAACTGCCGGCGGAACTCCAGGTTCAACTGCGCGATCAGCCGCTTCACCGCCTGCGTCTTAAGCCGACGCATCAGTTGCGAGTAGCTCGGACGATCCAGCCGACGCATCCACAGCGGCCAGTTCTCTTTGTCATGCGCCCAGCGCATGGAGCGTTCGCGAATGACAGAGAAGAAGTAGACCAGCACGATGATGCTGTCGCCAAACACGCAGCCATACGCGCGGCGAACCTTGCCCGGATCGAACAGCTGATGGTAGAGATAGCGCAACAGTTGGTCGTCCATGATCAACCTCCGGTTTGAGACCCAGAGGTATCGTGACGGCCAACTGTCTTTCTGTCATCGCTTTATCGACTCAGGCGCGCAACGTTGCTTTCAGGGAGAGGGGATAACGCCCTAACGCACGCTCTTCATCTGCGTCCATCCGCGTTCATCTGCGGTCAATCCTCCGGCTGCTGCATCTGCGACAGGAACTTCTCACGTAATTCTTCGTAGCCGATCAGCTCGATACCCTTTTCCTTGATCACGCGCTTCAGTTCCTCGCTGCAGAGCATGTCGCACTCCGCCTGGCGGTGATCGGCCATGTTCTTTGGGCCGACGGAATTCAGGTCGTGCAGGACTTCGATCTCCGGCGATTTGATGGCGGTGTGACAGACGATGATGTACGTGCCGGGCTGCGTGATCTTCACAAGCTCGCTCGCGAGCGATTCCGTCTTCTTCGCCGGCTCGACGCCGTATACCACCGGCCCCTGCACTTCACCGAACCATCGGCTGATGCCCAGCCCCTTCTCCTTCGCGACCTTCACAAACCGTTCGCGCATCTCCGGCGTCGTCACGGCCGCGGACATGTGGTGATCCATGTACGAAATCTTCAGCCCCTTCCGCAGCGCCAGATCGACCTGCGCGCGAATCTCCTTCTCCACCTCGTCCGCGTTCGGATGATGCGCCAGCAGATCCTTCCGCGTGCCGAAGAAATGCCCCCACTCATCGACGAGCGACGGCACTTCCTTCGCCGGCAACACCGGCCCCCACTTGTACGGCACCCATTCCGAATTCAGGCAAACATGCACGCCGACGCTCACCTCCGGATGCCGCTTGAGAATCTCCACCGTCTCATCGAGCCAGCCGGTGTTCACCATGACGCTGGCCGCCGTGATCTTTCCCTCGCGCAGAATCTTCTCCAGCGCCATGTTGCTCGCATGGCTGAAGCCGAAGTCGTCGCAGCGGATGACGAGGCGGATCTTGTCGTCGTTGAAAACGCTTCGTTGCGGCGAGGCTGGCTTCGTTGTTGACTGAGCGCGAGCGACCATTCCGAGTCCACAAGAAACGATGAAGGCGACAATGATCGGTTTCACAGATAGCTCCTCTGGAGGGCGAGGCTCCTGCCGAGCCGTCCGCCTGTCAACGCAGCGGCTCGGCAGGAGCCTCGCCCTCCAGGCGCCGGCGATAAATCTCCATCAGCATACTCACTTGAGCGAATCGAGATACACGACGAGATCTGTGAGCGATTGACCGGCCGCGTCGGCGCGAACGCCCAACTCTTCCGGCGGCTGATCGAGTCGATTTACCCAGAAGGTCGGCAGGCCGAAGAGCTTCGCGCCGGCGGCGTCCCAGCCGGCGAAGGCGACGAAGAGGATCTCTTCCTTCTTCAGCTTCAACCGATCGCACGCGAGCTGATACGCCCGCGGATCGGGCTTGAAGGTTTTCGCTTCATCGGTGCTGATGATTTCGTCGAACGTGTCCTGTAAGCCCGATGCCCGAATGCAGCCGTCGAGCATTGCGCCGGTGAAGTTCGAGCAGAATCCGAGGCGATAACCGCGGCTCTTCAGTTGCTTCAGCGCCGGCGCCGCGTCCGGCCACGGCTTCAGCTCAAAGTACGCGTTTACGAGCTTGTCGCGCTGCTCGTTCGAAAGCGGAATCTTCAATCTGTTTGCCGCGAAGACGAGCGCATCGCGCGTCACCTGTTCGAAGTCCGCATACTTCCCCGCGGCCACGCGCAGCCAGGTGTACTCGAACTGCCGCGTGCGCCATTCGTCGCTTAAATGCCGCGCGATCGCATCGGCCAGCGCAAACACCGGCCGCGGGTCGAAGATCGGAAACGCGTCGAAGGCGATCGCCTTGATCGGGTGATCCGCGCCCGCTTCGGCGCCGAGCGCGTCGATCGCAATCGCCGCCGCGCCGATCGACGCCATTCGCACGAAATCTCTCCGTGTCATTGCCATCGTTTCTCCTTCTTGTTGGCTCGGGAGGGCGAAGCTCCTGCCGAGCCGTCTTTCCTCGATCAGCAAAGACGGCTCGGCGGGAGCCTCGCCCTCCCGACATCCGACCACCCACCCCGTGAGCTTACTCACTCATCTGCAAAACGTGCAGTCGGACTGCATTCGCGTCGCAACCGCTATTTTCTCCGCGGGCGGTGATGGCGTTGATCGGCAAGCAGTTTCTTGCGGCCGTCACCTTTGAATGGAGATGTGATGTCGAACTCGAACGAACGAAAAAGCCGGAACGTCTTTGAACCCCTCGAAGGCCGCTTGCTCTGCAAAGGCGGTGGGAGTGGTGGTGGCGGCGGAGGCGGCGGTGGTGGTGGAACGATCACGCCGACGCCTGTGCTCACCGCGCCCGCGATCCCGGCCGGCACGTTCGACGGAATCGGCTCCGGCCCCAATTACCTCCGCGAATCGTTCGGCTTCGCGCAAGGCACGCGCTATAAACAGAACGGCGACATCAAGCAGGTTTTCCTTCACGACAACATCAACGGCATCCGCGCGGAGTTCCCGAACAATAAGACCGAGACGTGGATCGCCCCGCCGGAAGTGACCGGCGGACAGGAATGGGACTTCGCCGTCGTCGGGCCGAGCGATCCGTACGAAGCCTTCACGCCGCTGCAGAACGACACGGTCAACAACAACTACAGCGACGGGCTCCTGTTCCTGAACGGTGCAAGCTTCCTCGACGGCACCGGCGATCAGCGGCCCAACGCCCTGCTCCCCTTCGCCGCGCCGACGAATTCCGCCTACACCGTCTCCGGCGACACCGTCGCGTTCTTCGGCAAGACCGCCATTGGCTTCTCGTCGTCGAGCGCACTCAACAAGAACTTCGAAGCCAACGGCGAAGCGTGGCTCGAAGTGAACTTCATGGGCAACTTCCCCGCCGGCGGAAGCACGTTCGTGCAGACGTGGGAATTCCACACGAACGGCCTGAGCGGCCCGAGCCTCTCCGGCACCTTCAACGGCGACGCGAGCAGCTTCAACCGCCTCGCCGTCAGCTACGATCCGGTGAACAAGATGGTGGCCGCCAGCATCAACGGCGACGTCGTCGCGTCGCTGCCGTACACGCTCAAGAGCGCGGTCAAGTACGCCGGCGTCGAAGGCTCGTGGAACGGCAACATCGACAACTTCCAGCTGAACGCCGGCGCCATCGCCCCGCCGGTGGCGACGACGACAACTGCGCTGAGTTCGACGAGCTCAAGCACCTCGTCCTCGACCTTCAGCAGCACTTCGATCGGCAGCGATGTGCTGCAAACGTCGAGCGGCTCCGTCCTGGCGTAACACGATTTGACCGAACTTCTTTTTGTAGCACGGGCGACCCCGCCCGTGCTTCTTTTTTCCCCTCCCGTAGGGTGTGCTTCAGCACACCATCTTTTTCACGAGCAGAAGACGGTGTGCTGAAGCACACCCGACGTCACGAGCCCGTCGGCCGCCTTGGTACAATCCGCGGCGTGCGAAGGCGCGTGACCCTCGGCTTCCTTGTACTTTCCCTCGCGATCGCGCTGGCGACGTGCTTCTTCTGGTGGCGAAGTTACCGGCGGTGGGATGTCGCCGTTGCCGCGTGGCCAAAGTGCGGGTCCGGCATCTCCTCCGCGCGCGGGCACGTCACGCTGAACGTGAAGCTGACGCAACGATACGATTGGATCCCGACCGCGGAATGGTCGTCTGAGAATCCTCGCGTCTTTCGAATGAGCGGTGGAGACTACCACTTCTCAACCGACCCGCTGTACCGAAGTGGGTGGCTGGAACTGAACGAGGAGGCGTGGGTGTGCGAATTCATCAAGGCTTCGGATCCGTTGCCGCCGGGCGCGCCGTTCAGCGATCTGCCCCGTCGCTCAACGTTCGATGGCTACTTCCGTCTCCGCGTTCCGCACTGGGCCATCGCCGTGGTTGCTTGTATTCCGATCTGCGTTTTCGCGATCTCTCGCGCGATGCAGTTTGCCCGAGCGCACCGCCGCGCCCGCGAAGGCCTCTGCACCCGCTGCGGCTACGATCTGCGCGAAACGCCGCAGCGCTGTCCGGAATGCGGGACGGCGCGGGCTTGAGCTTGCGTGTGCGATGTTTCCGCTTATTCTGATTTTGCGAGGACAATTCAACGCTTCACGGATGGAGCACGATGATCCGCCACACGTTGCTTATCGCACTGGGATTTCTTCTGCTCATCACGGGCTGCCGCAGCGACGGCATCAACGCGCCGAAGGCGCCGCCGCCAACGCCTGTCGCCACCGAAGCGGCTGAGTTGATCCGCGCCTGCGATTGCGGCGAACCCATTCGCAACCCGAGCCGCGCTGCCATCGATCTCGCGATCGAAATTACGCGAACGAATCTCGACCACGCGGAGATCACGGGATTCAAGCGCACGTGCGTTGCGACCGAGGGTCCTTCTTCACGACTGCAGCTCGATTCGGACCAGGGGCGGATCGAACAGACCGGCCGCGAGTTCGACGTCGCCATCTCCGGGCCCGGATTCTTCGCAGTCAAAACCCCGGCGGGCATTCGCTACACGCGCAACGGAAATTTCTTTCAGGATGCAAACCGACAGATCGTGTCAACCGCGGGCCACCCCGTAATGCCGCCGACGTTCATCCCGCAGGGCGCGATGGACATCGTGATCTCCGAAGACGGAACGATCGGCAGCCGGAAGAAAGATGGGGACATTCACGGATTCGCGACGCTGCGCCTCTATCGCTTCGCGCATGCGGATCGTTTGACGCGCGACGACGAAGGATTGCTGATCCCCACCACCGCCTCGGGCGAGCCGATTGAAGGATCACCCGCTGACGACGACCACAAATTCGGTGTGATTTTCCAGACGTTTCTGGAGGCGAGCAATGTGGACTCGATCCAAGAGCGCGATCGCCTGCAACGCCTTCTCGCCGCGCGAACACACGCTGAAAACAAGCAATCCGTCGCGGAAAATGATTGACGGTTTGGGTTATGTTCGGGTATCCTCCTCGTGCACATCTTCGGGGAGGATCGATGTCCAATCGTGCGAAATTCAAGGCGGCCGCGAGCAAACTGGCGTTCGAGACCAGCATCGCCCAGGTCACATCCCAGATCCTGCGCGAGGCCGCGACAGCAGTTGACGCTGGCTTACCAGCGCTGACAGGCGCTGACACGCGCTTACCGAAAAGCGCCAATGCCAAAACGAACCCACCGCGTCCGCTACGGCCGCGGGGACTGGCGATTGCGAGATTGCTCGCACAGGGGAAGATGCTGACTGAGATCGCGCAAGCGTTCGGCATCACCCGCCAATCGGTCTGGCGGTGGTCGATGCGTGCGGACGTGAAGGCCGAAGTCGCACGCGCGCATTGCGAAATGCTCCGAAGCCACGCTCGCGCCGGTTGACGAGCGCTGACGTGCGCTGACCAGCGCTGACGAATCACACGTTTGCGCAAAACGAACCCACGGGGGAAAGAAATTGACCAATGGCCAAACCCCATTGACCAATCAATGTCCCAATGCCCAATGACCAATGACCAAACGGAGACGGACGATCGATCTTCATTGGTCATTGGTGCCTGGTCATTTGGTCATTCATTGGTCATTGGCCCTTGGCCATTGGCCATTTGCCACGCCCCCGCTATATCTGGACGACCTATGAAACTCTCCGTCAGCACCTACAGCCTCTCGCGATGGCGAAATGAGAACGGCAAATCGCTCGAAGATTCCATCGACCAGATCGCGGCGATGGACGTGAAGGGGATCGAGTTCTCCGGCCTTGATGAAAAGGCGAAGAAGAATCCGGTGAAGCGGGCCGAACAGCTTCGCAAGCGCGTCGAGAAACACGGGCTCAAGGTGCCGAGCTACTGCGTCGGCGCGGAGCTGCTCGTGCCAATCGAGGAGCAGCGGAAAGTGATCGAGCGACTGAAGGGCGAGGTCGACGTCGCCGCCGCGCTGGGCGCCCCGTCGATGCGGCACGACGTCACGCGCGGCTTCGGGGATCACAACCAGTCGCTCAAGATCGCGAAGACGTTCGACGCAGTGCTGAAGCACATCGTCCCCGCGATCCGCGAGGTGGCGGATTACGCGAAGACGAAAGGCGTGAAGACCTCGCTGGAAAATCACGGCTTCTACATGCAGGAGTCGAAGCGCGTCGAGAAGCTCATCAGGACCGTGAACCATCCCAACTACGGCCTCACGATCGACATGGGCAACTTCCTCTGCGTGAACGAAGAGCCCGTGAGCGCGGTGAAGCGGCTGGCCAAGTTCGCACAGATGGCGCACGTCAAAGACTTCCACGTGCGCAAGAAGAGCACAAAACCACCGACGGGCTGGTTCGACACGCCGACGGAGATCGCGCTCCGCGGAGCGATCTGTGGGCACGGCGAGATCGATATCCCCGCGGAGATCAAGCTGCTGAAGCGCGCGGGGTACGATGGGTTTCTCTCGCTCGAGTTCGAGGGCATGGAGGAGCCGGTCAGTGCGGTGCGAGCCGGGCTGGATTACCTTCGCCCGCTCGTCGCCTGAGGCTCGTCTTCGCGACGCATAGCGCCAGCCACGCGACGCACACGATCTGCACCACGAGGAAGAGAAAGGAGGCCTTCGCCAGGTAATCGCCGAGGAAGACGAGGCCATACATCCGCTTGGCGTTGTAGCTGTCGAGCGCGCGATGGTTCAGCGCGGCGGCTGACGCATAGTCGAGGTGCTCAATGTGCTCGTGCAGCCAGATGCCAAGCGCATAATCGACCAGCGCACCCGCGATGAGCAGCCCGCGAAGCACATGATTCAGCCCTGCCCACCGTGTGGCGAGAAAGACGAGGCCGAGCAACATCAACGCCTGCAGGCACAGGTGCGCACATCCCAGCGGCTCGCGCATCCCTTCCACCGCGATGCCGAGATACACCACTGCGAAAATGAACCATCGCCAGAACACAACGACGCGCCGCGGAAGCTGACGCCCGAGTAGCAGCCGCCCCACCATCACGGCGATCACCGCGCCCGCGAGTGAGCCCATGCCGAGGATCAGATTGTGCTGATAGAGCGAGAACGTGTAATCGTGCCACGCGCCTTGGCGACTCGCCTGCGCGAAGTTCGCGTTGAACGAAGTGGGGTCGCGCCAGAGGACCGGGACGATCGAATCGGAAAGGTTTCCCGCGATGCGCGAAGCGGCGCTTTCGTTCGACGCGGCCGCGAGCGCGACCGATGTGTTGGAGCTGAACGTCTCGTGCACGCCGTAGGTGTGAATCGACCAGGCAAACCACGTCGCGAGAACGATTGCGCCGCCGGCCATCGCGAGGATCGGCTCGCGCCAGTTCTTCGCGCGACGGCGGAGGAACTGCAGAACGTAGTGAACGCCGAGCGCGACGATGTACGGGCCGACGGAATAGTGCACGAGCGCGCCCATCGCCAGCAGCACGAACGCGGTGACGATGCGAGCGCTTTGCAATCTCCGCCATCCGAGCAGGTACATCCGCAGCGCGACGAGCACGTAAAACGCGGCGAACAACTTCGTCCACGTCCACGTCGCGTTCTGCAGAAGCACCGGGCTCGTGGCCAGGAGAAAGAGCAGCACCTTGCGTGCCATGCGCGTGCGGCGCAGCGCGAGCATCGGCAGCAGCAGAACGCACGGCAACACGACCAGCAGGTTGAGCAGCAGGAAGATGACCGAGAACGCGGCGAAGCCGTGCTCGCCGATCTGCGCGAGATACGCCGCGGCAAGGACGTTCATCATCGGCGGACGCGCCGGCAGGGTGTACTGATCGAGAAACAACTGGCTCGGCGGATGATGATCGAGAAAGAAGATCGCCCGCTGGTAATGCTCAAACCAGTCGCCGGCCCACACGCCGCCGGAATAGTGGCGAATCATCGCGAGCATGCAGAAGCTGACGACGAAGAGCCACGCATACGCCTTGAGCTGCGCGCGAACGTGATGATTCTGCAGCAGTCGAACCAGCTCACGCCGAACGACGATGAGCGATGCGGCTCCGACGAGCGTCACGCTCCAGTACCAGCCGTTGCTCAAGTGCAGGATGTAGATCGCGAAGGAAAGGAGGAATGCGATGAACTGCGAGAGCGCGATGGAGGCGCAGAACTTTTCGCCCGGCGACCAGCGCACCTTGCGCAGAAGAAGCAGCCCCGGCCCGGCCAGATTCGTCGCGATCAGCACCAGCAGCAAGACCAGCTTGAGTGCGAGCATCCGCGGCGGTCCTCAAGCCGTTGGCCCAGCAACGATCCGCGGTTCGGGAAGCGGAACGATGTATTTGCCTTTAAACCCGCGCTGCCTGAGCTTGGGAATGAGCTCGTCGGCGATGTGCCACGAGAAAAGCAGCGCGTACTCCGGCGGATCGTCGAACAAGCGCGCTTCATCGACAACGGGGATCAGCGTGCCGGGCATGTACTTGCCGATCTTGTAGCTGCCTTTGATCTCCAGCACGCAATCGATGATGCCGTCGTCGAGGCCGACGTAATTCACCAGCGTGCTCGCGCGCGATGGCGCGCCAACGCCATAGATCCGCGCGCTCTTCAGCTTCAGATCGCGGAGCAGAGCATGCAGGCCGAGCTTGCTGTTCACGACGCGCTGCTTGAATTCCGCCAGGGCCTTCGGCGAAAGCTCGCGCTTCTCTTCGTCGAGGATCGCTTTGACTGTATCGCGCACCGGGTACTTGCCCTTGCGTGCCGCGTAGACGCGGATCGATCCGCCGTGCGTGGGAATGCGCTTGGCGTGGATGATCTCCAGGCCGTGCATGTCGAGCAGGTTCTTCAGGCTCGTGAGCGAGTAATACCGCAGGTGCTCGTGATAGATCGTGTCGTACTGAATCGTCTGCACGAGCGGCAGAAGGTAGTGCGACTCGCTGATGAAGATGCCGTCGTCGCTCAAGAGCGAGAGGAGCGCCTCGATCACCTCGTGCACGTCTTCGATATGCGCGAAGACGTTCGTGGCGGTGATGATCTTCGCGGGGCCGTTCTTTTCCTTCGCCTTGGCGGCGCTGTCGCGATTGAAGAAGGAGATGAGCGCGTCGATGCCGCGTTGCTGCGCGAGCTTCCCGGCGTTGGTCGGCTCGATGCCGAAGACGCGCGCCGGCTCGACGAAGTTGCTCAGCAGCGTGCCGTCGTTCGATCCGATGTCGACGACGAGGTCTTCCTTCTTCAACGGATAGAGCGACATCACCTCGCGCGAAAGCTCGGCGAAGTTCTCACGCAGGATCTTCGTGGTGCCGCTGGTGTAGGGATAGGTCGGCGGAAAGAGGACGGCGGGATCGACGATCGTTCCGAGTTGCACGAGCTCGCACTTCTTGCAGCGAAGCATCTGCGCGGGATACGCCGGCTGCTCGATCGGCGGTGTGCCGACGGTCGGCATGCCGTTCACCGGCGGGAGGTAGCCGAGGAAGATCACCGGCTCGAGGTCGGTCGAGTCGCAGCTCTGGCAGTGATCGACCACCACGCTGCCGCCGGTGCCGGCGGAGAGTTGTCGCTGTCGTTGCACCATCATCGGTTCCTTGTTTTACGTCGTCGCGGGCTTTGGATTTTCCGCGTACCACGGCAGTGTACGACGGAGTCCTTCTTCAAGCGAAACCTTCGGCGTAAATCCGAGCGAACGCAGCTTCGCGATGTTCGGGCAGCGACGCAACGTCCCGCCGGGCTGAAGCTTGCCAGGCTGAATGCGAATGCTCCGCCCCAACACTTTCGCGACGCTCTTCGCGAGCTGCTCGATCGTCACTTCGTCTTCGGTGCCGATGTGGTAGATGTTGAGGTGCTCGCCCTTCTCGAGGATCCGCAGCAGGCCTTGTGCGAAGTCGTCGATGAAGATGAACGAGCGCGTCTCCTGCCCACTGCCCTGGATCGGGAATGCGACGTCGTCCCCAACCGGCAACGTTCGCATGCGCTCCGCGAATTGCGGGATCACGTGCTCATAGCCCATCGCCGGGCCGTAGACGTTGTGCGGGCGGAAGATCGTGACGCGGTCGAAATTCTTGCGGCCGTAATTGATCGCCATCAACTCGCAGATGATCTTTCCGCCGCCGTAGCTGTAGCGCGGGTTGAGCACGTCCGGCACGCTGAGCGGGACCGATTCATCCGTCGGCACCGTCGGCGGAGTTTGATACACCTCGGAACTGCTCGCGAGCGACAGGTCCTTCACGCCTTCCGCGATCGCGGCGTCGAGCACGTTGATCATGCCCTTCACCGCGACGTCGAGGATGAGCTCGGGCTTGGTGTAGAAGTATTCGGTGCCGTTGACGTAGGCGAGGTGAACGATCGTGTCGATGTCCTTCATCGCAGCGCGAACCGCAGCGGCGTCACGAATGTCGCCGTGGACCATCTCGATCTTCGAGAGCATCTCGCCGAGACGAGCGCTGCTCCCGCGCGAGTCGTTGTCGAAACAGCGCACGCGCGCGCCGGCGTCGAGCAGCGCGCGGATGACCCCGCGGCCGATGAAGCCGGTTCCGCCGGTGACGAGAAATCGCTTGCCTTGAAGGGACATCGTTGGTGTTTATCGCGCGTCGGCCATCACGGTGTGCGATGGCTCAGGTTTGAGTTTAACGGAAGAGGCCCGACGAAGCAGGAACGTCGTCGCGAAGCCGTACCAGAACCAGCGGAGATACTGCGGCACCCACTTGATCACTTTGAATCGGCTGGTGCCGGCCTTTCGTTCGTACCACTCGGCCGGTACCTCGGCAATCTTCCAGCCGAGACGATGACACTTCACGAGCAGCTCGAGCGAATAGGCGAAACCGACGGTCGATTCGATCGGGATCCGATCGAGCACGCGACGGGAGAAAAACCGAAAGCCGTTGGTCGGATCGTGCGTCGGCATTCCGGCCACGAAGTACAACGTCGCAGCGGCGAGGCGCACGAGCGTCGCCTTCAGCCACGGGCAGCCGACCATGCATCCGCCGCGCATGAAGCGACTGGGCGCGACGATGTCATGGCCTTCGCGCACGAGGCGGATCATCGCGTTCAGGCGCGGCGCGTTGTAGTCGTCATCGGCGGGGATCATCAATACGACGCCGGCGGTGCTGTCGGCGAAACCGGTAAGCACCGCGCCAATCGCGCCTTCGCCGCGGTTTTTGACGAAGCGGATCTCGCAGTTGGGCTGCTGATAGTCTTTGAGGGCGGCGAGCGTGTCGTCGTCGTCGCGGTCGTAGCAGATCATCACGCGGAACGGCTCGGCCAGATGCTTCACCAGCGCGTCAACGGTCGGCAGGATGTTCCGGCCTTCGTTGTAAACCGGGATGACGATGTCGAGATCGCTGCCCATGCAAGGTTCACAAATCTGCGGGTCGCTGACGTCGAAGCATTAGAGGTGACCGTTCCCGCTGTGTCCCGCGGCGATCAGGTCGACGCGTTGATCGGCGGCGGTGGTGAGGCAGCTCCACACGTCGACAACGATCTTGTCCCGGGGGATCTTGAGCTTGCGATACGCGGCGTGCGGCGCGCCAACGAAGAGGATGTCCGATTCCTGGATCACGCGATCGAGCGGCACGAGCGACGGGTCGGTCGTGACGAACGGATCGGTGCAGAGTACCGCCCGCGCTTCAAGCAGCAGCAGCTTGCGGAGCTTGTAGCTGAGCGAGTCGCGTGCGTCGTCACTCTCGGCCTTGAATGCCATGCCCAGCACGCCTGCGGTCATGTGCGAGAGATTGCACTGTCGCTTGGCCATCATCAGCAGGTGACCGGGCAGGCCTTCGTTGATCAGCATCGCGGCGTGACCGAGGATGAAGTTGTTCTCGCTGAACGCCGCGAGCTGCATCGTGTCCTTCACGAGGCACGGGCCCGCGGAGAAGCCGGGACCCGGCATGCCTTTCAGCCGCGGGAAGCGATGCCGGCAGCCGTGCAGGATGCGGTCGAAGTTCAAATTGTTCTGCGTCGCGATCATGTAGAACTGGTTGACGATCGCGAACTGGATGTAGCGCCAGGCGTTGGTCATCAGCTTGGCGAGCTCGGCTTCCATCGGCTCCATCTCGATGACTTCCGGCGCGACCTTTTCGAAGAGCGCGCGGACTTCATCGACGACATCCGGATCGAAGGCCGAAATGATCTGCGGGAACTCGCGGAACTCTTCGAGGCTGTATCCCTGCGCGACGCGCTCGGGACAGAAGGCGACCTGAATGTCGAGGTTCTTCTTCGCGAGGTGCCGCTGGATGTGCCGCGAGATGCCGGGGAAGACCGTGCTGCGGAGAATCAGGATCTGCCCGTCGCGCAGCTGCGATTCGCACTTGTCGATGGCGCGATGGATGGCGGTGAAATTCGGGTTGAGGTGCTCATCGACCGGAGTGCCGATCACCAGCACGAGAAACCGGCATTGGCTGAGCAATTCGGGCGAGTCGCAGACCTCAAGCTTTCCGCCGGCGAGCACCTTTTTGAGAAGTTCCGGTCCGCCCTCTTCGTTGAACGGCATTTCGCCGCTCTTGATCTTCTGGACGGTCTCTTTGTTGATGTCGTAAATGACGGTGGAAAGGCCACAGTCGGCGAAGGTCATCGCCAACGGGAGACCGACGTGTCCGGCTCCGCCGATCACGCAAACGTCGCGCTGAAAGCTACTCATGGGTGTCGTCTCAGGATAAAACTTGGTGTCCTTCGGCGGATCGGCTGCATCGTACCTCACCCCGCCGGGCCTTCCAAGGGAAAGTCGCCCTGCCGATGGTCAGCCGACTGTCCGGACCAGCATTTACCAGACCATTAATCACAGAGCGGTGAGCCAGTTTACGCGAGAAATGCATCAGATGGCCCAACCCGCACCGCTTATCTGCGTATAATCCGATGTTTGTTGTACGAGGCTTGCTGCAATGATCGAATTCAACTGCTTCTGCAAACACCGCTTCAGCCTGGATGACGATCAGGCCGGCGGAAGCCTCCAGTGCCCGCGTTGTGGGAAACTGGTCGACGTTCCGACGCTGGACGACCTCAATAAACTTAACGCGGACGGCACGTACACGATGGGCGCCTTGGAACTGGCCCCGGAGCCCGATCGCGTCGAACGCGCAACCCGCGCTTTTACCCGCAGCCGCGTCGGGGCCGACGGTGAGGACATCGACAACCGTCTTACGCTCGACGAACTGCTGAAGGTCGGTGCGGACGAAATCACCATCGACATCAAGGACGAGGCGGAAGGCAAGCCAAAGTACGACCCGATCACCGGCGAACTGGTTCGGCCGATCGAATTGAAGACTGATGCCGCAGCCGCGCCGGTCATCCCGATGGCGAAGCCGGCCCTGACCTACGCCGTGACTGGCCTGGAAAAGCACGTTGGCGCGGCGCAAGCGTTGGTCGAACTGTTCAAGCCGCTGAATCTGGTCGTGATGGGGGCGATCCTGCTGGCGCACCTGTTTGGCCAGGTCGTCGCGGCGACCGTCATCGCCGGGATCTTCTTTATCGCGCCCGTGTTGCTCGGCGTCGCCGCGCTGATCATGGCGCATTACGGAAACATTGTGGACGAGATCGGCCCGACCGGCCGCGATGAGCTTCCGCGGCCGCTGCGCGACGCGAGCTTCGGCGATGACATCTGGCGGCCGTTCAAGCACGTCTTCGCCGCACTGATCCTCTGCTTCTGGCCGATGATGTTGCTCGTGAATCTGCCCGACACCATGTGGGTGGTGATCGGTGTGCCGATGTTCGTGCTCGGCTCATTCTTCTTCCCGGCGGTCCTGCTCACGCTCTGCACGAGCGGCACGGTCGAGAACATGCGACCCGATCGCGTGATGAAGGTGATCGCATCCTGCGGCGCGTCATACTTCACGGCGGTGCTCGCGTGGCTGATCGCGCTGCCGATTTATCTGTTCGGCATCGTCGCGGTCAACTTCACGATGATGAAGCTGTTTTTCAAACCACAGGCGACGAGCATTGTGTTCACCGCGCCCGTGGCCATACCGATCCTGTTCGTCGGCATCATGGCGATGCACTACTTCGGATGGGTGGTCGGGCTGCTGTACCGCAACCATCACGCGGAATTTCCGTGGGTGTTGCAGCGGCATGTTTCAACGCGCCGAAAGGACACGATCGCGCAGCTCGAGCAGATCAATCGCGAACGCGCCGCCGCGGTGATGAATACGCAGATCATCGACCCGAACACGCCCACGCCCGTGAAACCGCGGGTGGAATTACAGTAGAAGCGAACGCCCAAGAGAAACTATTTAGCCGCACGGGCTTGCCTCGCACGGAAACCGCGATGTGAGACGCGCCTCGCGCGGGCAAGCCCGCGCAGCTAAACTGTGATCCTTACCGTTCACGCGTGCGACCCGTAATCCACCTTCACCGAATTCCCACCGTTCTTCGCGGATTGGTACATCGCGAGGATGATGGCGATCGCTTTGCGCGCTTCGACACCGTTGGTCTCGGCTTCCTGACCTTCGGACCACGCGGAAAGAATCGCGGAGATGTTGCGGCCGTGGAGATCGGCTGAAATCGCCGCGGGGTTGGCCTGAGCGCCGGAGAACGGCGCGGCGGCGGGCTTTGCCTGCGGGCCCCACTTCTCGACGAGCTCGTGATCGCTCGGCTTTCGGTCGTGAAAGCTGAAGCTCCTCAAGCCGTTCTCGAGCACCGCCGTGCCGCGCTCGCCGCCGACTTCGATGCGCGTCGGCGTACCGGGGTACATCGCCGTCGTGCAGACGATCGAGCCGAACGCGCCGTTCTCGAATTCGAGCGATGCGCTGATCGCGTCTTCGGTTTCGATCTTCGCGTGCGAGCGATTCCCGCCATACGCGCTGACCGACTTCACCGGCCCGACGATCCACTGCAGCATGTCGATCGCGTGAATGCCCTGATTCATCGCGGCGCCTCCGCCGTCGAGCTTCCACGTGCCGTGCCAGCTGGTCTCTTCGTAGTACTTGTCCGGCCGATACCACGGCGTGAAAGAGCCCGCCCACGTGATGCGGCCGAAGCGCCCATCCGTCGCCGCCTGCTTCACGATGCGGCTCTCCTCCTTCCAGCGCCCCTGGAAAATGCACGCGAGCTTCACGTCCTTTGCCTTGGCGGCGTTGATCATCTGATCGACGCGATCGAGCGTGATTTCGAGCGGCTTTTCGCAGATCACGTGCTTACCCGCTTCGATCGCCATCAGCGCCGATTCGAGATGCGCGCCGCTCGGCGTCGCGAGGTGAATGACCTCGATCTCCGGCTGCTGCTTGAGCATCTCGGCCATGTCGGGATAGACCGGCACGCTCGGCAGGCGATTGCGCTGAAGCTCCGACTCCGCGCGCGCCGGCACGTGATCGCACGCGGCCACCAGCTTCGCGACACCGGAGAGTTGTGGAATCAAACGGATGTGCGACCGCCCGACGGTCCCCGCTCCGACGACCGCACATTTCCATTGCTTGGACATGCTGCGCTCCTCTAAAGCCCGGGTCTATCGTAACGACGGCGCGGTCGAAAACGTAAAGAAAAGCCGCTTTCTTGTAGGGTCCGCTTCAGCGGACCGGTTATTTCTTCCCGCGATCTCAAGAGGGTAACCGGTCCGCTGAAGCGGACCCTACGAAAGGCAACAGGGTTCAGGTGCGATCAGTGATGCCGGCGGAAGATCAGCACGTAGAGGAGAACCGCGAGGGAATTGAACAGCGTGAGGATCGCGATCTTGCCGAACGCTTCGCGCACGGCTTCGGGGCAATGTTCAAGCGGTGCGTTGATCCATTCGAGCGGTTGCAGGTAGATCGGAAGCTCCGCCGCCTCCGCTTCCTGTTGCGCATCGATCTCCGCGCCGACGGCCGCGACGGCTTCGACCGACGCATCGAGCGCCGCGCGCTCGTTCTTCACCGCCTGCTCTTCGATCGCGTCCGGCTCGAGCGGCGGAAGCAACGGCCCCGCGCCCGCCGCCAACGCCGCATCCACCTCCGCCGCAACAGTCGCTTGCGGCTTAGCGGGAACTTCAACCGGCGCCGCGGGCGCAATCGCCTTCTCCGCCTCGGGCGTCGCCTCATTGATCTGATCAAACAGATCATCGAGCTGCGCCGCGACCGCGGCTTCAGCACTGATCGCTTCCTTCGCCGCATCAAGTCGCTCGGGCGCCTCCTCATCCGATGGACGCGCGAACGGATCTGCGGCATCAGCCGGAGCTTCACCCGGCGGCGGGCCAAGGTCCTTCGGACCCGAATCGGAAAGGAGTTGATCGATCTGTTCGGCCGCCAGTTGCGAAAGGAGATCGTCCGCGCTTTGATGGCGCGGCGAGCCGGGCTCGTTCAGCGGATCGGGCAGGTCCAGGGTGGCCTGTCCCATGCAAACTCCTTTCACACGGGCGGGCGAAGATTCTCGATCCCGGGAAGATCGAAAGTCGTCGCAGCGCTCCAGCGCTCTTATCGGACGACTTGCGGGGCATCATAACTTTCGCCGCGAGGCGTCGCAATGAATTCTTGTGCTTGATAACGGTTGTCTGATAATCGCGGGCGCCAATGCGAAGACTTCACGTGTCGCAACTTTCGACCGGCGACGTTCGACTCTCCGAGCGTGAGGCCCATCACGCGCGCGATGTACTGAGGCTCGGCGAATCCGATGAGATCGAGTTGTTCGATGACGCCGGTCAAACGGCCCACGCAGTGGTGCGGCAATGCGATGCGAACAACGTAATCGTGAGCGTCGAATGGATCGCGCAGGCAATGCGGGCGAGCGTGCGGATCACGGTCGCGTCCGCCGTGCCAAAAGGCGACCGCGCCGACTGGCTCGTCGAAAAGCTCAGCGAACTCGGCGTCGACCGCTTCATCCCGCTGCAAACAGAGCGCAGCGTCGTCCTGCCGACAGGCAAGGGCAAGCGCGATCGCTGGCTCCGGCTCGCGGTTGAAGCCGCGAAGCAATCGCGACGCGCGGGCGTGATGCAGATCGATGAGCTGACACGGCTTTCGCGCGCGATTGAAACGGCGGCAACCGGTTGGTTCTTCACGACCGAAGGCGATGGCGCGATTTCGATCGCGCAAGCCGTCGAACGGCTTTCTTCTGGAGGGCGAGGCTCCCGCCGAGCCGCAATCACCGAATCGACAACCGGCTCGGCAGGAGCCTCGCCCTCCAGCGCGGATGCGATTCTCCTGCTGATTGGCCCTGAAGGCGGATGGACGACGCAGGAACTCGATCAGATGCGGCAGCACAACTTGACGCCCGTTCGCCTCACGACGACCATCCTGCGCATCGAGACCGCCGCCATCGCCGCCGCCGCGATCGTGGCAGCGATGAACGCGAAATGACTGCGCATTGTCACTCTGATCGCAAGCTGGAACACTCGTGAGCCAATACCCCTCGCCGTACACCCCGCCGCCGTATTACCCGCAATATGCAGGCTATTACCCGCAGCGAGATTTGCTCGCGCCGGCGCGACGCGCGAGTTGGCTGATGCTCGTCATCGCGGCGCTCCTGTGCGTTTGCGGGGTGTGCATCGCCGGCTTCTCGCGCGTGAACCTCGCGGATCTCCCGGCCGAATCACAACCGCAGTTCCAGCAGTTCGACGCGCAGCTTCAACAACTCGGATTGAGCATGAAGGCCGCACTGATCATCTACGGGCTGATGGCATTCCTGCCCGGGCTGGCGATGGCGGTGCTCGCCTTCTTCGTGCGACGAGGCGGGCTGGTGTCGCTGATCCTCGCGCTGGTTGTGACCGTGCCGATCCTGCTCCTCGTCGCACTCGCGGCCGGATCGGCTCTCATCGCCGGCGGAGCGCAGGGGATCTCCGGCGTGTGCATGGTGATGCCGCTGCTCGTCGGGTTGATCGTCCTGCTGACGTGGTTGATCCAGGCGCTGCGCGTGGGCCCGCAAATCTCAACGTCGCAGGCGCAGTACCAAGCCTACTATCAACAGTATCAGCAGGCGCAGCAGGCATATCTGCAGGCGTACGGCTACGGAATGCCGCAGCAGCCTCCGCCATCGCAACAACCACCGCAAGCGCCGCCGACGACGCAAGGGCCGAACGATGCCCCACCGCAAGCTTGATCCGCAGCACTCGCTCGATTACGCCATCGGCGCAGCGCGATTGATCGGCTTTCCAGCACAGTGGGATCCGAAGCTTGGAATTCACGTGACTTGAAGTCGCGG
>JADMIO011701095.1_pt1 | contig 64113 bp, 60 predicted proteins | sample 8958161 | NCBI WGS metagenome assembly JADMIO01 (sample SAMN16585339, study PRJNA669376) | soil metagenome | isolation source: Crop rotation soil | place: USA: Cullars Rotation, Alabama | collected 2011 | reverse complement strand
TATGGTGAAAGTTGGAACCTCTTACGTGCCGATCAGATTAAAACGAAAGGCCCAGTCTTTCGACTGAGCCTTTCGTTTTATTTGACCATGTTGGTATGATTTAAATTAATACGACTCACTATAGGGTCAGTGCGGCCGCGACTTCAAGTCACGTGAATTCCAAGCTTCGGATCCCACTGTGCTGGAAAGCGACCGCAAGCACTTCGTCGACGACGAGGATGTCCGGCTCGAGATGCGCCGCGACGGCGAACGCGAGCCGCACGTACATGCCGCTCGAGTACCGCTTCACGGGCGTGTCGAGGAAGGCGCCGATCTCGGAGAAGGCGACGATGGCGTCGAAGCGGCGCTCGATGTCGCTGCGGCGCATGCCCAGTATCGCGCCGTTCAAAAAAATGTTATCGCGGCCCGTCAGCTCGGGGTGGAAGCCGGTGCCGACTTCGAGGAGCGATCCGAGCCGCCCTCTAAACGCGGCTTCACCCTGGGTCGGCTTCGTGATGCGCGACAGGATTTTGAGAAGCGTGCTCTTGCCCGCGCCGTTCCGGCCGATGAAGCCGACGACCTCACCGGGCTCGACTGAAAACGACACGTCGCGCAGCGCCCAGATGTGCGTCGGCGCAACGGGGCGGTCGGTTCTGGAGCCGCGGAGCCGCCGAAGTGAGCTGCTCACCGTCGTCGAAAGTGTTTCGCGCAGCGACCCGTAGTTGAACGCGCCGGTCAGCTCGCCGAGACGGTACTGCTTCGACAGGCGCTCGACCGAAACGGATTTAGATGACATCGGCGAACGACGCTTCCATCCGCTTGAAGAACATCACGCCGGTCACCAGCAGAACGATCGTCACGACGATCGACGGCCAGATCAGCAGGCCCGGCGCGGGCGAGCCGAGGAACGCCCAGCGGAAGCCCTGAATCACACCCGCCATCGGGTTGAGCGCGTAAATCGCGCGCAGCGTCGGGTTGGTGACGAGCGTTGCCGAGTACGCAACGGGTGACGCAAGCATCAACGCCTGCATCGCGAACGGCAGCACGTACTGCACGTCGCGATACCGGACGTTCAGGGCCGAGCACCACAGGCCGGCACCGAGCGCGGCCGCGAGCGCGACCAGCAGGAACAACGGCAGCCAGACGATGGCGACGGTCGGCGCGACGCCGTAGTAAGCCATCATCGCTGTGAGCAGCACGAGCGAGATCGCGAAGTCCACGAGTGTGCCGCCGACGGTCGCGATGGGCACGACGAGGCGCGGAAAGTACACCTTCGTGATGAGCCCGGCACTGCCGACGAGACTGTTCGCCGATCCAGAGAACGACTGCGAGAAGAGCTGCCACGGCAGCAGCCCGACGAGCGTGAAGAGCGGATATGGCACGCCGTCCGACGGCAGCTTCGCGATCCGTCCGAAGATCACCGAGAAGATGATCATCGTGAACAGCGGCTGCAGCACCGCCCACAGGATCCCGAGGGTCGTCTGCTTGTAGCGGACCTTGACGTCGCGCCAGATCAGGAACGCGACGAGCTCGCGGTACTCGAACAGTTCGCCGAGGCTCACGTCGAGCCAGCCTGCGGACGGCGTGATACGAGTCAGCGGGAGCATATCAACTCGGCGATCCGCTCGGCGGCGTGGCCGTCGCCATACAACTCAGGACGGGATGTTGCCGGCGCCGACGCGGCGATTGCTGCTCGAATGTGATCGGGATCGGAACCGGTCAGTGTGTTCCAGCCGGCATCGACGGTTTCCGTCCACTCCGTTTCGTCGCGCAGCGTCACGCATGGAACTCCGAGCCAGTACGCTTCCTTCTGCAGCCCGCCGGAGTCAGTAAGGACCACGCGCGCTCGGCGAGCGAGCGCGAGCATGTCCGCGTAGCCGACCGGATCGATCGTCCGAATCGCCCCGGTCGCGGACAGACCGAGAGCTGCAAGCGCTCGCCGTGTCCTCGGATGAACCGGAAACACCACGGGCTCTGACGCAGCGGCAAGCGCGGTGACGATGCGGCAGAGGCGTGACGCGTCGTCGGTGTTTTCCGCACGATGAAGCGTCAGCACGAGGTAACCGCCTGGCGTGACCCCGAGACGCGACAACACATCGTCTGAAACCGACGCCCGGACGCGGTCGAGCAGATCGCGCATGACGTCACCCGTGACGTGCACGCCGCGCGTGATTCCTTCCGCCGCCAGATTGGCGGCGGCGCGATCGCCTGGACAGCACAGGCAGTCCGCCACGTGGTCAGCCACGACGCGATTGATTTCTTCCGGCATCGCCCTGTTGAACGAACGAAGACCTGCCTCGACGTGCACGACCGGCACGCGCAGCTTCGCCGCCGCAAGGGCGCCGGCGAGCGTCGAGTTCGTGTCGCCGTAGACGAGCACTTTGTCGGGCTGCTCCTGTTCGATGGCGACCTCGATCCCGGCGAGCATCTGCGCGGTCTGCCGCCCGTGCGGCAGCGACCCGACGCCGAGCTCGTGGTCGGGCGTAGGAATCGCGAGCTCACGAAAGAACTGGTCCGACATCTCAGGGTCGTAATGCTGGCCGGTGTGAACAATGACCTCGCGGGCGCGCGCACGAAGCGGTCCGCTGACGGCTGCAGCCTTGATGAACTGAGGTCTGGCGCCGACGACGGTCAGAATCTTCACGCGCGCTCGATGCCCTGTTGATCGACGCGGTACTTCGTCCCGCAGGCCGTGCACGTCACGGTTGCGGCGCCGGCCGCCGGGTCGAGGCGGACGCCGCAGGCGCACATCCACCCGGCTTGACGCGCGGGAACTCCCAGCATCAGCGCGTACGACGGCACGTCTCCGGTCACGACGGCGCCGGCGCCGATGAACGCGTACTCGCCGATGGTGTGGCCGCACACGATGGTCGCGTTCGCGCCGATCGTCGCGCCGCGGCGGACGAGCGTCTTCCGGTACTCGTGCTTGCGCGACACATGGCTCCGCGGATTGACGACGTTGGTGAACACCATCGACGGGCCGCAAAACACGTCGTCTTCGAGGACCACGCCTTCGTAGAGCGACACGTTGTTCTGAATCTTCGCGTTGTCGCCGATGACGACATCGCGCGCGACGAAGACGTTCTGGCCGAGCGAACAGCCTTTGCCGATCGTGGCGCCCGGCATGACGTGGGTGTAGTGCCAGATCGATGTGCCTTCGCCGATCGTGCAGCCGGGATCGATGGTCGCGGTCGGATGAATCATGCTTTGACCAGCATCGGGTGGCGAAGTTCAGCGTCAGCGACCGGCGTCACGGTCGCGTGCCTGATCCGGTGCGACAAATCGATGCTGGGGCGCGCGTCGGCGATCCGGAAGCCGCGGCCGGCCAGCGCTTCCTGGTACACGCGCGTGTGCAGATCGTTGAAGCCTTCGCTGAACTCGATCTCCTGTCCGTCCACGGTGATCGATCGGAACGTCGTCTTCACGCCGGGGTCGGGTTTGAACGGCAGGTCCTCGATGTTCGTCGACAGCAGCCAGCGAACGCGGGCGCGCTTCAACTCGAGCGAACCGGCCATGCGCTGCGGCGAGCTCTGATACAGGCGGCAATCGACAACCGGCCCGAACAGCCAGAGCAGCAGATCGAAGAAGTGGATGCCGATGTTGGTGACGAGGCCGCCGGCCCGCTCTTCCGATCCTTTCCACGATACGTGATACCAGGGGCCGCGCGCCGTGATGTAGGTCAGGCACACGTCGTGGGTCGGCCGCGACGGTTCGGCGTCGAGGCGCTCCTTCAGCGCGATGAGCGACGGGTGCAGGCGCAGCTGCAGCACGGTGTTCACCGTCCGCCCGGACTCGGCCTCGAGATCTTCGAGGGCGTCGAGATTCCACGGGTTGATGACGATGGGCTTTTCGCAGATCGCGTGGGCGCCGACGCGCAGCGCGAGGCGGATGTGCGCGTCGTGCAGGTAGTTCGGCGAGCAGATGCTCACGTAGTCCACGCGATCGGCCGCCGATCCGCGGCGCAGCTTCTCGAGATGCCGATCGAATCGTTCGATTTCGTTGAAGAAGCGCACGTCGAACGAGTAACGGTCGAGCACGCCGACCGAATCGTTCGGATCGGCGGCGGCGACGAGCCGGTTGCCGGTGTCCTTGATCGCTTTGAGGTGCCGCGGGGCGACAAACCCGGCGACGCCGGTGATGGCAAAATTCTTCACGCTGTCCTCTTTGCGGCTTCGCGCGCGCCGACCGCGTCGCGCAGCGTCGCGGCGAGCCGCGGTGCCTGGACGCGCAGCGAGTAACGCGCCTCCACCGTCTGCCGCCCCGCGGCGCTGAACGTCTCGCGCAGAGCGGCGTCCGACAGGAGCCGCCCCAGCTTCTCGACCCATTCCGCTGGTGTCGAGGCGAGAAATCCGTTGACGCCGTCCTGGATGATTTCCCGGTTGACGCCGACGGCGGATGCGACGACCGGCACGCCGCACGCCATGAACTGAATCGCCTTGAACCCGCACTTGCCCCGCGCCCACTCATCGTCTGTCAGCGGGTACACGCCGACGTCGCAGGTGTTGAACAGCTCGACTTCGCGATCGAGCGACCACGGCTCCTCGTGAACCGTGACGCCGGAAATCCGCGGCAGCTCGTTCGCGCCGCTGACGCGCAGCTCAAACGCGTGCTGCTCGCGAACCTTCCGAAGGACATCCGACAATCCGCTCAGGTACGGCGTCGTCGTCGGGCTGCCGATCCAGCCAACGAGCGGAGGATTTGCCTGCCCACGCGCTGTTCGAGGCACGAAGCGCAGCGTGTCGACGCACGTCGGGATCGTCGTGACGGCAGTGTTATGCGCCAGCGCATATCGCGCGAGGTGCTCGTTGCCGACGATGACGTGATCGGAGAGGCTGATGATGACCGGCACCTTCTCCGCGTTTTTCAACGACGACAGCAGACGATTGGCCTCGCTCGCGTTCTCAGCGGCGTTCAGGTAAAACGCGTCGTCGAAGTCGAGGACCATGGCGGGCCCGAGGCTTGCCAGCCGACGCTCAAGAAACGGCGGACCGATGGGGAACGCCTCGCGATAGATGAAGATGAGATCGTACCGCCCGGCGCGGGTCATCGCTGCAAACCGACGGAGCGCGAGCCCCGCGAGCGTGACGGCTTTTCTGACGTAATGGCCTTTGCGATACACGAATCGAAAAAACGATCGCGTGTACAACGCGTCAACGGTGATTTCAAACCCGTGCGCCTGGAGATACGGGATGTACTGGCTGATGCGGAACCGCGTGCCGGCCGCTTCGTCCGGAAACGGCGAGATCACGAGCATCCGAATCCGCTGGGTCGCCGATGCGCTGGAAGCCGTCAACGATTGAAGCGTCGTGACCACGCCGCCGACAGGCCAGGCGCCGCGGTGATCATCAGGATCGACGTTGCGAACAGCGCGCTCCAGAGCCAGACGCGAATCGCGCTCGCCGGCCGCGGATCGAACTGGCGCAGGACGCCGTCTGTCAGCGCGGCGGTCAGCAGCGCGATGCCCGCGATCCGGCAGCGGCTGACGAAATCAAAGACGCTGAGCTCGCGCCGGATCCTGTGGGCGACGGCCGCGGTCCGCGACGTCCGCCACGCTGCGGCGGCCCACTGCGCTGGCCGGGCGCACCACACAAACATCCGCGAAGCGGTGATGAGCCGCAGGAATCGATCGAATTCCTGCAAACGTGCGGGGCTGCCGTGCGGTGCCGAGCGGTCCCCGGCGAGTGCGTCCCGCGTCACCGCTGCGCCTTCCCGGTATCCGAGCCGGACGGCGGCGGCGATCGCGCGCACCAGCAGGCTGCCTGCGAAGACCGCGCGGACGCGCGACACGAACTCAGTGTTTGTCATCGCTGGTGCGGGCTGCCGTGATGCGACTGATCGTTCCGCGGATCGCGTACCTCGAGGTCTGCAGCACGAAGGGATCGCCGACTTTGAGCGGCGCAGCGTTGAACGTGACGTCCGGTGCGGGATCCGTCAGCACGTGCAGTGTCGCGTCGACGGCACCGAGTGGCTCGTTGCGCGTGATCGTTCGTTCGATACCGCCGACGGGGAAGCGGCTCGCCGTCTGCGCCTGGAACGATTCGCGCCGCGTCACGGAGGTGACCGTCACGCGCGCCGCTCCGGGCTGATCGAGGTCGCGGTCGCCCACCTTGATCAGATCGACGACTTCGGGCGGCGCGACGAACTGGACCACGACGTCCGCAGGCTGCCCGTCGACGTTCGCGCGCACTTCGCGCGCGACGAACGTCAGCCCTTTTCCGAGGGTGAACACTTGATCCGCGATCAGGAACATGCCGTTGTACTTGCAGCGGTTCTCGGCCTGGTCGAGCACGCAGAGGACTCGCGCGACGACCGGCACCTGAAAGCGCCCGGGGATCGGCACCTGCGCGAACTGGTTGCCCGGCCCGCCGGTCACGATGCGACGGCTGTCGGGCTGCGGCGCGCCCGCGCTCACCACTTCGACGGGATTGTCCGGGGACCCCAGACGCGCGCCCGCCGTGATGCCCTTCGCACCCGCTTCATCGAGATCGATGAACGCGCCGACCACGCGAACCGGCAGCGGCGGGTTCGTCGCGTCCGGCGCAAGAACAGTGAGCGCGCCTTTGAGCTCGGCGATCTGCTCCGCTTCGTCAAACAGCGTCAGGTCGTACGAGCCCGGCGGCATCTTTGGGACTTCCATCTGCCCGACGGTGGGCGTGTCGATCAAGAACGAATGGACCTGTTCGCTGCCGAACTGCGCTCGCAGGTACGGACGAAGGTGCTCGCCGCGCACCTGCACACGCGTGACCTGGTTGGCGGGCACGCGCGCGGGCTCGACACCGATGATTTTCACGGGCGCCGGCCTGAACAGCAGATACGCGGCGTACGCGACCGGCGCGAGGACGATGACGACGGCGGCCACGGCGGCGTCGATGGCGTTGATACGACCGAAGACCCGGCCCTGTTCGTCGATGATGGGCATTACTCGCCTTTCCTGGTCAGGAGCTCCACGAGCGCGACGGCGCTGATCCACACGAGAAACGGGATCACGAGTGCGCGGTGGCGCACGAGCGTGCCGATGTTGCCGCTGTTCAACGCGAGGACCGCTGCGTTCGTGACTGTATAGCCGCCGAGCAGGCACGTCATCAGCGCGTCGCGGCGGAACGCGAATACGGCGCCGATCGGAAAAAACACGACGAGCAGGTACCAGAACAGCTGTTCGGGCATGAACAGCACTTCCGCCGTTGACTCGACGTTCCACGGCTGCGGCTGCGTCAGATAGTTCACGCCCGCGCGGACGATGTAGCGGCTCATCTCGCCGGGCGTCAGCCTGACGGGTGCGTGAGAGCCGAAGAAATCCGAATACCACTCCTGGTCGAGCAGCTTGTACGAATGGCCGGGTGTGAACACGTGTCCGCGATGGTAGCGGGCGAAGCGGTTGACCATTTCGTCGGTGCGCGACGGCAGTCCTGAGCGCGCGACGTGCACGACGGAAAGCACGGCGAGCGCCACCGCGGCAACCTGCAGCCAGCGGCGCAGCGAAATGATGTACACCGCGTACCCGGTCGCAATGCCACCAGCGGTCAGCAGCAGCCCGCCCGGTCGCACCGATTCGATCAACGGCAGGCCGACGACGACCACGGCAAGCGCGATGAGCTTCCCGTACCATCGCGGCTCGCGCGCGACCTGCACAGCGGCGAGCACGACGAGCACAGTCAGGCCGACGAACAGAGATTCCTTGAGCGCCGACACCGACCAGGAGAACAGGCTGGGAAGAAAGAGGATGACTGCGAGGCCGACGAGTGCGGTTGCGGCTCCGTACGATCGCCGCGCCGCTTTGTGCAGCAGCACCGCAGCGCCAATGAACATGAGGCTGTTGAGCAGATGGATCCCGTACGGTGCCGGGCCGACGAGGATTTGCACGAACACCAGAAACTGCTCGTAGCCGGAATACCCGATCGCGTTGTACGCGTACAGCAGCGACTCCTGCGAGATGGGAATGCCCATCCACAGGTTGTAGAGCCAGAACCCGCGCAGCTGGAAGAATTCCTCGTCGCCGAAGAACTTCGCGAACGAAGCCGCGTTGCGATCCGCGGTCAGCAGCAGCCAGATGACCGCGGCAAAGCGCAGCGCGAACGCGGCGATCAGCATCGCGCGAACGATCTTTCGCTCGGTCCCGGTCAGCCCGCGTTCCGCCCACCAGCACAGCGGCACCGACAACGCGATCACGAGCACCGTCAACGGCGACAGCGCGTACGCCACGCCGGCCGCGACGCCGCCGATGATCGCCCAGCGAACTGCGGCCGCCGGCAGGCCGAGCGTTGCCGACGAGAACACGCTTCGCGTCGGAGACATGCCGACGCCGGGCGTTGCGACGCGGTTCACGACATCACCGTCTGGAACAATTGATTGTACGCGGCGGCAATCACCGGCAGCGCAAAGCCTTGAGCGCGGCGGCGTCCGCCGTCGGCCAGGCGCGCCCGCCACTCGGCGACGGTGAGCACCCGGACGATCGCCGCGGCGACATCGGCGGCATCGTGCCGCTCGACGAGCACGCCGTCCACGCCGCTCGTGATGATCTCGCGCGTCCCTGGTGAAGCCGTGGCCACGACGGGCGCGCCGCACGCCATCGCTTCGACAAGCACGTTGCCGAAGCCCTCGTAGTGCGAAGTCAGGACGAACACATCAGCGTGTGCCATGAACTTCCACGGGTTCCGCTGAAAGCCCGCGAACACGACGGCATCGTCCAGCCCGCGCGCCTGCACGAGCGCGCGAAGCGGTCGCTCGAGCTCGCCGGTGCCAAGGATCAGCAGTCGAACCGCAGGCACTGACTGGCGCACGATAGCCAGCGCTTCGATCAGGAGCGGGTAATTCTTGGCTTCGGCGAGGCGGCCGGCGGCGACAATCACCGGCGGCTGAACCCAGGCCTTCTCGTTCTTCGGGTCGAGGGGCTCGCGGGCCGCTGCCTGCACCGCATTGAGATCCACCGGGTTGTTTACGATCGCGATCCGGTTTCGGGCGACGCCGAAGGCGCGGGCGAGATCGTCCGCTACACCTGACGATGTCGCGACGACGGCGTCGGCCGCGCGGTATCCAAGCCGCGCGACGATGGAGAAGACGCGGCGGCGGAGCGGCTGGCGCCACGCGTAGTCCTTGTCTTCGAGAAACGCGGACATCGGCGTCTGCTGATTGAACACGACGCGCGCGCCGACCGCTGCAGACCGGACCGCCGTCAGCACGGAGAAGTAGCTCAGAAACGACACGACGATGTCCGGGCGTTCGGCGCGGACGAAGCGCCTGAGCGCGGCGAGGCGGCCCGAGCGGGAGCCGTCAGCACCGTTCTCCAGGCGAATCGATTGATCCACGTCGTTCAGGTACGCGCCTTCGCGGCGGAACAAGTACATCGATCGATCCCACACCGCTGGATCGAGCGCGTTCAGGATGTGCACGGCCGCGCGCTCGGCGCCGCCGCCGTTCAGTGAAGGCAGCACGAAACAGACTTTCTTCATGCCGCCAGCGCCGGCAGTCGCGACCGCAGTACCGCGATCATCCCGGCCGCCTGGGCCTCGAGCGTATGCGCGCGCGCCGTTTCGTAGCCGCCCTGGATCACTCTGCGCCGCAGAGCGGCGTCCTTGATCAGACGATCCGCAGCATTCGCGACGGCTTCACCGGACGATTCTTCGATCAGGACGCCGTTCACGTCGTGAGCGACGAGACTCGGGATGCCAGCGACCCGCGTGACGATCACCGGCATGCCGGCGGCCATCGACTCCAGAAGCACGCGCGGGATGCCCTCGCCCGGCCGCGTCGGCAGCACGAACAGGTCGTAGTCGCGGTACATCGGCATGAGGCGATCGAGGGGAACGGCGCCCAGCAGTCCCACGCAATCGGCGACACCAAGCTGCGCGGCTTCCGCCGCGATCGCCGCCTTCTCTGCTTCACCAGGTTGACCGACCACAGGACCGACGATGTCGAGGCGCACGTCGTGGCCGCGCGCGCGCAGGCGCGCGACGGCATCGGGAAGGCACCTGAGTCCCTTTCGGGGATCGATGCGACTGACCGTGAGCAACCGGATCGTCCGCGTCTGACACACGTCCACTCGCGTGTTCACGTCCTCCGCCGCGATCGTCGTCGTCTTTGTCTCGACCAGATGCGCGCTGCCGGGCCGGTGCTTCGCGGCGAGGTCCGCGCCGTTTGTGAACGTGATCGCCGTGCGCGTCATCTGCGCGATCGCCCATTCTTCGAACGCCGTGTACGCCGCGAACAGCGCGCGCTTGACGCCGCGATACGGCAGCGTCGGCGCGACAGCCTTCAGGTCGCCGACCACGAGCAGGAAAACGGGGATCCGAAGACGTTCGGCTTCGCGGAACGCGAACCACGCGGCCGGTGTCGGCACGCGGCAGCTCAACACGTCCAACGTCGGCACCCACGTGCGCAGCGCCCGCGTGACGGCGCGGATCTGCGGATAGAACTGGCGTGGACCATCGAAATACGGCAGCGGCGCGAGGCGGACGTTGCGCGCGCGAATGCGCGTCCCTTCGGCCGCCGGCGTCGCGCGCACGGGAACGGCCAGCGAGATCTCGTCGAAGTACGGCGCGAGCGAGTCGACGTAGCGGCCGAACGATCCCTCGGCTTCCCACAGCGAACCGTCGGCAGCCTGCCAGAACGGCATGTGATAGACGATGCCTAGCCGCATATGAAACGAAGTCTCAAGTCTGAAGTCTCAGGTCTGAAGTCCACCTGAGACGTGAGACTTCCGATCGAGGAGGCGCTCGTAGAGAGCCGACACGCTCTTCACGTACTGATCGATCCCGAACCGCGGGAGGACGTACTCTCGTGCGGCGGCACCGAGGCGCAGCCGTTCACCGGGCGACTCAATCAACGCCAGCAGCGCGCGCCCAAGTGCATTCGCGTCACCAGGCGGAACGATGGATCCAGTGGAGCCGTGCTGCACGACTTCGGGCACGCCGGCGACGGCGGTGCCGACGACAGGCAGGCCCGCGCCCATCGCGAGCACCAGCGACAGCGGCAGTCCTTCCCACAACGACGGCAGCACGAAGATGTCCATCGTCGACAGCAGGTCGCCGAGATCGCGGCGGCTGCCCAGAAAGCTGACGCGGTCGGCGATGCCGAGCGTCGCAGCCTGCTTCTGAAGCTCGGCCCGTAGCGGACCGTCACCGATGACGAGCAGGTGCAACGCGTCGAGACCGGGCGTCTGCGCGAGGGCGTCGATCAGGAAACGATGACCTTTCTGTTCCGTCAGGCGCGCGATGACGCCCGCCACGAGCGCGTTCGACGGAAGCCCAAGTCGCGTGCGCAGCAAATCGCGCGGTGCGCCGGTCGCCAGCGCGCCGAAGTCGACGGCGTTGTAAATCACCTCGACGCGATCAGGATCGGCGCCGACCTGTTTGACGTAGAATTCCTTCACCGATTCGGCCGACGCGACTACGGCGTCGGTGCCGGCCATCAGCAGGCGCTCGGCGAACGCGTGCTCCCGCCGCTTGCGCTGGTAGATGTTGACTTCCGTCCCGATCACGATCGGCACGCGCGCCGCAATCGCCGCGAAGCGGCCGTACAGGCTGGCGGTGAGCAGAAACGTGTGGACGATGTCCGGCTGCGTTTCACGAAGGTACTGATAGATGGTCCCGACGGCGAGAGGATGAAAGACGCCGGGCGTGCGGCCCAGCGTGCGGAACGGTTTCCCCGTCGCCTCGATCTCTTTGCCGACCGGCCCTGGCGCGTGAATCGCGCAGACGATCGGTTCGTATCGATCCCCCGGCAGGTGGCGCACGAGGTTGAGCACCATCTCCTCGGCGCCGCCGACATTGAATTCGTGACTGAGATACAGCACACGCACTCGCGAGCCGCCCGCCATTCGATCACACGCGGACGCGGCTTCGGTATGCCGCAATCGTGCGCGCGAGGCCGTCTTCAAGACGCGTCGCGGGCGACCAGCCGGTGTCGGCGTGCAGCCGCGATACGTCGGCCGTGAAGTCCCCCGTTTCGATCTGCTCTGCCAGCCGCGGCCACGGACGGAACCCGATGCGGCCGCTGCCCGCAAGGGCGATGACCGTGCGCGCCATGTCAACGAACGAGGTCGCGACGCCGCTTCCAAGGTTGTACGTCCGCCCGTCCGTCCGGCTTTCGACGCCGGCGCCGACGAGGGCGTCAACGAGATCCTCTATATAGATGTAGTCGCGCCGCTGATGCCCGTCTCCGAACACGGTCAGCTCGCCGTCTTCGAGCGCCAGGTGGATCATCCGGTTGACGACGCCGTACGCGGTGCGGCCGGCGGGCTGGCCAGGGCCGTAGGGATTTGTGACGCGCAGGATCGTGAAGCGCAGCCCGTACAGCTGCCCGTAGATCTTCAAGTACTGCTCGACGGCGATCTTGTGCACGGCATGCACGCAGAGCGGATCGAGCGCGGCGTCTTCGCTCACCGGGTTCATGGCCGGACGCCCGTACTCCAGCCGCGATCCGGGAAACACGATCTTCGCGTCGGTTCGCGCGTCGCGAACGGCCTCGAGCAGCACGAGGTTGCCGCGGCAGTTCACGTCGAGATCGGCGAGCGGGTCCTCCATGCTGCGGACGGCACCGGATCGGCCGGACACGTTGAAGATCACCGACTGGCCGCGTACGGCGTCACGAACGCGGGGCGCATCGCGCAAATCGGCTTCGACGATGCGGGCGCCGGCGCGTTCCAGGTCGCCGGCCTCTTCTTCGTGCGTGCCGCGCGCCGGCGTGACGATCGTCACGCGCGCGCCGAGTGAGACGAGCCGCCGCGACAGGTTGACGCCGATGAAACCCAGACCGCCCACGACGAGGACGGACTTGTCGGCGTATGCGGCGTCCCACTTCGTCATCAACAGGAACTCATCACGAAGTCACGACGAAACACGGGCGACGGTGACGAGGTGCCGATGCACGTCTGACTCGAACGGCTCCATCGTTTCCACCGTGAATCCAGCGGCGCCGAGCACGTCGCTGAGATATGCCTCGTCGGCGTACAGGCCGCCGCTCATCAGGCGCGAGCGGACGGCGCTGCGGATCGGTCCCATGGCCACGGGCAGCAGCCGCTCGCCAAGTCGCCGCTTCATCGTGCGCGGCACCGACGGCGACAGCAGATGGACCGCGGTGAACGCGAATCGGCCGCCGGGCTTGAGCCATGACCGTATGCGCGCCGCGACGGAGAGATCGAACGGCGAGTGCTCGGCAAGCACGCCAATCGCGTACACGAGATCGAATGACGCCGGCGGAAACTCGTGCCGCAGAAAATCGCCCTCGACGAGCACGAGCTCGCCGATACCGGCAAGGCCGCCGACGGGCGTCCGCGCGAGATCCAGCATCGGCTTCGATACGTCGATGCCGACGAGCCGGCGGACGCGCCGCAGCGCGGGGAAGTAACGGCCCGTTCCGCAGCCGACGTCCAGCACGTCAATCTCGCCGGTGAACCGATCGCAGACGCTGCCGATCCAGCGGCTGAAGTGAACAATCGACGTTCCGCCCTGCGCCGCTTCGTCGTGCTCACGATACCGCTTCGCATACGCATCGTCGTATCGCGACGCGGCGCGTTCGCCCCACTTGGAGGTGCCCGCGGGGAGGCCGCTCACGCGAACAGCTCCTCGGCCTTGACGAATCGCACGTCCGTGAAGCTCGCGGCGTGATCGAGAAACCGCCGCAGCACGCCGTGCATCGTGTCGTCGATTTCCCAGTAGTGCGTCGCCAGGCAGAAGTGGCCGCCGAGCGAGCGCGCTTCCGTGAAGCCGCGCACGAGCTCGTCGAGCGTCGTGCCCGGAATCAGCGTGTGGCAGCCGAACTCGGCGTGGCGGCTGTAGCGCAGCACGTACGGGTAGACGAATCGATCCTGGCGGCGCCGGCCCGTCGCCGAGCGGAAACGGCGGATGCGCCAGAAGTTCAACGGCGTGCGCCATTCCCACGGCCGCATCGACGGCCGGAACGAGAGAAATGATCCGAGCAGGTTGAGGCCTGCGCCGCTGACCGCCGCGAGTCCGCGCTTCGACAGCGCGTTGTGCGGCGGCACGAAAATACGAATCGTCGTGTTCAGCGCTCCCTGCAGATACGCGAGGCCGTTCGCAACGCGGCGCTCCGGGTCGGGCGCCGCCTGAAATTCGTAGCCGTCGGGGTAATCCTGATGTGTGTAGCCGTGGAGCGCGACGGTCACTGACCCGCGACGCAGCCACTCGGACAGCCGCTCGATGATCGCGGCATTCTGGTCGAGCGGAAACGATCGCCCGTCGTGCCAGTGCGCTTCCGGAATGCCGGGATTCCTGTAGCCGATCGCAAAAGGGACGACGGCGAGACACACCGGAGCCTGCGACCAGATGCCACCGTAGACGCGCTCGATCGCCGAAGGATCGGTGAAGTACGACGTGTCGTCGTCTCTGATCGCAACTTTCATCGAGCGGTGTCACGCCACACGCGCGTATTCAGCCTCGAGCTGCGACGCGATGGTGTCCCACGAGAAGCGCTCCATGGCCCACGTCCGCGCGCGGTTGCCCATCGCGCGGAGCTTCCCGCGATCGGCGAGCAGCGTGAGGATGGACGATGCGAGCGCGGCCGTGTCGCCGTTGCGGAACACGACGCCGCTCTCTCCAGGCAGCACGGTTTCCGGCAGGCCACCGGCGTCAGAGACGACAACCGGCACACCGGACGCCTGCGCTTCGAGCGAGGTGAGGCCGAGCGCTTCCGGAAACACCGACGGCACAACGCTGACGTCGGCGCTGCGATACACCGCGGCGAGATCGGCGTCGACGTACGTCGGGCCGAGCAGATCGACGCGTGGATCCTGTTTGCAGCGTCCGGCGAGCGACGCATAGAACGCCGACGGCGTCGCGTCCCAGTACGAATGCGGTCCGACGATCCGCAGGCGGGCGTCGGCAGCCTCTTTCCGGATCGCGCCTTCGAACGCGTCGAGCAGCACGTGGACGCCTTTGCGTTCTTCGACGCGGCCGACATAGAGAATCGTCGGGCTGCCGGCCATCGGCTCGTGGGACGCGAGCGGATGAAACGTGTCGCCGTCCACGCCGTTGTAAAGCGTGACCGCTTTCGCGGAGAGCTCAGGAAACGCTGCGATGGTGTGCTGCCGGATGAAATCGGAAACGCAGAGCGCGCGCGAGCACGCGCGAAACGCCGATCGAAACAGCAGCCGATCGCACGCGCCATAGCCGAAGTGCCAGCCGTACTGCATGCTGTGAAGCGAGATCAGCTGGCGCGAGCGCGGCGACGTGCGGGCGGTCAGATACAAGGCCGCGGGCCGGCTGTGATGGTGCACGACGTCCGGTCGGAGCCGGCCGACGAGCCGTGCCGCCCGCCCGAAGTAGTACCACCCGCGGAACGCGAGCGCTCCGCGGCCGCTGTCGATTGACTTCGGGATCCGGATGAAGTGGTAGTGCACGCCGTCGAGGGCACGCTCGTCCGCGCCGTCGCCGTGATCGCGCGAGACGACGTGGACGTCATGGCCGCGGGACGCGAGCCGCCGCGCGGCATCGCGGATCCAGCGCTCGATCGCGCCGCCCCGGTCAGGTGGAACCGGCAGCAGCTCGGGCGCGACGTGGCAGATCCTCATGAAAGGAGCGGCGCGCTGATGGCCGTGCCCGGAACCGCGCCGAGCGCGGCCGACAGCTGCTCCACCACGCAGGCGGCCGCTCTCGCGGACGACTGGCCGTCCGTGAACTGGCATTGATCGAGGACGACGCGCCGGCGTCCCTCAGCGTCGAGTGTGCGCCCGTCGAGATAGCGGTTCACCCACTGGACCATTTCGTCCGGCGTCTGCGCGACGCGAACCGCATGCTGATTCGTGATGTTCACGTAGTGCGTGAACGAGTAGTAGCGGCGCGCGGACTGCACGTACGGGCGATCGTCGCGGTCGTCGAAGCAGATGTTCACCACCGGCGTGTCGAAGATGCACGCCTCGATCGTGATTGTCGACGCCACGTTGACGACGACGTCGCTGTAACAGAGGGTGTCGCCGAGATGACGCTGGTGCTCGGGCATCACGTCGATGGCGAGGCCGTCGGCAACCTTGACGGTGTCGCGGAACGGCTTCTCGATGATGACGTGCGGGAGGCCTTCGAATTCGCGATACGCCTCGACCTCGTCGCGCGGGTGCAGGCGCACGAGGATTTGGGCCGGCGTGGAGAGCCTGCCGTCGCGCAGCGCGTCGGCGAGCACGCGCAGCACGAACGGGTGGTGCTGATAGAGCGACCGCGGCGTGGTGGTCAGCGTGATCAGCTTCCGCGTCGTGTCCGCGCCGATGCGCGCGAAGAAATCGCGCCGCGGGGACCGCGCATCGTGTCTGAAGTGGACGTCGAACTGCGGCGCGCCGGTGACGCGAATCGCGTCCGGCGTGTAGCCGTGCAGATCGACCGCCTGCTTCTTCATGATCTCGTTCCAGACGATCAGCCGATCGACCTGCCGCACGGGGATCAGCTTGTTCGTGAAGTTGTCCCAGCTCGGATCCAGCGCGATCGTCGGCACACGCCGGCGCTTCGCCGTGCGCAACACCGGGACTTCCGAAAACACGAGCCCGGGATTGGCGACGACGACGAGCGAGGGCCGGTAGCGATCGAACAGGCGCTCCATCGCTCGATGTGAGACGAGCAGGTCCGACAACGCGTACCGGGAGCCGTGGCGCGTGAACGGCTCGACGAGCACGCTGCCGAGCAGCGCCTTCGCGCCGAGGCGGCGAATCGATCCGTTCGCGCGCGCTTCAGCGAGCCGAATGCGGACCGACTCCGTCTGACCCGCGCTCAGATAGCTCGCCTGCGTCAACGCCAGCAGCCGCGCTTCGAGCCCGCGCGGCTGGTGCGGCGGCAGGTCGATGATCTCGACGCCCTGCGTCTGGAACTCACGAACGAACGCCGGGTCGTTCGCCATCGGCGTCAGCAGGACGATCGTCAACTCGGCGTCGAACTCGCGCAGGCGGCGCAGAAGCTCCGTCTGCCGCAGCATGTTCCCCGCGCTTGTGCCATGCGGCACCGACACGAACACTGAGCGTGCGCTCACGAACCGACCCCGACCGACGCGTCGCGGTGCTCGAACCGGTACGGCAGCACGACCAGACCGTCATCGTCTTCGCTGGCGCCCGACGAGGCCGTGCTGCCGCCGCCGACGACCGCGAACCGCGGGCCGGCGGTCACGACATCGTACGAGACGAGCTGATGCGAATCGGTGATGGTCAGACGCAGCACATACTGACGGCGCTTGAGCGGCAGCGCATCGAAGACGCACCGCATCACGCCGCGGCGTTCGATCGTCCCCGGCACGTCGGATGCGGACGACGTCGCCGTCGCGACGATCAGGCCCGTGTCGACGTCGATGATCGCGATCTGGAACACGGGCGATGCGATCCGCTGCGACGCTTCGTACTCGGCGCGCACGATGAGCGGGCCGCCTTCCGCGACGCGAGAGGTGGCGTGCAGGTCGCGATCGAGCACGTCGACCTGCGTGAAGCGGACTTCGCCTGTGCCGCCGCGGTGGCTCTGAAGCGCGGTCTTCTCGTTCGCGATCGCGCGCAGGTTCACCTCGGCCATGTAGCGCTCGGCGATCTCCGTCGCCGGCCCGTACGCCCGCACCTGCCCGTCGTCCATCCAGAGGATGCGATCGCACAGGCGGCGCACGTTCCACATGTCGTGCGAGATGAAGAGCACCGTCTTGCCGTCCGCAATCAGGCCGCGGAGGCTTTCGAGCGCACGGCGGCGGAACGCGGCGTCGCCGACGGCGAGGACCTCATCGACCAGCACGATGTCCGGATTGCTGTGGACGGCGACACTGAAGCCGAGGCGCGCGTACAACCCTGACGAGTACCGCTTCATCGGCGTGTCGATCAGCCGCTCGACCTCTGCGAACTGGACGATGTCGTCGAAACGCCTGTCGATCTCGCGGCGCGAGAGGCCGAAGAGGCCTCCGCCGAGATACACGTTTTCGCGCCCGGTCAGCTCCGGATGGAAGCCGGCGCCGAGTTCGATCAGCGACACGACCCGGCCGGCGACCCTTACGCGCCCGCTCGTCGGCCACGTCACGCGCGAGATCAGCTTGAGCAACGTCGTCTTGCCCGCGCCGTTCGAGCCGATGACGCCGAGCCCCTGGCCTTCCGGCACGTCGAGGCTCACATTCCGGAGCGCCCACACGGTCGAATCGATACGTCCCCGCGAGACGCTGTAGACGTCGTCCTGACCGCCGCGCACGCGGTTGAGTGTGGACGCTACGAGATCGACGACCGTGCGCGAACGTCCAGCGCGATAGCGCTTTGTGACGCCGTCGAGCTGAATCGCGATTGGCGTCATTTCCCGGCTTTCCTGGCCATCTCCACCACCGCTGGCGCGAATGCGGCGGCCAGGCGCGAGTTGCCTTCCGCGGTCGGATGCATGCCATCGGTCGTCAGACGCTCGTCGGTCACGTCGAGGACGTCGCCGAGGTTGACGTATGCGACGTTCGGATCCGATCCGTACTTGCGCTGCAGCATCGCGGTCATCGTCTTCTGCTGGTCGATGTGGATCGACCGCATCAATTTCCCGGCCCACGGCTGCGTGCCGACGATGACTTGTTTGCCCCGGCCGCGGACGATGTCGATGGCTTCGACGATCGACTGGCAGTACAGGCCCCACTGGCCGCAGCCGAACTCGTTGTTGCCCTGACCGCCAGGAACGCTCGGATCCGGATCGCGGTTCCGCTGTCGAACTGTTTTTCGATCGAGTTTTCGATCGCGACGGTGGCCTTGAGTGCGCCGGCGCCGGCGCGCGCCCTCCACGTCGGCCGGAAGACCATCTTGTCGGACTCCTCGTACAGCGCGCTCATGTCGCCGCCGTGCAGCATCGCGGCGGCTTTCTCGCGGAACACGACCGGCAGAATCGGCATGTATCCCGTCATGCGGAAGATCGGCGATTCGTGGCGGTACACCGACGTGTTCTGCTTGATCGACATGTCGTTGTAGCCTTCGAACAGGATCGCGAGGTCGTAATCGAGGTACTCGTAGTCGCGCAGGGTGAATTTGAACGAGTACGCGCCTTCGGAGTTGTAGGCCAGGTTGATGACCTTGAACTTGTCGGATCCGGTCTGCGTCCGAAGCGCGCGTTCGAGGTCGACGGGAATCGTCTGATCCGGCGAGACCCCGTAGCCGTACGTGACGCTGCCGCCGAGCATGACGACGCGGTATTCGCCCGGGCGCTTTTTGCCGGCCGATGGCCCGCGGTAGCCCCAGACGTTGTAGCCGAGCCAGGGCGCCGCGCGGCGGTGCAGCCAGATGTCCACCACGAGCAGCGCCCCGAACGCGAACACGACGGCGAGGATCGTCGCCGTCGCGGCGAAGAGGAGCTTGCGGCGGAGCGGAATGGGCATCGAGGTCAGATCACGTCGGCGAAGTAGCGATCGAGCTTCTTGAAGAGGACAAACGACCCGATGAAGACCGTCAGGGTCAGCGACGCGGAGAGCGCGAGCAGCTGCCAGTCCGGCTCGCGGCCGTACACGATCGCGGAGCGGAACCCTTCGACGATGCCGCTCAGCGGGTTCGCCGCGATCCACGGGCGCCAGCGCTCAGGGACCTTCGAGAGCGGATACGCGATGGGCGTCACGTACAGCCACAACTGAAGCGCGATCTGCACGACCGGACTGACGTCGCGATAGAACACGTTCACCGACGACGTGATGAGCGTCACGCCCGTCGTGAAGAGCACGAGGAGCACGAACATCACGGGCACGAGCGCGGCCCAGACGGTGACGGGGACGCCGTAATACACCATCAGCGCGGCGTAGAGCGCCGCGGCCGCGAAGAAGTCGAGGAGCCTCGACGAGACCTGCGCGAACGGAATGATCTCGCGCGGGAAATACGTCTTCGTCACGATGTTGCGGTACTGGATCAGGCTCATCGTTCCCGAGTTCACGCTGTTCAGGAAGAAGAACCACGGGACGAGACCCGCATACGCGAAGATCGGGTACGCCACGCCGTTCGCCGAGATGTTGCCGAGGCGCGAGAAGACGAGCGTGAACACCGCCATCGTCGCAAGCGGCTGAGCGATCGCCCACGCGAACCCGAAGAACGACTGGCTGTAGCGGCCTTTCACCTCGCGCTTCGTCAGGTTGACGAAGAGCTCCCAATACGCGGCGGGATCGATACGGTCGGCACGGTCCGACAGGGCGCGGGCGGTCGCAGTGGCCATCAGTCGAGCACGAATTCATGCCGCCACTGACCGTCGTCCGCGGTCTGCGGCTGCGCTTCTTTGAGGAGGATGAAGTTTTCGAGCACGAGCGCGTCCATCTCGGTCCGCATGAAACAGCGGTACGCGTCGTCGGGCGTACAGACGATCGGTTCGCCGCGGACGTTGAACGACGTGTTGACGATGACGGGACAGCCGGTCAGGCGATCGAAGGCCGCGATGATGTCGTAGTACAGCGGGCTGACCTCACGGCGGACGGTCTGAATGCGCGCGGAGTAGTCAACGTGCGTGACCGCAGGGATATCGGACCGCGGAACATTCAGCTTCTCGATCCCCCACAGCGATTTCGCTTCATCGGACATCTTCAACCGGCGCGACTCGACGACGTCCGCGACCAGAAGCATGTACGGGCTGTCGCGATCGAGGTCGAAGTAGTCGGCGACGCGTTCGCGCAGGACGGCCGGCGCGAACGGCCGGAACGACTCACGGAACTTGATCTTCAGGTTCATCACCGCCTGCATCTTCGGCGACCGCGCGTCGCCGATGATCGAGCGGCCGCCGAGCGCGCGCGGGCCGAACTCCATGCGGCCCTGCAGCAGCCCGACGACTTTTCCTTCCGCAAGCAGGGCGGCGACGGCGTCAGCGACGCTGCGCGAGTCGTAGCGCTGCGCCTGATAACCATGCGTCGCCACCCACGCGGCGATCTCGTCTTCTGAGAACGACGGACCGAGAAACGATCCGCTCATGCCGTCGGCGAACGGCTGCGGCGGTCGCGCGGAACTGGGCCGAGTCTCTCCGAAGCGGCCACCATCAGCCCGATCGGCGGGACGCCAGGCGCCCGTCGACTCGGCGCTCGTGCGCGGCTTGCCGAGGTAGCGGTGCCACAGGCTGAGCGCGACGCCGACGGCGCCACCCGCATCACCCGCAGCGGGTTGAATCCAGATTTCGTCGAACGGCCCTTCGCGCACGATGCGTCCGTTGCCGACGCAGTTCAACGCGACACCGCCGGCGAGGCACAGGTTGCGCAGCCCGCTCTCGCGATACGCGAACCGCGTGCACTTCAGCATCACTTCTTCGGTGACGTCCTGGATCGAGCGCGCGAGGTCCATTTCGCGCTGCGTCAGCGGCGACTCGGGCTTCCGCGCGGGACCGCCGAAGATCTTCTCGAACCCCTTGCCTGTCATCTCGAGGCCCTGTGGATACTGGAAGTACTCCATGTTCATCCACAGGCTGCCGTCGTCCCGGATTTCAACGAGATGCTTCTTGATCGTGTCGACGTATTTCGGCTCGCCGTACGGCGCGAGGCCCATCACCTTGTACTCGCCCGAATTGACGCGGAAGCCCGTGAAATAGGTGAAGGCCGAATAGAGCAGGCCGAGCGAGTGCGGGAACTGCTGCGTGCGGAGCAGCTGCAGATCCGCGCCGCGCCCGACGCCGATCGACGAGGTCGCCCACTCGCCGACGCCGTCCATGGTGACGACCGCGGCTTCTTCGAACGGCGACGGAAAAAACGCTGACGCCGCGTGCGACTCGTGGTGCTCGCCGAACTTGACGTCGCCTTCGTACCCGAGCTCCTTCCCGATCGCGTCGCCCATCCACAGTTTTTCGGTGAGCCACAGCGGGAGCGCCATCAGGTACGACTTCAACCCGGCCGGCGCATAAGCGGTGTAGGTCTCGAGCAGGCGTTCGAACTTGACGAGCGGCTTCTCGTAGAAGCCGACGAGATCCACGTCATTGATCGTGATGCCGCCCTCACGCAGGCAGTACGCGACCGCGTTCGTCGGGAAGCCCGCGTCGTGCTTTTTGCGCGTGAAGCGCTCTTCCTGCGCGGCGGCCACAATCCGCCCGTCCACGACGAGGCACGCAGCCGAGTCGTGATAGTAGGCGGACAGTCCGAGGATCCGGGTCGGCATTTAGAACAGCGTGTAGATGAACGGCGCGACGGCGCTCGATTGCGAGAACACAATCAGCAGCCCGAAGAGCACGAACACGATGACGATCGGCACGAGCCAGTACTTCTTCTCCTGCCGGAGGAACTGAACGAACTCGACGAGCACGCGTGACTTGGCCATGAGAACCCCTTAGAACATGTTGTCGAAATGTTTGCCGTCGCGATAGCGCTCGGGATACGGCTTCCAGCCGGCATAGACGTCGCGGCGCCGCGCCATCGGGTCCCGGCCCGTCAGCCGCCAGATCCAGCCGAGAGGCGTCAGCACGATAAAGAAGGCGACCGAGAGCAGCACGCGTGCGTTGATCCAGCCGAGCACGGCCGCGAACGCCCACCACGCGTCGCTCGGGAGCTTGAGCACTGACGGTCTCACGAACCCGAACAACACCAGGACGACGCCGATGCCGCCGAGGATCTCCGCGCGCGCGATGCGTCCGCGCCACGCCAGCGCGAGCGCGATGAGGATCAGGACCGTGCCGACGGACTTGCCGAAGGCTCGCTCCCGGTTGGGTCCGCCAAGACGCTGACGAGGTGATGAGGTTGCGGTCATTGATGGGCCGCCGCAATCAGCGGCGCGACGAGGTTGTCGGCGAGGCGTTCGATGCCCGCCGCGGTGAGATGCACGCCGTCGGCGGACCATTTGTCCCGATGCATGTCGAGCGCCGGTCCTTCGTTGTCGTAGCTGAACCGCTTGTCGCTGCCGAAGCGTTCCTTCAACAGCGCTCCGAGCGACTGCTGCTGAACTTCATGGCGCTTCGAGACGTACGGCGGTGTGATCACGACAACAGGCGTGTTGTGCGACAGCCCCCAGCTCACCGCATTCGCCATCGCGGTGCAGTACGCCGCGGAAGTACCCGCGCACGACGCATCGCCCGTCGCATCGTCGCGGAGCGAGGGATCCATCGGTACCTGTGCCGGCGGCACGATTGCGCCCGGCCCGGCAAGCGCCGGCAGGTAGCCGAAGCGACGGAACACGGCCGACGCTTCACGCCCTCCGCCGGCAGGCCGCGAATCGACCGGCGCATAGCCGTCGAACAGACAGATCGCGTCCGGTGTCAGGTAGTGGTACCGCTGGAGTGTTTGAACGTAGCTGCCGGCGCCGGCGCCGACCTCGCTCAGTCCGATCACCGTCGTGAAATCGCCGCGGAACTGCGGCCGCCATGGCTGGTTGACGTAGCGCTGAAACACGAACGCGGGCGTCTGATAAGTCGGCTTGCCCGCGCCGAATGCCTCCGCGCCGCCGACGAGCACGATGCGGCGCTCGTTTGCGAGCTTGTGGATCCGCGGATCGTTCTGGAAACCGAAGGCGTTGATCCCCGTGGCTTCCTGGAAATGGCGGCGCTTGCGCATGTCGAGCACGGCCAGCGCTACGGCCGCGTAGCCGACGAGCACCACGATGAACCAGACGGTCAGCCCACGGCGGGACAGCGTCATCTTACGCACCCGCCTCCGCCGTGACGAGCGGGGGGCCGGCGCGACGCATCCGCACGGCGATCGCGATGACGGCGATAATCATCGATAACGCGAGCGGACCGGCACCGGACGGAACGAACGGGAGCTGCGCGCCGAAGCGCAGATTGGAAAATCCGAACGCGACCACGAACAGCGCCGACGCCCACGCCGGCAGCGACTCGAGGATCAGGACCGCAAACGGAATGACGATGAAGTGGAAGTTCCACAGCGCGCGATCGGGCTGCTGCACATACACGAGCGCGAGCGCGGCGGGAATCGATGCGACCGCGAGGAGGCGCAGCTCGCGGCCCGCACGCAGAAAACCGAAGGGCAGCAGCAGGTACAACGCACCGAATTCGATGAAGATCGACGTCGCGGCAAGCCGCGGCGACACGGAGTGAATCCACCACAGGAGGTACCCGCCTTCGAACAGCTTCGTCGAGTGGTTGTCCGCGTACGAGTAATTGAACAGGATCATGAGGCCGATCTGCAGGGTCACCCAGACGAGCGTCGCCGTCATTGCCGACAGCGTCACCCTGAACATCAGCTCCCATCGCCGCTGCAAAGCGGCCCACAGCGCGGCGATCCACAGTGGCGCCGCGGCGAATTCTTTCGCGAGCACGCCGACGCACGCGAGCAGCGTCGCCCGACCCCTCCGGCCGGTGAGCAGATTGCCCATGATGAGCGGGCCAAGCAGGAACATCAGCGAATCGGACGAGTAGCAGTCGTAGAGCGTGAAGAGCGACCCGAATCCTAACGCCGACAACCAGGTCGCCAGCGTCGCCGCGCGCAGCGACAAGCCGAGCGTCAGACACAAGCGGCCAAGCGCGATGGCAGCACCGGCGTTCGCGAGCGTCGCGTAGATCTTCCACTTGAGTTGCGACGGGCCTGGCAGCGGCTCGAGCACCCACGCGATCAGCACGCGGAAGCAGTGGATGTCCGAACAGTCGGGCACGACGAACATCCTGCCGGTCCGCTGATATGTGTCGCGATCCGTGAGATACGTCGGTTCCGGCGCGAGGGCGGCGATTGTGCCCAGCAGCAGCACGAGCGCCACGAAAAACACAAACGGTCGCGCGATGCTCATTGAATGGTCGAGGACACGAGGCGGCGTTCGTTGCGGCCGCTCAGCGAGAGCACAGGATCGACCAGCCGCGCGGCGATCGACGCGTTGCCGCCCGGGGTCAGATGCATGCCGTCCGGCGCCACGTGTTTGTCGCGCAGGTCGACGGCATCCCGCAGATCAAGGAAGCGCACATCGGAACGGCGTCCATAGCGCAGCTCGATCATCGTCGCGAGCGCGGCATGTTGATCCGTCTGTCGCTCGCGGCCGACGGCGGTCGACATGATCGGCTGGCCGACGACCAGCGCCTTCTTCTGATGCGCGAGCAGCTCGTCGATCGCGCGGGCGACCGATGCGCAGTACGTGCGCCACGGCGTCGCGCAGCTGCCGTCCGACGCCGGAGCCTCGCGGGGCGCAGTCGTGGAGAGATGCGTGAGCTGCTGTTCAATCGAGTCGCTGACGCTGGCTGCGGCGTCGAGCGCTGCTGCCCCCATGCGCACGGAGAGATCCGGCGTGAAGACCGCTTTCCCTCCGTGATACGCCGCGTCGAGGTCGCCGCCCGCGCGCAGCGCCATCGCCTTTTCGCGAAATACGAGCGGCAGGATCGGCAGGTATCCGGTCAACCGGAACACCGGCGAGTCGTGCCGGTATGCGGCGAGATTCGGATGTTCGTCGCCGATGATGTCGTTGTAGCCCTCGTAGAGAATCGCGACGTCGTAATTGAGATAGGCGAAGTCTTCGAGCGTGAGGCGGAACGCGTACGCACCTTCGCTGTTGTAACCGAGGTTGATCACGGTGAACCGATCCGAGGCCGACGCGTTCAGCTGCTTCTCCAGCAGCGCCGGAAACGCCTGATCCCACAACACGCCGTACCCGAACACCGTGCTGCCGCCGAGGACGACGACACGCGTCTCGCCGGGCTTCTTACGGCCGGCCGCAGGACCGCGGTAGCCCCAGACGTTGAGGCCCGCAGATTTTTCCGCGCGGTGGTGCAGATACATGTCAGCCGCGAGCAGCGCGGCAACGGTCATCGCGCTGGCGGCGACGATCGCGGCGAACGCAAACCAGACCCGCCGGACGGCGCCGCCCTTCATACGGCTTGTTTCGCCGTGACGTTCATCGAGCGCGAAGGCGGGCGTGCAGCAATGAGATCGGCGATGCGCTCGGCGGCATGGCCGTCGCCGAACGGACTGATGCGGCGTGCCATCCGTGCGTGCGCGGCGGGATCCGTCAGCAGCCGCGAGATCGACGCGATGATGGCATCCGGATCCGTGCCGACAAGCTCGGCGACCCCTTCTTCCACGGCCTCGGGCCGTTCCGTCGTTTCGCGCAGCACGAGAACCGGCTTGCCAAGCGCCGGCGCTTCCTCCTGCACGCCGCCCGAGTCGGTGACCACCAGCCAGCTCGCATCCATGAGCGCCACGAATTGCACGTAGTCGAGCGGCTCGACAAGAGACACGCGCGGCGTCGCGCCGAGCACGTCGTGAATCACGCTTCTGACCGCGGGATTCAGGTGAACCGGAATCACGATGCGCGTGTCATCGAACCGTTCGGCGACCCGGCGAAGCGCGTCGCACATGCCCGCGAGCGGGGCGCCCCAGCTCTCGCGCCGGTGCAGTGTCACAAGCACGAGCCGTTCGCTCGAATCAACCGCGATGGGCAGTGCCGCCCGCCGGTACGCGTCCGTGCGCCTGACGAAATGCAGAGCGTCAACGACGGGGTTGCCGGTGATGAACACGCTCTCATCGGGCACGCCGCTCTGAAGGAGCGCCGTGCGCGCGCGCGCCGTCGGTGCGAAGTGCATCGATGCGATGACGCTCGTCACGCGTCGGTTCATCTCCTCGGGAAACGGGTTTTCCGCATCGTCGGTCCTGAGCCCCGCCTCTACGTGCGCCACCCGCACCCGGCGGTAGAACGCCGCCAGCGCGCACATCAATACCGTCGTCGTATCGCCTTGGACGACGACGAGGTCGGGGCGCTCGCGGGAGAGAAGTTCATCCATGGCCGTCAGCACGCGGCTGCTGAGATCGGCGAGCGCCTGACCGGGACGCATGACGTCGAGATCGATATCGGGCGTGATGTCGAACACGGTCAGAATCTGATCGACGAGCTCGCGATGCTGTGCCGTCGTCACGACGCGCACATCGAGACCGGAACGGCGGCGCAGCTCGTGGATCACAGGCGCGAGCTTGATCGCTTCCGGCCGCGTTCCGAAGACGACCGCGATCTTCATCTCAGGCCTGGCTGAGCGCGCGGGCGTCGCGGCCCTCGCGCACCCACTGGCGGCACCGCATCAGCAGACGGTAGTAGTCGCGCAGCAGGCCGGCGTCGTAGCGCATGTGCGATGTCCCGAACCGCCGTGTCTCCAGCGTGATCGGTACTTCGACGATGCGGAAGCCGAGCGCGTAGGCCTTCACGATCGCTTCGAGCTGAATCGTGAAGCCGTCTTCGCCGAGGGTCACGGCTTCGAGCACCTTCCGCCGAATCGCGCGATACCCGGTCGTCATGTCACGGACGGGCATCCGCAGCACGATTCGCCCCAACAGATTGCCGGCACGGCTGATCGCCGCACGCCAGAGCGGCACACCCAGCATGCCTCCGCCGGGTACGAACCGCGATCCCAGCGCAACGTCACCGCCCGACGCGAGCGCGGCGATGAGACGCGGCATCTCGCTCGGGCGGTGGCTCAGGTCACCGTCCATGAACACCGCCGCGTCGCACTGCTCGTCGCAGGCGGCGGCGATGCCGGTCTTCAGCGCACGCGCGAGACCAAGATTCGTTGCGTGTTCGATCACTCGAAGGGCGGGCACCTGTGCCGCGAGCGTGGTCAGCTCGTCGCGCGTGCCGTCCACGCTTCCGTCGTTCACAACAATGATCCGCAGCGCGTGTCCCGGTCCGGCGCCGGTACGCTCAATCGCCGTGACGAGCGGCGTCAGGTTGCCAGCCTCGTTGTACGCCGGCAGCACGACGACGACCTTCACACGCGCACGTCTGAGCCCACGGCCGGCGAGGGCGCCGCGCCCGGGAGATGCAGCCGCTGCACGACATCGAAGACGAGACGCGCGCCGAACGGCGGGAAGAACAGATACATCGGCAGGATCATCCGATAGCCGTAGTTCGACGGCATCGTCAGGACCATGCCGCCGAGATGCGCGAGCACGAACGCGTGAATCGGCCACGTGGCGAACGAGCGGGCCGCGGGCACCAGGAGAATCGCGAGCAGGTAGCCCGCGCTCGCGGCGATGAGCTCAGGGTGAATGCTGCCGCCCATCCAGTGCACGAGGCCGAAGCTGAATCCGATCTTCGTGCTCATGTTCCGCCACATGTCGCGCGGCTGTTCGACGGCGATGCGCAGCAGGACGGATCCCGCGGAGATGAAGCCGCCGGTGTACGCACGTTTGTACACATCGGCGTTCTTCGTCGGCAGGTTGTACAGCACGATCGTCGCGGTCGGGTTGTCGTTGATGAGGACCGGTTTGCCCGCGACCAGATAGTTGCGGACCGTGAACGGCGACACCGACGCGAGCCAGCACGCGATGAACAGCGCGACGGCCGGGATCGCGCGCATCACGTCGCGACGGCGCCAGCACGCGACAGCGATGATCAGCACGGCGGGTCCCATGAACATCAGCATCGCCGGCCGGATGCCGGAGGACGCGCCGCACGCCAGCCCGGCCCACGCCAGCAGCGACGTGCGCCCCGTCTGGATGTAGCGGACCAGCGCGTACAACGCCAGCGGAACGGTGACGACGTATACGTTCTCGCTGAGGAGCATGTAGGTATAGTGCCGCGTGAAGGCCATCTGCTCGACGACCAGCAGAGCGAACACGCCGAGCAGCGCGACGCGGCGATCGAAGAGGCGGCGCGCGAGGTGATACACGATCACGTTGGCCGTGAAGAGCAGCACGAACTGCACGAAGATCGGGCCGGACAGATCCTCGCCCGTGATGCGGTGGACGGCGGCGAGGAAGTACGAGTAACCCGGGTAGTAGTAGAAGACTTCGCCGGTGAAGAGCGGCTTGCCGAACCGCATCAGCAGGCCGCCGGTGATGACTTCGCGTGCGCGCGCCTCGAAGCCGAGCCAGTCGTCTCCGCCCGACAGCGAGACGGCGCGTGCGACGTGCGCCATTCCGTAGTACACGCCCTGAGCCGCGAGCAGCAGGAACATCAGCGCGGACAGCGATGCCGGATCGCGCCAGCGTCTGATCGGCGTCGGCGCGTGCTTCTCGTGACGCGCGGCTACCGGGACCATCACCGCGATGAACACGAGCATCGCGAGGCCATCGAGGGCGCGGGCCGCGAGGAGCGTCGGCCGGAGCAGCGCACGACGCGACGAACGGATGGGTTCCGGTGTTACCAGGAGATTGGCCGGCGTGTCGCGCTCGTCGAGGCCGTGCAGCTCGATCCACGGGTCGGTGTTCGGTGTCTTCACGTACTGCACGACGAGCTCGCGGTCGCCAGGCGGCAGCGTCACGGTTCGTTCAGCCTGCGCGGATCTGGTCGCCGCCTGAAGGACGGGCCGGCCGTCGATGGTCAGCGACGCGCGGCCATTCGCGACGAGCGTCAGACGGACAGGCGTGGGTGCGTCCGGTGCGACGTGTCCGACCCACCGCACGGTGACCGGTTCGGTGACCTCGCGCCGGATTCCGTGATTGAAGTCGGCTTCGTTCAGGAAGTACACCGGGAACGTATCGTCTTTGAACGCGATCATGCGATCGATGCGCGTCGCGCCGAATCGCGGAAAGTCGATCGACCGGCGGACAGGACCGGAGAAATCGCCGGTCGCGTAGTACCACGCTTTCCATCCAGCTGCCGGCACGATGGACGCGATCGCGATCTTCGCCGCGATGAGCACCGCGAGTGCCACCGCGCCGCGCCGCCAGTCGCGCGTGACGCCGCGTTCGCTGCGCAGGTACACGCAGACGAACACGCCCAGCGCCGTCGCGGCAAGCGGCAGCAGACCGAGCGGAACGCCGTGGAAGAATGCGTCCGGGTGGCTCGGCGCGAGGACGTAGGCCGCCGCCGCGAGCCAGAATGCGCGGCGCATCATCTGGTACAGTGCCTTCCGTGCGAGTCGCGCGCGTGATCACGCGCCTGAATGTCGGCGGTCCGTCGATTCAAGCGATCACCCTGTCGGAGCGGCTGACGGATCGTGGCTTCGAGACGCTGCTCGTGCACGGGCAGCTCGGCGCCGGCGAGGGCGACATGCGATACCTGCTGTCTGACCCGCGCGTCAAGATCGCGCACGTGCCGGCGCTGCGCCGCCCGATCGCGCCGCTGTTCGAGCCGGCCGCGTTCGCGTCGATCTATCGCCTGCTCTGCGAATTCAAGCCCGCGATCGTGCACACGCACATGGCGAAGGCGGGCACGCACGGACGTCTGGCCGCGGCGCTGTACAACCGCACGGTCGGCCGCAGTCATCCGGCACGGATCATCCACACCTATCACGGTCACGTGCTCGAAGGCTATTTCAATCCGCGGACGGCTCAGGTGTTTGTGAGCGCCGAGCGCGCGATGGCGCGCGTGTCGGACGCAATCGTCGCGATCGCTCCGCGCATTCGCGACGAGCTCGTCGACCAGTACCGCATCGGCCGCGCTGACCAGTACCACGTCGTCCCGCTCGGATTCGATTTGAGGGAGTTCGCGGCGATCGACGACCAGGCCCGCGCGCGCGCCCGCGCCGCCTTCGCGATTCCGGAACGATCGCCGGTGGTGACCACCGTCGGCAGGCTCACGGCAATCAAGCAGCACGAGCTCTTTCTCGACGCCGCAGCGCTTGTGGCGAAGCATCACCCTGATGCCGTATTTCTGATCGCCGGCGATGGCGAATTGCGCGCGGCGCTCGAGCGTCGCGCCGCCGACCGCGGCATCGCGTCCCACGTTCGCTTTCTCGGCTGGCGCCGCGATCTCGCCACGATCTACGCCGCGACCGATGTGTTCCTGCTGACGTCGAGGAACGAGGGAACGCCCGTCGCGCTCATCGAGAGCCTGGCGTCGGGCGTGCCTGGAGTCAGCACGAACGTCGGCGGGGTTCCGGACGTCATCGTCGATTCCGGCATCGGTCTGCTGGCGCCATTTGGCGATGCCGCCGCGCTCGCCGGTTGCGTGCATCAGCTGCTTGCGGACCCCGCCCGCCGCCGCGCGATGGGCGCTCGAGGCCGCGCGCACGTGCTCGAGCGGTACACGCTCGACCGTCTGGTCGCCGACATCGACGCGCTCTATCGGAAGCTCCTCGGCTGACCCTTCAGCCTCGCGACCGACACCGCTGAGCCCTGCGCGCGCGGATTCCCCGATACCAGCTCGAATCGATCCTCGATGAACGCGAGCACGACGTCGCGCTGCCGAATGCCCGCCGCGCTGTCCATGCCGACGCCGTCGGCGATCATGTAGTCGAAGATCAGCACGCCGCCAGGATTCAGCATCGCCGCGAAACGCTCGGCGACGGCGAGCGGCTCCAACAGGTGCTCGAAGGTCTGCATGCAGACGATTGCGTCCACGCGAACGTCGGTCGGCGGCAGCAGGTTGTGTTCGACATCAAGCGCACGGACCTCGGTCGCGGTCGATCGCCGGAACTTGAAGGCCGCGTAGTGGAGCGCGATGGTCGGCAGATCGATCAGGCACGCCCGCGTGCCGCCGTCGAAGAACGTCCGGTACGCCGTCGTGACCGGAGCCGTCGCGCACCCGTATTCGCAGAACGACCGCGCGCCAAGCCTGCGCAGCCACTGCGCGGGCTCGAGCTTGGGCGCGAGCGACTCGATGTAGACCTGCAGAAAGACCTGATAGAGAAGCTCCGGCTGCTGCCACGCGGCGGTGTGCACGCCGGCGTCCTCCGTGTCGGGGACGAGATTCGGACGATGTCGGATCCGGTACATGCCGCGGAGAAAATGAAAGTCTTCCGGACCGAGGAGCGGACGTCCGCCGAGCACGTCCGACCAGTACGACTGGAACGTGGCAAACCACGTTCGATCGAGCGACAGCCGGTGGAGCAGCTTCCACACCGCCACGCGTGAGGCGAACGGGAGCAGCCGCGATCGGTAGATCGGCATCGGCTCCGCCGCGACGCCTGGCCATGACGCGGACCGTTCGAGCGGGCAGCGGCGAAACAGATCCGGGACGTCGACGGCCATCCGATCGAAAAGATTCGGGATGTCCTCCGTCCGGAAGATGTTGCGCGCCTCAATCATCTACAATCACTCGCGATGCCGGTTCGGCGCTCGCTCGCGCTCATCTCGCTCGTCGCCGCGCTCCACGGTCTCTTCTTCATCTGGTATCAGCACCCGGACTGGGCCACGCAGTGGCCCGATCAGGACGGCTACCGCCAGCTGGCGCGCGGCCTCGTCGCGAGCGGCAAGTTCACGCGCGTCCCGAACGCGCCGCAGTTTGTCCCGGAAGTCATTCGAACGCCCGCGTACCCGCTGTTCGTCGCGACGATATACCGCGTGTTCGGCGAAAGCCAGATCGCGGTCGCTGTGGCGCAGACGGTGCTGTTCGCAGTGATCTGTCTGCTCGTCTTCCTGCTCGCGCGCCAGATCGTCAGCGAGCGTGCTGCGCTCGCCGCTGCGCTCGTGACGGCGCTGTACCCGCCCATTCCGTACTTCGGCGCGCTCGTCATGACCGAAGTGTGGACGACCGCGCTCTTCACGCTCGCGATGGTGCTGGCAGTGCGAGCCTGGCGTGATCGGCGGCTCACGTCGTTTCTGTGGCTGGGCGCCGTCATCGGAGCCACGACGCTCAGCCGGCCGGTGTTCGTGCTGTTTCCGTTCATGCTGATCGCGGCCGGCATCGTCGCCTGGGTGCTGTCGATTCGTCCGCGGCCGCGCGTGCCGCAGTGGACCGCCATGCTGGCCGCGTTCGCCGTCGTGATGCTGCCGTGGTTTCTGTACAACTACGTGAACCTTGGCGCGTTTACGCTATCGCCGGCCGGCGGCGTCGGCCGCGGGCTCTGGGAAGGATCCTGGCAGGCGGCCTGGTCCGGACGCCTGCAGAACGAGCTGACCCATCTTGCCGACGACATCGACGATCGTCCGACGCTCGACGCGCGCGTGCGTGAAGTTGCCGCGCGTGAGCACCTGCCCGCCGATCGCATGCTCGAGTACGTTCACCAGTGGGAGGACATCCGGGTGATCTGGACGCAGCCCGTAGACTCCGCGGAACGGGCGCGGGCGCGGGTGCGCGCCGACCGGGAGTACCGAGCCGTCGCGATTGACAACATCCGGCACGACAGCCTGTCGCATCTGTCCAAACGCCTGGCGCGCGGCGTGTTCATCCTCTGGGCGGGCGAAATTCCGTTCCGCTACAGCGAGATCAATCAGATTCCGCCCCGCACGATCTATCTGGTCTGGGCGGCGCAGGCGGTCCTGATGGCAGTTGCCCTCTGGGGCGTCATTGCCCTGCTGCGCGCGCGGCGCTACGGCGAGGCGCTCGTGCTCGCATCGCCGATCGTTTACATCACCGCAGTGCATTTTCCGCTGCTGACTGAAGCGCGCCAGGCGCTGCCGGCGATGCCGACGGTGCTGCTGCTCGCGACGATTGGTGTCGCCTCACTATTTCCCCGCGAAGCGCAGGTTCATGAACGCGAGCATCTCTGACAGCCAGCGCCGGCTGTCGACCTTGCCCGTCGCGACGTGGTCGGCGACCTTCATGCCGAGGAGCACGTTGTCGTCCATGCTGTTGTTCAGGAAGAGCCCGTGGCGCCCGAGCGTCATCAGGTTCGGCACGGCGTGCACGCCTTCGAGCACCGGAATCAGGTGATCCTCGAAGTTCAGCTCGTAAACCGGATACGCGGTGGGAATATCGGTGACGTAGTAGTCCTCGACGTCTTCTTCCCGCACGCCTTTGCCCATCGAGATCAGATCCCGCAGCGCGAGCTCGTAGATTTCCTGATCGCTGGCCTTCCATAGTGGCTCGTCCCGCCACAGCGACAGCTCGATGCAGAGGATCGTCCGATCCGACGGGACCATCTCGCTGCTGACGTTCTTCTGCTCGGACATCCGGTTGACGCGGAAGTGCTCATCGAGCAGATACACCCAGTGATAGTCGGTGAGCTGCGGCTGCTTCAAGGCGATGTAAATCAACTTCAGGCTGCGATAGCGCAGTTTCGCTGCGTGCTCGCTCACGGCGGCCGGCAGCGGCGGCGTCATCATGTTCACGAGCGCCGGCAGCGGGAGCGTCGAAAGCACCGTGTCGCATTCAATCGTTTCCTCGTGGCCGTTGCGTGTGAACACAACGCGCGCGATGCGATCGCCGTCGCGTTCGAGGCGCGTGACGGTCGTGTCGAGGAAGATGCAGTTGCCCTTCTTCCGCACCGCGTCGGCCATGTTCTCGAACAGCACGCTGATCCCTTTGCGCGGGTACATGTACTTCGTGAAGTACGTCGCGGGATCCGCTTTGATGCCCAGCGTCCGGAGGATGATGTTCTTGAGGTTCAGCTTCGCGACGCGCTGCGCCTGCTTCGACGAAATCTGCGAGGTCGGCAGCCCCCACACGCGCGCCGAGTAGATGCCGAAGCACAGGTCATACAGCGTGCGCCCGAGGTTCCGCACGCCCCACTCCTCAAAGGAGTCTTCCGTTTTCGGCGGCGACAGCGTCGTCTTGATCGCCGCGAACATGTAGTCCCAGATGATCCGGGCGGACAGGAACGGGCTGACACCGGTCAGCACCTGAATCATCTCCAGCGGGTAGACGTACTCCTTGCCGCGCAGCAGCACGCGCGTGCCGCGGGTCAGGATCAGCGGGTCCTCGCCGAAGAACGGTCGGATGGCTTCGTGGATCGCGCGGCTCTCCGCCGTTTCGCGGATGTGGAACGTGTGCGGCCCGTAGTCGACGTCGTACTTGCCGACCGTGATCGTCTTGCCCATGCCGCCGACGGCGCTCGACCGCTCGAGCACGACGACTGACACGCCGAGCTCCGACAGGCGCCATGCCGCCGACAGACCGGCGGGGCCGGCGCCGAGCACGACGACCGACGGTTTTTTGTGAGAGCCCGAAGAGGCTGGACCGTTAAGAGCGCTCGGCAACGACGACCTCGTAGAGATTGGCTGCGAACGGCAGCCATCGAAACGGCAGCGTGAACCCTTCTTTCACGGTGAATCCGTTGCTCAACCAGCGACGCATTTTCCCCGGCGTCGTGAACGTCACGTGATCGGGGTAGCGGATCGGAAACTTGCGCAGCAGCAGCCGGCCAAAGCTCATCGTGATGTCGTTCGGCACGATCATCAACGCGATGCCGCCCGGCTTCAGCACCCGGCGCGCTTCCGCCAGGATGCGCCAGGGTTCGAGCGTGTGCTCGAGGACGGCGACGAGCAGGACCACGTCGAAGGCCTGGTCGACAAACGGGAGCTCGTATCCGTCCGCGCACAGCAGATACCGGCACTTGCCGACGGCGCGGCGGACGCGCGTCATCGACACGTCCATCTGCACCGGCGAAATGTCCGTGCCGTTGAACATCATGCCTTCGCCGCACCCGATCTCGAGAATGTGGCGGCCCTTGATGCCTTTGACGCGCGCCAGCACTTCGCGTTGACACATCCGATAGAAGAAGCCGACGACGCCCGCGACCTGCGAGTCGTGCCCTTCGCTGTCGGCGACCTGCTCGTGCAGGAGCCGTTCGCTCAGATCACGCGGGCTGGTGGCCATGCCGCTCCCGCTCAGAAGAGACGAGGAAATCCCGCAGTCTCCGGATCCCGTCGTCGAACGCGATGCCGGGCGTGAATCCGAACCGCTCGTGCATGGTGCGATCGACGCTCCGGAACTCGATGTATTCCTCGGTGTGGCCGTCGTGCGCGATGTGGACGTCGGCGCCGACCGCCCGCGCCATGGCCTGCACGACGGCGTCGATGGTGACCGGCGCGCCGGCGGTCAGGTCGACGGTGCCGCTGAACTCGTTCGCCCGCACGACGCGCAGCATCGCGTCCACCGCGTCGTCCACGTACATGAAGTCGATGAGGTTGTGCCCGTTGCCGCGGATCGTGAACTCGCGCTGGCCGTTCAGAATCGCCACGAGCCAGCGTGTCGTGATCTTCCGCGTCGCTTCGTACGGGCCGTACGCGCCGAAGAAGCGGATGTTCGCGTAGCTCGTGAGCGAACGGCGGCGCTCGGCGAAGTAGCGGACGTACTGCTCGGTCGCGAGCTTCGAGATCGCGTACGGCAGCCTCGGTGACACCGGCGTCTCAGGCGTAACGTCGCCGACCAGACCGTCGTACACCGCGCCGGAAGATACGAACACGAACCGCGCGCCGTTGACCCGTTCCAGCAGCGTGACGGCGGCGACCGTGTTCGATTCCAGATCCCACAGCGTACGCGTCGCCGACGCGGCCGGATCGCCGTTGGCGGCGAGGTACAGCACGGCGTCGATCGTTCCTGCGGCCTTCATCATCGCGTCGACGGCTGATGGATCGGTCAGATCGCATACGACCGGCCTGACGTGGTCCAGACGCTGCTCGCGGACGAACGCATCGAGCGGCGTGCGATGCGTCACCGCCGTGATCGTCCAACTGCGAGGCGCGCCGAGCAGAACGTTTCTGCCAACGAAGCCCGAAGCGCCGGTCAGTAAAAGATGCATACGTGAAAAGTCTGAAGTCTGAAGTCTGAAGTCTGAAGTCTCAAGTCTCAAGTCTCAAGGTCAAAACCTGAGACTTGAGACTTGAGACCTGAGACTGAGACCTGAGACTTAAGACTTAAATCCTGCGAGATGTTCCGCGTACCAGGGAATCGTGCGCGAGATCCCGGTTTCAAGGGAGATCTGTGGCTGGAACCCGAGCAGGCTTGCCGCCTTGTCGATCGACGGCACGCGCAGGTCGACCTCAGGACCGGGATGCGGCTTGAACGTGATCGTCGACTTCGAGTTCGCGAGGCGGATGATCATGTTCGCGAGCTCGAAGTTCGTGATGGTGCCCTGCGGGTTGCCGATGTTGAACGCGTTGCCGACCGCTTCGGGCCGCTCGGCGCAGCGCAGCACGCCGTCGACAAAATCGTCGACGTAGCACCACGCGCGGATCTGCGTGCCGTCGTTGTAGAGCGTGATCGGCGCGTGCTGCAGCGCCTGCAGGATCATGCCGCGGATCGCGCCGTCGCCGACCTGCCGCGGTCCGTAGACGTTGAACGGGCGGACGATCGAGAGCGGGAGGCCGTCTTCCTTGTAGTGCGCGAACGACAGATGCTCGGACGCGAGCTTGCTCGCGGCGTACACCCATCGGTTCTCGCCGACTGGCCCGATCGTCGTCAGATCGTCTTCCTTGCCCTTGTGGATGAACGGCCCGTAGACCTCGCTCGTCGAGAACTCGACGAAGCGCTCCACGCCCACGTCCAGCGACGCTTTCACCACCTGGTGCGTTCCCAGCAGGTTCACCTCCATCGTCGTCACCGCGTTGCGGTCGACGGAGTAGACGCCCGCGATCGCCGCGCAGTGGATGACGACCTGGCAGCCCTCGACCGCTTTGCGCGTCGCGGTGTAGTCCATCACGTCGCCCTTGATGAAGTGCAGATGGGGATGGCCGTCGAGGTGCGCGAACTGAATCGCGTTGCGATGCAGGTTGTCGTAGACGACGACTTCGTTGTTCTCGATCAGACGCTCGACGAGATGCGATCCGATGAACCCGGCGCCGCCGGTGATGCACACGCGTTTATTGGCTAACGGCAAGATCTTCTCCTTGGGTCAACGGCGCGGGATGCCGGCCGCGCCGACCAGATCGCCTGTGTCATGAAAGGCTTCGAGCACCGTGCCGCAGGTGACGTGCATCTGCTTGAGGCACATGTCGGTGATGCCTGGAATTGATTGATCGGCCGGCACGCCGAGCGCCATCCCGCCGCGATATTCGACACCGTAGAACACAGCCTCCGCCGGCGCGCAGTTGCAGCCGTGATCGACCGTGTCCTGGCGGAACGCGAAGCGCCGATTGAGGTCAGGATACGCGACCGGCGCGCTAATCATGTCGACGCCCGGCGTCAGCAGCCGCACGGAATGAATCTCCGGCCCGTCCTTCGCAGCGGCGACGCGTTCGAGCAGATTGCGGATCGGGTAGAAGATCGGGACCCGGACCCATTCTCGAGAATTGCGCGCGTACGGCGGACGCCGATCGAGGGCGAGCGCCCGGCCGAGCGGTACGACCTGCAGCGCAAGAATGACGGCGGCGACCGCGCCGGCTGTCGCCGCTGACCTGCCCGCCAGTCGAATCCCGAGCGGCAAGATCAGGAGGCCGAGCAGAAACAACGGATACAGCATGAAGCGGCTGTACGCGACGTACTCCGACGAGATCTGGTCGACGAAAAAGAAGCCGAGCAAGGCGGCGGCGGCCGCAATCGCCGCCGCATGAAATCGCCACACTCGCGGCTCGCGGCGAAGCATCCACAATCCGACCAGCGCGTACGCCGCGACCAGGGCGAGAAGCATGGCGCCGCTGGTGCCGAACTGATCGTGAGTGCGATGGATCCAGGTCGCGACCCGCTGGGGGTTCAAGATCTCCCGGCCGAACACGAGCGCAACCGGCCGGTCGTCGACATGCCGCCGCACGACGTAATAAATGAGGAACGGCGTCACCGCCGCGGCGCCGAGCGCGATCTGCCGCAGCCGTGTCGCCGCGTTCGCCCGTTTCATCGCGAGCAGCCAGACGAACGGCAGCGCGATGATGCCGGGTTCCTTCGCAATGGCAGACCAGCCTGCGAGCACCACCGCGATCCAGGCGGACTCCTGCGGCAGCACCAGCGCCGCTTCGAACGCGAGCAGCAGGAAGATCAGCGCCCAGGGCTCGAGCAGCCCGCCCGCGAAGTAGTACACGACCGACGGTTGATAGAAGAGCAGCACGCCGAGCGGCAGGATCGTCCAGTCCGGCCATCGTCTGAGGAATGCGGGGCGCAGGATGAACAGCCAGACGGGGACGCTGAGCGCGTTGACGAGATGATTCGCCTGAAACGGCGACCGCCACGACGCCGCCGTCGACAGCACATTCAGCGGCGCCGCGAGAAAGTAAAACGACGCCGGGTACCGCGCGATCACATGGTTCGGGGGAAACAGAAAGCTCGCGGCATACAAGCCGGCGATGAACAGCGTCAGCGCGAAGCGGCCGGCCACGCACCGGAGCGCGACGAACACAACGATCGCCCACGCGAGCGCGATCGGAAGCGTCTGCCGCAGGAACAGCGCGTAGGCGCGCGTCGCGCTGAACTGATAGCCTTCGTCTCCACCGAACGGAAATTCTTCGTGCCGCGTCAGGAACAGATGAAGCAGCACCGGCGCGCAGATGGCAGCACCAATCGCGATGCCGCGCCGCGTGAGGCCCGGCGGCAGCCACGAGTTCGACAAATTGAGCACCGGCCGGGTCGCCGCAGGCGCGTCGGCGTCTTCGACGGGAACAAACCACTGGGGTCTGAGGTCCAGAGCGAGCGCGAGCGCGAAGACGAACGCGATGAGCCAGCCGAGTTGATAGAGCGCCGTCCAGAGGCTTGTCACGATGAGCGCGACCGCAATGGAGGTCTTCAGCGTCCCCGCGATCACGAAATCGCGGCCTCCGCGTCCACACGTGCGAGCACGATCCGCGCGAAGAGTCCCAGCTTGTCCATCCACGGTTCGAGCGTTCGCTCGACGCCGCGCCAGAGGTTGAACGTCCACGACGGCGACAGGCTGCGCATCGACACGCCGCCGGAGAGCAGATATCGGAACGGCATGCTCACCGAAATCGACATCAGCCGCCACGACGGAAATTCACGCTCGAAACGTGCGCGATCGCGCGCGAACAGAATCCATGGCAGCGCACCGTTCGCCGCCGACAGCGGTCCGCCGGCGGCAATGTTCCAGTCGCGGGCGTCGGGGTCGAACGGTTCGTGGTGCAGCCGGCGATACACGAACCGCGACCATGTCGTATTCCACGGCTCGAGCATGACGATGACGCCGCCGCGATGAACCGCTCGCGCCGCGTCAGCAAGAAAAGCGCGGACGTCGGGCAGATGGTGAAACACGTTCGTCATCACGATGCCACGCAGCGATCCTTCGCGCAGCGGTAACCGGCCGGCGTCGCACACGACATCGATTCCGGGCACCGGCAGCACGTCGGACGTGACGATGTGCGGGACGCAGTCGCTCAGAAAGCCGCCACCCGATCCAAGTTCCAGCACTGGATCCGTGCCTGCCGGCAGCTCCGCGGCGATCGACGCGTACCACTCGCGATAGACGGCATTCAGGAACTTCTTGTCGCGCACGATCGTGCGCCGGCGCGCGGTCGTTGCCGGATCGTCGAGATCGAGACCGGCGGTCAGCGGATGACGCAGGACGGCGCGGAGCGCGTTCACACGCATCGAAGTTTGCGCGCCGCGACGGCCGACATCTTGAGAAGAAGCAGCCCGTGGCTCCAGCGCCGGATCTGTGTCTCGCCGTACGTCCGCTGGCGATACCGGATCGGCATCTCGACGATTTTGCTGCCCAGCTTCGCGGCGCCGAACAGCAGGTCGAAGTCGCCGAACGGATCGAAGTCGCCGAAGTACGCGCGGTTCGCCGCGATGCGTTCGTAGTCGCGGCGCCATAACACTTTCGTCCCGCAGAGCGTGTCCTTCACCGGCTGGCCGAGCAGCCACGAGAACAGCAGGCTGAAGAACTTGTTGCCGAGCAGGTTGAAGAACCGCATGGCCTGCTGCTCCATCGGGTACACCAGCCGCACGCCGTTGACGAACTCGCCGCGCCCGCTGACGAGCGCGTCGTAGAAGCGCGGCAGATCCTCGGGCGCGACGGTCAGGTCGGCGTCGAGGATCATCAGGATGTCGCCGCTCGCACGTGCGAAGGCGGCGCGGACCGCGTCGCCCTTGCCTTCACCAGGCTGGCGCAGCAGCAGCGCCCGACGGCGCGGACGCGCGGCGATCTCGCGGTCGATCGCGGCGTACGTGTCGTCCTTCGAATGCCCTTCGACGAAGATCAATTCGGTGCCGCCGCCCATCTCCGGCACGCGGTCGAAGATCTGCGGGATGTTGCCGGCTTCGTTGCGCGCCGGCACGATGACACTCACCGTCGGCGCCGGACGAACCGACGCGGACGGCAGGGCGCGGACGACGAGCAGGTGCGTCAGCGCGCCGAGGCTGAACGGCCACGCCTTGACGAGAAACCGGTTGCAGAGCGGCTCGATGATCGGCGTCTTCACCGGCCACAGCACCTCTGCCGAATGCCGCACGATTTCGCAGCCTTCGAGCCGCAGCAGGTTGTCCACGTCATCGAGCGTCAGCCAGCTCTGCTCGAGCATCGGCCGCGACAAACCCATCGCCTGCGCGGCGCGGAGCGGCGTGCTCCACAGGTGGCTGTAGAAATTGATGACGATGCGGGTGCCCGCGTGCGCGTGGCGGCGAACGCGGTTGAAGAGACGCTGGACGTCCCAGACGTCGTTGATGACCTCGGACAGGATGATGAAGTCGAACGTGTCACCGAGCTGAAGATCGAGCGCGTCGGCTTCGACAAAGCGGAGGTGTGGATGCCTCGCGCGGGCGCGCGCGATCATCGCCGGCGAGAAATCGACGCCCACGCCGTCGGCGGGCTTCACGGCAGCGAGCAGGTCGCCCTCGCCGCAGCCGATTTCGAGGACGCGTGCGCCGGGCGTGATGATCCAGCTGTACAGATCCTGCAGGCGCGCGTGGTACGCACGGTTCACGCCGTCGACACGGTCGAGCGCGCCGGCGACGCGGTTCCAGTGTGCGATCCGCGCGTCGCGGTACGCGGCGCTCAGCGCGTCGCCCTCGACCGCGGGCTCGCTGACCGCGTGTCTGACGGCTTCAGCCACGGGCGTTCGAAGAGGCGGCGAGTTCGGGCTCGACGAGCGGCATCGACTCCCGCCGGAGCGGGAAAATCTTGTCGCGCGGCACTCCGTCGTTCAGGAGCGACACGATCTGCTGTCCGGATTTTTCAAGCGTCGCGACGATGAGGAGATCGAAGGCCACGTCGGGATGCTCGGCGATCGGTCGCACCGGCATTCCGAGAAACGTCCGGCCGTTCTCGACGTCAAAGATCGCGACCGGCTCGAGCCCGCACTCCTTGAGCGACAGATACGCGAGCTCGGCGGCCTCGCCGCGTCCGTAGATGGCGACCCGGCGATCGGCGGCGGCGCATTCCTGCAGCACGCTGCGCAGGTGCTGGCGTACTTCGCCGTAGAGGTGCAGCGAGTAGTCCATGAACTCGTAGGTGAGCCGCGCCTTCTCGGCGATCCCCCGCGGCGTGATCAGATAGGTGATGCGGTTGGACTGCACGTTGACGCACTTGATGTAGCCCTTCCGCACGAGCCGCCGGAGATAGATGTTCGTCAGGCCGAGCGCGATCCCGAGCTTCGTCGCCAGGCTGCGCTGCGTGACGCGAGAGTTCTGCGCCACTTCCTCGAGGAGTTTCAAGTCGCGATGGGCTTCAATGTCCATGGTGTGCGATCCCCAGTTGCTCGAGCGCGTGCTCCGCTTCGGTCCAGTCGTTCAGATCGTCGATGCTCAGTCCGAAGACCGCCGGCATCTTGTAGGCGGCGGTGCGATCGCCGTAGAGCGTCGGCGCGCCGCCGGACAGGAGCGCCGTACGAAACAGGTACACGGCGCCGTTCATCGTCCACGCCTGCGGCATGTCCTGACGCCGGTTGATCCGCGCGCGGACCGGCTGGCCCGTCACGAACAGCGTCGCGAGCCCATCGTCGCCGACGCGCAGCGTGCGCATCGGGTTGTAATGCGCCGGCACCTCGCTGACGCTGACCACCGAATCAGCGCCGCTCTGTTCGAGCAGCGCGATCGATCCGCGGATGTCTTCCGGCCGCCGGAGCGGCGAGGTCGGCTGCAGAATCATCACCGCGTCGGGTTCGTAGCCGTCGTGCTGCCGCAGCGCATCGATCGCGTGCTGCAGGACAGGCAGGTGCGGCGTTTCGTCGCGCGCGAGATCATCGGGGCGCATGAACGGCACGTCGCACTCGATGGCGCGGAGCGCGTCGGCGATCGCCGGATCGTCGGTCGATCCAATCAATCGATCGAACGCGCCCGAGATTTTCGCGGCTTCGACCGTGTAGGCGATGAGGGGGCGCCCGGCCAGCGGCTTCAGGTTCTTGCCCGGAATGCCCTTCGAGCCACCCCGCGCCGTGATCACGCCCAGGATTTTCAAGAACCTGTAATTAGGAATTGTGAATTAGGAATTCAGAATGAAATTCACTATTCCGAATTCCCAATTCCGCATTGCAGCGTCAGACGAGATCGTCCCACGCGATCAGGCGATCCTTCGCAATCGCGCGCCTGGCGACGCGGCCAATCACCTGCCCGAGCTGCCGCGCGGGAATTCCCGTGCCGGGCCGCTTCGCCCACACGTCGTCTGCCGCGATCGCGGCGCCTTCCGCGATGTCGCGGATCGACACGACGCTGTGGAGCGCCATGTTGCGCACGTCCTGCTCGCCTGGCTGAATCTTCTTCGTGGACCCGCGCGCCTGCTCGATCGCGCGGATGCCGCGCACGAGCTCCGCGAGCTCGGCGGGCTCCATCGATCCCTGCTGGTCCGGTCCAGGCAGCGACCGCGACGTCGTGAAGTGCTTCTCGAAGAGGTTCGCGCCGCATGCCACGGCCGCGAGCGCCATGTAGTCGCCGAGCGTGTGATCGGAAAAGCCGACCGGCACCTGATAGAGCGCCTGCAGCCGTCCGATGCACCCGAGCTGCACGTGTTCGTACGGCGTCGGGTACGTCGATGTGCAGTGCATCAGCGCGAACGACGCGTGTTCTGCGCGCACGGCCTGCACGGTCAAATCGATCTCTTCGGGCGTCGACATGCCCGTCGAGATGATCATCGGCTTCCCTTTTCGCGCGATGTGGCGTTGCAGCGGCAGGTTGGTCAGTTCGCCCGAGCCGGTCTTGAACGCCGGTACGCCGAGCGTTTCGAGGAAGTCGGCGGCTTCGCGCGAGAACGGCGTCGAGAGAAAGATGACGCCCTTCTTCTTCGCGAGGTCGCGCAGCGCATAATGCGCGTCACGCGACAGCGCCGTGCGCGTCAGCAGATCGAAGAGCGACTCGCCCACGTACGCCGCGGTCGCGCCGTCGCGCAGCATCTCGTGCTCGGGAAAGTGCGTTTGAAACTTGATCGCGTCCGCGCCGGCCTCGGCCGCCGCGGCGACGAGCTCCTCCGCGATCGACAGCTCGCCGTTGTGGTTGATGCCGGCCTCCGCGATCACGAAGCACGGCTTGCCGCGCCCGATGTCGCGCCCGGCGATTGTCACGGTTGCCTGAGACGTCTCGCTGGTCATGAAGTCCGCACCGCGTGGTCCGCGGCCTCGAAGAATTGTTTCTGGGTGTACAGCTCGACGCCGGCCAGCACGTCGACCATCGCCTGGCTGGCGTCGGGCCGGTGATAGATGTGCGAGGGCGCGTACCGTCCGTGCCGGACCTGCGCGACTACCGCGCGTTCGATAGCGGCCGCGTCGTAATCCACGTGCGTCACGTGCTCGGCGTGGAGGCGTCCCTGCTGGCGGCCGCCGATGTTTACGACCGGCGTGCCGAGGAACGAGCACTCCTTGATGCCGGCAGACGAATTGCCGACGAGACATGCGGTGGCCTTGAGCAGCGCGACGAACTCGTCGACCGGCACGTTCGTGATGAACCGCATCTTGTCGGTCGCAGCTTCGTGATGCTCGCGGAAGTGCCGCAGCGTGTCCGCCATCTCGCCCGTGCCCGCGTCAGGGTTCGGCCAGAACCACACGGTGGGCATGCCGACCGCCGAGATCGCCTTGAGCGTCGTCTCGAGATGCTTGCGGTTGTCGCGTTCGGTCGTCACCGGATGCTGAATCACTGTGAGGAACGGCTTCGTCACGTCCACCTGGTGGCCGACGCCGTGGCTGTTCAGCCGCTCATTCGTCAACACGGTCTCAACGCACGCCGCCCGTTCGACGTCGAGCGATCCCGTGTTGAAGACGTACGCCGGATCCTCGCCCATTGCGAGAACGCGGCGCTGCGCGTCGGCGTTGGTCACGAAATGGATGTGCGCGAGCTTCGTGATCGCGTGGCGCACGCTCTCGTCGATGCTGCCGGTGACGTCGCCGCCCTCGATGTGCGCGATGGTCCTGTTCAAGTACGCGGCCGCCATCGCGATCGCGAGCTGCTCGAACCGATCGCCGCAGATCACGACGATGTCGGGATCCAGCGCGTGAATGCCGTTGGTGAATTCGAGCGCGGTCAGGCACGCGGTCTTCGCCATCGCGATGTGATTGCCACCCTCGATCACGTTGAAGAGGGAGCTCGAGATCGTGAACCCGCCGGCCTCGATGTCGTCCGCGATGTGCTGGCTGTACTTGTCGAGCAGAATCGACCCGCCGAGCATCAGCTCGAGATCGATGCTGGGATGCGCGTGCAGCTTGCGAATCAGGAGCTGGCTGCGGCCGTAGTAGGCGCGGCTCGTAATCGGAAAGCAAATGCGGCGCTTGCCGTTTCGCGGCCCTTTGCCGCTCGCCGCCGCCAGGAGCGTGGTCATCAGCAGATCCTCAGACGCGTGCCGGATCGTGGTTGGTCACGATCGTCTTCCACTCGCAGTAGACGTCGAGCGCCTCGGTGCCCGGCTCGCGGAATCCGTTCCCGGAATTCTTCACGCCGCCGAACGGCATGTGCGGTCCCGCGCCGTACGTCGGCCCGTTCACCGACACGAGACCGGCGCGGTAGCGCGTGATGAATTCCTCGATGCGGTTGGCGTTCACCGTGTGGATCGCGCCGGTCAGGCCGAACGCGGTCGCGTTCGCGAGCGCGATCGCTTCGTCGAACGATTTCACGCGATACAGGCACGTCACCGGTCCGAACTGCTCCTGCTGCGACAGCTCGTCATCCTGCGGAACGCCTTCGAGGACCGTCGGCTCCATGTAGTAGCCCGGCTCGAGCGATTTCACGGCGTGGCCGCCGATCAGCACGCGCGCGCCGCGTGACACTGCGCCGTCCACGGCGCGCAACAGGCGGTCGAGGCTCTGACGTGAGATGACGGGGCCGCACTCGTCCTGCGGTCCCGATCCGACTTTGACGGCGCGTACACGGTCCAGCATCGCGGTGCGGAACGCGTCGTACACCGCGTCGAAGACGATGATCCGGCTGCCGGACGCGCAGCGTTGACCGGCGTCGATGAACGCCGACGCCACGGCGTGCTCCGCCGCGCGTTCGAGATCCGCGTCGTCGCAGACGATGAGCGGGTTCTTACCGCCGAGCTCGAGGCAGACCTTCGCGAGGACGCCGCGTTCGCTGACGGTCTTTTGAATGAGCTTTCCAGTCGGGACTGAGCCCGTGAAGCTGACGAGCCCGACCCGGTCGTCTTGAATCAGCGGCTCGCCGACTTCCCCGCCCAGCCCCTGGACGACCGAGTAGACGCCGCGCGGCAAGCCTGCGTCGCGCAGAATCCGGCCGAACATCACCGCCGTGTACGGCGTCTGCTCGTGCGATTTCGCGACGACGGCGTTGCCGCACACGAGCGCGGGAAACGCCTTCCACGCGACGCCGGCCAGCGGGCTGTTGAACGGCATGATCGCCGCGCAGACGCCGATCGGCGCGCGGACGGTGCGGACGGCCCGATTCGGAATCGGGCTCGTCATCGTCTTCCCGTAGAAGCGGCTGCCTTCACTCTCCATGAAGACGCCGAGGTCAGCGGACGACGCGACTTCGGCGATCGCGTTCTTCCACGGCTTCCCCGTTTCGATGCGGATGATCTCCCCGAACTCGTCCTGCTTCGCGCGCAGCAGTGCCGCCGCGCGGCCGAGGATTTCTCCGCGGCGCGGCGCCGGCATGCGTCCCCACGCCTCGGCCGCGCGTGCCGCTGCGTCGACGGCGCGAGCGACGTCATTCGCGGAGCCACGCGCCACGCGGGCGACGACGGCGTCGTCAATCGGACAACGTTTGTCGAAACGACCGCCGCCGTGCGGCGGGGCTTCGGCGTCGTCTATCCAGTGAACGATGTCGGACGGATACATGTTCTGACGGTACGGGCGATCGAGCGGGCGTCGAGGCCGTGATGCGCGAGGACTTCGGCGTTGCTGCCGCAGGCCGGGACGTCGGCGAGGCCGATCGTGTGGAGATCGGTGCGGATGCGCTCGCGCGCGAGCGCCGCGCCGACCATCACGCCCTGGCCAAGAGTGATGTAGTGGTTGTCGAGCGTGACGATCATCGGGAACCCGGCGAGCGCTTCGTGCACCCAGCGATCGTCGATGCGATTCAGCCAGGGCAGATCGAAAACCGCGACGCTCAAGCCGTCGGCGGCGAGCTCCTCGGCGGCCTGCCACGCGTTCGACAGCAGGACCGGTCCGTAGCCGACGAGCGCCACGTCACGTCCGGCTCGGAGCGCGACGCCGCGGCCGATTTCGAGACGGTAGGTTTTCGGCAACGTGTACGCGAGATCGAGCGGCACGTTGACGAACCGCAAGTACGTGCTTGCCGGATTTTCCTCGACGGCCCAGCGGATCGCGAGGCGCGCTTCACGCTCGCAGCACGGCTCGATCGCGACGAGGCCGGGCACGGCGCCGATGGCCGAGATGTCGCGGACGGACTGATGCGAATGGCCGGGGCCGGCGGGCACGACGCCCGCGAGCGTTGCCGTGTAGATGATCTTCCGGCGCTCGGTGGCGTTGTTGTAGATGTGCTCGTTCGCGCGCGTGGACAGAAAGCAGGCGAACGAGTGGACGACGGGCAGCAGCCCGCGCAGCGCCATGCCGCCGGCGGCGGACGCCATGTGCTGCTCCGCGATGCCGCATTCGATGAACCGGTCCGGCATCTCCGCGCGAAACGCTTCGATGCCGCAGTCGGACAGCAGGTCGGCGTCGAGCACGACGATGTCGTTGCGGTCGCGCGCCATTTCGAGGAGCTCGTCGCCGTACGCCACGACGAGGCGCTCGGGATTTTTCGGTGCCACGCGCGTGGGCAGCGGCGTATGCGCGACGGCGATCGGTTCGGCGCGGCCGCCTGACGCCGCCGCGAGGCGATCGTTCACGCGCGCGACGAGCTCGTCGACCGCGGCGAGATAGTCCGGAAGCGTCGGCGCGCCGGCGTGAAAGTGATAGGTCTGGTCGCCGGTCGCGAGCCCTTCCATGAACGAGACGCCCCGGCCTTTGATCGTGTCGGCGATGAGCACTTTCGGGCGATCGGTGATCGTCGCGAACCGCGCGAACACGTCGCTCACGGCGCGAATGTCGTGGCCGTTTGCGCGCGCGACTTCCCAGCCGAAGACGCGGAACTTGTCTTCGATCGACCCGAGATCGCTGACGGCGGAGACCGCGCTGTCAGATTGCAGCTTGTTGTGATCGATGACGACGGTGATTTCGGACAGGCGTTCGTTGGCGACCGGCTGCAGCGATTCCCAGATCTGCCCTTCCTGCAGCTCGCCGTCCCCCGTCATGACGACGATGCGCCCTTTCGAGCCCGCGCGCGGCAGCCCGGCGGCTTTCTGCAGACGGGCGGCGCGCGCCATGCCGTACGCCTTCGAGATGCCCATCCCGAGCGAGCCGGTGTTCGTCGCGATAAACGGCGTCTCGACGTCGGGATGTCCGGGCAGCCCGCCGAGGCGGCGGAGCCGGTGAATCAAATCGAAATCGAGCTTTTCGAGCGCGATGAGCACCGAGTACAGCGCCGGCGCGTCGTGGCCCTTCGAGGAGAAGTACGTGTCGGAATCGGGCGCGCCGCCGTTGGGATTCGTGAGCGCGGTGCCGAACAGCCACGTGACGAGATCCATCGAGCTGAAGCTCGACCCGATGTGGCCGGATCCAGCCTGCATGATCATGTAAAGCGTGTTGACGCGGCACACGTCGGCGAGGATCTCGGTGCGCGCGATCGGATCTGCGACTGCGCGGACGCGACGGATCGCGTCGAGCGGAACGTACGTCAGCTCGCCGGAGCCGGCGAGCTTCTTGTCAGAATGATCTTTTTCGCCCATGGAGACTACCGTGCAGTCCAGCCGCCATCCATCACGAGCATGGCGCCGGTCATGTATGCAGACGCTTGTGAGGCGAGGAACACGATGGCGCCGTTGTACTCGTCGTCTCGCGCCATGCGGCCGAGCGGCGTGCGCTTCTCGTACTCCGCGATGAACTCCGGCGCGTGTCCGGCTTCACGGACGCCGCCCGGGACGAGCGTGTTCACCCGGACACCGAACGATGCGCAGTACTCGGCGAGCCAGCGTGTGAAGTTCAGCATGCCTGACTTCGCCACGCTGTAGCCGATCGGCTTGTAATACTCGGCGCCGTCGCGGCGCCGGTAGTCGTACATCGACTGGTCCGGCGAGACGACGCCGTAGGTCGACGAGATGTTGATGATGCTGCCGGCGAGCGCCGCGTCCTTCGTGCGCGCCGGTTTGAAGCGCGCGATGAACGCTTGCGACGCGATGAACGCGCTCTTGAGGTGCGAGTCGATCATGTCGTCCCAGGCGGATTCGGGATAGCGCTCGAACGGCCCGGTCTCGAGCGCCGCATTCGCTGGTGACGAGCCCAGGCCGGCGTTATTGATCAGGATGGTCGGCGTCCCGTGCTGCCGGACAACGGCTTCGATCGCCGACTCGACGGCCGATCGATCGGCGGCGTCCGCACCGTGAACCGAGACGCGTTTCCCGGCGTTGATGAGGCCCGAGACGGCCGCGTTCTCGCGGCCCGGGAGGTCGATCAGCGCGACCGCGGCGCCGGCGGAAACGAGCGCGTCCGCGTACTGGCTGCCCAGCCGGCCCAACCCGCCGGTGACGACGGCGACCTGCCCGTCGAGGCGGAACAGCGAGTCAATCGAGCGTGATGAAGGAGACACGGACAGGCTACCGCCCTCTCGCTTACATCGAAAAACGGACGGATCCGCTTCGAGAGAGCGCTGGCGTTCAGGAAGTGAACGCCATTATTCCTGAGGTGACGAAACCTGTCAAGTTGCGCAGGCCAGCGTTCACGACGTGAACACAGGCGTGTTCACGAATTGAACCGCCGAACGATTACAGACGGAAGATCGACGCGGATTGATGCGTCTTGAGCGCGTTGCGCGTGTCGACCACCAGCGCGCTGCGCGAAGCGATCGCGCCGTAGTCGAACACCGAGTGATCGGTGCAGATGACCGTACAGTCCGGTCGCGCATCGAGCGCCTGCGCGGCGTCGATCGACTTCATGACGTGCCCGCCGTGCTTCAACTCCGGTACGAACGGATCCGAGTAGCTCAGAACCGCGCCGCGCTTCGCGAGCGACTCGAGCACGTCGAGCGCCGGCGATTCGCGCATGTCGTTCACGTCGCGTTTGTACGCGACCCCGAAGAGATGCACCCGCGATCCGCGAATCGGTTTGCTCACGGAGTTGAGCGCGTCCGCCACGCGTTCGACCACGTACTCCGGCATCGAGGCGTTGACGTGTCCCGCCAGGTCGATGAACCGGCATTCGAAGCCGTTCTGCCGCGCCTTCCAAGAAAGGTAATGCGGATCGATCGGGATGCAGTGCCCGCCAAGACCGGGCCCAGGATAGAACGGCATGAAGCCGAACGGCTTGGTCTTCGCCGCGTCGATCACTTCCCACACGCCGATGTCCATCTTGTGGCACATCTGCGCGATCTCGTTCACGAGCCCGATGTTCACCGCGCGGAACGTGTTCTCGAGCAGCTTGACCATCTCCGCGACGCGCGTGGAGCTGACCGGCACCACTGTATCGACCGACGCGCTGTAAAGCGCGCACGCGACTTCCGTGCTCGCCGGCCCGACGCCGCCGACGACTTTCGGGATCGTCCGCGTCGTGAAGTGCTGATTGCCGGGATCGACGCGTTCGGGGGAGAACGCGACGAAGAAGTCCACGTCGGCCTTCAATCCTTTCGCTTCGAGCATCGGCTGCACGACTTCATCCGTCGTCCCTGGATACGTCGTCGACTCGAGGATGACGAGCTGGCCGCGCTTCAGCGTTTTGGCGACGGCTTCGACCGCGAGGACGACGTAGGAGAGATCGGGATCCTTGGTCTTTCTGAGCGGCGTCGGCACGCAGATGTCGATGGCGTCCATCGACGCGAGCTGGCTCATGTCGGTCGTCGCGCGCAGCTTGCCCGCGCGGACCTGCTGCGCGAGCGCTTCCTCGGGAACGTCCGGGATGTAGCTCTTGCCGCCGTTGATCAGCGAGGCCTTTTCGGCGTCGACGTCGAAGCCGGTGACGTCGAACCCCGCGTGCGCGAATTCGACGGCGAGGGGCAGGCCGACGTAGCCCAGGCCGATGACACCGACGCGCGCACTTCTGGAACGGATCCTGTCGAGTAGAGACTGATTCATCGTGTTGTCACTACAGTGCGGACAGCCGATCGACGGGCCGCGGAGAGGCGGCAAGCCGTTCGAGGTCGGCATCGACCATCATCTTGATGAGGCCGGAGAAATCGACCGTCGGCGTCCAGCCCAGGCTCGTGCGGGCTTTGGAGCTGTCGCCGATCAAATGCTCGACTTCCGCCGGGCGAATGAGCTTCGGATCGAGGCGCACGTGCTTCCGCCAGTCGAGGCCGGCGTGCGTAAACGCGACTTCCACCAGATCGCGGACCGAGTGGCTGATGCCTGTGGCAATCACGTAATCGTCCGGGCGTTCCTGCTGCAGCATGCGCCACATCGCGTCGACGTAGTCGCCGGCGAAGCCCCAGTCGCGGTGCGCGTCCAGGTTGCCGAGCGAGAGCGAATCCGCGAGCCCCAGCTTGATGCGCGCGACGCCGTCGGTGACCTTGCGGGTGACGAACTCGAGCCCGCGCCGCGGCGATTCGTGGTTGAACAGCATGCCGGAAACGGCAAAAAGATCGTAGCTCTCCCGGTAGTTCACGGTGATGTAGTGCGCGAACACCTTCGAGACGCCGTACGGGCTCCGCGGATAGAACGGCGTCATCTCGCTCTGCGGCACTTCGCGCACCTTACCGAACATCTCGCTGGACGATGCCTGATACATCCGGATAGAGGGATCGACCTGGCGGATGGCTTCGAGTACGCGGGTGACGCCCTGCGCGTTGAACTCACCGGTGAGCATCGGCTGATCCCAGGACGCGGGCACGAACGACATCGCGGCCAGGTTGTACAGCTCGTGCGGGCGCACTTCGTCGACCAGCCGGATGATCGAAAGCTGATCGAGGAGATCCGCCGGCTTGATCGTCAGCCGATCGAGAATGTGCTGCACGCGCCAGAAATTCGGCGCGCTGGCCCGCCGGGCCGTGCCGACGACTTCGTACCCCTTCGAGAGCAGCAACTCGGCAAGGTAGGATCCGTCCTGCCCTGTGATTCCGGTGATAATGGCCCGTTTGGACATCCGCTGTTGAGAGTATGTGTTAACGGACGCGAAGGTCAAGCGAATGACTGACCACGACGTGGAGCGATTCGAGCGCGAGCGGCTCGACGCGGATCGCGCGTACAACAACGCGCTGACCGCCCTCGATCGCGTCGTCAACGCCGCTCGCGGCCGATCGGAGGCCGAGCGTCCCGATTTTGATTCGCTGGCGCACTCGTTGATCGTCTTCCTGCAGCACATCACCGCGTTCGTCGAGAGCAAGGATCGCGAGCTCGAGGCGCGGGCGGGCGCGCGGGCCGATCGCATCGAGCAGACGCTCCAGTCAGTCGAGGAGATGCGCACGCAGATGCGGGTGCTGCAGCGTGCCATGCAGACGCTGTCGCGGGCACAATCGTCGCCGGCTGCAGAGCAGCGCCTCGTGTCGGCTTTACCGGAGACGCCGTCCTCCACTCCCGCGGACGACTACAAGTACGTCGGCTTCGAAGATCAGTTCCGCGGATCGGAGGCGGAACTCCTCGATCGGCTGCGCGCGTACCTGCCGATCTTTGCCGGTGCCTCAAACGTGCTCGACATCGGCTGCGGACGCGGAGAGTTCCTGTCGCTGCTCAAAGACACCGGCGTTACGGCTCGAGGCGTCGACGCGAACGCCGGGATGGCCGCCGCGGCGCGCGAGCGGGGGCTCGATGCGACGGCCGGCGACGCGCTCGCGTATGTCAGTTCCCTCGCGGACGACTCGCTCGGCGGCGTCATCGCGACGCAGGTCGTCGAACATCTGCAGCCCGCGTATCTGATGCGCCTGCTCGACGTGCTGTCGCGCAAGCTGCGCGCGGGCGCGCCGATCGTCCTCGAGACGATCAACCCGGCCTGCTGGTTGGCCTTCTTCAGCAGCTACATTCGCGATTTCACGCATGTCCGGCCGGTGCACCCCGAGACGCTGCAGTACCTGCTGCGCGCCAGCGGCTTCGAACGCGTGGAGATTCGCTACAGCGCGCCTGCGCCCGACCACACGAAGATGAAATCGGTCGATCTGCCCTCCGAAATGCTGGCGTCCACCGATCCCTCAGCGGCGGCGCTCGCGCGCATCGCTCATGCGGTCAACGCGAACGCCGCGATTTTGAACGGGCTGATGTTCACGTACCTCGATTACGCGGCCGTCGGATATCGCGCATGAACGACATTTGTCGGTGCTTGGATGCTTGGGTTCGTCGGTGCTTGGGTGCTTGGGTTCGTCGGTGCTTGAGTGCTTGCGTTCGTGGGTGCTTAGGTGCGCTTCGTGCGTTTGGTGCCCCCGCTGCATCCACTGCACCCAAGCATCCAAGCACCCAAGCACCCAAGCACCGAAGCACCCAAGCACCTAAGCACCACAACCTCGTCTCCTCCCCTCCGCACTGATGGAGCACGTGGACGTTGCGATCATCGGTGCCGGTGTCACGGGGCTGGCGGCGGCGCTGGCCATCGCGGAGCGCAGCCTGTCGACATGCGTCCTCGACCGCCATCCACGACCGGGTCTCGAGACGAGCACCCACAACAGCGGCGTCATCCACGGCGGGATCTACTATCCGGCGGGGACGCTGAAGACGAGGCTGTGCGTCGAAGGCCGGCCGCTCCTGTACGAATTCTGCGAGACGCACCAGGTGCCCCATCAGCGCTGCGGCAAGTTGATCGTGGCCGCGGACGAAGCCGAGATGGCGGACCTCGAGGCGCTGCGGCAGCGCGGCCTCGCAAACGGTGTCACCGGGCTTGCGCTCGTGGATCAGCGGTTCATTGCGCAACGCGAGCCGGCGATCCGCGCGTACGCGGGCATCCTCTCGCCGGAGACCGGAATCGTCGACGCCGATCGGCTCGTCAAGGCGCTTGCGGCTGCGGCACAGGCGCGCGGCGTGATCGTACTGCCGGGCACGAACCTGATCGGCGCGGACGGAAACGGCGACGCGATGACGCTGCACACCGAGCGCGAAAAGATCCGCGCCAGCACCGTCGTCAACGCTGCGGGTCTGTACGCGGACACCGTGTCGAAGGCGCTCGGCGGGGAAGCGTTCACGATTTATCCCTGCCGCGGGGAGTACGCGGAGCTGGCGCCCGCGAAGCGTGGGCTCGTACGCGGCCTTGTGTATCCGCTGCCGCACGGATCGGGACACGGGCTCGGCGTCCACCTGACGCGCTCGACCGGCGGCAATGTGTGGCTCGGACCGACGGCGCGCTTTCAGGCGCGGAAAGACGATTATGAAGAGGACAGGCTGCAGGTCGATGCGTTCGTCGAGCCGGCGCGCCAGCTCCTCCCGGAGATCACGCGCGACGATTTGCGCCTCGCCGGCAGCGGCATCCGTCCGAAGCTTCACCCGCCGACAGAATCGTTCGCCGACTTCATGATCAGGCGCGACCGCGTGAACCCGATGATTGTTCAGGCGGCAGGCATCGAGTCACCGGGCCTGACGTCGTGCATTGCGATCGGCCGGATGATTCGCGATATCGTCGCTTAGCGCAGCCCTTCAGGCTGGCGTCACGCGAATCATCACTGCATAGAACGCCGGCGAGGGCTGCGGCGCGCGCATGTCCTCGACAATCGCTTCCTCAAGCGCGCGGCGGTACTCGGCCGGCTGCTGATCTCGGAGATCTCCAGTACCGCGAATCATCAACGGCCACGTGATGAAGCGCCAATGCAGTCGATTGCAGGCGGCGCCGCCGAGCCGGACAATTGACCGCTCCGCATCCGCAAACATGTGCGTGAGCGCCGACAGCGTTCGCGGCGTGTACTGGCGGTACCCGTGCCACAGATAAAGAGGCAGGCACGCCGCCGACGGCACGAGGTGGATCATCGCCAGCGGCCGCTTCACACGCTCAGCGAACCTTCGCAGTTCCTCGAAACACCGCTCATCATCCCGCACGTGCTCGAGGGCCGACTGGCTGACGATGAGCGTCGTGTCCTCGGGAATCTGCCGACCGAGACGCTCCATGTCGCCAACGACAAAGTCAATCGATGGATCCGCCCTGGCCAGCTCGACCCAGCGTGGATGCGCCACCTGATCGAGGCCGGTGTACTTCGCGAGACAACCGCCGCCCCACCGCTGGAAGTTGAGCGCATATGAACCCGTTCCGCAGCCGAGATCGAGCATGTTGAGCGATCCGAGCTCGCGCTGCATGTCTGCCCATGGCAGGTGCATCCAGAACAGATCGCTCAACGCCCGCGACGGGCTTGGCGTGCCGGGCACGTCCTGCAGCGATCCCGCCGCATCGTCCAGACGGAAGTCGCTGATCGTGATTTGCGAATCGACAGCGCGGTAGGGCTGTTGATTCTGCAGGTAATTGGCGATCAGATATGCGGCGCGGTGGTCGAGGCGGAGGTGCCCGTCGCCGTTGTAGCGGCTACGACGCGGCATCTCGCGACGGAACGGAAGCGGCGACGTACCGTGCGACGGCGTCCTGCCACGCCGGCATCGTGATGCCCGCGGCCGCAAGCTTCGCGTTCGACAAGGCGCAGTACTGCGGACGCGCGGCGCGGAGCTTCGCGTCGGCGAACTTCACGGCGCGCACGCGTGCGTCCTGCCGCAAACTGCCTGCGGCTGTGAGCTGGCGCGCAAGCTCGGTCGCAAACTCGAACCACGTGCAGACACCGCCGCTGACCAGGTGATAGATGCCGAAGGCGGCGCTCCCTTCGAGGAGTTGCCTCGTGGCGCGCGCCGCATCGATCACGTAGGTCGGCGTGACTGTTCGGTCCTCGAACGCGCGGACTTCGTTGCCCGCCAGCATCGCGTTCGCCATGCTGGCAACAGTGCCCTTCGCGGGCCGACCGCCAGCCGCGCGGCCGAACAGGCTTTCGACACGGAGCACGAACGCCCGCGGGTAGTCGAGCGCGAACCACTCGCCGAGCAGCTTCGACGTCGCGTATACACTGCGCGGATTCGTCGGCGAGTCTTCTGAGTACGGCGTGCTGGCCGTGCCGTCAAAGACGAAGTCGGTGCTGTAGTGGACCAGCACCGCGTCGTGTGCTTCGGCAGCCCGCGCGAGCGCTCGCACGGCCATCGCGTTCAGGTTCAACGCCTCGACGGGATGATCTTCCGCGCCGTCCACGTCGTTGTATGCCGCGCAGTTCACGATCGCATCCGGCGCCAGCGCCGCCATCGTCTTCCGCACCGCCGAATCGTTCGTGATATCCAGATCGCGATGTGTGAGCGCAGTGGCGTCGTGTGTCGATGAGCACTCCTCGACGACCGCCGCGCCAAGTTGGCCCTCGGATCCGACGATGACGATCCGCATCAGGCGACTCTGACCGTGCTGTCTTCGCCGGCCGCGAACTGTCGCATGCGCCGATCGTCGAACACGCCCTCCCACCGCGCGACCACGGCGGCCGCGAGGCAGTTTCCCATCACGTTGACGGCGGTGCGGCCCATGTCGAGGATCTGGTCGATGCCGAGGAGTATCGCCGCGCCTTCGAGCGGAAGGCCGAACTGGTTGAGCGCCGCGATCAAGACGACGAGCGCGCCTCGTGGAACGCCCGCCACGCCCTTGCTGGTCAGCATCAGCGTGAGCATCATGCCGATCTGTTGACCCGCGGTGAGCTCGATGCCGGCGAGCTGCGCGACGAACACGCTCGTGACGGAGAGATAGAGCGTGCTGCCGTCGAGATTGAAGCTGTAGCCGGCGGGCAGCACGAACGCGGCGATGTTGTTCGGCACGCCGAAGCGTTCCATCACGTCGAGTGCGGCGGGCAGCGCCGCCTCCGAGCTCGCGGTCGTGAACGCGATGAGGAACGGCTCGCGGATCGCCTTCGCGAACGACAGGAAGGGCACGCGAATCAGCATCGCGACGCCGGCGACAACGATGATGACGAACAGCGCCAGCGCGAAGTACATGACGGCCACCAGCTTGCCGAGCGTGATCAGAATGGCGAGCCCTCGGCCGCCGACCGTCGACGCGATCGCGGCGAACACGCCGACGGGAGCGCACGCCATCACGTAGCGCGTCACGGTGAACATCACGTGAGCGACGCTGTCGAGCACGTCAAGGACCGGGCGTCCCTTCGCGCCAATCGCGCCGAGCGCAACGCCGAAGAAGGTGGAGAAGATCACGACCTGCAGGATGTCGCCGCGCGCCATCGCGTCGACGACCGAGGTCGGAAAGAGGTGCAGGAAGATGTCCCAGCCGTGCTGCTGTCCCTGAGACATTGACGCGACAGCAGCGGCATCGGCGCCGGCCGGCAGCGCAACGCCGACGCCCGGCTTGAACACGTTCACGCACACGAGGCCGAGGACCAGCGCGATCGTCGTCGCGACCTCGAAATAGAGGATCGCTTTCGCGCCGATGCGGCCCATCGCTTTGAGATCGCCGCCGCCCGCGATCCCGACGACCAGCGTCGAGAAGATGAGCGGCGCGATGATCATGCGGATCAAACGGAGGAAGGCGTCCGCCAGCGGTTTGACCGCGCGGCCGAACTCAGGCCACAGCGCGCCGACCACGATGCCTGCGATGAGCCCGATGAAGATTTGCGTCGTGAGACCCGGCGATTTTTTCGCCAGGGCCGCGGTCATGCCGACACCTTGACGAACTGAGCGATCGCGTCGACAACGGCTTCCTGCTGCGCGAGCGTCAGCTCACCGTAGATGGGAATCGCGAGGCTTTCGGCGGCCGCACGCTCGGCGCGCGGAAACGCGCCGGCCCGATAGCCGAGATCGGCAAAGCACGCCTGCAGGTGGAAGGGCACCGGGTAATAGATCTCGGTCCCGATGCCGCGCTCCGACATGTGGCGTCTGAGCGCATCGCGATCGGCGGTCGCAATCACGAACTGGTTGTAAATGTGGCGCCGATCGGTGGGCTCAACAGGCAGCGTGACGAGACTCTCGAGCCCGGCGTTCCTGAAGAGCATCTGATAACGGTTCGCGTTCGCCCGCCGCGCTTCGGTCCACCCCTGCAGGTGCGGCGCTTTCACCCGCAGGATTGCCGCCTGCAGCGCATCCATCCTGAAGTTGCCGCCGACCACGTGGTGGTAGTACTTCGGCTCCATGCCGTGCGTGCGCATCAGCCGTGCGCGCTTCGCCAGATCCGCATCGTTCGTCGTGACGAGGCCCGCATCGCCGAACGCGCCGAGGTTCTTGCTCGGGAAAAACGAGAAGCACCCGAGCGCGCCAACGCCGCCTGCCGGCCGGCCCTTGTACGTCGATCCGATGGCCTGGGCGGCGTCCTCGACCACCGGGATGCCGGCCTTTACGGCGGCGTCCATGATCGGATCCATGTCGGCGGCGAGGCCGAACAGGTGGACGGGCATGATCGCTTTCGTGCGCGGCGTGATCGCGGCGCGCACCTGATCGGGATCGATGTTGTACGTCGCAGAGTCGATGTCGACCAGCACCGGCCGGGCGCCGAGCCGCGCGATCGTCCCCGCCGTCGCAAAAAACGAATACGTCGTCGTGATCACTTCGTCGCCCGGCTTGACGCCGAGGACCATCAGCGCGAGCAGCAGCGCGTCCGTGCCCGACGACACGGCCACGGCGTGCCGAATGCCAAGCATCGCCGCCATCTCGGCCTCGAGCGCCTCGATTTCCGGACCCATGATGAAGCGCTGGCTGTCGCACACGCGCGTCACGGCCGCGAGGATCTCATCGCGGAGAGGACGGTACTGGGCCTGCAAATCGAGTAAGGGGATCTGCATCGTGATAGGGATCCTGTCGTCTTGTCTCAGGTCTTATGTCTTAAGCAAGTGCTGCTGCCTGAGACTTAAGACATGAGACTTAAGACATGAGACTTGAGACATTCTATCGGCGCCGCGTCTTGATGGCCGCGCGGGTCTCGCGATCCGCTTCCCGCCGCTTGAGCGTCTCGCGCTTGTCGTATTCCTTCTTGCCCTTGGCGAGGCTGACGGCGACCTTGACGCGTCCGTCCTTGAAGTACATCCGCGTCGGCACGAGCGTCATGCCTTTTTCGACCGTCTTGCCAATCAGCTTCCTGATCTCCGATCGGTGGAGCAGCAGCTTCCGCCGTCGAAGCGGTTCGTGATCCACGTAGCCGCGATGGCTGTACGGGCTGATGTTGACGTTATACAGAAAGACTTCGCCGTCTTCCACGCGCGCGAAGCTGTCGCGCAGGTTCACGCGGCCTTCGCGGATCGCTTTGACCTCGGTGCCAAGGAGGGCGATGCCGGCCTCGAAACTCTCGAGCAGATGGAAGTCGTGCCCGGCCTTCCGGTTCTCGGCCACGTTCTTCTGAGCCTTTTCGCGGTCGGTCTGCTCAGCCATCATGCCGCCCGCGCGAGCCGCGCCGCCAGGAGCACCGCCGACACCATGCTCTCCGGATCCGCGACGCCTTTGCCCGCGATGTCGAACGCGGTGCCGTGATCGACGGACGTCCGGATGATCGGCAGCCCCAGCGTCACGTTCACCGCCTGGCCGAACGCGAGCAGCTTCACCGGGATCAGCCCCTGATCGTGATAGCACGCGATGACGACGTCGAACTCGCCGCGGCTTGCGCGAACGAAGACGGTATCGCCGGGAAACGGACCGCTGACGTCGATGCCGCGGCTGCGGCATGCCGCGATCGCGGGCGCGATCACATCGGAATCCTCGCGCCCGAACAGGCCGTGCTCACCGGCGTGCGGGTTCAGGCCGGCCACGGCGATTCGCGGATTCGTCCTGTCGAACTTCGGCAGCTCGCGCGCCGTCAGTGCGATCGTTTCCTCCATGAGCGGCTGCGTCAACGTTCGCGGCACCTCCGACAACGCGATATGCACCGTGGCGAGGACGACGCGGAGCGGGTCCGAATAGAACATCATCGCCACGCGGCGTGCCTGTGTGAGATGGGCGAGCATGTCGGTGTGGCCGCTCCACTTCAACCCGGCCATATGCAGCGCTTCCTTGTTGATGGGCGCGGTTGCGACTGCCTGCACGCTGCCCGACATGGCGTCGTTCGCGGCACGAACGATCACGTCGTATGCCGCCCGGCCGGCCTGCGCGCTGAGCTCGCCCGGCGTGAACGCCGATACATCAGGCGGGGCGTAGACGACGGGCTCGCAGGCGTCGAGCACCCGACGATCCGTCGCCGCCCGCGCGGCAATCTCCGGTCCGATTCCTGCGGGATCGCCCGACGTAATCGCGATACGGGGGAGCGAATTCATAGCTGAAGCACCAGCCAGTCTGCCACGATCTTCACCCCCGCATTGCCCGAGAGTGCGGCGAGCGCGCGATCGACGGCGGCGAACCCGCGCGCTGCACGTTGCCCGGCGAACGCCGGCGCCAGCCGCTCGAGCGTCGGTCGCAGATCCGGGTTCGCGAGCGCGGTCGTGTCGGCCCGCGCGCCGACGAGCTCGAGATCGCGCAGGAGCGACGCCATCACGCGCAGGCAGCCGGCAAGCTCGGAGCGATCGCCCGCGCCCGTCGCGCCGCTGCCGTCGAGGAGGATCTTCGCCGTTTCGATCCGGCGCCGCGGATCCGCGTTTGCCGCGGCCGCTGCGAGGACGCGCTCCGCAGCGGCCCGCGCTTCGACGATATCGCCTGCATCCGCGGAGAGCGCCTGCCCGAGACTGCCGTCCGCCGTCGCGGCGGCAGCCCGCGCTTCCGCCTCGCTTTTCCCGCGCGCGACGAGCACCGCGGCCACTTCCTGCTCGGTCAGCGGTCCGAAGCGGAGCAACGGACACCGCGATCGCACGGTCGGCAGCAGCATGTCGGGCCGCGCCGTGATCAGGACGAACACCGACGACGCCGGCGGCTCTTCAAGCGTCTTGAGGAGCGCGTTCTGCGCCGCGGTGACCATCGCATCAGCGTCGTCGATGATGACGACGCGGCGGCGGCCTTCGAAGGGTCGATACTGCGCGCGATCGATCGCGTCGCGGACCTGGTCGATCTTGATCGTTCCGCTGTCGCCCGGCTCGATGAAGAGCACGTCCGGATGCGTGCCGCGGGTGATGCGCGTGCACGCCGCACACGTGCCGCACGCGTCGGCGTCAGCGTTGGACGTATCGCGTGTCGTGCAGTTGAGCGCCTGCGCCAGCGCGACCGCCGTCAGTCGTTTGCCGACGCCCGCTGGCCCCGCGAAGATCAGGCTTGGCGGCAGCGACGCGCGAGCGACCGACCGCGTGAGCAGCGCAAGCATACGCCGATGGCCCGAGATGTCACGGAAGGGCACGGCCCGATCGTATCAGCTAATGCGCGCAGATCTCGACGACGCGTACGGAGCCGAAGGTGCGCTCCGGACAGCCCTGCTGAAGCGCGCGGAGGCGCGGAAAGTTCACGATGCTGATGTCCCGCAGCGTGTGCGGCTCGTCGAGCACGAGGTACTGGACGTCGAAGGCGCGGACGCGGCGGAGCATTTCGTCCTCGAGCCGATCGAACTGCGGCGTCTTGAGCTGCGGAATGCTGAGGCCCGGATGCAGCCAGAGCGCCGGGCTCACCGACGGCTTGCCCGCGAGGGCGTACAACGGCGTGATGTCGCTGATCAGCAGAAAATTCCGCGGGCTCGCCGAGAGATAGCGCACCATGTCGGCGAGCTCCTCCGGGTCGCAGTTGATCGGCGTCCATCGAACGAACCGGAGCGCGTCCGGCAGCACCTTCGCGGCGCGGTCCGCCAGCTCTGGACGATACACAGTGTCGAGGACCGACCGCGTCGCGTCCACCGTCGTTGCAAACACGACGGCGTCGCGGACCGTCACCGCGGCTATCACGACCGCGAGCGCCACCGCCGTACGGCGTCCGAACGCACCGGCTGGTAGCGCGCTGATCGTCCGCCGCAGAACGACCGCCGCCAGGCCGGCGGTCAACATGATCAGACACAGCCCGTTTTCGATCTGGTTGATCGTGTACGCGACGAACGCCGCCGTGATGAACATCATCGACGCGATAAGCCACGCCTGCAGCCGCCAGCGCTCGTTCACGCGGAAGCCGGCGACGGCGACGATGACGCCGGCGAACGGCACGTACATCGTCCATTGATGCGCCCACCCCGGCAGGCGCCGCATCGTGCCGAGGATCAGGCGAACCGGTGCCAGGATGCCACTCTGCGTCGTGCGCTCGGTACCAACGCCGAGCGGCATCTGCACGAGATATGTCCACGCTTCGATCGGGTTGACGCGGAGCCACCAGCCGATCGCGGCGAGCGCGAGCAACGCGGCGACCGTTCCGGCGAGCAGCGGGCCGATCCACCAGCGCGCGCGGCGCGGGTTCAGGACGACCCACGCCGCGACGGCGAGCGCGCCGAACGCCGTCGGGATCTGTTTCGATCCGTACGCGAGCACGAACAGGATCGGCACGAAGAACCACGCGGCCCACTCGACGTCAGGCGTCGATGCGCGCGTGCCCGCGGCGGCCATCGCGAGCATCAGCGCGACGAAAAAGAACGCGTGCTGATCCATGAATGGCGTACCATTGGGCGGGTAGAAATAAAACGCCGACACCGCCGCGTAGAATGCCGCTTCGATCCGCGTCGCGTCGCACAGCCGCAGGATCCAGTACGCGAGCGCGCAGAACGCGCCGTTGATCACCGCCGCGTGCAGCACGAACGCCAGCCACGTGACGCCGAAGAATTGAAAGAAGGGCAGCTGCATCGCCGAGGGCACGATCGCGTTCGGCGCGTCGAAGTCGCGGAAGGGCACCTGCCCGCTGAACAGCCGCCACGCGCCGTCGAACACGATGCCCTGGTCCATGGGCATGAAGCCGCGCCGCCCGTAGATCAGATTTACCGCGAGGCCAAGGATGAAGAGCGCTGCGAGGACCGCGACCGTTCGCATGGAGCGGACGCGTGCGGATATCATGTGCGGCGATGGTAGCGCAAAACGCGCGCGGCCCCGAAATGAACGCGCTCGCTGATCGCCTGCAGGGCGCGACGGTGCTCGTCACCGGCGGCGCCGGGTTCGTCGGCGCGCACGTCGCGTGTGCTGTCGCCCGCGAGGCTCCGGGCGCGCAGGTGATCGCCGTCGACAATCTTCGGCGCCGCGGTTCCGAATTGAATCTTCCGCGGCTCGCCGAACACGGCGTCGCGTTCGTCCACGGCGATGTCAGAAACGCGAGCGACCTCGAGCTGGGCGGCCGTGAGATTCACTGGCTGATCGAATGCTCCGCCGAGCCCTCGGTCCTCGCCGGCCGCCGTACGCCGCCGGACTACGTCGTCCAGACGAACCTCGGTGGCACGGTCAACTGCCTGGAGATCGCTCGTCGCCACCGCGCGCGCGTCGTGTTTCTCTCGACGAGCCGTGTGTACGCGATCGCGGCGCTGAACCGGATCGCCGTCGTCGAGCGCGAGACGCGGTTCGACATCGCCGCTCAGCAGAGCGAACCCGGCGTCTCGGTGGACGGTGTTCGGGAAAATTTTTCGCTCGACGGATCCCGATCGCTTTACGGCGCGACGAAACTCGCGTCCGAGCTGCTGCTCCACGAGTACGGGGCGTTGTACGGGATCGAGTACGTGGTCGATCGGCTGGGCGTCATTTCCGGGCCGGGCCAGATGGGCCTGGAAGAGCAGGGCGTCTTCGCGTTCTGGATGGCGCGTCACTACTTCGGCGGCGGGCTTACATATAAAGGTTGGGGTGGGGCGGGCAAGCAGGTCCGCGACCTGCTGCACGTCGAAGACGTCTGGCAGCTCGTGCGGCGCCAGATCGAGCGGTGGGACGATGTGCGGGGGCGGACGTACAATGCGGGCGGAGGCGCGGAGATCAGCCTGTCGCTGTCGGAAACGACCAGGCTCTGCCAGGAGATCGCCGGCCGCCGCATCCCGATTGGCTCGACGCCTGACACCGATCCGTCGGACGTGCGGCTCTACGCCACAGACAACAGTGCGATCACGCACGACACCGGCTGGCGGCCGGAGCGCAGCCCGGCCGCGATCCTTGCGGACATCCACGCATGGATGCACGCGAACGAGCGCGAGCTGCGGCCGGTGTTTCAGCGATGACACGCAATCAGGAATTCGGAATTCGGAATTCGGAATTATGAATTATGAATTAGGAATTATGGCCAGGAATTCTCAATTCCTAATTCCCAATTCCTAATTTCACCTTCAGGGATCACAGTGATCGTTATCGTCACCGGATCGTGCGGCCTGATCGGGTCGGAAAGCGCCGCGCATTTTGCCGCGGCCGGCTACGATGTGGTCGGCATCGACAACGACATGCGCGCGGTGTTCTTCGGGCCGGACGCGTCGACCGCGTGGGTCCGCCAGCGACTCGAGCGCGAACTGCCGCGCTATCGCCACTCGACGGCCGACATCCGCGACCAGGCGTCGATTGAGGCGCTGTTCACGAAGTACGGCAAGGACATCGGCCTCGTGGTCCACACGGCGGCGCAGCCGTCGCACGACTGGGCGGCGAGCGATCCGCACACGGATTTCTCGGTCAACGCGAACGGGACGTTGACGCTGCTCTTTCCAGCACATTGGGATCCTAAGCTTAGAATTCCACGTGGACAAGTTGTCGCG
>JADMIO010991001.1_pt1 | contig 64116 bp, 52 predicted proteins | sample 8958161 | NCBI WGS metagenome assembly JADMIO01 (sample SAMN16585339, study PRJNA669376) | soil metagenome | isolation source: Crop rotation soil | place: USA: Cullars Rotation, Alabama | collected 2011 | reverse complement strand
CGCGACAACTTGTCCACGTGGAATTCTAAGCTTAGGATCCCAATGTGCTGGAAAGATCGGACTTGGTGTCACGTCGCTAGATGGCGAACAGAATCTTACAGCGATCGCGCAGGCTCATCATGGTGCTTATCGCCGGGTTGAAGTGCCGAAAACTCGCGGGCGTTGAGCCTTGCACCAGGCGGTCGGCAGAATGCGCCATCTAAGCCGCTCTTGTCTTGGGCTCGCCTTCGCGTGAAACTTAGCTTGGCACCGTGCAAGCTTCTAACGCTCGGCCTGGATTCTAGAGAATTTAAAAGCTATGCCGCACGATCATGCGCATGTTCATGAGTCGATGAGCGATAAGCGGCTCGTGTTCAGCCTGATGCTGAACCTGCTGCTCACGATCGTGGAAGTTGTTGCCGGACTTATCTCGGGAAGCCTGGCGCTCATCGCGGACGGCGTTCACAACTTTGGCGACTGCGGTTCGTTCGTTATCGCGCTTATTGCCCGCCGGATCGGGCGGCGACCCTCCGACGAACGCCGCACGTTTGGCTATCGACGCGCGGAAATCATTGGCGCGCTCATTAATCTTACAATTCTCGCGGTCACCAGCTTGTATTTGCTGTGCGAGGCAGTCGCGCGGCTGATGAGCGAGCAATCCGTCGATGGCGGGACGATGGTTCTCACCGCTGGCATTGCGTTAGGCGTAAACGCGGCGACCGTAGCCTTGCTGCATGCGGGCTCGCGCGGCAATTTGAACGTGCGTGCGGCGTATTTGCATAACCTCGCCGATTCGCTGTCGTCGCTCGGCGTAGTGCTTGCCGGCGTGGCCATTCTATGGTTTCACGCAACATGGCTGGACGCGGTGATGACCATCGTGGTTTCTCTGTACGTGTTGTGGCAAAGTGTTCCCGACGTGCGGCGATCGATTCACATTCTCATGGAAGGGGCTCCCGCGGACATCGATACGGATGAGTTACTAACGGCGATGCAATCGGTCGAGGGCGTTTTAGAAATCCACCATGTTCACCTGTGGGAATTGGATGAGCATGAGCGTGCGCTCGAAGCCCACGTCGTTGTGAAGGAGCTGCACCTCGATCAATGGCCAGCGATTAAGCTCGAAATCAAATCGCGCTTGGGCGAGCGATTTCACGTGCACCACTCGACGCTTGAACTTGAAGGGTGCGATGAGCAGCAAGCCTGCCAGCCGTGCCCTCCCGGCGAAAAGCATTGCTAGCGCGGGGCGGCGATCATCCGCAGCTTGCTAGCACCGGAGTTGTTCAAGTTTGCCGGATATCCGGGTCGATCTCAACGAAGACGGTCCGCATCTACAAGCCCAACGACGAATCCTCTGCTGACTATGGAATCCGGCGAAGAGCTTTCGAGCGTTATGAATCGCCTTTCGGGCGGTTTAATCACCGTCGTATTGGTCGCGCTGATGCTGTGGATTGGACAAACCACGTTTCGCCACGCCGCCAGCATGGCAACGTTCGATGAGAGGCTCAGCGAGATCAAGCATCAGTTTGAGGTCGTCGATCAGCGGCAAGACTCACTGCGGAAGCAGTTGGATAATGTCGCCTCGGAGGCGAAAGATAGCGGCCGGGCGCAATTCACCACGCGAGATGGCGATGCGATCGTCGCGCAGGTTCGTCAGGCTGAGCAATCGCTTACCGATCTGGAGCGCAAGTTCGTAGAGCGGCTGACCGGGCTGGAATTGCGGCTGGCGGCGCTAGAAACCGAGCGTCAACATTCGCAGCAGATCGCGGCGCTACAATCGGAAATCACGCAGTTGCGGAGCGATCTTACACGAGCCACGACCGTGCAAGAGGCGCAAAGCCAACCGCCGCAGAACAGTGACCGATTTGCCCGCGGCGTTCCAGTGTTCTTACCGCCGGTCGATAACCGGCGTTAGCGCGAGCCGCGAAAACTAGTCGTTCTTGCCGCCCTTTTCGCGGCGTCGTTCGTTGCGGTTGCCGCGGTCGCCTTCGTTCTTCTGTTCGTTTTTCTGGTCATTATTATCTGGACCAGTTTGCAATGGCTCGGGCCGATTTCCGAGCCACGCTTTGCCCACCGCCTTATCGATCGCTTTCTGTAGCGCTTCGGCCGATACGTTGCCGCTTACGCGATGGACTTGCACGGTCGTCTGCGGCGAGGCTTGCTCGTCCAGCTCGCGTACCATCCGCACGATGTCGTTGAAGATGCCTTTCTGAGCCGAGACGATGAGTACGCCGGAGACGTCATCGGCGCCGAGCGAGAGCGCGCCATCGAAACCGACCTTCATCGGCGAAGGTCGATCGCCGCTGTTCGAATCAGACGAACCACCATAGTTAATGACAGTCATCCGCTCGGTGCTCGATCGTTCGCCATTTTGTTTGCCGCGGTCGAACTCTTTGTCCTTGGAGCTAAGAAGATCGCGGTACACCTCTTTCACAGCAGCGGCAATGACCGATGGCCTCGAATACTGGACTTTGATCGCGGCGGTTTGGCGAATTTCCACCGAATCTACAGGAGCCTGCTTGTCGAACTCCTTGATCAGTGCCGCAATATCGGCAAGCTGATTGGCGGATGCGTTCGAGACCAGGATGCTGTTGCTCGGCCGATCGTAAGTGATCATCAGCTTTCGCTTCTTGGATAAACCCGGCTGATTCTTGTTGGTCGTCTTTCGCGGTCTGGGTGGGAACCAGGAGTAGTCGTAGCTGGTATCCGTGTCTTGCGTCATATCGTCCTTGAAATAGTCGGTAAGGTCGTACCACATTTCCGAGGCACGAATGTATTTGAGCGGAAAGACTTGGAACCGCCGCTCCTGCGGAGACAGGTCATCGAGCAAATCTTCCATGCGATCGAGTGCGGCCGTGTCGCTCGAGTTGAGCATCAATCGGCCGTCTTCCGTGACGGTGACCGTAACGGGCGCGGGGGGCGCACCTGTTTTCTCTTTCGAATCCGCGTGCTCTTTGGCGGAGTCCGCTGTCGAGCTTGCTGGTTCGGCCTGTTTTGCATTCACCGTTGTCGGATCGGCTGTTTTGGGAGCGTCCTTACCAGAAGAATCGGCTGACGCTTCGCCGTCATTCGGCAGGAATTGGGCGAACTGAGCCGCAACGCGGGCGCCGCTTGTCGCGTTTGCGGCGCGATCGTTTTTCGGCTTCGCGGGGGGTTCCGATTTGCCGTCGGCCGGCTTTTCTTTGTCCTTATTCTCCGGCGCGGGCTTCGGCGGAGGTGTCTTAATAATGAGTGGGTTTTCGCCCGTGGTGGGCCAGGCTGTACGTAGGCGGTCGAGCAGGGCGGCGGTTGCCTTCGCATCACCCGGCTGAACAAATCGCACGGGACTCGAGCTGCGCTGCGCCCCAGGCGCCTCGCCCAGCTTGATCAACAGATCGTGAACTCGCTGTATCTCGGCGTCGTTCGCCCAAACCAAAAGTTGGTTGTGTTCGACATCGGCATCGACGCCAAACCCTTTGATTGGCTTCTTCTTGTCGTCATCGCGATTGAAGTCGTCCCAGGGCGACCAGAATCGCCGGCCCTTGTTCTTGTCTTCGTCCTCTTTTTCTTGGCCTCCCATCAAGCTGTAGATGGTGGCGGCCACGGCGTCGGCCGGGCGGCGGCGCAGCTGAATCACCTCAAAATGACGTCCCGTGCCATCAAACTGGTCAATCAGGCTGCTGATTTTCTTGTGATCGTCGGCCGTCGCAAGCGCAAACAGCGTTTTGCTGCCGCTGTCGACTTTGAATTCCGCGTAGGGACTCAGGCCGCCTATTTCCTCGAGCGTCGAAACGAACTTATCCGGGTCCAACGTCGTGAGCGGGTACTTTTTCATGGAGCGCTGGTTGCTTCCTGCGCTGCCGGACGCGTGCGAATCCGTCGTTTCCGCCGAATCGCCGAATGGAACATCGAGATAGGAAATCGCCTGCTCGATAATCTTCATCTGGTCCGGCGGAGCGTTCGCGAGCACGCTGTTGCGCTGGCGGTTGAACGCCAAATGCACTTTCGGCGCCTCGGTTTTGGTCATCATTTTTGCGGCGTCTTTGTTGCCCTGCTGCTGCATTTGCTGCATCATCTGCATCTGCTGGGCCTGCATTTGCGGATCGGTTTGGGCCGGCTTCGCTTTCGGATCGACTCCAAGAATTACGTAGAGCGTTTCAATGACCTGTTGCGGGCGAGCGTACCTGAGCACGAATTCCTTCGGCACGATCCGGCCATCGGCGACCATTCGTTCCTGATTCAACAGCTCGCTCACCGTGCGTAGATTTGCGACGGAATCCATCACCAGCAACCGCTTTGACGCCACGAGCGGAAAGATCTTCGCGCCGGGGCTCACCACCTGTTTGACGTCGTCCTTGGCCTTATCCACCTCCATGCTCCCCGGCAGATCGAACGACACCTTCACGAAATCGTAAGGCTTTAGATCGTAAAGCTCTTCTTCGGTCGCTCGTCGCACGACGCTGGGGTCGATTTTATCAATCTTGAAGACGCTGAGCACTTCGCCCGACTGGATGGCGGTGTACCCACGGGCGTTCAGGTGACGATTGATAAGGTCCCGGACTTCTTCGAGCCCGTAAGGCCGCTGCGTTGTGAGGTTGAGATAATCGTTCGGCAGCTCTTGCCAATCGAGGCTGCACTTCGAAATGTTTGCGAGCCACTGCAGCACATCCGGCCAAGGCTGGCCAATGAAATTGAACGGCGGCACGCGACCCTTGTCATCGAGTTTGACGTTGAACTCGCGCGGGTCGGGAACCCGTGGCGGTTTCTCCGGCCGCTTTACCGTCGTGGATTCTTCCTTCTTCTTGTCACCCTCTTCGCCATCCTTCTTCTTATCGCCTTCCGGTTTTGGCGTCCCAGGTTGCCCAGGCGGGACGGCTGGTTGGGCTCCCAGAGGCGGCCCGCCGTGCCGGCCCTTCATCGCCTGGACTTGCTCGGGCGTTAGTTGGACCGGTTGGGCGCCTGGGGCCGCGAATTGAACAACGTCTTGCGCGTTAAGCGGGGTTCCCAGAATCCTTACCGTCAAAATGAGCGCAGCCACACTCGCCATAGAAAGCGAGCGCTGTCGATGAATTGAGAAACTCATGTTCCGGCTCCGCGCACGCCGCCTGACCTTAATCCAATGGTCCTGCGCAACGCCACTATTATATGCGGCCGCCCGGCCAATCACAAACATTGAGGGAGTGCCACCGTTCAAAAGCAAAACCGGCCACGCTAGGCCATTTCTGCCAGCACGGCTTCCACGAATTGCGTCGTGCTCGCCTTACCGCCGAGGTCGCCCGTGAGCACTTTGCCCTGCGCGAAGACGGCGCGGACCGCGTTCTCCACCTGATCGGCCGCTTCTTTCTCATTGAGGTAACGCAACATGAGCACGGCACTAAGTATGAGAGCGGTCGGGTTCGCGAGCCCTTTCCCCGCGATATCCGGCGCCGAGCCGTGCACGGCTTCGAACACGGCAACTCCCTGGCCGATATTCGCGCTCGGCGCCAATCCGAGCCCACCCACCAGGCCGGCCGTGAGGTCCGAGACAATGTCGCCGAACAGATTCTCCATCACCATAATGTCGAAGCCGTGCGGATTAATGACGAGCTTCATCGCGGCGGCATCAACGATGCAATCGTCAAACGCGATGTCTGAAAAAGATTCCGCCACTCGGCGGCACGTCCGCAAAAAGAGACCGTCGCTAAGCTTTAAGATGTTCGCCTTATGGACACACGTGACGCGTTTGCGGCCCTGCCGGCGAGCCGTTTCGAACGCGAACCGCGCGATTCGCTCGGACGCTCCTTCGGTCACGACACGCAAACTTTCGACGACTCCCGGAACGACCTCGTGCTCTAATCCGCTGTAGAGTCCTTCGGTGTTTTCGCGCACCGTAATGACGTCGACGTTTTCATAACGCGAAGGCACACCCGGCAGCGAGCGGGCAGGGCGGTAGTTCGCGAAGAGGTGGAGTTTTTGGCGCAGCTCCACGTTTACGCTGCGGAAGCCCGTTCCGCTGGGCGTCGCCGTGGGCCCTTTGAGTGTGGCGTGGGCGTGCTTCACCGCTTCGAGCGTTTCGGCGGGCAGCGGGCTGCCGAGCCGGTCGAGCGCAACTTGCCCGGCCAAGTGCGTTTTCCACTCGATGCCAAGTCCCGTCGCCTCGAGAATGCGCTGAGTCGCCTGCGTGACTTCGGGACCGATTCCATCGCCCGGTATGAGTACTATTTGATACGTCATGTGTGTGTTCGCTGGTCGCCTGCGGCAGTCCTATTCGTAGCAGCGCAGCCGCAAGTCGCCAAGAAGCGCGTCCGATGAATGAATGTGAAAAGTCGGGCAGCTAAGCGATGATATCGCGTATCACCCGGCCGTGTTCCATTTCGAGCCGCTTGCGGCCGGGAACTTCGAGGCGTCGCGAATCGAGGCCGAGCTGGTGCAGTACCGTGGCGTGAATATCCGTTACGTAGTGGCGATTCTCCACGGCTGAGAAACCGAGCTCGTCGGTAGCGCCGTGCACGAAGCCGCCTTTAATTCCGCCGCCGGCCATCCACACAGAAAAACCAAACGGATGATGATCGCGCCCGTCCGATTTTTCGGAGCCTGGCGAACGGCCGAATTCGGTCGCCCACACCACGAGCGTTTCATCGAGCATGCCGCGCTGCTTGAGATCGCGAATAAGACCAGCGATTGGCTTATCGACTTGCTCGCAGTTAATTGAATGGTTGCCGCGCAAATTGGAATGGGCGTCCCAATGTCCGGCGTCGCCCGAGCCGCCGTGATAGATCTGCACGAATCGCACGCCGCGCTCGACGAGCCGCCGCGCCGCCAGGCAGTGTTTAGCGAACGGCGTCGTTGATTGCTTGTCGAAGCCGTAGAGTTTCTGCGTTGCCGCCGTCTCTTGTTGAAACTCGAACACGTCGGGAATCGCACGCTGCATACGAAACGCCAGCTCGTACGATTTGATACGGGCCAGTGCTTTGGCATCGTCCGGGTACTCGGCGAGTGCGAGGCGATCGAGCCGCCCGAGCATTTCGAATTCCGCGGCTTGCTCCTCTCGATAAACGCCGGCCGTGGGGCGACCGTAAGCTAGTGGGTTCGCGGGATCGGCCGCGAGCGGCACGCCGTCGTGCTCGGGACCAAGATAGTTAGCGTGGTGCACTTCCTGCCCGCCGCAGCAGTCGGCCACCGGGTTGCCCATCACCACGAATTGCGGCAAGTTTTCGTTGAGCGTGCCCAGGCCGTAATGCACCCACGACCCAATCGTGGGAAAAAAGCCATCTAACTTGTTGCGGCCCGTATGGAACTGAAGCTGTGCCCCATGGTCGATGTCGTTCGTCCACATCGAGCGAATGATCGCGAGATCGTCCACGCAGCCGCCGACGTGCGGCCACCAATCGCTGACCTCGATTCCGCTCTCGCCGCGCTGGCGATAGCCGACCTGCATCGGAAACAGCTGCGAGAGAATTTTTCGCTGATCCGGCGCGGCGGTACGCACGTTGGCGTCAAGAAACTTCTTATCGAGCACGGAATTGAACGGCGTGTCGCCGATTGATTTGCCCGCATACTTATTGAGCGCCGGCTTCGGATCGAAGCTTTCCAAATGGCTTACGCCGCCGATCATGAACAACCAAATGACGCTCTTCGCTTTCGGCGCGAAGTGCGGCAGGCCGTTCGGCGGGGCCCAGTCGGCCGCATCGGTCGCGAAGCCATCGCGATGAAGCATTGCGCCGAGGGCGAGACCCGTGAAGCCCATGCCGATATCGGCCAAAAACGTTCGCCGCGGTACGCGTCCGCAACAGCTCGATCGAAACTCATGCGTGGACATGCGCATTGCCCTAACGGACCGTGATGAAATCGTTGTGATTAAATAGAACGAGCGTCAGGTTTTCACGCGCTCGTTGTAGCGGATCTGCCGACGGCGCGATCGTCGCCTTCGCGCCGCCGTCGATCGAAGTCAGGTCGCCGGCGTTGCGAAACATCTTCGCCTGGGACTGCAAGAAGTTTTGGCACTCCTCGTTTTCCACCGCAGAGGGTTCGCGGCCAAGGATTTGTTCGTAGGCAAGCTCCACGAAGCGCCAGTTTGAGCCTTCCGCCGGACCGCCATCTTCGCTGAGCTTCTTAGCCAACATCCGCGATTGATTGAGGCAAACGTCGCTGTTGGCCATCGCAAGCGCTTGTTGCGGCACCACACTTTCGTTGCGTCGGTAACACTCGTTCACACTGGCGTTATCGAATACCTGCAGCAGCTTGTTCATTTTTTCGTCGGCATGCTGAAAATAAATGCTGCGCCGCGGTATTTCATTCGCGAGTGCGTAACCGATGTCGGGCCCGCCGCGCTTCAGATCGAGTGTGCCGGACGAGAAGAACACGCTGTCGCGCACGGCTTCGGCCTCGAGCCGCCGCGAATTCATTCGCCACAGGTACAGATTATCGCGATCCGAGGCGAGATCGACCGGCGTCGCCTCGACCGAGCTCGATGACATTCGATACACGCTCGACGTCACCAGCAGGCGGTGAATGTGCTTCATCTGCCAGCCGTGTTCCATTAATTCCACGGCCAGCCAATCGAGCAGCGCTTGATTGCGCGGCTGCGACGAACGCAAACCGAAGTCGAACATGTTCTCGACGAGCGGACTCCCAAAATGCCGCAGCCAAATGTGGTTCACGGCTACGCGGGCAGTCAGCGGGTTGTTGCGATCCACCAGCCATTTGGCGAACGCGGTCCGCCGGCCCGTGCTTTGGTGCGGGAGCTCGGTGCCAAGCGGTTGATAAGTTTCGCCCGGCTCCGACGCCGCTGCATGCGCTTTTGCTAGCGCGGCCGTCGCATCCGCAACTTTTTTCTCAGTGGCCTCGACCGCCTTCGCGCTCGGGCCATCGTTCGGCTTGAGCTTGGACTTGGCGTTCACCAACTCTTGCGCGGCAGCCACTTGTTGCTCTTGAGCCTGGCATATCGCAAGCGCCCGCTCCGCCGTTGCCGCCACTTTGGACAGCTCGTGCAAATTGGCGCCCGATGTAAACCCGTATTTAGCTTTGTCCGCCGCAATGCGCGCTGCCAGGCTGCATCGTGCGGCTTGCGCCGTCGCAAGTCGTTTCATCGCGAGCTCCGCCGACGCGACTGCCTCGTTAAGCGATCGTTGCAGCTGATTCTTTAGCACTTCAATGTTTGCAACTTCCGCTTTCGCGGCTTCCGGCTTTGCGGAATTAGCGGCCTGCCCATTCCCCGCGAGCAATTTCGCCTGGTTCGGGTCCGTACCCGCCGGAATCTTCGAATCCAGTTGCTTTTGAGCCGCCGCCACGGCCGTCTCCGCTGCCACGAGTGCCTTCTCAGCACCAGCAGTGCGATTCGCCGCCTGGTCCAAATCTTCCTTCAGCGCGAATTCTTGCAGCGCCGGATAGTATGCCAACACCGGCAGCTCGATCGGTTCGACTTTGATCGACGAACCAAATACTTCCGGCGTCCCGGGCGTGATCACCAGTTCCTTGTTCGGTTGGCGCTCATCGCCGCGCTCGAGCAAGTATGTCGGCACGTCGGCTGTCAAATCGCAAGCCCGCGATAACCCATTCTTCGTGAGCTCGGCCTCACCCGGCATCCGCTCGGTGCGCAAATTGTATGGCTCGAAGATCGAGCGAAACCGGTAGTACTCGACCTGACTGATCGGATCGAATTTGTGATCGTGGCAACGGCAGCAATTCAGCGTGACGCCCAAAAACGCCTTGCCGGTGTGCTCCACGGTCGCCTGCAGCCAAACATCACGATTGAACTTATACCAACCTCGCACGAGGAAGCCGGTAGCTCGGAGCGTATTCGGATCCGTCGGAGCGATCTCGTCGCCGGCAAGCATTTCGATCGCCATTCGATCGTAGCCCTTGTCAGCATTGAGCGATTCCACGATCCAATCGCGCCACCGCCAAATATGCCGACAGCTGTCCCGCACCTCCTCCTTGTAACCTGACCAATCGCTGTAGCGCCAAACGTCCATCCAATGGCGAGCCCAGCGCTCTCCGTACTGCGGGCTGGCCAACAACTTCTCGACGACGTCCTCGTAAGCCTGTGGCGAATCGTTCGCAAGAAACGCCGACAATTCCTCGCGCGTCGGCGGCAAACCAATGAGGTCAAGATACACGCGGCGAAGCAATGTCGCCTTATCCGCTTGTGGAACGGGTGTTAGCATCAACGCTTCTTGGCTTTGCGCCAGGAAAGAATCGACCGGATTGCGAACCCACGCCGCATTTTGCACCTTTGGCACTTCCGCCCGCACCGGCGGATGATATGCCCAATGCTCGCGCGGGTCCGGTTGCGGTGTTTCCTTCGGGGCGTGAGCCCCTTCATCGATCCACTTGCGGAACAGTTCAACCTGCTCCGCGGTGAGAGCTGCCCCTTCGCTTTCCGGCGGCATTCGCGTACCCGAGTCGCCCGTAAGCATCTCAATGAGATAGCTGGCTCGCGAATTGCCGGGCTCGATCGAAGGGCTGGCATCTCCCCCTTGGATGAGCGAGGCAGCCGTATCAAGCCTTAAGCCCGATTTCTTCCGCAACGCGCTGTGGCAGGCGTAACAGCGGGCCGCCAAAATCGGCTTGATTTGCGTGACGTAATCGACCGCCCCGGCCGCGTCGAGCCGCGGCAGGCACATGCCAAACGCGATGAGGACGATGAGCCGTCTCACGCTGCGCCTGAAGGTGGGTTGAAATTTAGGCAGGAAGGTCGATCTAGTGGAGCCGAGGGGACTTGAACCCCTGACATCTAGCTTGCAAAGCTAGCGCTCTCCCAACTGAGCTACGGCCCCAAGGGAAAGGATTGAGGAGGCGGGATGCAGGCGCGGGGGAAACCAATTATTCCATTTCCCCTACTCCCTGTACCCTCACTCCTGCATCCTTTTCCAGTGGGCGCGCCAAGACTCGAACTTGGGACCTCGGCCTTATCAGGGCCGCGCTCTAACCAACTGAGCTACGCGCCCGGTCCTAAGCAAGCAGATCATTTTAGTTGCGCCGGGCCAACTGCGGAAGGCGTCGAAAACCGCGCCTCGGGCGTCATTTTATCGTTTTGCCACGCGTACCTGTCCGACGTGTGAAGGGCGGCCGGCTGGCATTCGCAAAACCGCACAAAACGTCTATATACGCACCTCGCACAGCTCGTTCATTACGCCGCGGCCACGATTGCAACCGCGGCCACCAACTGCTTTCATGAATAGACTCGGAATTTCGCGAGGAGGTTCTACCCATATGCGACGATCGACCCTTCGATGCTACGTATTCGCGGCAATGGCAGCCGCCCTCATCACCGCATCCGCCCATGCTGCCGACGCCCCGTCGCCCGCGCAGGCGCTCGCGCTCACGCCAATTCAACCCGGCATCGAATACACGATTCCGTCGAAGGAAGACGCCGCCCGCTGCACCATTCGGCCCGAGAAAGAAAACAATATCACCTCCTGGGTCGTGCGAAACCGCGATGGTGAAATCTTGCGCCGATTCGCCGATACCAACGGCGACAACGTGGTCGACGAGTGGTGCTACTTTCAAAACGGGCTCGAGGTTTATCGCGATATCGACTCGAATTTTAACGGAAAAGCCGATCAATACCGTTGGTTCAACACCGCCGGCACACGCTGGGGCATGGACAAGAATGAAGACGGCAAAATCGACTCCTGGAAAATCATCTCGCCGCACGAAGTGGCGGAACAGGTCGTGCTGGCGATCAAGAATCGCGACCCCGCCCGGTTTGAGTTGGTGCTGCTCACGTCCAATGAGCTAGGCGGCCTGGGTTTTGGCAAGAGTCGTCAGGAAAGCGTCACCGACTCGTTGAAGAACGCGCCGGCCGCATTTTCCAAGCTCATCTCGGGACAAAAAATCGTTACCCCGCAAACGCGCTACATCGATTTTGGCAGTGCCCGGCCCGGAACGATTCCCTCTGCTACGGACGGCTCGACGAAAGACGTTACGGTCTTAGACAACGCCGCCGCCCTGGTTCAAACCGATACGAAGCACGAGCAGATCTTCCTCGGCACGCTCGTCGCCGTCGGCGATACGTGGAAGTTGGTGAGCGCCCCCTCGGATAACCAAGGCCAGGGCGGCATGCTGCTCACGCAGAATGCGTCGGCCCCAAGCGGGGCAATAGGCGACAACGCGCCCAGCGATGAAATGCAGGCGCAAATGAAGATTCTCGAAGAGCTTGATAAGAAGGCGGACCCGACAACGGGAGACGAAGCAGCCGAAAACGTGGAGAAACGCGTCGAGGCGCTGCGAAATATCGCCAAACTTTCGCCCGCGGCGGGTCGCGATCAGTGGTATCGACAATTGATCGATGTACTTGGCGTCGCAATCCAAAGCGGCACCCTGCCTAAAGGCGACGCGCTGTTGACGCAGCTTCAAAAGGATTTGGAAGACGCCAAGGCCGATGAAGACTTGATCGCCCACGCCGCCTTCCAAAACATGTGGTCGCAATTCGCCGTAAATCAGCGAACGCCAAACGCCAACATGCAGACGCTGCAGGATCAATGGCAGACGGATCTGAAAACATTCGTGCAACAGCATCCCAAGAGCTCGGATGCTGCCGAAGCGTTGCTGCAGCTCGGAATGTACCAGGAATTCATGGGCAAGGCCGACGACGCCTCCAAGTGGTATCAGCAGCTTGCTACAACTTTCCCAGATGCCAAGCAATCGCAGCGCGCCAAAGGAGCTCTACGCCGCATCGATGCCGTGGGCAAACCGATGCAGCTCGCGGGCAAAGAAATCCAAGGAACTGCCACGGTCGATCTGAAGCAGTACCGCGGCAAAGCGGTCTTGATTCAGTACTGGGCAACTTGGTGCCAGCCCTGCAAAGCGGACATGGACACGCTAAAGGTTTACTACGATAAGCACGCCGGCCGCGATTTCGACATTATCTCGGTATGCTTAGACGAAAACGCCGCAACAGCTAAGCAATTCTGGACACAGAACAAATATATCTGGAAAAGCATCTTCGAGCCGGGCGGTCTCGATGGTCGTTTAGCCAACGAGATGGGCGTAATGACTCTACCCCTCATGATCCTTGTGGATCAGCGCGGCAACGTCACGAACACCAACATCCACGTAGCCGAACTGGATACGGAACTGGCAAAGCTCACGAAGCCCGCTGCCGCCGGCACGGCCAATGCGCTGCGGTCCCCGCCGACGTCGCGCTAAAACGCGACGTTGCAGACCAATGCGAAAACCGAGACTTGATGCCGAGCGGCTACCAGGTCCAGCGGCGATTGCGCCGTGCGCCAACCCCGCATCCCGGATGCGCTGCTTTCGGCGAGCGGCGTCGCTTCGGACGCACTGATCGCTTCTGCATATATTGCTTGCCATTCGCTACTTGGCGAATGTAGTCCGCATCGGGTTCCATGGTCTCGTCCGCATCATAGCGGAACTCTTGATCCCGGTATTCCATCACAATTCTCCTGACGACGGTCGAATTCATCAGCCACCTTGGGGTTGTTGATTAAGGACCGATCGACGTTGATGCGACTTCAGCGGCTCCGCCGATCTGTCGCTGTGCGCGTTGTATCGCGCACCGGCCCTTCAGAGAACGGCAGTATGCAAGTGATGCGCCGACGCATGCACTTTCGTCGCGGCACAAACCGCCGCGGCATTAAATCGCCGTCAGCGCAAGGAAAAAATGTGAATTCCGATTTTGATCTGACGACCAGCCAGCGGACCGGTGTATGTAAAAACACCAAACTTGGGAGGAGCTTCTCACCAAAATGGTGAGACGCAACCATAACGGGCGCAGCGGGATTTCCGGCGCAAGTGCTTGGCTGTGCAAAGGCTCAAGGCAGAGAAACAGGCCAATCGCTTCGGGAAGAAGGACCTACCTGGGGGGATTTCCAGAGCGCGCCACAGCTCGGCTGACTGAGTTTTTCAGCCGTTTCGATGAGTTGGGGTGCTGCAGTAGCTGTTCCGGGTCGGAAGCTCGTCCCGCATCCGCGGCGGACGAGAACCATGGGGGGTCGGTCAGCGAGGAGGGCGTCTCAATGCCATCCCTCGTTTGCCTGGCATTCATCTTGGCAACTCCCGTGCCAGTGTGGTGCACAGCGACCCCCCATCGGTGGTCGTCCGATGGAACCCCGCCGCTTAAGGTCTGCCTAACCTGTAAATGTTCCAAAATCGGTAAGATTTTACAGCACCGATCGAGGTCTCAACGCATGATGACATCGAAGGCCGCAAGTTATTTAAGTCGTTGGCGTCACTCGGATTGCCGCCCGCAGATTGCTATTCTTTCCAACCTCGAAGCGCACTATGGTACGCGGCCTGCTTACCCGCCCTCACTCCCGCCTGCCACGGCGATCGATCGGCTCGAGGATTGAACCGATCGCCCCGCCGTCTCGCCAAACTGGAAATGGATTTCCGGAGAGACCCGCATGGATGCTGCCTACGCTTGGATCGTTTGCGCTTGGATCGCCTTGCACATCGCCGCGCTGATTGCTGCCTACATCACGCGGGTTGCCGCCGGCTCGCGGCATGAGAACCTGGCCCAGTTCGTTTGTTTCGCCGCGATGGCAATTATCGGCGTCGCCGTTTGGGTCTCCCAAGAAACACACGCCGGCGCCTGGGGCCTCTCCGCGGCAACCCTTATGGGAATGGTCCTTACCGCGGTGGTCGATTTCCGCAAGCTCCATGACCCCCACCATCCCGCGACGCACCAGCGTTGACAACTTAAGCGCGGTAGCTGGATTCGCAAGAATCCGGCCAATCCGATTGCATTCCTCCTTCGAGTCCGTTGTGACTTCGTGGTGACATCGACGCTTGCTGACAGCTAAAATCCGCTTCCGCCGCCCGTTAAACTTTCACCATCTCCCCGACGCGCGGCCCACCTACCGGCAAAATCGGAAAAAAACTCCCTTTCGGCACGACCGGAAGCCGAAACTACCAATCGAGCAATCTCGCTCGGGGTGTGGAGCACAGTTTCTCCATACCGCCCGGTAGTGCTCTTCACTTGCTCGCGCCGACCGAAGGCTCGAGTCAAGTTCTTGTCCAAGGGGGAAAACAATGCGTAAAGTCGTGTATCGTGCCGTGCTGGCGGTTACTCTGCTGCCAGCTCTGACGGCGTCGGCCGAAACACCCGCCGAAAAGCGAGTGGCTCAACAAATTGGTAGCCACCTTAAGCAAAGTGGCCAGTTGCAGAACTATCGCGTCGGCGTAAAGTATCACGACGGCGTCGCCGTTCTGGCCGGCTCCGTTTCAAGCCCCGAACAACGCGACATTGCCGTGCGGCTCGCCCAGCAATGCCAAGGCGTTAAGCAGGTCATCTGCAAGCTGGATTGTCCGAGTGATGGCGCCCAAAGGCCGACCAATCTGGCCGCCGAACCGGGCGTCAGCCATCACGAAGCGATCGGCAGCCTGAACGAAACGTCCTTCGATGAGCCTCAAAACGAATCGATCGGCGTCACGCAAGCATACGAACCTGCCAGCAGCGCTCAGGCAGCTCCGATCGGGCAGTCGCCAGCCGGCATTCAACAAATGCCGATGCCGCGAAGCCCTCGCATGAATTCCCAACCGGCACGCCGCAGCAACATGCCCGTGCCTTACCAACGGATGCCCGGTACGCTTGGCATGCAAGGCATGATGCCGCCGCACCAGGCTAGCGCGACGGGCGTGTACCAAGCAAGCTGCAATTGCAACGCTGGCGGCCCCGGTCCTGGAATGGCGATGGGCGGTTGCGACGGCGCGCCAAACGGCTTCGTACCTGCTGGCTCTGGCCGCGGTCCGAGCTACGACAATCCGCAGATGCCTGGCTATGCTTGGCCAAGCTATGCGTCGTACCCGAACTACGCCGCGCTCAGCTATCCGCAACAGTATTCGCCAAGTGCGTGGCCGTACATCGGTCCTTTCTATCCGTACCCGCAAGTGCCGCTGGCATGGCGGAAGGTATCGCTGGAATGGGACGATGGCTGGTGGTTCCTCGACTTCAGCTCGCATAACTCCAGCCACTAGTAGCCTTCGGAGAATAGCTGGCGAGCATTGCCCGCCGGTGACTCACGTAAACCCCTGTCGCGACGCCTTCGCGACAGGGGTTTTTTATGCGCGCCGCCACCGCTATCACTCGCAACGAAACTTTCCGCCCGCATAACTGGAAAAACCCGCAAGTTTTATCCATCCTATCTCGATAATTACGGCTAGCGGTCGTTAGGCACGTTTCTAACGGCGCTGTTCGCGCGGGCTGCATGACGCCGTCCGCACACCGAACGAAGATCATCCTCGTCTGCTTGAAAAGGGATTCGCGATGGCAAGGATCAAGACCACCGCACTGGGAATCTTGCTGGCCGCTTGTTCTCTGACAACCACCGGTTGCTTCTGGGGACTAACGACCGGCGGCCCGAGCTTGGGCATTCTGTCGATTCCTATTCCAATTAGCCCGTACCTTCAAAAGACTAAGGAAGATCAGTATTGGGAACACGAGCGGTACGACCGCGTGCCGATCTTGGGCCCGATCACCTCCGGCGGCGCGCCGGTGGCATTGGATCCGCCAAGCGATGACGAAGTCATGCGCGCCCTCGAGAAGGTCCACCCGGTTCAGAGCGGTGTGCCCTGCATGTGGGAACGTAACCGTAACCACGTGCGAATCGTAAAGTGCAAAATTGCCGACTACGTCGATCCGCCGCGCGTATATCCGCTTGTCGGCCCTGCGCAGCAACACCATGCTCACTACAAATGCACAATTTACTACGAAGACGTTCGCCGCATCGGCTGGCCCGTGCCCCACACGCTTCGCGATGAAGAAGCCGAAGAAGTGATCTACATCGACCATAACCACTTGCACATGGTTGGCAACGTCGACACCGGCTGCGACGCAAAGTTCTAACGCGGCTCGTAGTTGCCGAATCGAAACATCGCCACAAGGAGATACGGAGCGGGGGGAGCCAAGGAGGTCCGGTGCATTTCGCCAGTCTCCTTGCCTCCTTACTCCTTGTCTCCTTGTGTTGTTGATAGGGACATTGTCAGGGAAGGCGGCGTCGAATGCTGCACGTTTTCACACTCTTTGCCGCAGCGCCGATTGCTTCCGCGCCGATTCCGACCCGCAGCCTGTTCGATATGCTGCTCGCCGGCGGCCCGCTCATCATCCCTATCCTGTTGGCATCGTTTCTGATGACGTTGATCGTATTTGAGCGCGTTATCAGTCTCCGCCGTGGGCGCGTCGTTCCGCGACTCTTCATCGAGCGGTTCTTGCTCCAAGTTCGCGAAGGAGCGTTGGACCGCGCCGACGCACTAGAGCGCTGCGAAGATGAATCGAGCCATATCGCGCGCGTTTTCGCCGCCGGCATTCGCAAATGGGGCAAGCCGGCCGTCGAAGTTGAGCAGGCCGTTCTCGACGAAGGCGAACGCATTGCTAACGTGCTGCGGCGCTATCTACGCGTGCTCAACGGCGTATCCACGATCTCGCCGCTCCTCGGCCTGCTAGGAACTGTTTGGGGCATGATTCAGGCCTTCAACGTCATTGCCAGCAGCCCCGCCATGGGCCGTTCCGAAATGCTCGCCGGCGGCATCAGCGTCGCGCTCATCACCACTGCAACAGGGCTCCTCGTGGCCATTCCAGCTCTCATCTTCTACCTGTTTTTCGTCGGCCGAGTCGACGGCCTGATCATGGAAATCGACCGCTACGGCCAGCAGCTCGTCAATCTGATTTCCAATGAAGGCCTCGAAGATCTCAAAAGCACGCGGCTCAGCGTAGCGCGACGCAAGGCGGCCTGACGCTTGAGCGTCCGGCCCGAGAGACATGCCGCTAAAACTCCAACAACACGATGAGTTGCCGGCGCTTAATTTGACGTCGCTGATCGACGTGCTATTTCTGTTGATCATCTTCTTCATGGTGGCCACGAAGTTCGATGAGATGGACCGCAATATCCAGGTGGCTGTGCCCAAAGTTGCCCAAGCAGGCAACGATCCTGCCCCTCACTTGCCCTTGATCGTGACGGTAACCGCGGATGGCCGGTTCGACCTCGACGGCAAGACGGTCACTGAATCGCAGTTGACCGAGCGGCTCGCCGCTGCCCGAACGCCTCTCACCGATCCCACGGTAGTGATTCACGGCGACGCAAAATGTGCCTTCCAGCACGTCGCTACCGCGCTCGGCGCTTGCCGACAGGCTGGTATCTCGGAGTTGGGCATCACGGTTCGAATCGCAGATGCCGGTCGCGCCGACAGCAAGCGGTAGAGGTGCCGTATGTTCGCACTACTGCCGTTTGTCACTCGAAGCCCCGCCGGCATCTTCGCCGCGGTCCACTTAACGTACCTGCTGCTATGGGCCGGCTCGCTGGTAGTCTGCGTCTCACTGATCTTGCTCCTACGCACACGTTGGGGTCATTCGCGACCACTGCACAAGTGCGCTCTCCTGTCGCTTATCGTTCACCTGACGTTGGCATTTCTGACGATGACCGTACGCATCGTGACCGGAGACGGCCACGGCGGCGAAGGCGGCGGGCTCGGGGGCAGCGGACCACCGATTCATGTTCGCATCGTGGAAGAGGCTAACAAGCCGAGCGACAAAGTAGCGGTCGCGGCACCTGAACACGTTGCCGAGATTGCCGCCCCAGCGCTGCTCGCACCGCCAGCGAAAGTCGAGCCGCCCGCTCCCGTCGCGGAAGAGAAAACTGCACCCAAGGCGGACCCCGCGACCGCTCTTGCTGCCGCGCCAGAGCCTAACGAAAAAACGGTCCTCGAACCGAAGCTTGCCAAAACCGACACGCCTCCGCTAGCGAAGGCGGAAGTGGAGAGCTCGTCGAAAAAATCGCCGGCGCCAACGGCAAATTCACAACAGGAGAAAAACGCTAACAGTACAAACGCGGCAACGGCTTCGGCATCCACAGAGTCTGCTGTAGCAACTGCCCCAATCGCTGCAACAAGTACTTATGCCTTACGCACAGCGCCCGGCCGGCTGGGCCTCATCGCTGGCCAAGGCGGCAATGCTCAGACCGAGGCAGCCGTTACCGCCGCGCTGCGTTGGCTCGCGGCGAATCAGTCGCGCGATGGCCGCTGGGACGCCATTCAATTCGGCGCCGGCCAGGAACAAATGGTCTTGGGCCAAAACCGTGGCGCCGCCGGCCGAGGTGCAGATACGGGCATCACCGGCCTCGCGTTATTGGCGTTTCTCGGCGCCGGAAATACGCACGTTCAAGGCGAGTACCGGGACAACGTCCGCCGCGGACTCGATTTCTTGCTTCGCTCACAGGCCGCCGACGGCAGTTTGTTCGGCGATGCCACTCTGTACGCTCAGATGTACTGTCACTCGATGGCCACCTTCGCGCTGGCCGAGTCGCAAGCCGTCACGGGCGATCGCCGCATCGGCGATGCCGTGACGCGAGCGGTGAACTTCAGCCTTGCCGCTCAAAACACGGCCACCGGCGGCTGGCGGTACCGACCGGGCGACACGGGCGATACCAGCCAACTCGGCTGGCAGATCATGGCCCTCACGAGTGCGGAACGAGCCGGGATTGAAGTGCCCGATCAAACTTGGGTGCGCGTGGAACGGTTTCTTCAATCGGTCCGCCGTGGCAATGCGGGCGGGCTGAGCAGTTACCGGCCCGACAGTCCGACAAGCACATCCATGACAGCGGAGGGGCTGTACTGCCGACTCATGCTTGCCCAGCTCACTGGTTCGAACCTTTCCGACGCTGCCGCCGCGGAGGCCACGACCCAACTCCTGGCATCGCCACCGAGCGCGGACCGCATGAATCTGTATTACTGGTACTACGCCACGCTCGCTTTTCACCATCGCCAGAACGCCAATGCCGCGGCGGCCGGCGCTTGGCGGAGTTGGAACGACGCCATGACCGCCACGCTCACCAAGACGCAAATCGTTGAGGGCGAAAACGCTGGGAGCTGGGATTCCAATTGCCTTTGGGGCGGATATGGAGGACGCGTGTACCAAACGGCGATGGCGGCCATGTGTTTGGAAGTCTACTATCGTTACGCGCCGGCACCGGCATCGCGAGCGGGCGAATGGACAGCAACGCGGCCGCAATCGTTGCCGACCCCGCGCTAAGCCGCGAGTCGCAGGCGAATGTGCGGAACCGGTACCGCTACAACCGGGCTCGTCTTTAAGCGCGTGATAACGATATGCGTTGTCTGCTCGAGCGCGGCGGCGACTAATTCGTCGAAGGCTTTGCGCGGCCACTCGCGGCTGACGAGGTGGAGCGCTTCTTCGCGCACGCAGGGGAGCGCAAAAGCACGGACGTAGCCGCGCAGTTCGGCGGGCGACATGGCGTCTGCGGCCGAACCTAAGTGCATCAGCGTGGCGTCTGCACTTCGTTCGGCGATCTCGCGAGGAAGCGTTGCTCGATGCTTGCGATAGTTAAACATAGCGCGATCCGTAAACTCGCCTGAACTTGACCAGGTTTCCCCAATCGCTTAATTTTTAAGCAAGTTCGCGGTCCTTATCGGTCGAAACGATTAGAACGATCATCGCACGGCGTCGTAGCCAAGTGGCTAAGGCATCGGATTGCAAATCCGACATCGTGGGTTCGACTCCCACCGACGCCTCTTCCGGCCACCTGCAAACCGAAGCGTTTGCGGGTGGCTTTTTTATTGAGCCGAGGCCGTGGCGGCAAGAGCGGACGAGTGCTAGCAGCAATTGCATTCGGTAGTGCGGGGTGCGTCGCGCGGTTGAGCTAAACCGCAAGCGGTTGAGTGCAACTCGCCTTGCGACGGGGGGCGGGCGTCACTATTCTTGGCGGTCTTGTCTTCGCCCGAACCAACTCTTCTCTTGGGCGATCGACCGTGAAGGAGAAACGATGGACCGTTTTCACGCCCGCGCTGGGAGCGCGAATCGTATTGTTGCCGCGCTCGCAGGCCTCGTGCTCATTGCCGCACACTCGGGTTGCTCTTCGATTCTGGCCACCGGGATGTACGTGTTCGATGGCGGGAATATGTCGCCGGCCGAGTTCGACGGGCTCAAAGGCTCGCGCGTCGTGGTGATGTGCAAGCCGCCCTCTTCGAGCGAATTTCGCCATGCTGGTGCCGCGCGGGGCATTGCTGCCCGCGCGAGCGAAATGCTGGCTAAGAACGTGAAGGGCATCGACATGGTGAGCCCGCGTGAAGTCGACAACTGGTCGGACGAAAACGACGGCGGCGATTTCCGCGAGCTGGCCAAGGCCGTGCACGCGGATAAGGTCGTGTACATCCAGCTGGACGACTTCGAGCTGTACAAAGGGAAGACGCTTTACCAAGGCCGAGCCGACGTGACGGTCACGATCTACGACATGAAGGACCACAACAAGGTGTTGTGGGACAAACATCTGGGAGAAGTGCTGTACCCGACGAATAGCGGCATTCCGGCCCAGGACAAGCCGGTGCAACAGTTCGAACGCGAGTTCATCGACATCGTGGCGGGGCGGGCCTCGATGTATTTCTATCGTCACGACGCGAACGAGATGTTCGCGATGGACGCGATGGCGAACCGGTAGCGGCAAGCCGCGGGGCTGGAGGCTGGGTGCTGGGGAAGGCGACGGGCTTTGCCTGGTCCATTTTTTGTCTGCGGCGCTGAACTCGATTTTTTAATACAAAAATCGGGGTTATTGTCTGGGTTTCGGGTCAGCCGACGCTGCAAAACGCGGCATTTTTCGTGATCGGTGCGGACGGAGGTCGGCGAATATTGTCACCGAGCGCGCGCCGACGAATCTATATTCGCTAACTCTTCGCGCGGCATCTTGGCGCGCATTCTTAGCGCCTCCGTTTGCTTGCGGATGTGAGCTCGTGGGTTCGATTTTCAAAGAGCGGACGCTTGCGCAACGAAGCGTGGAGTGACCGTACCATAGGTGCTGGCTCAATTTCAACAAAAATCTTGCGAGGAATTGGAGGCGGGCACTGGTAAGTTAGTGTGTGATATTGGAATTATTTTTCCGTCGCAGACGCAACGAGTAATAGACAATCGAAGCAATCGCGAAAGTGCCGAGTAAGGCATGAAATCCAGCGATTACCCACGTTCCCCAGGGGGGCTGTATTTGGTCGCCAATAATTGCGACGCCCGAGAAGAAAAGGGGGAATACTACAATGCCTGGCAGGATGCTAACGCCCCCGCGTTTGTCGGGAGGCAAATCGGCGGTTTTGAGTCTCTTCTCCGCCACTTCGGCAAGGCTCATCGTAAACCACGTGACAAATATGAATGCAAGGAGCATTAGGTGTGCAACGCTTATCATCCACTTGCCCATTCGGTTCCCGAAATTATACCAAGCCACGAGACACGCGCGGTTTTAGTGATTTGCGAATTGGACAGGACAAGGTCGGGAAAATGCGAGCCTTCGATAGGAAAAAGCACTGGCGGAGCCGGTGGCACCCGGTGCCAACGACGCGCGGTAAAAAATTGATTTAACCTTTACGCCGAGATACACTACCGTCACGCGTTCGTTTTTGAGCGGAAGTCGATCGAATCAATTACTACAGGATTTCACTATGAGGTATCTTCAAGCTGGCGCGGCGATCATTGCGGTTCTTGTGCTGTCTGCCACGGCAAACGCGGTGACGCTTTATGCGACGACGGCGGCGGGGGCCAGCGGGGAACTTTACTCGCTTGATCCGGCGAACGGGGCCGTGCTGCAAGATATTGGGCCGCTTAACGACGCGAGCAATGTGAACTATCCCATCACGGGACTCGCGTTCAATCCGCTGACGGGTGTGTTATTCGGTTCGACTGGAAACAGTGTTCCAGCGACTGCGGCGACGCTCGTGACGATTGATCCAGCCACAGCCAAAGTCACGGTCGTTGGCCCATTCAACGTTGGCAACACGGGCAACCCGGCGACGATGGCCGACCTCGAATTCGATTCGGCCGGTAATCTCTACGGCGTTGGGTCGGTCGGTGGACCGAATCTTTACAAGATCAACCTAACGACGGGGCAGGCGACAGGCATCGGAAGCACGGGACTTACTTCCACGAGCGGCGGAGGGTTGGCAATCAGTTCGGCAGGTGTTTTCTATGGCACTCCGACTTCTAGCCGCTACGGCACCTACGACTCGACGACGGGTGCTTACACGAACATTGCGAACCCTGATAAGCCGGCTGGTACGGGAGCCTACACGGCGCTCGCGTACAACGGCAGCACACTGTACGGTCTTAATACGGGCCCGGGATCGCCGCCGCCGACGCACATCGTGACGATTAATCCGACGACCGGCGCGGTGACCGACTTGGGCGCATCGCTCAACTCGCTCGATGCGATCGTATTCAGCCTTCCGCCGGCGTCGTTGGTCGGCGATTACAACAATAACGGCAAGGTCGATGCGGGCGACTATGTTATCTTCCGAAACAACAGCGGAACGACGAACGTGCTGCCGAACGATCCCCTTGGTGGTACGATCGGGATTGCGCAGTACAACCAGTGGAAGTCGCACTTTGGGGATTCTCACGCCGCATCCGGGAGCGCGCGTGTGCCGGAACCGACGTCGCTGGCGTTGGTGGTTCTAGGAGCCGTTGCATCCGTTCGATTCCGGCACGCTTACAAAGTTTCGCTGCGCTTATGAGCCGGCGACCGTTGGCCCTGATCACTGGCGCTTGTCGGCGGGTCGGAATTGGCGCTGCCATTGCGCTTCGTTTGGCTCGAGATGGCTGGGATGTCGCCACCACGTCCTGGCGGCCGTATGACGAGGGGCAGCGGTGGAAAAGCGATCCCGCCGATGTGAATTGGTTAAAGGAAGAAGTTCGTGCGTGCGGGGCGCGAATGGAAGCGATTGAGGCGGACTTGAGTCTTGTCGAGACGCCGGGTCATATTTTTGATACGGTCGAAGCGAAAATCGGGCCGATGACGGCGCTTGTGCTTTCGCATTGTCACGGGCGTGACAGCGGGATCCTGGACACTACGGTTGAGAGCTTTGACATACACTTTGCCGTGAACGCGCGAGCGAGCTGGCTGCTGGTTCGGGAGTTTGGCCAGCGTTTTCGGGCGCCGTTCGGTCGTGGAAGGATCGTTGGTCTGACGAGCGATCATGTTGCGGGCAACCTTCCCTATGGCGCGAGTAAGGGCGCGCTCGATCGGATTGTGCTTGCCGCGGCGGAAGAGTTTCGACATTTGGGAATTGCCGCCAACGTCATCAATCCGGGGCCGACCGATACGGGTTGGATGACGAACGAGCAGATTGCCGAATTCACGCGGCAAACGCCGGGGGGACGGCCCGGGCTGCCAGACGATTGTGCCAAACTCGTGCAGTTCTTGTGCTCCGAAGAGGGCGCATGGATCAACGGTCAACTTCTGCACAGCAACGGCGGGTTTCAATGAGGAAATCGCCGTTGCGGGAGCACGTTCGTATTTGCCGCAGTTGATGGAGATGGGCGGATGGAGCAGGCCGTCGAATGGTTTGTTGCGATCACGGCGTTCGCCGTTGGGCTGTCGCACATGCTGCGTCCCGGCGAGTGGGCTGACGCATTTCGACGACTTCACCTGTTGGGGACGCCAGGAGCGTTTATAAATGGCGGGCTGAGTTTGGTTCCGGGGGCCATGATCGTGGGCGGGCATGGGTCGTGGGCCTGGCCGGGGGCGGTGATTACCGGTTTCGGGTGGTTGCTGGTGGTGAAAGGCGCGGTTTGCCTGGTGGCTCCGGACGTGGCGTTGCGATCGATGTCGCGGGGGAGTGAGTCGCGGCGGGGGTTTGTTGTGGCGGGGGCGGCGGCGCTGGTGATTGGGGCGTGGGCGTGCTACTGTTTGTGGTGTCGATTTTATTCCGCATAGGAAGTCGCGGTCGGTATGGCAGAGCCGGTTGTAGCGGGGCGGACAGAGTGGCGATTGGAACGTTGGATCGGAAGTTGATTGCTAGCCTTCGATAGTCGGAACACTGGCGAAGCCAGTGGCACCCGCAGCGAAAGGGGGGACCTAATGCCGGGATATCGAGTTTTAGTTATTCTCGCTTGTGTTGTTGGAATTTGCTCCTGCCAGCGACTCGAGGCGGCCCAACTCTTTTCGTTTTCGGCTGCGTCTTCGGGGTGGTACACCGAGGACGGGAAGCATAACCCGGGCAACGAGAATTACCTCGTGGGTGATGACGGCGATGATGGGCTGGAGACGCGGAACTATTTCATTTTCGATTTAGCCCAGTTGGTGGTTCCCGCAGGGAAGACGGTTGTGAGCGCGTCGCTCAGCTTGGATACGTATACGTATTTGTCTCCGTACCCGACCGAAGATTATGCGTTGTTCGATGTTTCCACGCCGGCGACAGCGCTGGACAGTGACACCTTGAACATTGCGACGTACGCGGATTTGGGGACGGGGGTGAGCTTCGGGGTGCGCACTTACAGTGCCGCGGATACTGGCTTTGTTCGGACGATCAATCTCACGCCGGCGGCGTTCGTGGCGATTCGTCAGGCGGCCGGGGGGCAATTTGCAATTGGAGGGCGAATTACCACGCTCGATGGGCAGCGCGCGACGGGGCTTGAGACTGATGAGATTATTTTTGGCTTTAGCGAGCTGGGAGTGCGGCGGTTGGATGTGGTGGTGGATGTACCGGAGCCGGGGGGTTGGATGATGTTGGGGATGATAGTGGCGTTGTGTGGAGTGCGGCGCCGTTCGCGCCGAATAAGAGCGGAATGGGTCTTTCGCCCCTTTGGGGCTTAGATCTTTTCTCGCGGCCGGCGACCAGGGGCTTACGCCCCTGGCTATTGGCGGGCGCTCCTTTGGAGCGGAGAAACAGTTGACGATCACCGAATCAACATTGAGGCGTCCATGGCGAAAGCAATCACGTCGTTTATCGTCGTGTTCGTGTTCGGATTCGTGCTTGGCGGCTGGTTCCTCATGCCGCATTTGCCGCCGGTGCCTAATCATCCCGTCAGTGTATTTGAGGCGGAATATTGGACGACCAATTGGGCTGGCGCTCTGCTTGGTTTGATTCTTGGTAGCCTCTCGGCTTGGTCGGTGATACGCAAGCTGCCGCGTGAGCCAATCTGAGGGCAAATGCGAGGGCTTACGCCCCTGGCTATTGGCGGCGCTCCTTTGGAGCGAAGATACGGAATTTATAGTCAGCGTGCGATGTCGCAGGCGGCGCCTGCAATCGCGCGGCCCCGAAGGGGCCTGCGTTAATAGCCAGGGGCGTTAGCCCCTGGTAAGTTAGCGCGGACATTGGGCAAGCTCCGACGGAGCGGGAGTCGGTATTATGCAAGCTGGGATCTAAACAACATGCCGCAGTCGTTTGGATCTTTGCATTGCCATCTCGTGTTTAGCACGAAGCATCGGCGAGCTCAGATTTCGGGTGAGTTGCAACCGCGCCTGTTCGAGTACATCGGAGGGATTTTGCGGAATCATGAATGCCGATTGATCGCGGCAGGCGGTACGGCAGACCACGTGCATTTGTTGGTTTCGATGAGCCGTACGATGGCGGTCGCGGATGCGGTGCGTGTTGTTAAATCGAATTCATCGGGATGGATGCACGACGAGATCGGAGAGGGCGAATTCAAGTGGCAGGAGGGGTACGGTGCGTTTGCGGTAAGTTTTTCGGGCATCGATACGGTGAAGTTGTATATCGCGAGTCAGGCGGAACATCATCGGACGATGACGTTTCAAGAGGAGTTCCGTGAGATTCTGCGGAAGCACGAGTTGGAGTGGGACGAGCGGTATGTTTGGGATTGATCGGCGACGAGGTCTTTCGCCCCGAGATGGGGGCTTTGGTCTTTTCTCGCGGCGGGCGACCAGGGGCTTACGCCCCTGGCTATTGACGGGCGCTCCTTTGGAGCGGAAAGACGCCAGCCCTTGGTGGAAGATCATTCTTTACAAGGGCGGTGGGTCGCGGCGAGGATTTTTCGGAGGGTCGGGTTTTTTGTCGGGTTTGGGGCGGTTTTTGTTGGCTTTGGCTTCGGCGACGCGGGTGGCGACGTCGGTGAACAGTTCGTGCCATTCCCAGCCTAGCGGCTGCTTCAATTCTTTTTCGGCGTCCATGGCCCAGGGCGTGCCTTTGTTGTCTTTGGCGACGCGGGTGAGGTATTTTTTGGCATCTTCAGCGTCTTTGGTGAGAGCGCTATTGATGGTGACGGCGTCGGTGGGTTTGAGCTCCCAGGTGTCGTCTTTTTCGTTTTTGAATTTGAGGCCTTGCTTGGCGCTGGCAAGCATCGCGTTGTAGCCTTCGGTGCGGACTTTGACGGCGAGCGTGCGTCCGAGGGCGAGGTCGAAGCCGGCTTGCCAGCGCGGGGTGGTGATTTTTTCGCGGTCTTTTTCGCCGGCACGCAGGATGGTGGTGAGGGCTTCGATTTTTGGTTCCAGGCGGGCGGATTCGCGCTGGGCGTTCGAGAGCTCCTTGGCAAACTGGCCGTCGTCGATGCGCGGGAAGCGAAGGCGGACGTTTTCCATGGGCGCGGTGGCGGAGAGACGCGAAGCTTCGACGAGCGCGGCGCAGGCTTTGTTTGACTTTAGCAGATCGTAGTACTGCTTTGCCGGGATGTAATCAGGCCGGTAATTGCGCATGATCCGCTCGTCGAAGAAGGTCGACATGAAGGTCGACATGGCGGCGGTTTCCCAAGGTTCGACGTGCTTGCCCGTTTTGCGATTGGGATGGACGGTGAAATAGAGGCCGCCGGTTTCGTAAGCGAGGCGGCTGAGGCCGAATGGGCCGAATCCGGAGTCGACTTGCTCTTCGTCTTTGGGCGTGCCGCCGAAGAGGAGCATGAGTCGCTCGGGGAGTAGGGACTCGGGGCCGGTGTGGACGGGGGCTTTTTGCGGCGATTGGTCGAACTTGGGATCGGGATCGACCCATTTGACGTAGGCGGTTTCGCGGCCGAAGGGGGCGGGCACGCCGACGACGTAGACGGGGATTTCGTACTTACGACAGAGGTCGACCGTGGGGTCCAGCGCTGCGATGTCGTCGCCGGCTTCGTCGGTGAAGACGACGATCATGACATTGCGGCGAGCGGAGGCGAGGCGATAGTGGCGGAATTTTTCGGCGAGGTAGCCGACGGATTGGAAGACGTTTTCGACGCCGTTGTCTTGGGGGTCGTCTTCGATGGCGCGGACGGCGGTTTGGATGGCGCTGAGCTCGGAGATCGGTTTCGGCGTGAGAAGCTTTACCTTGTTGCCGAACTCGGCGATGGACGTGAGAAGCGGCTCTTCGCCTTTGCCCTTGAAGGCTTTGTTGCCGGAGGACTCGAGGACGCCGAGCTCTTTGTAGACGCGATCGAAACGTTTGGCGACGGACTCGCGCTGCGGCTTGAGGCTGCCGGATTGGTCGAAGAGCCAAACGACGAGCGTTGGGCGTTCATCGAGTGAGAGAAGAATTTCATGCGTGATGCGGTCCACCGCGCCGAGAGCGCCCGTGGTACCGACGCTGCCGGTGCCTTTGATGACGACATTCTCGGGCAGGTTAGGCGATTGGAGAATGGTTTGGTTGACGTCGTGGACTTGAACGGTACCGCCGATGCCGGAGCCGACGGGCGTGGCAGGGACAAGTTGATGGTTGACTGTAGGGAGGGCAGCGCCTTCGAGCGGGGCGGAAGGACGCGCGTTGCCAGTGCCGCCTTCGCTGAGAGCGCCGAGGGCATTGGGCGCGTCTTGTGAGTCGGGGGCGAAGTGAACTTCCTGCGGGGGCGGAACCTCATTTACTTCGAGGTGAGGTTCAAGCGTTAGCAGGATCGTGTGGCGGAGCGGAAAATACAGAGTGAGAGATGCAAGCAGGAGGAGGACCGCGGCGTGAATGAAGAAACTGAGCGACCAGGCGGAGAGATCGCGCAGCGTGACGAGCCGCTTTAGGGAGCCGAGCAGTTTCGATCCCCGACGTGGATTATCGACCGTCGCCACGAGTTGGACCTCGATAGAGCGCGTTGCGACCGAAAAATAGTTCGGCCCAGCCTCGATTCCTATTGTCAATCATGGGTTCGAAATGGGCAACTGCGGAGCGAGATTGAGAAGGCGAGTTTTTGCGGCGAGGTGATTCGTTTGGGAGTAGTTATGTGCTTATAATGGACGCCGCGTTCCCCTTCCCGCCGCGCGGACGAGGATTAAATGTCTACGAAGTTGATGTTTGCGGGTGCTTTTGCTGCAGTGATGCTGTTTCTGACGGGCGCGACGTTCGTCTTCGCGGAGGAAGCGGGGGGAGCATCGGAGCAGATCTCGGTGACGACTTCAGATGGGGTGATGCTGCGCGGGGCGTATTTTCCGAGTGCCGCCCGCAAGGGTTCGACCCAGGGAAAGCAGACGACCCCGGTGGTGATGCTGCACGATTTGAAGGGGACGCGGGCGACGTTCGCGCCACTGGCCCAGGCGTTGTTGGCCCCAGGCGACGGGACTGTGGAACGGCCGTACTTTGCGGTAGTGATGATGGATTTGCGCGGGCACGGCGAGAGCACGAAGCAGCTGACGGGCGGCGGCGGCGTAACAGACTTGGATCCGGCGAAGCTTGGGAAGGAAGGGCTGACCGCGATGTCGACGCTCGATATGGAGGCGATTCGCGATTTTCTCGTGGACAAGAATGACGCGGGGGAACTCAACCTAAATAAGCTGTGCCTGGTTGGGTCGGGGATGGGTGCGAGCGTGGCCGTGAATTGGGCGGCGAAAGATTGGTTGGCGCCGCCGCTCGCGGTGGGCAAGCAGGGTCAAGATGTGAAGGGGCTGGTGCTCGTCTCGCCGCGGTGGAGTTACAACGGGCTGATGATTCAGGATGCGCTGAAGTTTGGGATATTCAAAAAAAATGTGGCGTGGATGCTGATTGGAGGCGTTCAGGATCAGAAACAGAAGCAGGATTTTTCGCGCGTGCAGGCGCAGCTTGAGAAATCGCACCCCAAGCCTGAAAAGGGGGGGGCGAATCAGCGAAGCGGCTTGGAGGTGATCGCCTTACCCACCAGCCTGGAAGGCGACGTGCTGGTTGGAAAGAGCGGAGACGTGATCGACCCGGCAATCGTCAAGTTTTTGACGGAATACGTCGCGGCAGCGCAACTGCCGTGGACGAATCGGCGGAATAAGATTCCGTGAGATTCGGTTGGCTGGCGGCGACATAGCTTTGTTAGTCGGCGGCGATCGGCCGACTTAGCTGGGCGTGCGGCGGCATGATGGCTGAATTCATTTCGGGGAGCGCCCGGATGGGGACCATGTTGCCGTTGGCGGCTTGGCGAACGGTGATGTCTCCTTCGTAGCCGGGGCGGCGGCTTTGGCGATCGTACGCGGTGCGGGACGCGCGATCGGGAATCTTTAACGCGATGCCGATCGGTAGCAAGTTCGGGTCGGAAAGAACGTCGCGATTCAGCTCAAAGATTTCTTTGCTTCGCTGCGGATCGCTGAGATAGAGGGCGGCCAGTTTTTCGAGGGAGTCGCCGTCGGCCACGGTGTGTGTGTGAGAGTCATCTAGTTCTTCCGAGGCGATTTGAGTCGGAGGCGGTGATTCTGGGCGATTGACATCGCGGTTTATCGGACTCATAAATGCTGCCGGCACTGCTGGCGTGTTGTTGCTTGCTTGCGGTCTTTCGTTGTTAAACGATGCTTGCGGAGGCGTGGACCAAATTGACAAGAGTTGGCCCGGTTCGCTGCTGGTTGACGCCAGACCGGGTTGCCCGTCTACGGGTGGCAAGCGTCGCCAGGTGATGGCACAGCGCGGCTCGTTGCCGATTGCGCGCGGGGCCTCGTTGCGTAAGTGGACGACTGGGCCACTCGATTCGAAAGATCGCGGCGGCGGGAACTTTGCGGCCTCCGAGACTTGTACCGCGGGCGAGTTCATGGGACTGCTCGATAGCGACGTACCAGGAGCGAGCGGGGCTAAGAGTGCGGGGGCGTCGAGCGTACTCGTTGTTTTTGACGAGGCGTCGGTATCTGGTATTAGTCGTGCGCCGGCCAGGTTGTCTGCGGTTGAGGCTGTTGCAATGGGCGGAGTAAGTGTGGTTGGTTTTGGCGGCTCGGAGCGGGATAAACCACCGATGGTTTTGGTTCCGACTGGTTGGCCGAGAAGTATGGCGACGGCCAGGCCGGTGCCGAGAATGGCTGTTGCGAGGAACAGCTTTTGAAATGCGGACACGGAGAAACCTCAGGATCGAGCGAGTGATCGGAACACCAACCTGGTGAAGCCGACACTCTGCGTGCGACGGGTTCGTCCGTGAACTGGCATCGAGACCGCGCGAGGTGCGGGTCTAGAGTACTATTCGTCACCGTGCAGCCAATAGTTCGCGTGGAAGCGCGGCGGGCGGCGTTTTTTGGCGGCCGGCAATGCGGCGGGCAACGTGGGCGGAAAGTGTGCCCACGAGGCAAACTTTGCCGTGTGTTCCGACCGCGGGATTTGCGGTGACTATCGAGCTGGTTGCATTCCGCGGGTCGATGCGGCGGGGACTTCGGGGACTGAGGACGCGCTTACGCCGCTGAGCCAGAGCAGTGCGGGCGAAGCGACGTAGATCGAGCTGTACGTACCGACGACGACGCCGACTAAGAACGCGAACGCGAAGCTGTGAAGGCCTTCGCCACCCCAGATGTAGAGGACGACCACGACGATGAACACGGTGAAGACCGTGAGGATCGTTCGGCCCAGGGTTTGGTTGACGCTGTCGTTCACCATTTTGGCGGTTAGCTTGGGCGTTTTACCTTTGATCTCGCGAAGGCGGTCGAAGGTGACGACGGTGTCGTTCACCGAATAACCGATGATCGTGAGCAACGCGGCGACGATCGTCAGGTTGATTTGGAAGGCATCGATCTTGAGCGCTGCCGCGAGTGTTGGGAACCACTCCACGATGTAGTAGCTGAGGGCGATCATGCCGACGGTCATGAGGACGTCGTGAATGAGCGCGATGCCCGCGGCGATGCCGTAGGTTGGTTTTTGGAAGCGGAACCAGAGGAAGATGATCATCGCGACAACGCTGATGCCGACGGCGAGTATGGCTTGCATCTGCATGTTGGATGAAACGCGACCACCGATCGTGCTGGCGAGCGGGAAGAGGGGCTTGGCTTGCAAGTCGGATTGCATTTTTTCGAGCGCGGATTGCATGGCGGCTTCGTCGACACCCGTGGCGCGAACCGTCCAGTCGGTAAATCGCGCGCTGCTGCCGGGGTTGTAGTCGGGGTTTTCGAGAGTCACGGCGGCGTTCGCGTGGCCGAGTTTGGTGAGCGCGGCGGCGAGCTGGTCGTGCAGTGCGTCGTAACTCATGCCCGTTTCGCCCGCGTATTCTTTACCGGAATTGACGACGACTTTTGCTTCGGCACCGGGGACTTCGGCAATGGTGGCCGCTTTGACATCGCTAAAAGAGAGCGAGTACTTTTTCAGCTTTTGACCGAACTCGTTGATAAGAATTTCTTCGACTTTGTCGACAGACTGCTCGCTGGTGTCGATCGTGTATGCGGTGCCATCGTTGCCGAGCTCGACGACGAGCAGGTTCCTATCGCCGAGCTCGGTTTTGTGAAGCGATTCTTCGACTTCTGCGCGTGATATACGATCCTTCTCGTTCAACGTGAACGTGACCGAGGAGCCGCCGGTGAAGTCGATATCAAGCAGTTGGCTGCCGCGCATGTAGACGGCAACCATGCCGACGGCGATCAGGGCCCAGGAAAAGCCGAGGAAGATCCATCGGAGGCGAAGGAAGTCGTAATTCGGGTGCGAGAAGATGTGCATCATCTTCAGCTTCTTGATCATGTTGCGGCGTTCGGCGATATCGAACATGAGCCGCGTGCAGAAGAACGCGGTGAACAAGTTCGTGACGAGGCCGAGGATCAGGGTAACGGCAAAACCGCGGACCTGGTCGGTACCGACGTAGAATAGCACGACACCGGAGATGATCGTGGTGAGGTGGGTATCGATGATCGCGGTCATGGCGCGGTCGAAACCGTTGCGGATGGCCATGCGGAGCGCGGCGCCGCTTTCGAGCTCTTCGCGGATGCGCTCGTAGATGAGCACGTTCGTATCGACGGACATACCGACGGTGAGCGCGAGACCTGCGAGTCCGGGGAGAGTGATCGCCGCCTTGATGAGCACCATCAGAGCGAGCACCATAATCAAATTTAATGTGAGCGCTATGCAGGCGATGAAGCCCGAGAAGCGATAGTACACGAGCATGAAAATGATCACGCCGACGAGCGAGCCGGCGATGGCGCGTTTGCCTTTCTCGACGGTTTGACCGCCGAGCGTGGGGCTGATGATTTCCTGGCTGATGGGGGATTTGTTAAGCGCGGCGGGCAAGCTTCCGGCGTTTAAAATTTCGATGGTGGTTTCGACTTCGCGGTCGTTCATGTTGCCACCGCTGATCATGCCGCTATCAGAGATGGTCGAGTGGATATTCGGCGCATTGACGAGCTTGTTGTTGAGCAGGATGCCGAGCTTGCGGTACTTATCTGGCGTGGCAGGGTTCGGTAGATTCTGACCGGTAAGCTTTTCGAATCGCTGGGCGCCGGCGCTATTGAAGCGGAAGTTCACGGCGGGTCCGCCGTGCTCGTCCATGCCTTTGGCGGCCTTGGTGAGGTAGTCGCCCGTGACGTTATAAGGATCGACGAGGACCAAGATTTCGGGAGTCTTGCCGGCGGTCCGCAGGACGTACGGGCTGGGACGATCGGGCGGACCGAATTGGTCGACATCGTACGGCACCCAGCGGGCGACGACCTCTTTTCCACGAAGGATTTCTTTCTCGGCGGGCTTCGCCAGCTTGGCCTGGTCGATGAGTGTTTTGTCTTTGGTGAAGGTGGGGTCGGCGACGATGCGGAACTCGAGCTTGCCAAGGTCGGTGATCTTTTGTTTGACGAACTCCATTTCGTCCTGGCCGACCTGCGGGATGATGATCTCGACGGCGGGGCCGTATTCGCGGATGGTGATTTCCTTTGTGCCATCGGGATCGAGACGCTTCTTGAGCGCGCCGATCAAATCGCCGAAGGAGAACTGGCGACCGCCGCTCTTCATTTGTTGGTTGAGATTATTGGCGGAGTTTGAGTTCTGCTGCTGAGCATTTTGCACGGCTGTTGGGGCATCTTGCAGCTCGTAAATGAGCGTGACGCCACCGGCGAGATCGGGACCGAATTTGAATTGGCCGAAGAGACAGATCAAGATCGAGCCCGCGAGGACGCCGAGAACGAGGCTGATCTTCCAGGCATGGTCAGGCATCTTCCAGATGCCGGCCAGGTAGTTGCCGATGAGGATTGGCACGACGAAGAGTGCCAGTACGATCGCGAAGATGAGCCAAGGACTCCAGGCGTTGGCATCTCTGACGCCAGCCTTTTGAGCCGCTTTGTTCGCGATCGAGGGAGCGGATTTGCCGGCCGGCATCGACGAATCGCTGCGGTCCTTTTGATCAAGGGCGGGGGTTGTGGCCGGCGCAGCTTTGCCTTCGGGCCCTTTTGTCAGGTCGGATGAAGCGGGTGGATTCGAGGCGTCGCCGGTTTTGGTATCGGCGGACGGTTCTCTTGCGTCAGCGGGCGCCGCTTTCGAATCAGCGGGCGGCGCTGATTTGTCTTCGGTCTTTTCCGCCGGCGGGATGGCGAACTTATCCGCGGAGTCGGACGTGGCCGGCGCATCGGCTTTGGTGGCGGGGGCAGCCGGCTGGGCCCAGGTGAACGCCGAGTTCGCGAGGAGCGCCGTGGCTACTACGGCCGTCCAGGTTAACCAGCGTCGATCGAAATTGCTTTGGTTTTGATTCATCTTTCAACTCGTTCCGCCGGGTCGCTACGTCCGCCCGCGGCGCCTTCTTGCAAACGTTATGATTTGGTTCCGCTCGTGGCGGCTGATTCTTCGTCGCCAGTGACCACACGCGCGATCGCCGACAAGTTGACACGAAGTTTTGTGCCGGTGGCTTCGTCGACTCGGATGGTAACCCGTTCCTGGTCGCGTTGGACGTTCGTGACTACGCCGTGGATGCCGCCGATGGTGACGACGCGTTCGTTTTCCTTGATATTGTTGACGCGGTTGCGAATCTCCTGGTCCTTTTTCTTCTGCGGCCGGAGCATGATGAAATAGAACAGGATGCCGGTGATCAAAATCATGCCCAGCAACCGGGGCAGGGCGTTCGGATCGGGTTGCTGACCAGCGGCAGGCGCAGCGGCTCCGCCTTCGGCCTCGGCGAGGATCAAAAAGTGAACCAAATACGCGAACACAGGGCAAAACCGTGGAACAACCGGCCCGATTTGGACATGAGAACGGTCCGACCCGGAGGGACGAACCGCCATCGGATTACGATGGGTCAGTCATCATAAGGTGTTGCGCCGCAACGGACAAGGGCGGATGAGGAGAGCCAAAATGACGAATGATGAATGACGAATGAAAAAGACAAATCGGGCAGTCTTCATTCGTCATTCGTCATTCTTGCTTCGTCATTTATGCGATCTGCTCCCCACTGTCTGCGGCGGTGGTTGAGGAGTTCCGATAGGCGATTTTCCGCGATGGCCTGGCGGGCTTCGGCGGCGAGGCGTTGGTAGTAGGTGAGATTGTGGATGGAGACGAGCATGGGGCCCAGCATCTCGTTGGACTGGAATAGATGGCGGAGGTAACCGCGGCTGTGGCGGCACGCCAGGCAAGGGCAGGTTGGGTCGAGCGGCTCGCGGTCGTGGGCATATTGTTGGTTGCGGAGGCGGACCGGGCCGGCATCGGTGAAGGCGAGTGCGTTGCGGCCGTTGCGGGTGGGCATCACGCAATCGAACAGATCGACGCCGCGGGCGATGCCTTCGAGCAAGTCGATGGGGCGGCCAACGCCCATGAGATAACGCGGTTTGTTGCGCGGTAAGAGCGGCGTAGTGACATCGAGGGCGGCGTACATTTCGGGCGGTGGTTCGCCGACGCTGAGGCCGCCGATGGCGTAGCCAACGAAATCGAGCGTGACGAGGCGCTCGGCGGATTCTGCGCGGAGCTCGGGATCGAGGCCGCCTTGGACGATCGCGAATTGGGCCTGGTCGGCGCGTGTGGCGGCGACTTTGCAGCGTTCGGCCCAACGGAGGCTTCGGCGCATGGCGTCGGCGACGATCTCACGATCGTTGGGGAGCGCGACGACGTGGTCGAAGACCATGGCGACGTCGCTGCCGAGTTGTTCTTGGATGGCGATCGAGCGTTCGGGCGTAAGCTCGACGGCGGCACCATCGATATGGGAGCGGAATTTCACGCCGGTTTCGTCGAATGTCATGCGGTCGGCCAGGCTGAAGACTTGGAAGCCGCCGCTGTCGGTGAGGATGGGGCCCTCCCAGCCCATGAACTCGTGGAGGCCGCCGAGGGCGGCGACCGTCGCTTCGCCGGGGCGAAGGGCGAGATGGTACGTGTTGGCGAGGATCATTTGCGCGCCGGTTTCGCGCAGGCGGCCGGGGTCGACGCCTTTCACCGTGCCGAGCGTGCCGACGGGCATGAAGGCGGGTGTTTCGACGACGCCGTGGGGGGTGGTGAAGCGGCCGCGGCGGGCATGGGAGGTTGTGTCCTCATGGAGGAGTTCGAATTGGAAGCTCGCGGAGGACATTTCGAAGAAAGCGGAAAAAAATCGAGCCGGGATGTCCTTGCCCCTGGTCGGGGCCGGGGACGGCCCGGCTCGCTGTGTTGCGTTTTTATTTGTGACGATCAATCGCCGCGGAGCTTGAGGTTGTGGAGCGTGAGTTTCTCGCGGACTTCGTTGAGGCTGGTGACGCCGAAGTTTTTGCATTCGAGCAAGTCGTCGCCAGTGCGGCGGACGAGCTCGCCGACAGTCGAGAGGCCGAGGCGGACCATGCATTTGCGGGCACGAACCGAGAGGTTCAGGTCGGCGATCGGGCGATCGAGCAGGGCACGTTCGTCGGCGGAGAGCGTTTCCGGATCGTAGGCCGGCTCTTCCTCGCGGATTTGATCGGCGAACTGGCCGAGTTCCAGGCCTTTCGACTGCAGCATCTCGCGGATTTCGACGAGCGACGTTTCGCCGAAGTTCTTGCTGGCCAGCAGCTCTTGTTCGCTGGTACGGGTGAGATCGCCGAGCGTCATGACGCCCATTTTTTGAAGGCAGTTGCGGCTGCGCACGGAGAGCTCGAAATCGGTGACGGGAATGCCGAGCACCTGGCTGAGGCGATCTTGCCGGCGACGTGCATCTTCGTCGTAGTACATGTCGCGGGCGGCGTCGGCATCTTTCGCGAACAGGCGAGCGCGCGGGTGGTTCGGGAAGACATCGAGAATGCGGCGGTAACACTGGCGAGCTTTTTCGAAGTGCCCCATGTCTTCATAGAGCACCCCCAGGTTGAGGAGCGTGCCGACGTGCGTGGGGAACTGGCCGGCGGCCCGTTCATAGAGGTCGCGAGCGTAGCTGTCGTTGCCGTGGCGATCGTTTTCGAGGGCAAGACCGAAGAGGGCACCGGCGTGGGTGCCATCGGCGGCGACGGCGCGCTCAAGCAAGGCGACGGCTTCAGAAGGATTGCCGCCGAGTGCCGAGACGGTTGCGGCGCGTTGGTAGAGGTATTCAGCCGTTTGCTCCACCGCGCCCGAGAGGCGGTTGAGAATGTCCATGCCTTCTTGCGCCCGGTTGTTGTAGCGGAGCGCTTCGGCACGGGCGAGGGCGACCTGGTCCTTCGAGTAACCGGCTTTTTCGGCGGACTCGTACGCGGCTAGGGCTTCGGCGTATTTATCGAGCGCGAGATAGGCTTTGCCCAAGTAAAAGTGGGTCAGAGCGCCGCCGTCGCTGTGGGAAAGCGTTTCGATAGCGGGGGTGTAGCGACCCAACAGATACAAGCACACTCCCAGGCGGGCGTTCGTGGCGGGGCTGCGGTTGGGTTGTTCTTCGAGCTCGGCGGCGGCTTCGCGCAGCTCGCGGTAGTTGGAGTAGCTCTTTCCGATCGAGCCAACGATTTGCACGATTTCATTAGGTCCGAAGCCGCTCGGTGAAAGGACGATTTGCTTGACGATTGAATCAGTGCCGATCGACATGGCGAGACTTTCCCCTAACTTTTCAACAGCTTAATGTTAATGAATAAGAGCCAGCGGTCGGAGTCGAACCGACAACCCCCGCATTACGAATGCGGTGCTCTGCCGATTGAAGCTACGCTGGCGGAGCTTGGTTTGATGCGGATTCTTACCGCCGTATTTGACGGGTCGCCCAGCTTGGCACCAGCCTACAGCGTAAAAGTAAACCCCATCCAATACGACGCCCCGCCGACCGCAACCGACGGGGCAACGTCTCACCACCTAACCCTAGGAGGGGAAGGTGATTAACGCCAAATTCTACACTGGGCGAGCGGCTTGCGAAACCCCGCCCCGTTTTGGTGGCCGATTTGCTGGTTTGCGCGGCGGCGCTAGATTCGGCTGAGATTCGCCGACAATAGGTCGGTGAAAGCGGCCGTTTTCAGACCTTCTTCAATTTCAACTGATTGCGCGTCATGGGAGGCATCGAATTGGGCAAATGCGGTTTCGCGGGCCGCATCGCGTTGCGGCCGCTGTTGTTCTGAGTCATCCAACAGCAACAGGTCGTTTTGCGAGTGCGGCGAAACAAGCCCTCGCGCGGCAAGATGGCTGCCGATTTGAGAGGATAACGCCGGTGTACTATTGAATGCGCCGATGCCGAAAGGGCCGAATTGATCGTTTGCTTCTGAAGCAGGTTCGGTGAACGACGCGGTGGCTGAGTCCGCGGCCGGAGGGGAAGTGGGCGTCGCGGTAACTTCTGCATACCACTGGGCCAACATTGCTGCCATGTTTTCATCGGATGAACCGACAGCCGTTCCGAACGACATCGAGGTTCCGAAATGATCGTTCCAAACGACGTAGTCGGCGGCGTCTACGATACCGTTGTGATTCCCGTCGGCAGCTAAGGAAGTCGTAGAACCGAAATTGGCGATCCAGACGGTGTAATCTGTTTGATCGACTTTGCCACTGCCGTTGAAGTCACCGGGCACCTCGATGACGTTGAACGTTCCGGAGACGATGCCGGACCAGGCTCCTGCAGACAGAGAGCGCACTTTGACGACCATGTTCGCGGAAATTGCGACCGAGCCTGTGTAGACTTTGGCATTTGGATTGATCGCGCCGCCGGTGAGGCGGGGGTCGCTGCCATCGGTCGTGTAGTAGATCGTGCCGGTGGCGTTGGAGAATGTCAGCGGGTACCACTTTGGCACAGAGCCACCGAGGCGGCTAAAAGTTGGGGCTGCGAACGAATACAGGCCGTCGCCTTTAAGCTGGTTCAAGACGGTGGCGCCGCGGGTTGGGAGATAACTGTTGATCAGCCAGTTGATTTCCGTTTGCCACGTGGACTTGTTGCGAGGCACGGTGATTTTCGAATCGCCCCAGCGCGCGGCTTCGGCGATGACTGCCTTATCGACCTCTTTAACGCGCTCCATCAGCCGCTCGATGTTGTTGTTCACGGTGAGCGCGCCGTCATTGAAAAACAGTTTTTGGACTTCGTCGATGAAACGCTGCTTGTACTCGGGGCTCGCCAGGAGATCCTGGTGCAAATACTGCGGGTTGTATTGTAAATAGTTGTGTTGGTTGCCGTTGTTGAACGGGCCGGTGCGATCGATGTTTTGCGAGCCGTGCACAGGATCGCTTTGAGCGCCCATCGAGTGCTCGTTGTCGTGAATGAAGAATTGGAAGCCCTGGTCGGCGGTCGTATGGTTAAAAATACCGAACCAATTGTTGGCCTGATTGTTGCCGATGAATTGCGAGAGGCCGGTATCGTATCCGCCGGTGTAGAAGATGATCGCCATGTAGTCGATCAAGTTGTCGACATCGAGCAGCACGGGCAGATTCGGGTTTCGCGTGCCATTGGAGTTGAGGCCTTGGAGTGTCCAGTACAAGTTGGCGTTGGCGACCGGGCTGGCAGCGAGAGATTGGGCATAGTTAAAGACTTGATGCCAAGCCATGTCGTTGCCGGAGGCGACCTCGGTGCCGCCGACGTCTGCCAGGCCGGCTTTGACCACGTCGTAATCGTCCTCGCTCCCGCCGAAATAAGATGCGGCATAATCTTCCTGGGCACGCTCCTGGGTTTGATAGACACCCCAGTACACGCCATCGACGTACAACTGGAAGTAGCGGCTTCGGGTGTAGGACTGGCCCATGTCGCGCTGGGTATCGCGGCCGAAGACTTCGCGGACGAGCGAATTCTGAACGTTCCCCTCGGAGGCCCACGAATAATTCTGGTCGGTCCGCAGGTCGATGACATCGAATTCGTCGGTGCCTTCGTCGCCAAAGAGCGGATAGTTGAGCTTCGAATCGCCGTACTGTCCGCGGAAGTATAGGCGGAAGGCGTGCTTCGGGTCGAAATCGTTGCGGCTGTACCCGCCGCGAATCCGCAGCCCAGCGTTGACTACGAAGCCGGCACTTCCATCGGGATTGATGAGCTCGACCGATGCCGGTCGTTCCCACGAGTCGCCGCGATTGAGGGCGTTGACGTAAATGCCCGTCGTCGGATCGAAGAGATTTTTCAGGTCGGTCGTGATCGAAATCGCGGGCAGCGACGCCAGGGATTGTTGGACCGCCGCGGAGCCATAAAGAGCGATGATATCTGGGTCGATACCGTAATTGATGCTTTGGCCATTAACGCCATCGGCCGGCCAGCCGGCGGGCGTTTGACCGAAAGGGGATTGATTGACGACGTCTGAAACGAAGATATAAGTGCTGGCGGAGACGAACGACGGTTTGAATCCGGATTTGAAGGCCATCGCGCGCAGCGTCGTCGTTGAGCCGATCGACAATGGCGTGGTATAGCGCGTGCCGTTGATGACATTCAGGTTTGCATCGACTTGCGGCGTCGAACCGTTGGTGGTGTAGACGATGATCGCGCCTGGAGTTGCCGTTGTGATCGCGACGGACTGCGTGGTGCTGTAGTAGCCGTGCCGTACGCTGAAGTCGGGATCGACGGCGAATCCGGCGACGTTAGCGCCGTTTCCGTAGCCTGGAGTCGGGATGTCGAAATAGCCGAGCTTATCGGGGGCGAGCAGGGTAGAGGCCTGGGCATTGACCTCGGGTAGGATGAGCATATCTGTGCTGTTCGAGGTGTTCAGGCCTTGAATTGCCAGCACATTTTGCCCGACATGAAGTTGAGGGATGAAACTGCTGACGTCGAAATCGACGAACTGGACGGACGCGGCGTCGTCGTGGTTGGTTGTGGCGATGGCGTTCCACGCGGTGGTCTCGGGATTGTTCGCTTCGGCGACTTCGATGCCATTGATGTAGGCGACGAATCCATCGTCATACTTCATGCGAAGCGTGAGCTTGTCGATCCCGACGAGCGAGCTCAAGTTGAACTTGATTCGCATGTAGGCAGAGGTCGTGCCCGATGCAACTGTTGTGTGAATTGAGCTTGTAAAATTGATGGCATCGCCGGGGTTGTTCTCGTAGCCGAGGCCGCTCGTGCCGGTAAGAGGCCAGGCGTTGTCGTTGTAGGTGGCTTGAGTCCAGGTCAGGCCGGCGCTGTCATTGGTTGGGACGATCGCCTTGAGCGAAGCGCCGGGAGCAACCAAAGTAGTGGAGGCCCCGGTGCTTTGCATTGCGCGGCCATAAGAGATTTCTTCGATCTGCGGGGGAAAGGACGGGGAGTATTGGTCAAGGATTGTCGTTCCGTTAGCATCGACGAGTCCGAGATATTCGCCGTCGGCGGAGAGCTTGAAGTTCGTGTGAAGCTCACCGTTCGGTTTGACGGTGTTCTTATCCGAAGCGAACACGACCATGTAGCCGCCGCCGGCCAGGGACGATCCTACCGGAAACGTCCATTTCGATAGTTTGGTGGCGTCATCGGTCAGATGCATGCCTGCCAGGCTGACGGCAGTCGAACCGGAGTTATAGATTTCGATCCAGTCGGAGCCATCGCCATCAAAGTCCTTGATCACATCGTGGTTCGATGCACCGAACTCGGTGATTCGCAGCATCGATGCGTCGAGTGTCAGTCGCGGCTCGAGGACTTCCAGACGGAGGTGCCTCGACTTAAGAACACGCCCTGATTTCCGTCCCATGCGAAGCAGCTTCTCCGTTCGTCCGCCCAGATGTTCCGAGAATCCGAGATCTGCGCTGCACTTTAGGACGCTAGGCGGTGGCAGCCGGATTATGAAGATTGTGTGAACCTCACTCTATCAGCGGCGGACAAAAACTGCAAAGAGTGGTCCTCCCCGTGACACTAAGGACATAGTTGAAGGGAAAACGGCGGAACCACCTGCGGCGAAGGAATAGTTCCAAAATTCGCAACCTTGGGAACAGCTTGTATAATGGCGGCTGGCCAGTTTTAGGGGAGTGGTTTGGTTTTAAGTACTCTCACTGGTCAATGGAAATGACTCTCATTGCAATACCAAGCTAACTCGATTCGCATCTGACGGCGCGAGGTGAATCTGATGAGACTGGGGCATGTTTATTTCGCGGCGGTTCTAGTCGTACTGACATCATCAACGCTTCCAGCACAAATTCGGATCACCGAATGGATGTACAACGGCAAGGGCGCGAATTCGCTTGGCGAATTCGTTGAGCTTACGAACTTGGGTGCCTCGACGGTCGATATGACGGGCTGGAGCTTTGACGACAGCAGCAGATCGCCGGGCAGCCAGAGCCTTTCGGCGTTCGGTATGGTGGCTTCGCACGAGTCGGTGATTCTTACGGACCTGTCGGCGTCCGACTTTCGCACGAATTGGAGCTTACCGATATCGGTGAAGGTCATTGGCGGCAACTCAAATAATTTGAGTCGGGCCGATGAGATTAACATTTATGACAACGCTAACTCGTTGGTGACACGGCTGACGTATGACGACCAATCAATTGCCGGGTCGCCCCGGACGAACAACATCAGCGGCAATCCGCTGAGTCTTGCGGCGGCGCTATTGGCGACAGCGGATACAACGCAATGGACACTGTCGGCCAACAGCGATCAATATGGATCTTATACTGCGGTCGCCGGCGAAATTGGTAACCCGGGCTCGTATTCGACTGTGCCCGAGCCAGGTGCGCTGGTCCTCGCCGTAATTTGCCTGGCAGGATTAGGTACAACTTTCTCGGCACGTCGCGTGCGATAGTCCGCCAAAAGTCGCCTTGCTTCTCGATCCCTGAAGTTCGATATTGATTCGAATTCTAACCGCAGGGATATCTGGCCGACAGTTCCTGTAAGCAAGGACCTGGTTGTGACGCACCAAGTAGATCGCATTGTGGAAACTGCTGCGCCGGGGCGGCGGCTGTTGAGTTTGGATGCGCTGCGCGGCTTCGACATGTTCTGGATCATGGGGGGCGAGTCGATCGTGCATGCGGCGGCAACGCTCACGGCGTGGGCGCCGCTTGTTTGGCTGGAAGGCCAAATGCATCACCCGAAATGGAACGGCTTCACGCTGTATGATCTCATTTTTCCTCTGTTCCTTTTTATGGCCGGTGTTTCGATGCCGTTTTCATTCGAGAAGCGGATCGAACGAGGCGACACCCGCGGACAACTTTTCAGGCACGTGATCATCCGCGGGTTGCTGCTGGTGTTGATCGGGATGATCTACAACGGCTTTTTAAACTTCGACTGGCCGAAAACCCGGTATCCGAGCGTGCTGGGGCGGATTGGGTTGGCGTACCTGTTCGCGGGGCTGATTGTGCTCAGCACGGGCGTGCGTGGGCGCGTGTTGTGGCTGATCGGCGTGTTAGTGGGTTATTGGGCCGCGCTTCGATTTATCCCGGTGCCCGGATACGGGGCCCATGATTTAGCGCCGGGTCACACGCTGACGGATTTTATCGATCAAACGCTCCTGCCCGGGCGCCTTTATGTTGGCACGCATGACCCCGAAGGTTTGTTGGGGACGGTTCCCGCGATTGGGACGGCTCTGTTCGGCGCGCTAACGGGCGAATGGCTTAAGAGCGAACGGTCGTCGGGATATCAAAAGGCGGCGGGCATGTTTTTGGCAGCCGCGGTGTGCCTTGCTTTGGCTTGGACGTGGAACATTGAGTTTCCGATCAATAAGAACTTGTGGACGAGTTCGTTCGTGCTGAACTGCGCGGGACTGAGCTTGATGCTGATGGCCATCTTCTATCTGGTGATTGACGTGTGGGGATTCAAGCGGCTGGCGTTTCCGCTCATTGTGATTGGGAGCAACTCGATTTTGATCTATGTCGCCCCGACGTTTATTGACTTTAATTATGCGACGCACTTCTTCTTCGGCGGCGCGTTGGCGAAGACTGGCGCATACCAGGCATTGTTATTTGCGACGGCGGTGGTACTTGTGAAATGGCTGCTGCTGTATCTGCTGTATAAGAAGCGGATTTTTCTGCGAGTGTGAGGCGCGCGGGCGTCAGGGCTTGCCTGGCTTTTCGAACTTACCACTGGCAGGCTCAGATCGATCGAGGTTTAGCTATTTCAGCATCTTTTCGAGCCCTGAAAGCCCGGAAAAGTGTTGACTTTTGCCGGTCGCCGCGTTCTAACAGTTGCGTGATCGCACGATCGCAGCTTTCGGTATGTCGGCTCACCTAAGCCGTCCCTGCCAAGCCGAAGGCTCCCTCCACAACCTCGGGTGACGAGCGCATGCAGGCGTTTGCCGCTCTCCGTCGATTCGTTTTCGTTGGCGTTTTCGCCCAAGTCGCAGTTGCGGCGGCGCAAAGCGAGCCACTTCACGATCAAATCGACAAGCTGCTGGTGCCGGTAACGGGAGTGGAGCCGGCCTCGGCGAGCGACGCTGAATTCTTGAGGCGTGTTTCACTGGATTTGATCGGCATGCCGCCGACGGCGGACGAGGCGCGCGAGTTTCTTAAGGACGCGGCCGCCGATAAGCGAGTGCAGCTGATCGATCGGCTGCTCGGTTCGCCGCACTTCGTTCGGCGGTTTGCGCAGGCGCTCGATCTGATGTTGATGGAGCGCAGGCCGAACACAAACGTGACGGCGGATGAGTGGCAAGCGTGGCTAGTGCAATCGGTGCGCGAAAATAAATCTTGGAACGAATTAGCCAAGGAAATTCTGCTGGCCGATGGGGCGGACCCTGCGAAGCGAGCCCCAGCCAGATTCGCTCTGGATCGCGGTTCGGATCCGAACATGTTGACGCGCGATATTGGACGGGTGTTCTTTGGTCGCGATATGCAGTGCGCACAGTGCCACGACCATCCTTTAGTCGATGATTATTTGCAATCGGATTATCAGGGATTGTTTGCTTTTCTTCAGCCGACATATGCGATCACGAAAAAAGAAGGCGATAAGCAAACGGTGATGGTGGCAGAGAGGGCGGGGGGCAACGTGTCGTTCCAATCGGTGTTTCTGCACGTGCCGCGACGAACGGCGGCGCGTGTACCGGACGGAACGATGATCGATGAGCCGTTCTACTTGCCGGGCGAAGAGTACCAGGTCGCGCCGGGCGATCAGGTGAAATCGATTCCGAAGTTCAGTTACCGAGAGAAGCTTGCCGAGTTGGCAACGAATGGTTCGAACGAAGCGTTCAATCGCAACATCGCGAATAGGCTGTGGGCGTTCATGTTTGGCAGGGGCTTGGTGCAGCCGTTGGATTGGCAAAACCCGGAGAATCCGCCGTCGAACCCGGAGTTATTGAACGTGCTCGCGGCGCAGATTGCGGCGATGAAATTCGACATGAAGGCATTCGTGCGTGAGCTCGCATTGACGAATGCGTATCAGCGAGCGTTCACGCCACCGGCGGATATCACATCACTTGGCGATAAGGCGGAGCAGGAAGCGAAACGGCTCCAAGGCGAGCGGGAGACGATCGTAAAGGCGAGTGAAGCCTCGGATGCGGCCTACAAAAAAGCGGCGGAAGCGTGGGAGAAAGCAGAGGCCGACACGCTGCCCGTAGCCGGCGAGTTGGACACAGCTAAAACGAAATATGCCGATGCCAAAAAGAAAGCGGATGAAGCCGCGAAAGCCGCCGCAGATGCGACGACGCAATTGCAGGCGAAAAAAGCCGCGATGGGCTCGGTTCAGCAGGCGGCAACGGCTGCTCAAGAGGCGGTGAAGGCACTTCCGGCGGATAAGGAACTGGTCGAGGCGGCGCAGAAGTTCGTCGCTCGGGCGCAGCAATTGGTGACGGAGGCAGCAGCGCTCGCGAAGTCGGCGGATGAAAAGAATGCGGCGGTCGCTCCTACGGCCGATGCATGGAATAAGACGAAGCCATCAGTGGAAACCGCGGTGCAAAAAATTGCACCCCTCACGACGACGTTGAAAGAGACTGAGAAGGCGATGTTGGACACCCGCGAGAAAGCTGAGTTGGACAAAGAGCGGTTAGCGGCGCTTGATCAACGATTGAAGACGGCGCAAATGGTGGCTGGTTTGGCGAAGTTGAACGCGGCGATTACCGCGGCGAAGGCTGGTATGCCGGCCCGCGAAGCCGCGGTTGCGGCAACGCAAAAGGTTTTGCTGGAGTTCTCGCCGCAAGCTGCTGCGCAGGAGGCAGCTACCAAAGCGCTGGGAGAGGCGGCGGCGGCCGCGACGAAGAACATTCAAGCGATTCAAGCTGCACGTGCGAAGAACTCGGCAACGGTGGATGCGATCGTGGCGGCGTCCAAGACGCTGGACACCGCGCGGAAATCTTCGCCCGAGAGCGCGGTGTTGAACGAATCTATTGCAAAATTGCAGGAAAGCTTGGCGCGCGCGCAGGCGGAGGTTGGCGAGTGGCAAATGAAGCTCGATGCCGCGGCGAACGCACAGCAGGCAGCAGATCACGCCTTCGTCGCGGCGCAAGAAACGCTGGCTGGCGTGTTGGCGGAGCGTGCGCGGCGCGAAAAAGCTGCCGCAGCGGCTAATGAAGCGCTTGTGGCTGCGAAGGCCGATGTTGACGCCAAAGGAGCGACGCTTACGGCTACGACGACGGAGCTAAACGATCGTTGGACGAATGATTTTACGATTGCGTCGCTCAAGCCGCTGTCGCCGGAACAGATGTGTTGGAGCGTGTTTCGCGCGACCGGTGTATACGAGCGCTATTGGAAAGCGGAAGCTGCTGAGTTGGACAAAGCGAAGCCACTCACCGACGAGCAGAAGAAGGACGCGACTCAGGTCGCCGCTCGCGACGTGGAGCTCGAGCAGCGGACTTATGACAAGTTGAAAGGAAATCTTGGGACGTTCGTGGCGTTCTATGGTGCGGCCGCCGGTCAACCGCAGGGTGATTTTTTTGCGACGGCGGACCAGGCTTTGTTCGTGGCCAATGCGGCGGCGCTCAATAGTTGGGTGGCGCCGGCGAGCGGGAACGTTTCGGATAACATTGCGAAGCAAACCGATGCGGCGGCCGCTGCCGAAGAGCTGTACTTGACGGTGCTGACTCGCATGCCGACGGAGACCGAGCGGGCGGATGTGGCGACGTATTTGACTGAGCGTGCGAAAGATCGGCCTGTAGCCGCGCAGGAGTTGGTGTGGGCATTGCTGAATTCCGCAGAGTTTCGATTCAATCATTAGTAAATGGGGAGGCTAGTGCCATGGACGCGAAGTACGCGTGCGGATCGCCAGAGCATTTGATGGCACGACGACAATTTCTGGGCTCGGTGGCGGCGATAGGCGCGGGCGCCGTGGTCGGTGGATTGGGCGCGTTTGCGGCCCCGGCGGTCGCGAACCAATTAACTGCCGACCAGAAGCGAATTGTGGTCTTCAACATGGCCGGCGGGCTGAGCCAGCTGGAGAGCTGGGATCCAAAACCGGGCACCGCGACGGGCGGGCCGTTTCGCGCAATTTCCACTTCGGTGCCGGGGATTCAAATTAGCGAATTGCTGCCGGAGACGGCGAAGCAAATGCACCATTTGTGCCTGGTCCGTGGCGTCAACACGAGTGAAGACGACCATGGGAAGGGCGCCTACCTGATGTTTCACGGTCGGCGGGAGACGCCGGCAGCGGCGTATCCGCAGATCGGAGCCGTGGCAGCCAAGGCGCTTGCACCAGCCGATAGCCCGCTGCCGGGTTATGTGCTGATTACGCCGGGCGGCGCAGGCGGCCGAGGCAATGATGCTGCCTATTTGGGTCCGAAGTACGCTAGTGTGCAGCTCGGAAACGGCAAACCGCCGCAGAATACGGAGCGGCCGCAGAATTTGTCGGAAGCATCGGAGGCGGCGCGTCAGGATTTTCGCCGGCATGTGAACGAAGAATTTTTGAACCGACGGCGGACGGCAATTACGGAGGCATTTACTTACTCGTTCGAGCAAGCCGAACAACTGATGCGGCAGCGTGATATCTTTGACGTAACGAAAGAGCCGGCGAAGGATTCGGATCGCTATGGCAAGCACGACTTTGGCCGACATTGTCTTCTCGCGCGGCGGTTGTTGGAAAAGGGGATCACTTGCGTGCAGTTGACGCATACGAATTACGACACACATAACGAGAATTTCAACTTTCATATCGAGCAACTCGGCGAATTCGACCGGTCGTTTGCGTCGTTCGTTTCGGATTTGGCAGATCGCGGGATGTTGGAAAGCACGCTCATAGTCGTGCTTTCGGAATTTGGGCGCACGCCGGGCATCAACCAACACTTGGGCCGCGATCATTGGTCGAAGTCGTGGTCCATTTGTATGGGTGGCGCGCGGATTCCGCGCGGGCACGTCTACGGCAAAACGAACGCGGATGGCACGGCCGTGGTTGAAGGGCAGGTCGATCACGGGGCGCTGTTCCATACGTATTTCGAAGCTCTCGGCGTGGATTCGACGGGGTCGTTCGTCGTTGACGGCCGCAAGATGCCGATCGCGGATCCGGCTGCTGCGGCAGTTTCGGAGTTGCTTACGTAAGGAGATTGCGGCGTGGCAGCGACTGGCTTAGATGCGAAGCAGGCGAATATTGTCTCCCAATGGGCGTACGAGCGGCCGCTGAATGCCTGCCGGTTCGATCCGTCTGGGAAGTTCGTGTTCTGCGGCGCGGAAAATGCCAACCTAGTGCGATTCAATTTGGCGGATGGCAAGCCGATGAACTTCGCCGGCGGTCATGATACGTGGGTGCAAGCGATTGGGTTTTCGAAGGATGGATCGCAAGTTGTTAGTGGCGGATACGACGGCAAGCTGTGTTGGTGGGAGACTGCTGCCACGGAGGCAAAGCCGATTCGCTCGATCCCTGCGCATACTGGCTGGATTCGAACGCTCGATGTGAGCCCGGATGGGACACTCATTGCAACCGGCGGCAACGACCACATCGTCCGGCTTTGGAGCATGAGCGATGGCGCACTCGTGCGTGAGCTAAACGGTCACGAGCGACACGTGTATAGCGTGCTGTTTCATCCGAGCGGCGCGTTTGTGATGACTGGCGACTTGATGGGGGAGCTGAAGCAGTGGGAAGTCGCGACAGGAAAGCTGGTCCATGCATTCGATGCGAAGGCATTGCACACGTACGAAGGCGGACAGCAGGTGGATTACGGCGGCGTGCGCGCCCAAGCAATAAGTGGGGACAACAAACTGCTGGCTGCGGGCGGACTGTACAAAGCGACGAACCCGCTCGGGGCGGTCAACGAACCATTGGTTTTGCTGTTCGAGTGGGAAACGCAAAAGCTGTCGAAACAGCAGACTATTGACGGAATAACAGGCGGCGCGATCTCACGGTTGCGCTGGCTCGGCGATGGCTCGCTCATGGCGGTTTGTGGCGGCGCCTCCGGTGGCTCCCTACTATTTTGGAAACCGGAAGCGGAAAAAGTGTACCACCAATTTCCACTTCCGGCCCTGGCCCGCGATATGGACCTGCATCCGGATGGGATACAGGTCGCCACGATTCACGCGGACAAGCAACTTCGCATTACCCGGCTGGCGGCGAAGCAGGCCTAGTCCGTCCCATCGCGGGGGCGATTTTTGCGGCCGGCGAATCGCATGGCTACTTCGCCGAGGGTACAATGAGCGACCCTCTTTAGGAGCCGCATCGATGTTCAAGAAGGCCGTTGCTTGTTGTCTTGTGATTGCGTTGACATCGCTTACGGCTGTTGCCGAAGTCGATGAGCAACCCCTAAAGGTCAAGGTTGTTCCGGCGTTCCCACAATTGAAGTGGCCGGATTGGTTAGTAGGCGAAGACAGTGGGAAGCCGCGCGATCCGCGCCCGTTATTGCTCGAAGGGGCAGGGGACGGAACGAATCGGATTTTTGTCGGCAGCGAGTACGGCGCGGTGCTGGTTTGGCCGAATAAGCCGAATGCCGAACAGATGGGAACGTTTCTCGACATTCGCGAGCGGGTGCAATACATCGATCAGCAAAATGAAGAGGGATTTTTGGGTCTCGCGTTTCACCCCAAGTTCAAGGAGAACGGCGAATTCTTCGTGTATTACTCGTTGAAACCCACCGAGGAAAATCCGCACGTGACGGTGGTATCGCGGTTTCACGTGTCGCGTGATGATCCGAATCGCGCGGACCCGAATAGCGAGGAAGTGCTGCTGCGGATCAAGCAACCGTATTGGAATCACAAGGGCGGCACGCTCGTTTTTGGGCCGGATGGTTATCTTTACGTCGCACTTGGAGATGGGGGCGCGGCGAATGACCCCCACGGCAATGGGCAAAATCTGAAGACGCTGCTCGGGAAGCTACTTCGGATTGATGTGGATCACAAAGATTCCGGCTTAGAATACGCGATCCCAAAAGACAACCCTTTCGTTGACCGTGGCAAAGATGCGCGCGGTGAAATCTGGGTTTACGGGATTCGCAATGTGTGGCGAATGGCGTTTGACCGGGGCACGGGAGAGTTGTGGGCGGGCGACGTCGGTCAAGACTTGTGGGAGGAAATCGACATCATTCGGCGCGGCGGCAACTATGGCTGGAATGTGCGGGAGGCAAAGCATCCGTTCGGCCCAAAGGGCAGTGGGCCGCGGGCAGATCTCGCGGACCCGATTTGGGAATACAGCCACGGAGTGGGCAAGTCGATCATCGGCGGCAGTGTGTACCGCGGCAAGCAGGTGCCGGAGCTCAATGGCGCTTATATTTATGCGGATTACGTCACGGGGCAGATTTGGGCGCTGTGGTACGACCGCGATAAGAAAGAGGTGGTTGCTAACCGGACGATTCAACAGAAAGGGCAACCGATCTTGTCCTTCGGCGAAGACGACGCGGGCGAGATCTACTTCATGACCCAAACGGGCGGCATTTTCAAATTCGCTTCACCGTGAGTTGTAGGACTCAGTTGAGAAGCTGTCGCCTGTGCTTTGAGGACTGGCACGAAGGGCGGCGCCTGTTCGACTAGCCTCGCTTCGAGACGTTCGGTGCAATCGCAATCGCCGCAGGCCCAGGGCTCGGCGCCATTTTCATCGCGGCAGTTTTGTCGCGCGTGAGCATCCTGAACTTTGACGAGATCGAAATACTCTTCCCAGTAGGGGCGCTCTTCCTCCAGCGGCGTGTTACAGTAGCAAACTTCGACCCAGCGGGCGGTGCCGTCGTTGTACAACCGGGCATCGTGCATATTTCGAAGGTACTCGTCGCCGGCAACGGAACCCGCGCCGAGCGAACCACGTTCAATTGCTTTCAGCAAAGCTTGTTCTTTACCGGGCTTCACGCGCCCACGGACGAGATATCTCATGGAATAATTCTCGCGTCAAGTCGCAGGAAAACAAGCAGGGTTGATATAATCACAGCCAAGTCGCTGTTTCACAGAGGTGTGGCAAATGCCTTCCACGATGCAAATTGATGAGCCCTACCCGCTCGAGGCGAGTGCGATTAAGCGATTTCGAGAAGACGGCTTTATCCGTCTGCCGAACGTGTTGAGTGCGGAGATTCTCGACGGGGTTGCCCCGGAAATCACGCGAATGGTGGACGAAGGGAATCGCCTAAAGGACATCCCGCTCGGCGAACGCTCGCTTTATAACCAGGCGTTTATCCAGGTTGCAAATCTGTGGACGCGTAGCGATCGATTGAAGCAATTCGCGTTCAGCGAGCGGCTGGCACGCATTGCGGCCGAACTCATGGGGACGCGTGGCGTGCGGATGTGGCACGATCAGGCGTTGTACAAGGAGCCCTCGGGAAGCTTCACGCCGTGGCACGTAGATCAGCAATATTGGCCGATGGCGAATTCGAATTCGGTAACGGCCTGGATTCCGCTGCAAGCGGTGCCGCTGGAAATGGGGCCGCTTTGTTTTGGGCGCGGCAGCCATCTGAAACGGATTGGCCGCGATCTGGAGATCAGCGCCGAAAGCGAGCGGCAAATTGGTGAGGCGGTTCGGAAAGAGAAAATCGATGAGGTTCAGGAACCCTTCGCGGTGGGCGACGTGAGTTTCCATCTGGGATGGACGCTTCACCGGGCGGGGCCGAATATCACGAACGAACTGCGGCGCGTGTTCACGATTATCTACATGGACATCGACATGCGTCTGGCGCCGCCGAAAAACAAAAATCAGCAGACAGATTGGGAAGTTTGGACGCCGAGCACCCAGATTGGCGAAGTGATGGATGATCCGTTGAACCCGGTGCTGTTTGAGGACAGCGGCGCATCGGCGGGGCGCTCTCCCGACCGAAATTAAAGTCGGGTCCGTCTATCGCAATTGCGTACGGGCGCGACGCTCGCGCAAACGACTTGAGAGGTCGGCAATTCGCGGATCTTCGTCGCGGATTGAAATCTGCCATGCTTTTTCGATGAGCGTTCGATCGTCGGAGGTTGCCATCACGGTAACGGCCATGAGGCGAACGTCGGCAACTTCATCGTCGGCCAGTAAAAAAAGCCAGGGCCTTATTTCCGCGCCTGGCAACTTGAGCACTGAGTCTACGATGTGCGTTCGTTCGTCGTCGCTCGATAGATATTGCTCCACGAGTGCCGGTGAGAGGTGCTTAAATCCGCGGGCCGTTAACTGATATTCGATGTTGCGTTGTTCATCGCCGCTTGTGGATCGCCAGCGCTCGAATAGTTCGCGTGTACTGTAAGTGGCCGGTGCGATCGTCGACCTCGAGGCGCGAGAACTACCGGTAGTTGTCACCCGCGACTCGGCGGAATTTGACCGCAGGCTATTGCCAGGGATCGTCAATTCGGAAGCCATGGTTGACGGATCCAGGGCTGAAATCGAATCGGCTTTGGGGCCCAGTTCATGCGGGTCGTCGCCTTGCGGAGGCGGCGCCAATTCGTGACGCAATGGGTTTTGGGGCGCGTGCGTGGCGACATCTCCCTTGCCGACATTAGGAGTTGAAGGCGCCGCGGTGTCCGGCGTGGAGGCACCGAATGCCGGTGAAACTGACCCAAATGTTGCGAAGGTCTGATTCAATTGTGTGCGTTCTGCCTGCTGGTTAATCACACCAAGGCTTACCGCGCTGATTTGCTTCGTGGGCGGCAAGGCCGATGGCCGCGAGGCGCCGCCGGCCGTCGCATAGCTTGCGGTGGCGACTTGTGCCATGATTTCGTCGCAGTGCAATGCGAGCAGTGGCGTCGTCATTGGTGGACATCGATCGGCAACATGCACTAGCTTGTGCGCGACACTGGTAAGCCATGGATAGCTTGAGTCGGGAAACGTCCGCCGCTGCGCGGCGAGGGCGGCGGCTAATTGCGACACCTGGCCAGCGACGCCCGACACGCGTTGATGATTATCAACTTCTTGTTGCCATCCATCGAGCAATCGGTTGATTGCGATCTGGGCAGCCTCGACGGTTACGCGTTCGTCGCAGGCAGCCGCTTCCACGAGAATTGGAAGAGGCGGGTTCGAAACCGCAGCGAGTTGTCGTACGGCGTCCACCGCGTGTACGTTTCCGCCGTGCGCAAGCTGATAGGTCAAGGTTGCGATCAGATCGGCACGCCGCCAGGCTGCTATCGCCGCGAAGGTGAGGAACGCGATCCCGACGATGATCGGCAACGTATAGAGCGGGGCGCGAGGCTTCGATGCCATGAGAGAGATGAACAACCGGGGCGACGATCGCGGAAGAGAGAAGGGCGGCATTGTCGGAGAACGAGCGATGGCGGGGCAATATCAAATTCAATCTGTGCTCTCACCGCCAGCATGTACTGAGGCAAAGAGCATGCCGGGTAGCGAGCGTTGCTTACGCACGTTCGCAATCAAGCCCGGTCGCGCGCTGCCAGCACGGGTTACAGGCAATGATCGCAGTTTTTTCTATCGCCGCGCTTTGCAGCCGTCCGAAATATCTATGGGACCGACAAAGTTTATCGGTGCGCTAGCAAAGCCGCCGTTCAAACGCGTCGGATTTGGGGGGAATTCTATGGCGGCGGTTCTAAGAGCTATCGGCGAGGTTGCGCGGGCATGCATGCAGCGCAGTTTAATTCAGGCTTGCGTTTTTGGCCTCGCAGTTTCGCTGAGCAACGTCGCCACGCGTGCAATCGCTGATGATGGCTCCGGAACGGATGCGACCTCAAGTCGGTCAGCTCGCGACGAAGCGGTTCGATCGGTCCCGTGGAAATTGATGTCGCCGGCCAGTCGGCAGACGGCTCAGTCGATCATCAACAACGCGAGCATCTATCGGCGATTGCCGACTCGAATCATTGACTGCGATCCGGACTTGTTTACGTTTCTGCTGCAACATCCGGAAGTCGTCATCGATGTATGGCGGGTGATGGGCGTCAGCCAGGTCGCGCTGGCGAAAGCACCAGATGGCGTTTATCACGGGACCGACGGCGCCGGCACGAACGGCACGGTGCGGTATTTGTTCAGCAACTGGGGCCCGAATGCGCAGAACGTGGCGGTCGTTTATGCGGACGGGGCCTACTCGGGGCCGCCCTTCGTAACCCCGCTCAAAGCGCAATCCATCATGCTAGTTCGGTCGGCAGACGTGCGGGAGACCAACGGCCGGCACTACGTTACGGTTCGGATTGATTCATTCGTGCGCGTAGAGCAACTGGGCATTGAAATCATCGCCAAAACGGTTCAGCCGTGGATCAACAAGACGGCGGACCAAAACGTGATCGAAACGCTCACATTTGTCAGCAATTTTTCCCGCACTGCGGAGAAAAACCCCGCGGGGATGCAGCGGCTCGCATGCCGCCTGAGCTCAGTCGATGAGCCGACCCGCAACGCCCTGGTGTCATTATGCTTTAGAACTGCCGAGCGGTATGCGCAGCACGATGCCTTTTCGCGAACGGGCGCCATCACCGTAAACCGAGGCGAGCTCCTCGTGGATAGCGATTAGCTCGCGGGCGCCGAACGGTGGTTCATTTCTTTCTTCGCCGACCGCAACCAACCGGAAGACTGGCGGCTCGCAACTATCAGCAGTATCGATAGTGACGGCTAACCATCTGGTTTCGGACAACGCCCTGACCGAAGTTGTGTATCCGCGGTTGGGCCGATTGTCGCGCCACGTGAATGCGAGCTTGCAAAGGCTGCGCGATTTAGGTAATTCGTCGGCCTCTGATGACAATTTTTCCGTCGCCGGGTAACTCGCGGAACGGCATAGCGTGGCGCCTGAGAATCTCTCTCGGCCTAACCGATTGCGGGCTTTGCCTCTCAGTTGGTAAGGCGTCAAGCGGAAGTTTCCGGGCGCGGTTGGGATTTGTTCACCCCTTGGAATCAATTACAATCGCCGGCCGGTTGGGGGCTATTTGCAAGTTAGACCCAGCTCAAACGAATGCTTGGCACACAGGACGTGGCCAAGCTTCCCCCCCAACACATTGGTGGCAGCACGCAATAAAAGCACCGCGTCTGCCACGATGTAGTGCCGGTTTGCACACTTTCAGACAAAAGGAGTTGTCGTGAAGTGCATGATTCTATGCGGCGGACAAGGCACGCGACTTCGCGAACATACGGAGGTCCGCCCGAAGCCAATGGTTGAGATCGGCGGTCGGCCGATCCTGTGGCACATCATGAAACTGTATGCGTTTCATGGCATTCGTGATTTTGTGTTGTGCCTGGGCTACAAGGCGCACGTCATCAAGGAGTATTTTCTTAACTACAAGGCGATGAACAGCGACTTCACCGTAAAGCTCGATGACTCGGAAGGAATCGCACTGCACGGAACGGAAGCTGAAGAATCGTGGCGTGTAACGCTGGCCGACACCGGCGAGAATACGATGACGGGCGCTCGGATTCTTCGAGCAGCGCGATACTTGGATGATGACGATGAATCGTTCATGGTGACGTACGGCGATGGTGTATCGGATGTGAATCTGACCACGCTATTAGAGTTTCACCGTGCGCACGGATTGATGGCGACGTTGACTGGCGTGCGACCGCCGACTCGCTTCGGAGAACTTCGGACGGACGGTAACCGCGTGGTATCGTTCGCGGAAAAGCCGAAAAATAATAACAGCTTGATCAACGGCGGGTTCTTTTGTTTTCAGCGCGAGTTCTTGCAGTATCTCGATAATTCTCCAAGCTGCACGCTCGAAAGCGACCCACTGGAGCGAAGTGCAGCGGATGGAAACCTCGCGGTATTCGACCACAAGGGCTTTTGGCAGTGCATGGATACGTATCGCGACTGGCAAACCCTCGAAGGCCAGTGGCAAAAGAATGAAGCGCCGTGGAAGGTTTGGGACCGAGCGGAAAATGTACCCTCATCAACTGAGATAGCAAGCGCACAGCGCGATCATACGAATTCCGCAGTGTCCAGCAGCATCAAACTTTCATCACCTCCGCCGAATCCATCGCCGAAACCAACTTCGAAGCGTCGTTCATTTGAGAATGCGACCATCGCGCCGGAGTTCGAGTGCAGCTTTCGCGGCAAGTCGGTCTTCGTGACGGGGCATACCGGTTTCAAAGGTTCTTGGCTTTCGATATGGCTGGCGCAACTTGGCGCGAAAGTCAGCGGTTATTCGCTTAGCCCACCCACGACGCCTTCGAATTTTGGGGCTTCTGAAGTACGTGACCTGATCGACCAGCACTTCGAGGGAGACATTCGCTCGCGTGACGATCTTCGCGCGGCGCTTGACGCCACGAATCCGGAAGTGATTTTTCATTTGGCGGCGCAGCCGCTTGTTCGCGAGAGTTATGAATCGCCCGTATCGACGTTTGACGTGAATTTCATGGGAACCTGCAACCTGCTCGAAGCGGTGCGGTTGCGAGGGAAGCCGTGTGTTGTGGTGGTTGTGACGAGTGACAAATGTTACGAGAACCTCACGACCGCAAAAGCCTATCGTGAAGACGATGCGATGGGCGGACACGATCCCTACAGTGCGAGCAAAGGCGCGGTCGAGCTGCTGACGGCATCTTACCGGCGGTCTTTTTTCTCACCGGAAAGGTTAAGCGAACACGGCATCAAGGTTGCGACAGTGCGGGCCGGAAACGTGATTGGCGGCGGCGACTGGGCGCGTGATCGGATCGTACCGGATATTGTGTCGCATCTTGCTGCACGGCGGCCCGTTCCGCTGCGGAATCCTGGGGCGGTGCGTCCGTGGCAACATGTGCTCGCGCCATTGCACGGATACTTGTTGTTGGCATCGCGGATGTTGTCTGCAGACGACGCTGATCTCTGCAGCGCGTGGAATTTCGGTCCAAATAGCGCGGGCGCTTGTTGTGTGAGCGACCTCGTCGACCGATTTTCCGCGGCTTGGGGCGGCGGCAGTTGGAAACACGTCGGCACCGAATCCCAGCCGCATGAAGCGCAAGTACTGAGACTTTCGATCAACAAGGCGTTGCAGCTTGGCTGGCAAGTCGTGTGGTCGTTGGATCAAACGGTTGAGCACACGGCGCGATGGTATCGAGCATTTAGCGAAGCGAGCGGGTCCTCAATGTTGGATTCCTGCCTGGCGGACATTCGCGAATACACGCGCGACATGGCGGCGGCCAATTCACTCGTTGGTCGCGAACGGCTTACGGCGGCGTAGACGAATCAAATACGAAATATCAACAAAAAAGGTCTCGCACGACCGCCATGAAGAACGACATTCTCCTTGATCCAAGCGCGCCTCGCGATCGAATGGATGCGCGGCGCAACGGTTCCGCCCACGATCCCGAAGAAATTCGGCGGGAGATTCTGGAGCTGACGCGGGCATATCACGCCGCGCGTTGGCCCGAGAAGAAATTTGCCGCGGGGGCATCGGCCGTGCCCGTCAGTGGGCGCGTATTCGATGACGATGAGCTGGCAGCCCTGGTCGACAGCTCACTCGATTTTTGGTTGACGTCGGGTCGATATGCCACGAAATTCGAAGCGGATTTTGCTACGACGATGGGCGTTCGATACGCACTGCTCGTCAATTCGGGCTCGAGTGCGAATTTGATTTCATTCTCGGTGCTGATGGACCCGTCGCTCGAGGAGCGGCGCGTGCGGCCGGGGGATGAGGTCATTACCGTTGCTGCCGGATTTCCAACGACCGTCAACCCGATCATTCAGAACGGCTGCGTCCCGGTTTTCGTGGATATCGAGCTCGGCACGTACAACATTGATGTGCGGGCACTCGAGGCAGCGCTTTCGCCGAAGACGCGGGCGATCATGCTCGCACACACGTTGGGAAACCCATTTAATTTGAAGTCGGTCGTCGCCTTCGCCAAGAAACACAATCTTTGGTTGATTGAAGATTGCTGCGATGCAATCGGGGCGACGTATGAAGGGCAAAAAGTGGGCACGTTCGGCGATCTGGCGACGTGCAGTTTTTACCCGGCGCATCACATCACGATGGGTGAGGGCGGGGCGGTCCTAGTGAATAGCCCGCGGCTCAAGAAGATCGCCGAGTCGCTGCGCGATTGGGGCCGCGATTGTTGGTGTGAGACCGGAAAGGATGATACGTGCGGCAAGCGATTTAGCTGGCAGCTGGGATCGTTGCCGTTTGGCTACGATCATAAGTATACCTACTCGAGAATTGGCTACAACCTAAAAGCGACTGATATGCAAGCCGCGATCGGCGTGGCGCAACTGAAGAAGTTGCCGGAGTTCATCGCGGCGCGCCGGCGAAATTATCGCTTGTTGCACGATGCGTTGAGTGGTCTAGAGGATGTGCTCTTGTTACCCGTGGCGACGGAAGGTTCCGATCCTAGCTGGTTTGGCTTTCCGATTGCGCTCAAGCCGAATGCCGAGTTTTCGCGAGAAGATTTGCTGAAGCATTTGGGCGCACGCAAAATTGGCACACGGCTGCTATTCGCTGGGAATCTCATTCATCAGCCAGCATACGAGCGCTGCGAATTTCGGGTGGTCGGCGATCTCAAAAATTCCGATTTCGCGATGCACCGCGTGTTTTGGCTAGGCGTCTATCCCGGCCTTTCGGCCGCAGCAATGGAATATATTGCGGCCTCGATTCGCGAGTTCGTGCTTCAATGACCCAGAGCGTACCCGCCACTTCATCGGTCGTTTGGCGCGAAGACCTGCAGAGTGTGCTGACACACGCGAGGCGGGCATGGGAAAAACTACGCGGTCAAAGAATCTTCGTGACGGGCGGGACTGGATTCTTCGGCAAGTGGATGTTGGAATCATTCGCTTTTGCGAATGCAGAGCTCGGTTTGGACGCTGAGCTCGTGACGCTAACGCGCCACCGGCGACGTTTCTTGGAAGAAATGCCTCACCTGGCCGAGCGCAGCGACATCCAATTCCACGAGGGAGATGTTCGCACATTTGAATTTCCGGAAGGTGAATTCGACTTCATCATTCATGCGGCAACCGATGCGAGCGCAGCCCTCAACGAGAACGATCCACGGGCAATGTTTGATGTGATCGTGGGGGGAACGCAGCATGTGCTGGAATTCGCCGAAAGCTCCAAAACTCGACGTCTGCTGCTGACGAGTTCGGGGGCCGTATATGGAAGACAGCCCCGCGGAATGATGCATGTCGCTGAGGACTACCATGGCGGGCCGGACCCGTTTTCACGAACCGCGGCGTATGGCGAAGGGAAGCGCGTAGCCGAGTGGTTGTGTGGAAACGCTCAATATCGAACCGGAATCGAAATTGTCGTCGCGCGGTGCTTCGCGTTTGTGGGACCGTTTTTGCCACTCGACCGCCACTTTGCGATTGGCAACTTTTTGAATGATGCGTTGCGCGGTGGGCCGGTCGTAGTTCGGGGGACGGGCCGCGATTTGCGATCGTACATGTATGCGGGGGATCTCGCGATTTGGTTGTGGTCGATTCTCATGAATGGCCGGCCGTGTCACCCCTACAACGTTGGCAGTGATACGGCGATGAGCATCGCCGAAGTGGCACAGTCGATCGCAAAATTGACCGACCGTGCAGTTGAATTTCGAGGAATCCAACACCCGTCTTCTGATTCGGTTAGCTGCTATGTCCCATCTGTCGAGCGCGCGCGAGATGAGCTAGGGCTTTCGATTTATACGGACTATCAGACCGCTGTTGGACGAACATTCCGCTGGTATCGCGAACAGCGCAGGACCACTGATCTGCAAGGGAATTGAAATGCGATTGGCAGACTATATTGCCGAGTGGACCGCAGACCAGGGTTCGCGGCATGTTTTTTTGGTGACGGGCGGCGGCGCCATGCATCTGAATGACGCGTTCGGGCGGTGCGCTCGGCTTCAATACGTGTGCTGTCACCATGAGCAAGCGGCAGCCATGGCTGCAGAGGCGTACGCCCGAATTTCTGGCGAGCTGCCGGTATTGAACGTGACGACTGGGCCTGGCGGCATCAACTCGTTAAATGGCGTGTTCGGCGCTTGGGTCGACTCGATTCCAATGTTGGTCATTTCGGGACAAGTTCGACGCGAGACAACGCTTTACAAGAATGGTTTGCTTGGCAAGCTGCGGCAACTCGGTGATCAAGAAGCAGATATCGTGGGCATGGTCAGGGGCATCACCAAGTATGCGGTGACGATTGATCAGCCAAACACAATTCGTTATCACCTCGAGCGTGCGCGGCATTTAGCGTTAAGCGGGCGGCCAGGGCCCTGTTGGATTGATATTCCCGTGGATGTCCAAGGCGCGGAGATCGATCCAAAGCAGCTTCGTGGTTATGACCGAAACGAAGATGAAACCCGATGGGAGACTCGCGATCTTTCAGCTGCTTGCGACCAAGCGCTCGCACGGCTGCGCGCCGCCGAGCGGCCGATCGTTTACGCTGGAACCGGAATTCGACTGAGTGGCACCTACGACCAGTTCTTGAAGGTAATCGACACGCTAGGGATTCCAGTCGTCACGGCATGGAATTCGAACGACCTGCTGTGGAATGAGCACCCGCTTTTCGTTGGTCGCCCGGGGATCATCGGCGACCGGCCCGGCAACTTCGCGGTGCAAAACAGCGATTGCCTGCTGATGCTTGGCACACGGCTTAACCTGCGGCAAGTGAGTTACAACTGGAAGTGCTTTGCCCGCGGCGCGTTCAAGATTGCGGTCGACATCGACGCGGAAGAAATGCGAAAGCCGACGTGCGACATCGACTTGCCCATACACGCCGATTTGCGAAGTTTCTTGCCGCTTTTGCAATTCAAAGCGGAGGAGCAACTACCCTTATCGCACTTGGGTTGGCTTAAGTGGTGCAAACACCGTCAGCAGAAATATCCTGTCGTATTGCCTGAATATTGGACCGAGGCGGAAAACGTAAACCCCTATTGCTTCATGGCTGCGCTCTTCCAGCAGATGGAGGAAGGCGAGATTATTGCGACGGGTGATGGAACGGCCTGCGTAGCCGCGTTTCAAGCGGCGTTTATCCGTCGGGGCCAGCGGCTGTTTCACAATTCCGGATGCGCCTCGATGGGCTATGATTTGCCCGCTGCGATTGGGTGCGCGTTTGCTCGGCCAGGACAGAGAATTATCTGCATCGCTGGCGACGGCAGCATCATGATGAATTTGCAAGAGCTGCAGACGATCGTTGGTAATAAGTTGCCAATCAAGATCTTCGTATTGAATAATCGAGGCTATCATTCGATTCGCCAAACTCAGCGCGGCTTTTTTCCCGACAACGTGGTCGGCTGCGGCACGGAATCGGGGCTCTCATTTCCGGATTTCAACAAGCTCGCGAATGCATTCGGTGTTGCGTACAACCGCTGTTCGACGCATGACGAGCTAAATGCGGAGATTGCCAAGTCTTTATCAACTGCTGGGCCAGCGATTTGCGAAGTAATTCTGGACCTGAAGCAGGGTTTTGCGCCTCGTGCAAGTTCACGGCGACTATCCACTGGCGAAATCGTGACGGCGCCCATGGAGGACATGGCGCCATTTTTAAGCCGCGAGGAACTGCGCGAGAATATGATCGTGCCGATCATGGATGAAGTTGAACCGACGCTTGCTCGGACACCGCCCTCGAGGTCTCCTGCGGAAGTTCGATAAGACCGCATTAGTCGCTGAACGTAGCATCAAGCGCGATATTATGCCTGACCGCTCAAAGCAATCATCGATGCGCACGGCGCTCGTCACTGGCGGAAGGAGAGGCATTGGCGCTGCAATCGTCGCTGAATTCGAGCACCGCGGAATCTCCGTTCTTGCTCCCGGTCGCGAAGAACTTGACTTATCGGATGCTAAGTCGCTTGAACGTTATTTGGCGAGCCGCAGTGACACGAAGGCGCCCGTCGACATCCTCGTGAACAATGCTGGAATTAATATCATCAACGCGCTCGAAGACATCTCGCAGGAGTCTTGGCTGAGCATGCTGCAAGTGAATTTGAGTGCGCCGTTTCGACTCGCTCAGGCGATCGTCCCGAACATGCGAAAGCAGGGATGGGGCCGCATCATCAATATTAGCTCGATTTTTGGAATTGTGACACGCCAACATCGAGCAGTGTATTCCGCAACAAAGGCCGCATTGGCAGGGCTCACACGCACCATGGCGGTGGAACTTGGACGGGAGAATGTACTCGTCAATTGCGTTGCGCCCGGGTATGTGGAGACTGAGCTCACGCGACAGAATAACTCACAGGAAGATTTGGAGCGAATTGCCGCGACGATTCCGATGGGTAGGCTTGCGCAACCGGAGGAAATCGCCAAAGTCGTCGCGTTCCTTTGCAGCGACGATAACACTTACATTACCGGGCAGGTGGTCGTTGCCGATGGCGGATTCACCTGTTTGTAAACCATGTTGACCATTCGCAGCAAAAGCCATCCTTACAACGTCGTTGAGACGGCGGACGTTTCGGCGTCGGTCGCCGGAATTAGCGATCGCGAGCGTGGCTTTTATCTGATTGATCGCAAGGTGGGTCAACTATACGAGCAGCAGTTCGCGAAAGAGATACCGGCCGGCCAAAGTTATTTTATCGATGCCTCGGAGCATGCTAAGTCATACGACCAGCTCGAGCCGATATTCTGCTGGATGTTAGAACGAAAAATTCGACGGTCGTCGAATCTTGTCGTCATTGGCGGCGGCGTCTTACAGGATATCGGCTGCTTTATTGCATCGGTGCTGATGCGTGGCGTGCGCTGGACGCTCGTTCCAACAACGCTTCTCGCTCAATGCGATAGCTGCATCGGCAGTAAAAGTTCTCTGAACATCAACCGCTTCAAGAATCAACTGGGGACGTTTTATCCGCCCCATGAGATTCGGTTGTCATTCGAGTACCTGAACTCCCTCGCGGCGACCGAAATTCATAGCGGACTCGGCGAAGCGATCAAGCTGCACTTAATCGACGGCAAGCATTCAGCGGATGCATTGCGGGCAATGCTAGCCCCTTCGAACGCATGCCGCCTGCCGCTGAGCGAAATCGTTTGGCGATCTCTGAAAATCAAGAAGCGATTTATCGAGGAAGACGAATTCGACCAGGGAATTCGGAACATCTTGAACTACGGCCATACGTTTGCGCACGCGTTCGAATCGGCAACGCAATACGAGATTCCGCATGGAATAGCAGTCACCATGGGGGTGGCCTTTGCTACCTATTTTGCCACCCGGCTAAAAATAGCGGAGGCAGGGTATTTCGAGGATGTGTTGCAGTGGACTCGACCGTATTTCCAGGAATTTGTGCCACGATTGAAAAGGGCGCCAGTTGATTCGATCGTCGATGCGATGAAACAGGACAAGAAGAATGTTGGCGACCAAGTGACATTTATACTTTCGCGTCGGCCCGGTATTATGGAGAAGGCTTCACTGGACGCCTCGACAGTCCCGGCCTGGCTGGAAGACTGCCGCAACTTGCTATGACCATGATTCGAATGGAGTCGAATAGATGGTGTCTCGCGATATCTTTGAAGATTTATTCGTCTTGGAAATGACGAATAATCATCTCGGGCGGCTAGAGCGCGGAATTGAAATCGTTCGGCAGCATTCGGATGTGGTTCACGCCAACAACATTCGAGCCGCGATCAAGGTTCAATTTCGCGACATCAACAGTTTTATTCACGACGACTTCAAGAATCGGACCGATATTCGGTACGTTCGCCGCGTGACCGAAACACAAATGGGCAAGCGTGAATACGGCGCGCTCATCGATTCCATTCGAGATGCCGGCTGCATTCCGATGTCCACGCCGTTCGATGAGCGATCGGTCGACTGGTGCGTCGACTTCGATCTGCCGATCATCAAGGTGGCTAGCGCCGATGCGACTGACTGGCAACTCTTGGAACGAATCGCTGATACGAAGAAGCCCGTAATCGTTTCAATCGGCGGCGCGTACGAGAGCGAAATCGATGCGATGGTGGCATTTTTCGACGAGCGCGAGGTACCACTGGCCGTTAATCACTGCGTGGCGGCGTATCCTCACGAGCCCGAGGAATGCGAGCTCAACCAGATCGATTACCTGATTGAGCGCTATCCCGGGCCTTTCCAGCACAGTGGGATCCGAAGCTTGGAATTCACGTGACTTGAAGTCGCGGC